>Ga0256371_100007_pt1 | contig 65302 bp, 45 predicted proteins | sample SI3MviralmetaG_FD_190079 | JGI IMG/M metagenome (GOLD analysis project Ga0256371, IMG submission 190079) | Sea-ice brine viral communities from Beaufort Sea near Barrow, Alaska, United States - SI3M | ecosystem: Environmental > Aquatic > Marine > Coastal > Brine | place: USA: Alaska | collected...
GTAGCAAGACACCGTCGTAACAACCAAAAGGTTGGGGCACTCTGACACCGGCTTTGGATAAAGTGAATAGAGCATCGACCTCAGCATTCTGCCAAGCATCTTCTTGCTGTTTGCGACCGAAGCTAGAACCTTTCTCCATCGCTCTTGCGCGACGGCTATTTTTGACTTTTCTACCTTCTTGATATTGCGCTGCTTTTTTAAAGCTGCGTTTCATGGCTTCTTTATAGACTTTGGCGCAACGAACCTCGCCCTGACTGGTAACAGCGAACACGGTGGCTTCCTTGCCACTCATGAGCTGATAAAGTACATCATCGATAAGGCCATCTTCAATAAGAGGCTGTAAACGTTTTGGAATTTTCATGACGCGTTTATACAGCACTCGCGGGCATTTTTAAATGTATTATCAAAATAATATTTAAAACTACCCACCTTATAGTGACGAATTAACGAAGATCAAAGCGATCCGCGTCCATTACCTTAACCCAAGCATTGGTAAAGTCAGTCAAAAACTTCTGATTAGCGTCATCACAGGCGTAGACTTCTGTTATCGCTCGAAGTAAAGAGTTTGAGCCAAAAACAAGATCTGCGCGTGTTGCTGTCCATTTATTTGCGCCAGTTTTTGCATCTTTACCAACAAATTTAGCCGCACTCGCGTCGGTCGCCGTCCATTGCGTATTCATGTCGAGCAAATTGACAAAAAATGCGTTGTTCAATTGCCCTGGCGACGCAGTTAGTACGCCGTCATTTGTGTTTGCATAATTTGCACCTAGCGCTCTCATTCCGCCAACAAGCACCGTCATTTCTGGTGCGGTTAGTGTGAGAAGTTGTGCTTTATCCAATAACAGTTCTTCTTCTGGCACAGTAAAGTGTGTTTTGCTGTAATTTCTAAAGCCGTCAACCACCGGCTCCAACACAGCAAATGAGTCAATATCGGTGTCATCTTGTGTCGCGTCTACTCGACCTGCATTAAATGGGACCGCAATACTAAACCCAGCAGCTTTCGCTGCTTTCTCAATACCGACAGAGCCACCAAGAACGATTAGATCCGCAATAGATACCTGGGTATTTTCTTTGCTCGCGGCATTGAAGCTGGCTTGAATATCGTCATAAACAGATAATACGCGAGCCAATTGCTCTGGTTGATTCACTTCCCAAGTATTTTGTGGTGCAAGGCGAATACGTGCTCCGTTTGCACCGCCTCTCGAGTCAGAGCCTCTAAAGGTAGATGCGCTTGACCAAGCGGTATAGACTAACTCGGGCATACTTAATACAGACGCTGCTATCTCTTGTTTCAATTTATCAATATCGCTTACATTGATAACTTGAGTTGTCTGTTTAGGCAACGGGTCTTGCCAAATTAAGTCTTCTTGTGGCACTTCTTCACCTAAGTAGCGTGATTTTGGACCCATATCTCTATGGGTCAACTTAAACCAAGCTCGTGCAAAAGCATCTGCGAATTCTTCAGGATTTTCCTTGAAGTGCAACGATATTTTTTTATACTCAGGATCCATTTTCATTGCCATATCAGCAGTTGTCATCATGATACCAACGGGTATCGCGGCGTCTTCCGCGTCAGGTGCATGATCTTTTTCAGCTAAGCTCACCGCTTGCCATTGTTGTGCTCCGGCTGGGCTTTTAGTTAATTCCCATTCGTAATCGAATAACACATCAAAATAACTCATATCCCACGTTGTTGGTGTTGGTGTCCATGCACCTTCAACACCACTGGTAATTGTGTCGCGGCCTTTACCTGATTTATAATCGCTGATCCAACCAAAGCCCATTTGCTCTATTGGCGCTGCTTCGGGTTCAGGTCCTTTGTGCGATTCAGGTGCTGCGCCGTGTGCTTTGCCAAAGGTGTGTCCGCCAGCTGTTAGTGCGACAGTTTCATAATCGTTCATAGCCATTCTGGCAAATGTCTCACGAATATCTCGAGCAGAGCCGAGTGGATCTGGATTACCGTCGGGGCCTTCAGGATTCACATAGATTAGGCCCATTTGCACTGCTGCTAACGGAGTTTCGAGCTCGCGATCACCTGTATAGCGATTGTTAGCTAGCCACTTGTCTTCTGTTCCCCAGTATATATCTTCTTCTGGTTCCCAGATGTCTGTTCGCCCGCCACCAAATCCAAAAGTAGGTAAGCCCATGGACTCTATTGCTACGTTACCCGTCAATATGAAAAGGTCAGCCCACGACAGCTTTTGACCGTACTTTTGTTTAATCGGCCATAACAAGCGACGTGCTTTATCTAAGTTGCCATTGTCAGGCCAACTATTGATCGGAGCAAAACGTTGGTTACCATTCGCTGCGCCGCCGCGACCATCACCCTCACGGTAAGTGCCAGCTGCATGCCAAGCCATTCTTATCATGAAAGGGCCATAGTGTCCGTAATCTGCTGGCCACCAGTCTTGAGAATCAGTTAAGACCGCTTCAATGTCGCCTTTAAGTGTTTTTAAATCTACACTATTAAACGCCTCTTTGTAGTCAAAATCTGCACCCATTGGGTTGGCTTTAGTATCATTTTGATGAAGGATTTTAATATTGAGTTGATTCGGCCACCAGTCAATATTTTTAGTGTTATTTCCGCCTACGCGCGTGTTAGCGCCGTGCATTACTGGACATTTCGCGCCTGGATCTGAATTATTATTTTGCATAAAATACCTCTTTTGCTTAAATCAATGTTTTGATTTCATATCTTTACATTAGAACAAAGAGCTATCATTAGATAATGAATTTTTCTGTTCTACTCAATCGATTATATTAAATTAATTGAATAGCGTTTGAATTTGAATCTATTCTGAGTACATGGCAAACTCCCTCATAGTCAAGGTATGGCCACGCAAGAGTGCAATAGATGATGTCTAAAGTATTTGATGACAAAGCACCTGATAATGTGTGCGATAACAATCCGCTTCGATTTATCCAATCCAGTTTTGGTGACCATAATGCGGTCAAAATGGCCAGTATCCAAACCCTTTGGAGTGGTTACGGTGAAATAGCGCGATATTTTGTGCCGAGTATCGATAATTCAGTTATCGTTAAAATAGTAACACCACAAATGCACAGTAATCATCCCAGGGGCTGGGATGGCAATCTTTCTCACCAGCGAAAACTTGATTCGTACGTCAACGAGTCTATTTTTTATAAACAATATAGCCAACACGCTGATAGCTTATGCCGCACGCCCCTGTGCTATTTTTCATTTACTGGTGAACCTTCTAGTATTGCTGAAAATGAAAAAAACAGTGTGGCCAGTCTATTGATTATGGAAGATTTAGACCAGGCTGGGTTTATTAATCGGTATCACGAAGCATCATTAAATACCGTAAAATTGGGTATAAGATGGTTGGCTTATTTTCATGCTAAATTTTTGAATCAAGCGTTACACGATGTATGGCCTATCGGCACTTATTGGCATTTAGCGACTCGGCCTGATGAATTTTCGAAAATGCCTGAAAGCGAGTTAAAGAATAAAGCACATGAGATTGATAACGTGCTCAACAATGCACGTTTTCAAACCCTGTTGCACGGCGATGCAAAGCTAGCGAACTTTTGTTTTTCCGCAAATGGTACTGACTTAGCAGCAGTCGACTTTCAATATGTCGGCCGTGGCCCTGGTATCAAAGACGTGATGTATTTTCTGGGTAGTTGCTTAAATGGATCTGAGTTGACTTTATATGCAGATAGGTTGTTAGAAGAATACTTTTCAATATTGAAATTGGCGGTTGATTATTACCATGTCGATGTCGATTTTACTGCGCTTGAAGCCGAGTGGCGAGCGTTATTTGCTTTTGCATGGGCAGACTTCGAACGTTTTTTAATTGGTTGGGCAACCGAACATTACAAATTGAATGGTTTCATGAAAGAACAGACTAATATCGCCTTAGCAAACTGTTAAGTAAAACAGTTTGCTATTTTTTCCGCATCATCATGGTTATTTGAGATGTGTAATGATAGTCGAAATATATTACCGCGACGATCATACCTCACCCCTGCCTTGGTCAATTTTATCGCCGTGCGGTCCATGTCACTGCAACCAATACACAAACTGCCACCTTGTTGATGAAGTTCATCTTCGGTTGGTTTGATTTTTACGTCACTTGGTAAGCGTTGCAATAGATGACGCTTTAATTCGAAATTATGCAGAGCAACCTGTTCAACACCGATGTCGAGGACCATATTGATGGAGGCAACAGCAGTTACATAAGGAGCAACACTTGGGGTTCCGCCCCAAAAACGTCTAGCATTTTTGGCTGCAGTATAATGATTTATCTCAAACTCAAACGGATTTTCATGCGAAAACCAGCCGACCGGATCCGGGTTCAATTTGCAAATTTGAGTTGCTTCAACAAACATGAATCCAGCTCCAGGGCCACCACAAAGCCATTTTACGCAAGATCCAAATATTGCATCCGCGCCCCATATTCTAGCATCAACGGGAACGATTCCTACAGACTGTGCGATATCGACCAAAGCATAAGTGTCATGTTCTTTTGCTAGTTCGACTAAGCTCACAATATCAGACTTCATAGAGGTGTTTGAATGCACATGCGTAAATAAACATGCCAATACATGGCCCTTAGAAAGTTCGTTTGTCCATCCACTGAGATCGTTTGGATTACCTTGAACTAGCACTAATTCTAGTCCATAAGATTGCGCTAAACCGTTTACAACAAAACCCATGGAAGCAAACGCATCTTGATGCATTAAGACACGATGTTTGCTTTTGCTTTTTGACAATTTAGCAATGGCGGTTAAATATGCTGAAAAACCAGAGGCTAAGTTAGGTTGCGGACAAATTTCATCACCTGTTGCATTGATAAGGCGGCCAATTGAAGCACAAAAATCATCAATACTCTGCAGCCATTTAGGCCATGCATCGCCCCCTAGTTCCTCCCAAGGTGAGAGATAATGGGTTTGCAGCGCCAGTTTCGATATTTTAGGTAATGGTCCTACAGAATGCGCAAGCGCATAAATACCCTCGGGAAGATGAAAATATGATTTATACTGCTTGGCTTTCAAAACGCGACTCCGATTGCTGACTGAGCTTTTATGTGCTTTAACTGGTGAACATAATTCAATTGCGTGAGTTATTCTTATTCAATACCAAGTGAGCGTCGTGTCACTGTTTGTAGATAAAACCTAGTTCGTAAGAAAAGTCTTCACTACATCTTTATAGTTTCTGCTGACCTTAATTTTGTCATGTTCTCCTATCATTAGGAAAAATTCGCCTTTGGTATGTGGAATGACTTTGTCTATAAACTCCAAATTGACGATAGTTGAACGGTGAACACGTTTAAATTGTGTATCATCTAGTTCCATTAACATTTCTTTTAGTGTGCAACGTTTGACGTGGGTTTCGCCCAGCGCATGCACACAGACATAATCCCCCGCAGCATCAATCCACTGTATGTCTTTTTGTTTTAATAAATGTATTTCGTCTCGATCTTTAATAACAATCTTACGATTTTTTATATCTGTATGTTGTGGGTCTTGGTGGCTTGAATCGGTCGCCATCCAAGTAATTGTTTTCTCATGTTGCTGTTCTATTTGAGCAATGGCACCAATGACTTCATTTTTATTTTCAATGTTGTCGTCTATTCTGATTAAAAGACGTTCTTGTGCTCTAGTTACAGCCCTATGAATACGCTCATCGTCAATCGGTTTAAGCACGTAATCAACAGCATGCGCGTCAAATGCTTCTAATGCATACTGTTCATAGGCGGTAGCAAAGACGACCAGTGGCATCGTGTCGTTCTGCAGGTGTTTAACGACATCCAACCCAGACAAGCCCGGCATTTGAATATCTAAAAAGAGTAAGTCGGGTGCAAGGTCAATAACGGCTGCTATCGCTTCTCTGCCATTAGAGCATTGGGCTACGATCTCTACGTTCGACAATTTACCTAATTTTGCCGCCAATAATCGCAATGCAAGCGGTTCGTCGTCAACAATGATAGTTCTTAATATCGTCATTTTTAATCCGATAATTCAAAAGGCATATTAATGCAAGTAGAGCGTCCGCCCTCTGCACGACGGATGGTGTTTATCTGATAGTCGTTATCGTACAGTACCGTCAAACGTTGCTCAATATTTTCTAAACCCACACCTGTTTCGTTTCTAAAGTCTAGCGGCTTGGTATGTGGATGAGTTGCACCGGTGTCACTAATTTCGATGATCAGTCTTCCTTGATTAATACCCGCTCGCAGTTCAATGATACCACCTTTTTCGTTTTGCGATATGGCGTGTTTCATCGAATTCTCAATAATGGGTTGTAACAGCAAACTCGGCACGAGGGCCTCTTGGGCTTGTTCATCTACTAAAAAATCGAGTTTTAAGCGGTCCGCAAATCGTGTTTTTTCAATTTCTAAATAAAGATTTAGTGCACCAATTTCATCTCTCAGTGTAATTTTAGTATCGGGATCATTATCCAATGAATGGCGTAAAAATTGACTTAATTGAACGGTCATCGCTTGCGCTTTTTCAGATTCTTGTATTTCAATAAGCGAATTAATCGCGTTTAACGTGTTACACAAAAAGTGTGGATTGAGCTGGTAGCGCAACATTTTTAATTTTGCATCACGTGCTACGCTTTGGGCTTCAATACGTTTGATATGCTCTTTACGGGTAGCGTCCTCAGCACCAAGCATGATTTCATGCTCTGACTGTAATAATTCATAATAGCGAATACCGTGAAATAATCCGGTCCAACATAAGAATATAAATATACTGGCGAAAAACCAGCCACCAAACTCGCCCCATACCTCGTCGGCGGGCGTCAACAAAGCAAGCGCTTGCATTCTAAATATAGTCCAAACAAACGCGAAGACAAATACCATGACCATGCCAATACAAAGCCTGTATATGTATGATTTATCCCATATTCGGTCAAAGATTTTGTAGAGTATTACAGAGAAGAATAAACCAAGGATTGCTTGCAATAGCGTGTGTACGACATTCGCTAATGTGACTTGGCTGTACCATAACGTTAAGGTAAAAAAACTGACCGTGCTGAGAAACAGCCAAAAGCTAGCTTGCCAGAACCAAAAGCGGTGGGTAGCGTCTTGTTTTATCGCCGTTTTTACGGATTGGTTAATTGAACTAATCATGGGCTAGTTTGTTTACCTAATATTAACATGCGCTCAGTTTACACATCCCAGTTGCTCATATCTATGCCACCCATCCATTCTAGCTTTCAAAAAGACCACCCTATCTCATTTTATTTGAGGCTAGGGCATGTATCAAAGCAAACTGTTATTAACAAAATAATAACAGTTGTATTTTCAAGTGAACAGCAAAGATATGATTTCAAGCAACAAGGTAATTGTGTGAGTAAATATGAAGCCCAGTAAAATTTTATTATCAGCTTTTGTGACTAGCATATTGAGTACTGCGAACATTTGCCACGCAGTTCACGCTATGGATGTGGTGAGCTCAGCCTCTTTGTCAACCGCTAAAAAGACTGGAAACATGAGCAACAGTATAATGGCGAGCAGCCATGTAGGGATAAAGAGCAGTAAAATGTCAATAAAAAATCAAACGCCGATTAAAGTTGAGATTTTAGAAGAAAATGGCAAATACCGCTTACTCAGAGGGGGCGAGCCGTATCAAGTAAGAGGAGCCGGTATTTCGTCAACGGATCTAGAGAGTCTCGTTAAATTCGGTGGTAATTCAATGCGCAATTGGGCTGTTGATAACCATGCGGAACCTGCACAACAATTATTAGATCGAGCTTACGCAATGGGAGTCACCGTTTCATTGTGCTTAGAGTTTGCGAGAGAGCGTCATGGCTTTGACTATAATGATAAGGCCGCAGTAGCTAAGCAGCTTGCTGAAAACAGAGTAAGAGTTGAGAAGTATAAGAACCACCCAGCACTACTAACTTGGATTATTGGGAATGAAGTGAACTTTGATTTCACGAATCCCAAGGTATTTGATGCGGTGAATGACACTGCGAAGATGATTAAAGAACTCGACCCTAACCATCCAACAACAACAGCATTAGCAGGCTTTGATAAAAAAGCACTAATCGCAATATCCGAGCGCGCGCCAGATTTAGATTTTATTAGCTTTCAGATGTACGCTGATCTTCTCAATCTACCCCACTATATAGAAGAATTTGGTTTTGATAAGCCTTACTTTATAACAGAATGGGGATCGGTTGGTCATTGGGAAGTGCATAAAACTGAGTGGGGCGCGCCAGTCGAGAATACCAGTACGGAAAAAGCCAATAATTATTCAAAAAGCTATTCGCAAGTGCTCGAACCGTATGGAGATCAGGCGATCGGCAACTATGTATTTTTATGGGGGCAAAAGCAGGAAAAAACGTCTACTTGGTACGGTATGTTTTTAGACAGTGGCGAGAAAACCGAAGCGGTAGATGTTATGCATCACATATGGAGTGGTAGTTGGCCTGAAAATCTAGCGCCTCGAATTAGTCCTATTATTTTGGATGATCGGGGCGCATTTGATGACGTGTATCTCGACGCAGGTCAAACATATAAAGCCTCAGTCAATGTGGTTGATTCGGAGGGTGATAATATTCGTTATGTTTGGAAAATCCGCTCAGAATCTAGCTCTGGCAGCGTCGGTGGAGACTTTGAGTATGTGCCAGAAATTGTAGATGGTGTAATTAAAATTCAGGATGCCGTGATTGAGTTAATAGCCCCTCAAAAGTCGGGTGCCTATCGTCTATTTGTGTATGCGTTTGATGGTAATAATAATGCGGCGCACGCGAACATTCCGTTTTACGTGAAGTAGTTCAATAAGCGCTTAAATAGCTCCCAACGAGGCCGTTTTTTTTTCATGCACAGGTAGCGCAGAATAGGGTTGTTAGGAAATTAACGTTTTTTAGCAGTGTTCTGTTGTGATGTATTGATTAATAGGTTTCGAGCAATCGCTCGCTCAGTTCGACCAGCGGGCGATTTTTTATTTTTTTAATGTGGTATCGAGTTGATATTATCAATAAACATAATTAAGGGACTAAAATAGCTTTAGTTTCTCAACTTTTAAATAGAGATGACAATGTCCGGAAAATATTATCGTAATCAACGTTTAACAGCAGCGCAATTATCGGTTTCTGAATTACAAGCAGAAGCTAAAAGACTATTAGACAGTAAGATCCATGGCTTGTCATTTAGTCCATATGTTTCGGGGCAAGCACCTGGTACTCAAATTACAGAAAAGCAGATACACGAGCGTTTGCAGTTAATTTTACCCTACGTAAAATGGATACGCACATTTTCATGTACTCAAGGGAATGAACTGATACCCAAAATTGCAGCTCAATACGGACTAAAAACCATGGTCGGAGTTTGGTTAGATGATGACTTTGAGAACAATGAAAAAGAACTTCAAAATGCAATCGACATCGCACAAGCAGGTCATGCAGACATGTTGGCTGTAGGTAATGAAGTAATGCTGCGAGAAGAAATGACAGAGCAGCAATTGGTGGATTACATTGATAGAGCAAAAAAAGGCGCTCCGGGCATTCCCGTAGGTTATGTTGATGCATATTTCTTATTTGAAAATCATCCTTCGGTTGCCGATGCATGTGATGTCATATTCGCCAACTGTTACCCTTTTTGGGAAGGTTACCCTGCTGAACATGCACTAGCATATATGAAAAATATGTATACCCGCGCCGTAAAAATAGCAAACGGCAAACCCGTCATTGTGAGTGAAACTGGCTGGCCGGATCAAGGCAGCCCTGACAGAGCCGCGGTTCCTTCTTATGAAAACGCGATTCGCTATTTTGTGGATGCGTATCATTGGACGCAAGAAGAGGGGATTGATATGTTTTACTTCTCTTCTTTTGATGAAGACTGGAAGATTGCAGATGAAGGTGATGTGGGCGCTTATTGGGGCATATTAGACAAAGACGGAAATCATAAATATGCCAAATGAATCGGCTCAACTGACTTCTCTTGAGCAACTTATGGGTCGCAAGCACGGACAAGCTATCTGTTATTCAGGCTATAGAGAAGGGCAAAATCCAAGATTAGGCATATACCCTAGTTACGCCCAAATTAAAGAAGACTTATTATTATTAGCAGATTGGTCTTACCTACGACTTTATGATTGTAGCCAACATGCCGAAACAGTGTTGTCGGTTATCACCAAGGAAAATCTCGACTTTGTATTAATGTTGGGAGTGGACATTGCTGCGGAAGTTAGCAATCCAAATTGTCCTTGGGGCGCTCATTTTAGCGAAGAACAATTAGCGCTGAATCGTCAAGCGAATAACGATGATATTGATCGATTGATCGATTTAACCAGCCGCTATCCTGAACATGTATTTTCGGTGTCAATTGGCAACGAAGCGAGTGTTGACTGGACCGATCATATGGTGCCAGTTGAACGCTTAGTGGAGTTTGCACAGCGTATTAAAAGTCAAATTGCAGTGCCTATTACGTTTTGCGAAAATTATGTGCCGTGGACTAACAAGCTGGCTCCGTTGGTTAAGGAAATTGACTTTATTTCTATTCATACCTATCCAGTATGGGAGTTTCAAAGCATCGAAAATGCACTGGAGTATACCAAGCAGAATTATTACTCAGTGCAGCATTGTAACCCAGGTGTGCCGATTGTGATTACTGAGGCGGGCTGGACTACGCAATCTAATGGCTGTGGAATAGAATCATGGAATGCTTCTGATAGCTTACAAGCTGAGTATTACCAGCAACTGCTCAGCTGGACTAATAGCGAAAAGATACTAACTTTTGTATTTGAGGCTTTTGATGAACCTTGGAAGGGGTCAGACGACCCACAAGAGCCCGAAAAACACTGGGGTTTATTTTACGTAGACCGAACACCTAAATTGGTGATGCAGGGTATGGACTGACAATACAGAGTCATCCTCCTCAATAAAGCCGTATAGTGTTGATTTTTGGCCTGACCTTCTTAAAATAACTAACGGTTTTGCTAATCACCTCCATTGGCCGTCACGACTGCGTTTTTTCGGGAAATAAGTGATTAGAATACCGAATAAAATACAAATTACAGCCACGATACCACCACGGGTAAACCATTCTATCATCGCGGTGTTATCGGCGTTGTCTACTTGGATTTGTAATTCGCCAGAAACGTCTAATGCCTTTGCTAACTCATCTGAGATGCGCTTGTTCTGCCGCTCTAGCAAGATGCCCTGGCTTGTGGCTTGTTGATGCTGTTCACGTAAAGTCGCGAGTTGTTGATTTAATGTGGCAACTTGTTGTTGAAGACTTGGCAACAACTCGCGTATTGAGCCGGTTGAAGATAAATACTGAGCTTCTATCCAGCCTTTTCTGCCCTCTATATCGATTATTTGCACAAATTCAGGTTCACCCTCACGAACGAGAACAGTAACCGGTGCGCCAGCTAAAATTGTGCCTATGATGCGATAGTTGCGACTTGAACCGGTATGAATAAAAACGGTCAGATCATCAGTAATGTTGGCGGTTGGCTGAAAGTCAATGTCATCTGACTGTGCCGCATGTGCTGTAAATGAAAAAATCACAACAGATAAAACAATTAAAAAGCGAAGCATAGGGTATTTCCACTCGGACAAATATCGAGAATAATATGGTAATAATAGGTCAAAGCGAAACTAATGCCAAGTCAAAAGGGCAAAGTCAAATCGATGATTCATGTATAGTGCTGCGCATAGTAACACAAAACCAACCATCCCTATATGCAGAGCAATGCAACCGCTAATGGGCGCAAAGTCAATCCGCCCAAAAAACATTTATTAAGTGTCTATTTAGATAGTGCTTCAACTGCTAACTTAGGCGTTCTGTCGGAGTGGAATACACCCCAATTTTTCTCTGCTATACCGTCGGGTTGATCGTCACCACCTTTCCATTTTTCGTCAAAAGCCTCGAAATAGAAAGATACAATACGATTGTCTTTAAGCCATTTTCTATAAGCATCAAAGAATATTTTCTGCGCTTCTTCATTGGCCTCTCCAGTAATAAGACTCTCGTCGCCATTGCTGCTGACAGAACTCGTCGCCCAACCTGATTCTCCAAGAGCAATCTGCTTATTTGGGTGCAATACAGCAATATCATGATATGTTTTTTCCGTCCAAGGAACCGCATTTTCAAGTGCTTGTGAATTCCACATCGCGTAAGCATGCAAAACAATATAATCAAGCGCTTCTGCTATCTCCTGACTCCACGGTTTATTCCAAAAATTATAGTCATCGGCAAGTGTTACTGGAACGTTTGTGGCGGTCTTTACTTTTTCAACCCATTTTAAATACGTCGGAATATCGCTCAGTGGCAGTTTATGCGCCGACCAATCGACAAAAATTTCATTACCTAGGTTGATGCTAACAACAATATCTTTGTATTGGTTGGCTAAACGAATAACTTCTGAAATTTGCTGCTCATTTTCTTCATCACTTTGAGTGGACGATAGCCAAGCTCCTTGCATCACCTTTACGGGTAATTTATGTTTCTGTATGGTCTTTAATACTTGCTCACTAGCAGGATCCGCGGCGTACATGCGGATAAGGTTCCACTGCACTCCTTCGTTCGCGGTTAATATAGTCATGTCTTCAAGAATATCTTGTTCAGATGATACGCTTTTCTTATCAGGGCTTTCATTGTCACGATAAGAGCCATATGCAATGCCCACTCCAATCCACTCTTCATTTATCATGGGTTCAAAGACGGGTTTGATGTATAAAGATTTGCTATGTCGCTCGGTCATTTGGTTTGCCTGTAAGTTAAAACTAACTAGTACTACGATGCAGGTAATAGCAGATAATAATTTCATATAATTTACTTTAAATGTAAAAACAATTCCCTAAGTACAGCAGTTGTAGCTTGCTAATAGCAAGTAATTTGAGTTTAAAAGGACTTTATCTGGGTTGTAGGGGGTCTTTTTGTTGAGCTTATATCGCCCAATTTTACTTTTATGTTGTTCAATGTATCGATTAATCTCATTATTTTGTCCAATCCAACACGTTAAAAGTTCAAGTTACCGAATTATGGTCATTTAATTTAGAAAACGCCTTCCAAATGGCATATATTCACAAACCATTTACAAATGCCGTTGAATCAATATATGTCGCATTACGATACCGCCGCAAAAGATCGAATTCCATTTGGTGAAAAAGCCGCTTATGGAACGGGAACATTAGTACTCAATTTGTTACCTGCCGCGTTAGGTATATTTGCATTCTTTTTAATAACAGCATTTGGTGTAGACCCAATTCTCGCCGGTTTGTTAGGCGGCTTACCACGTTTGTTTGATGCTATAACTGACCCTATCATGGGTTTTATCACCGATAATACAAAATCCAGATGGGGTAGACGCCGACCCTACATAGTAGTGGGTGCAATTCTAAGTGGCACTTGTTTTGCTTTGTTGTGGCAATTAGATCCTGCCAACTCTCAAAACTATACATTTTGGTATATCTTGTTATTTTCGATGGCATTCACCATCGGCAACACCATGTTTGCGACCCCCTTTGTTGGTTTAGGTTACGAAATGACCTCCGACTATAAAGAGCGCACTCGTCTAATGGCAGCCTCGCAGTTTATGGGTCAAATAGCATGGATGATTGTGCCGTGGTTTTGGGTGATGATTGCCGATCCTGATTTATTTGATAGTCAGGCACAAGGCGTAAGACATCTGGCAATATATGTTTCAGGCGCTTGTATCATTTTAGGAATTGTACCCGGACTGTTTTGTAAGGGTATTGACAGCTCACATATCGACAATAGAGCCGAGATTTCATTTAGCACGCTTTCAAGTAATGTAATGGGAATATTCAGAAGTATTGGCCAAGCATTCAAAAATGCGGCATTTGTAAGACTGTGTGGCGCCACTTTCTTTGTCTTCAACGGCTTTCAGTTAGTTGCTTCCTTTAGTTATTTTATTATTGTATTTCATATGTTTGATGGCGATTACGGAGCAACGGGTTCTTGGCCTGCATGGTTTTCTACTGTGAGCGCGTTTGTTACCGCTTTTCTTGTTATTCCTATCGTCAGTTGGATGGCAAACAGATGGGGGAAACGCAAAGCTTTTATTATATCTACCGTGCTATCAATTTTTGGTTACGCATTAAAATGGTACGGGTTCAATCCTGAAAACCCATGGTTAATATTCATGCCTATCCCGTTGATGTCGTTTGGAATAGGAGGCTTATTTACATTAATGCTGAGCATGACGGCCGATGTATGTGATTTAGATGAACTCAATAATGGAATGCCGCGCAAAGAAGGGACTTTTGCCGCAATTTACTGGCTTATGGTTAAACTGGGTCAAGCATTGGCATTGATATTAAGCGGTGTGGTTCTGAAACTTGTCGGGTTTGACGCGGGTGTCGCAACTCAAACCGCTGAAACGATGACTAATTTGCGGATTGCAGACATTGTTATTCCTGCAAGTACTGCAGCGTTAGCTATTCTGATGATGTGGAATTATGATATTACCGAAGAGAAAGCGCATCAAATAAAAGAGAAACTGATTGAACGTCGTGGCGATATATAACGTTTTAGCAGAATGGTCCGCTTCAGTAAACTCAGCTTTTTGAGTTAATTAAGCTGGCGGTGAAGTTTCCGCTTATTGCTGCTTAAAAGCAGTTTCGGCTGATTATTGACTCACTTTGCCGTAGTAATAGTCCGTTTTATCTTGTTTTGATTGTAATCATCTGCCAAATGATTAACTTCTGCCGATTGTTCACTACGTTAACCTGTGAACGATCGGTAAATCGACTAAATTGGATTCATATGTACAACGCTCTCTACAAAAATTACACACTTATACTTGTATTTTTTATTCTGGTTTCAGTCGCCGCATGCAAACCCAATTCAAACGATCCTAAAGTCCAAAATCAAAAAACAGAACTGCATCCTTCTGCATTGTCGGTAGTTGCCGCATTAAACTTCGGTGGTCCTGAATATAAGGGCAGCGATGGTGTTTTATATTCAGCAGATACGCTCGATATGAATGCGACGATAGAGTCTTCAAAGGAGATCAAGGGCAGTCAGAATGCCGCCTTATTTGAGACATATCGACTAGCAACAGAAACAAATAAGCTAAGATTTCAGTTTCCTGTAGATAATGGTCAGTATTCTGTTAGTTTTAAGTTTGCAGAACCGGAAAGCATAAAGGTGGGAGAACGCACATTTGATATCAATGTAGAGGGTGAAACGGTCATTGCAGGATTGGATGTTCTCCTTGCTCGCGATAATAATATGTTGTCTTCGTTGGTCAGAACCGTCAGTGCTATCGAAGTCACAGATGGGAGCTTAAACATCGAACTGAGCGCGATTACCGGCCAGCCTTTAATTCATGCTATCGTAGTTCGTAAATTACTTAAAGATCCACGCAATTGGCAACTGATGTGGAATGATGAGTTTGAAACAGATGGCCTACCTGATCCCACTAAATGGCAACATAATATTTGGCCCTCGGGTAAAGTAAATAGCGAAGATCAGGCGTATACCGATAGATCAAAAAACGCTCGAATAGAAGATGGTGTGCTAATTATAGAAGCCCACAAAGAACAATTCCAAAACGCGGAATATACATCAGCCAGGCTACATAATAGTGGTAGCGGCGATTTCCTCTATGGCAAAGTAGAAACGCTAGCCCGAATCCCAAATGGTCAAGGCACATGGTCCGCGATATGGATGCTGCCCTTAGATCCATACAAATACGCAACTTCATGTCAGCCTAATGAGGATTGGCAAGGCAGCAGAACTTGTGATGCATGGCCAAACTCCGGTGAAATAGATATTCTTGAACATGTTGGCTATGACATGCAAGTCGTGCATGGAACGGTTCACACTAAAGCATATTATTGGGTAAACGGCGAACAGCGCAAAGCGAGCGTTGAAGGACGCAATGTTGACAAGGGATTTCATCTTTATTCTATGGAGTGGAGCCCAGAACATATCATTATTTCGTTTGATAATGTTCCCTATTTTTATTATCAGAATGAAGGGAGCGGATGGGAAGCTTGGCCGTTTGATCACCCTTACAACTTAATTTTAAATCTTGCCATAGGCGGAAATTGGGGACGCGCTGGCGGCCCAATCGACGACTCTATATTCCCTGTACGAATGGAAGTAGACTATGTGCGAATCTATCAATTGGCAGAATAAAAACAAAAACAGCCTAATTAACAAGAGAGTTTGAATATGGACAACAAGTCACTTAATGTTGACGCTCCAGCGGACAGTGCCGTCAATGGCGCATTTGTACAAATGGATGGCGACACCTATTACAAAATTAGCCATGTCGACCAAATGGCCCCATTTTTTATCAGTGTCGTTTCTGATCAAGATCATTGGTTATTTGCCGGTTCTACCGGTGGCTTAACTATGGGTAGAGTGTCTCCTGAAAAAGCTGTTTTTCCTTATGTTACCGTAGATAAGTTATACGAGAGTACGCCGCATACAGGTCCAAAAACCATAATTAAGGTCATCCAATCGAAGCAAAAAAGCGTGTATTGGGAACCGTATAATCGCGAGCATGATGATAGATATAATGTGACCCGTAATTTGTACAAAAACTTATTGGGTAATGTACTTTGCTTTGAAGAAATAAACCATGATTTACAGATAGCGTTTCGCTACTCATGGCAGTTCTCGAGTGAGTTCGGTATCAGTAGACAATGCAAATTAGAAAATCTGTCTGAGCAAACGTGTAGCCTTGAAATAATCGATGGTTTACAAAATATCCTTCCTGCGGGCACACCTCTTTTTACGCAGTCACAGTCGAGTAATCTCGTTGACGCTTATAAATGGACAGAGGTAGACCAGGAAACTGGATTGGCCTTATATACGCTTTATTCAGCAATTACTGATCGTGCTGAGCCAGTAGAAGCACTTCGTGCAAATACTGTTTTTCGTTTAGGTTTACCTGGTTCTACGGTGCATTTAACGTCTTCAAGTTTAGATATGTTCAAAGCCGGCAAAGTTCTTGAAAGTTCAGATTATAGTCGTGGTGTGCGCAGTTGTTACTTAGTGCACAGTCATGTCACATTGGCTGCGCATGGCGAGCAAAAGTGGTCAATCAATGTGGACGTTGAGAAAGACCAAACGGATGTCGTGGCTCTGAAACAAGCTTTGTTGAATGAATCAGCTGTCGCTGAAGAAATGCGCCAATCATTTTTAACGGGTAGTGACAAATTAGCGCGCATAATGGCATCGTCGGATGGATTCCAAGTTACTGGAGAAGAGGATGTTTCTCTGCATCACTATGCAAACACGCTATTTAATGTTTTGCGAGGCGGTATTTTTGCCAATCAATATCAGGTTTCGCGTGCCGATTTACTCAAGACTCTACAGCATTTCAATCATGATATTTATGAAAGGCAAAAGATTGCATTGAGCAATTTGCCAGAAAATGTAAGCTTAGATGAGCTCATGTTATCTGTTGAAGAATTGCAAGATGCGCAGTTGAGTCGATTAATCTACGAATATTTACCTATTACTTTTGGCCGTCGTCATGGAGACCCTAGTCGCCCTTGGAATCAATTTGCTATTGAATTGAAAGACGACCGAGGTCAACCTCTCTTGTCTTATCAAGGTAATTGGCGCGATATTTTCCAAAATTGGGAAGCGTTAACGCTCAGTTATCCTTCATTTATCGAGTCGGTTATCGCAAAATTCGTCAACGCGTCGACACTGGATGGTTACAATCCATATCGCATTACCAAACAAGGTATTGATTGGGAAGTTGAAGAGCCAGATGACCCATGGAGTTACATTGGTTATTGGGGTGACCATCAGATTATTTATTTGCTGAAATTATTAGAATCTTCTAATAATTTCCATCCTGGTAAACTGGCATCGTTACTAGAGCAATCGGTTTACAGTTATGCCAATGTGCCTTATCGCATTAAACCGTTGCACAACATTATTGATTCACCCAAAGACACTGTTTTATTTGATAATGAAATGGCTGAAAACATCGAACGAAATATCGAGCGCTTAGGGTCTGATGGTAAATTAGTTTTAGATGCTCAGGGTCAAGTTTATCAAGTGTCTTTAGTTGAAAAGATCTTTATACCGCTGCTATCCAAATTGAGCAACTTAGTTATCGATGGTGGAATTTGGCTAAATACCCAGCGTCCAGAGTGGAATGACGCTAACAATGCATTAGTGGGCCAAGGTTTGTCGATGGTCACATTGTGTTATCTAAACCGTTATGTGTCGTTTGTAAGCGACTTACTCGCATCGATTGAAGACACTAATAAGCAGTTTGTCATGACGACAGAAGTTGCCGAGTGGTTAACGGGAACGACACAGATCCTTCAAAGTGCAAGTGCGCAGATACAAGAAGGCCCAGTGTCAGCAAGTTTACAATTTTCTACCTTGCATAAATTAGGTACGTTAGCCAGCGAATACCGCGAAAAAATGTATCAGCACTCAGGTGATTATAGTAAGCAAACGGTGAGTATAGGTGAACTCAACGCGCTACTTTCTAATGCTAAGCCATTAATCACTCGCAGTATTGAAGCGAATTATAGCGATTCGGGTTTGTACCATGCTTACAATGTCCTTAGTATCAGTCAAAAATCCCTAAACGTTAGTCATTTGTACGACATGCTGGAAGGACAAGTGGCAGCGCTTAGTTCAGGGGCTCTTAGCTCTGAGAGAGCGGTTGAGATTATGGATACACTTTACGCAAGTGAAATGTATAGAGAAGACCAAAAAACGTTTATGTTGTATCCAGATAGAAAGCAGCAAGGGTTTATCAGCAAAAATTGTGTTCCCAAGCATGATGTTACTAATCATCCACTGTTATCAGACATGCTTGCAAAGGGCGATAACCGCTTGATTAAATTGGATACGATGGACAACTATCGTTTTAATAGCGAATTGACTAACGCCAATGCCATCAAACAAATCTGGCCTGAAATAGTTAAAGAGTACCCAGATTTAGCCACTGACAGTGCATTAAATGTGATGTTAGATACTTATGAATCTGTCTTCAATCATAGCGCCTTTACCGGCCGTTCTGGCGGCATGTTTGGCTTTGAAGGATTAGGATGTATCTACTGGCACATGGTATCTAAATTGTTACTTGCGGTTCAAGAAGTTGCAATAAGAAGTGTTAATGAGCAAGGTAAATCAAACACATCTCAAGCACTGATCGCGCACTACTATAATGTGCGAGAAGGTATCGGTTTTAACAAGACACCTGAAGAATACGGTGCTTTCCCTGCAGATCCTTATTCTCACACTCCAAAACATGCTGGCGCACAACAGCCGGGTATGACTGGCCAAGTTAAAGAAGAGCTATTGACCAGAATGGGTGAGCTAGGCTGTTTTGTGACTAAAGGTCAGGTAAGCTTCGACCCGTTCTTGCTAAGAGCGCAGGAGTTCACTACGCAACCAACAACGTTCCGTTATCTGGATATCAATGAAGCTTGGAAGACAATTGAGCTCGATAGTGGAAGTTTAGGCTTTACATGGTGCCAAGTGCCGATTGTCTACTCTATAAGTAATGATGCTGATGCTGAAGTGACTATCTCTTCTGCAGATGGAGAAAAGCATGTTGTGAAGGCAAACGAACTTAATCAAGAGTTTAGTCAAATGCTCTTTGCTCGTTCAGGAGAGATTGTTCGAATTGACGTATCTGTTAGTAGTGCTCAGCTTTATTCCGGAAGTTAGGTAACCAGATACTCTGCACAACTGCCAAAGAACTGAAGGCAGTTGTGCAGTTTTATTCATGTTTAAACTTAGTATCGAAGTTTGAAAGAACATGCAACTTGGCTTTCTAAAAACAAGTATCACTTAACCACATCATTATTAAACTTTACGAGCGTCCAAAGCCGCTCTTACTTCGCCTGCTTTTTCTTCAGTTATTGGATACCAGTACACCATTAATATAGCGATGACAGAGCAAAATGCAGGAATGAAGGCATCGAAGATACGCATTAAATAAATCGTTTCTGGGGATTGAGCTCCGCCTAATGCAACATCAAACCCCGTTGCGTTTAACAAGAATCCACCCGCAGCAAGAGCGGCAGCCATTCCTAATTTTACAACCCACCAGTATATTGAACCGAACATGCCTTCACGTCTCTCGTAGGTATTAAGTTCATCCATGTCACATACATCTGCAATCATGGAGCCCATAAGCGTAAACAGACCACCAAGACCAAAAGCAATAAAAGGGACTGGCAATAGCATTAATAGCGGGTAGTCAGGGGTGTAGCAAAACCACTTCAATACATAACCAATAACCGATATACCGATGGCAAAAAAGAAGCCTTTGCGTTTATCAAAGTGTGTAGAAAACTTAGTCACAATAAAGATAACGCAGAAAGTAGATATGGCGGCCAGTGTGCCAGACCAGCCTGCATATTCGGCACCCATTGACGTATCACCGCCAAATATATAATAGATAATTACGTATGATTGGAATGACGCCACCATCATAAAACCATTGAATACTAAAAAAGTAGCCGCACATAAAAATAGAAAAGGGGTAAATTTTATGGTTGTTGCGAAGCCTCTAAAGAAGCCTTTTACACCGGGCGCAATGAACTGTTCACCCGGGATAGGCCCTGCTTGCACATGTCTAATAGGTTCCTTTAAAAATATAGCAGGTAATACGCCAACACATATTGTGAAAGCGCCAATGATAACGGCCAGCCACGCAGCGCCTGCTATCATGTCATCAAAGAGCAGGTCATTTTGCATAAACCATAAAAACCAGGGGGCAATTAAGTAGGCGATTTGTCCCATAAAGTTCTGCGTTGCCATGAGTCGAGTGCGCTCATGATAGTCTGGTGTTAGCTCATAACCTAAGGCCACCCATGGTGTGGCGAACATGGTGTAGGCCAGATAGAAAACGAATGAGCCGATAAGGAAAAACCAAAAATAGTACTCTTCACTTTTTCCTTCGGGAAGTTGCCATAAAAGTGCAAAAATGATGCCTGCTGCGATTGCACCACAAAAAATATACGGCCGACGACGACCCCATTTACTTCTGGTATGGTCGGATATATAACCCATCAATGGATCGGTAATGGCGTCGGTTAAGCGCGGCAGTGCACTCACTAAGCCAACCAAAGCTGGATTCATCCCAAGACCTAAATTTAAGACAATAACCATGCCGCCAATAGCGGCGGATAAAAGGTTATTGATGAGGGCGCCAAGACCATAAATAATTTTTTGAACGAAGGGGATTTTTCCGTTTACTACAACTTCTGCATTCATCAAGAGGCCCATGTTAAACAATTGTAAATTAAACTCTTTAACCTAATGTTGATAGGCTACTTTCACAAATAATATGCGATAGCTTGGCCTTGCGCTGCGTTCAATAGGAATCTATCAAGCAGATTGGCATTAAAAATACCAAATAAGGACGTAGAGGCGTATTTTTTGCTTAATTCCTGATGAGAACAGCAACAAAGGTGTCATGTTACCTCAACTGCAGTCCACTTTGCCTTGTTTTGCTGGACTAAGCTAGTCTCATGTTTAAGGTTCACGTATTAAGTAGCCCTGGGTAAGTTGCTGGCGCAGTCGTTTGACTGACTAGCGTTTTCAACGATTTTTAAACCCAATTTGAAAAGAGTCTTTTTATGTCCCAATCCCTTTTATCCAAATCGTACATATCCAATTTATATTCCCCTGACATTATCAGCCAAGCAAAGCAGCTACTAAGCAAGATGACATTAGGCGAGAAGTTGGGACAGTTGTCTCAAATATCCAGTGCCGGAGCCCATATACCGCATGATTTAGCAGATGCAATAAGACAAGGCAGAGTTAGCTCGGTTATCAATGAAGTCAATTTAGCGACTAATAATGAATTGCAACGTTTAGCTGTTGAAGAAACTCGCTTAGGCATTCCTTTGTTGATTGGTCGCGATGTTATTCATGGTTTTAAAACGATATTCCCTATTCCTTTAGGACAGGCGGCAACGTGGTCTCCTGTTATCGTAGAGAAAGGAGCGAGAATAGCTGGGGAAGAATCTGCAACCGTTGGCGTGAATTGGACGTTTGCACCTATGATTGATATTGCGCGGGATCCCCGGTGGGGAAGGATCGCAGAAAGTTTGGGTGAAGATCCCTTTTTATGTTCAGTGCTATGTGCAGCGATGGTCAAGGGCTTTCAAACTGATGATTTATCAATGCCAGGCTCCATTGCTTCCTGCGCAAAGCATTTCGCTGGCTATGGGGCGAGTGAAAGTGGTCGCGATTACAATACGACTAATATTCCTGAAAATGAACTTCGTAACGTTTATTTGCCACCATTTCATCAAGCCGCTAAAGCGGGTGTGGCCTCTTTTATGGCCTCATTCAGTGATTTGAATGGTGTGCCAGCAACGGGCAATCAATGGTTGTTAAAGCACGTTTTAAGAGACGAGTGGAATTATCAAGGATTGGTAGTGAGTGATTGGGAGTCGATAAAAGAACTTCAGGTACATGGTTTGTCTGCCAGTGAAAAAGATTCTGCTTACTTAGCAGCGAAAGCCGGCGTTGATATGGAAATGGCGAGTAGTTGTTATATTGATAATATGGCCGCTTTGATAGCAGAGAATCAGATTGAAGAGGCAGAAGTCGACCAAATGGTACTGAATATTCTGCATATGAAATTTGCGTTAGGCTTATTTGAAAATCCGTTTACGGACCCATCAGCATTGCCTGAATTATTGAGTGCTAAGAATCTGCAAGCGGCTAAAGACGCGGCGCAAAAAAGCTGTGTATTGCTTCAAAATAAAAGTCGTCATAACAATCGGCCGATTTTGCCCATCAATAGGGGGGCGATTAACCGGATTGCCGTTATTGGGCCGCTGGCACACGATGGTTATGAACAATTAGGTACTTGGGTGTTCGACGGTGATGAGAAGCACAGTGTTACTTGCCTTGATGGTTTAATTGCGTTGGTGGGAGAGGGCATTGAGATAGAATTCGAACGAGTGCTTAGCACTTCAAGGGATAGAAACACTCAGAATTTTGACAACGCCCTTGAACTCACTAATAACGCTGATGTGGCAATTCTATATTTAGGTGAAGAATCGATATTATCAGGAGAAGCGCATTGCAGATCAACTATCGACTTACCGGGGGCTCAGGTAGAACTGATTGAGCATTTATCGCAATCAAATACGCCTATTGTTTTGGTTGTGCTAGCCGGTAGGCCGCTAACGTTGCAGCCAATACTCGACAAAGTTGACAGTATTTTATATGCGTGGCATCCGGGTACTATGGGTGGAGTCGCTATTGCAGAATTACTGTTTGGTGATGCATCTCCCTCTGGTAAGTTGCCGGTATCGTTCCCTAGGGTTGTAGGGCAAATTCCGATTTATTATGCGCAGAAAAATTCAGGCCGCCCGCCGACTGAAGAGAGCTTCGTTTTTATCGATGATGTGCCTGTTAGAGCTGCTCAGACTTCACTTGGCATGGCGGCAACTCATTTAGACACACATTTTTCACCGTTATATCCTTTTGGTTATGGATTGTCTTACGCTGAGTTCGAATATAGCCACGTCAACATTAGCCAACATGAAATTAAACTAGGTTCCGCATTTGTCGTTACCGTGTCGGTAGAAAATAAAAGTGATGTCGATGCAGAAGAAATTGTACAACTGTATGTTCGAGATTTAGTTGGTTCTGTCACTCGACCGGTAAAGGAATTAAAAGGCTTTAAACGCTTATTAGTAAAAGCTAACTCAAGCGTTGATGTCGCTTTTGAAATGCACACCGATGACTTGGCTTTCTATGACATTCGTAATCAATTAAATGTTGAAGCTGGTGACTTTTTGCTTGGTGTTGGAGCCGATAGTTCCCTTGACCTTAACGTTCCTTTTAAACTAGTAAACTAATGCGCTAACGTTATTGGTATTTCCTCAGGATGGTGATCATTCTGAGGAGACCTTACCAAATTGCTGTTTACGTTAAATAAATATTTACCACTTTGCTCTTGCTTCACTCTTATAGAAGCGCCATACAAATGCAGTACCAATAGAATAGGTGACTGCCTTTTCAAACAACGGGCTGTCTTTGTTAGCCGCTAAGCTATGAAATTGCGCAGAACCGCCAATAAATGCTCGGATATTCTCACTAACTCTAAATGAAACCCCTAAACTAAGCTCTGAGCCTAAGTAGCCTGCTTTAGCGTCATAAGCTGACCGAGCCGGTGTAGCAAATTCAGGGGCTACTTCATAAAAATAATCATGTGTTTTTTCGGTAGCAAAAATGGCACCAAATGAAATGTTAAACGCAGTCTCTTCATGTCTGAAACCACGATGCTGGTAGGATATTTGTGGTTCGAAAATAAAGCCTCGCCCTTCAATCTCAGTAAAATCGGTCGAGAAAACTGCGCGCGCTTGCAGTCTGAAATCGAGTCTACCTTTGCCTATATTGGTACCTACGTTTTCGCCTATTGCATTCTTATCGAAATCGTATTTACCCAGCATGAAAATCATTTGGGGACCAATTTCTCCTAAGAAATCTAGCTCAGGCATGCCGACGCGTGCCGCATTATCTTCACTGTCGCTAGGCAATGCTACACCGAAAGAAAAGTCGATTTCAAAGGTTTCATTTTCAATAATAACAGCTCTAGCACCACCACCGTCGCCAATGCGGAATGTTTCACCCCGATAAACCACAAAAGGAAGTACAAGACCAAAAACTTGCCCTTCACTTGAGGCCGGGTATTTCGGGTTATAGAAAGCGCCCCCACCTACCCCTAACTCCCAAAGTGAAAGTGTTTCGTTAACATTGTCAAAGCCAGTTAGGCTTCGTTCCATGGGAATATCGGCCTTGCCAACACCGAACGAAAGTCGGTTATTTTTTTCTTTATTTTGAGGCGATGTTGATTGTTCCGACGTTTGATCCCCATCTCTATCTTCCGCGGAATAAGCTAAGTTACTGAGCGTTAGAGCAGGGATAAGCAAACAACTGAGTATTAATAGTTGAAATAGAAAATCGCGGGTCGTACGTAATTTTATCAATATCGCGTTCATACGATTTATTAGCCTTTGCGCTATGCTTTTACAGCGTTGGTTCTGAATCATTCAGGTTGGCAGCATACAGAAGAAGACGTTGTCTTTGCCCTATAAAAATGCACTGAAAACCGATGATTATTCGACATTCTTGTCAGTGCAATATGAATTCATACGATTGTAGGCCGTAAAATGTTTATTTATTGGTAAGTCTCTCATGTGTTTATCATAAGCATGAAACGTTGCGTTGGCTAACCTTGGCGATTTGGGAGGCGCCACGACTGGCCCAACGCCATCAGGAATAGCCCTCACTGAATAATTTACGTTTTGGTCATTGACTCTTTTTGTTGAGTCTTTTGTTTTTTTGGGATTGCGCAGTTGATGTATACAATAATAAATCTTCTTTGGTATCGATATCTCTAGCCGCTTCTGGCATATCAACACGGATGACAGATGCGGCATTAGCACGCAACATGTCCCGCGCCCCTTTATCGTTTTCTAGCTTCGATAGTTCAGCAAAATATGCTCTGGGGAAAATAGCTGGAGCGCCCACGTTATTATGATAAAAAGCGGCTACAATGCTGTGAGGATTTTTCCGAGATTGGACTAGCATAAGATTGCACTGCTTTGCGCGAATTTCTACCTGATCAGTTAACCCAATAAAAACATGAGTGACCTCGGAGGCTAAATTTTTTACACCAGCGGCTATTGATGCACCCATTCCTTGCTGCCATTTGCTTGCAATGATGGATGTTATATTTGGTAAGGCTTTACTTGCTGAAGTCGTCTGCAAATATACGGGTTGTAGAGCTTTTTCAATAATGCTCGAATTTGCTCCTAAAACAACCGTAATTGACTTAAATTCAGTGTGTCTCAGCGTTTCTATAGTACCAATCAGCATTGGCTTGTCATCAACAATAGCTAGCTGTTTAGTATCGTTGAAGCGCTTGCTTTCGCCAGCTGCAAGCAATATTGCTTCGATACAGTAATGCTTGTGTTGATTGTTCATAGTTATATCCAGACTGCTTATCAAAATTAGTGAGCCGCTGTGGGAATGCGACTTTTTAATGGCTAACTTATCAATTTATGCACTGTTGCGGAAGTGCGGCGTTCTATCTAATAATATTTATGCTTTGCTGCGCAAACTCAGCGTTCTAATAATGAACCTATTTATGGTGTGCTAGTTCAGCAGATTACTAATTGACCTTGCGTCCGCGTGTTCGATAAAAGCATGGATCTCGGACAAAATCGATAGAGCGATCGATTCAGGAAGTTCCCCCCCTAGTCTCAAACCAATTGGGTTTGCCAGCGGTTTGTTCAATACAGTAGTTCTTTCATCCTTCTCGCTCTTGGTTTCAGTAGCCCGCTCGAAGGAAACCAAACCGGCCTCTTGGAGCACTCTATCAGTTCGATGCAGCGGACCTAGCATCCCAACGTAGCGAGCGGAGCTATGTTGCGCCAATGAAAGTGCTTGAGCATCTAACGTTACATTGTGGGTCATGATGACAATAGCATCGATATTCAAAAGCCATGCGTGTTCGGATATGCTGTCAAAGGAGGTTTTAATTATCTGTTTTGCATCTGCAAATTGTGCTTGCCGCGCATAACCCGTGCGTGGATCCGCTACGGTTACGTGCCAACCTAAATTATGCGCAATTTTAGCCACTGGTATAGCATCAATACCACCACCAAAAATGGCTAATTTAAGTGAGGGCTTTATGACATGCTCGAAAATGTCAGACTTCTTTTTGGCAACCGACTGTGCTTCCTGCTGACCTGCAAAATTAGCATTACTGTCAGTTAATATGAGGCTATTTTTGGGTGGCCCTTCATCCATACTTTGGACATATTTACACGCTCGATTTTGATTAATCAGCTGGCGTAATTCGGTTAGTTGCAAATAGCTATTTTTCGCGTTGATGGGCTGCAATAATATACGAACGAGCCCACCGCAACCAATACCAAGTTGCCACGCTATATCTTCTTCTTCACGCATGTCATATTGAATAGTACGATTATTACCTGACTCCCAACATTGACGCGATTGGCGCATGATATCGGATTCCAGGCAACCACCACTAAGTAAACCATGATATTGACCTAGACTATTAATCATCATCATCGCGCCTGGTTTACGATAGGAAGAACCCTCGGTGCCAATGATCGTCGCTAGGACCCAGTCCATTTCATCGCGTTGCGCATACCAAGTGTTGAGTAATTGTTGAGTATGGTTAGCCATATGATTGGCTTAAAGCTTAGATTCGATAAGTTCGAGAGCTTCAACAAGAATAGTTGAAACGGCTTCGCGTGCCGCTTTTTCATCTCTTGATTTTATGGTGTTGAAAATATCAGCATGTTTATGCACATCTGCTCCAGGGACCCCTTTTATTTTATTGGTGTAGCGAATACTTACTCGCAATGCGGTACCAATAAAATCCGAAAGCTGAGCGAAAAAACGGTTGCCGCTTGCTTCTAATATAGTGGTGTGGAACTCAATATCTGCTTCCAACGGATCATCTAAACCATTGTCGGCATCTGCCATTCTGCTGAGAGCGAACTCTATTTTTGCAAGTTGCTCAACTGTCGCGTTTTTAGCTGCTAGCGCAGCTGCTTCCGGCTCAATCGCAAAGCGTACTTGGGTAAATTCCTTAAGAAGAGATAGGGAAGGTTTACTACTCAAAATCCAAGTCAACACATCGGTATCAAACATATTCCAGCTACTTTCCGGAAGCACTCGAATACCTTGTTTGGGACGTGAGGAAATAAGCCCTTTTGCCGAAAGCATCTTCACTGCTTCTCTGGTAGAGCTGCGACTAACATCATATTCCACACACAAGTGCGCTTCCGATGGCAGACCCTTACCAATAGGATACTTTCCATTAACGATAGCAATTCCTAAATCGTGAGTGAGCTGGTGAGTTAGATTATGCCGTTGTGGACTTTTCATGTTAACGTTTCCATTTTTATAATAAATCGGTTATATCATACTTAATTTCATGTTTGAATTATCATATATGTTTTTTGTTAATATAATATGATAAAAAGCAAAAAGACGTTAACTGATTACTTGAGCAATGTCTAAGTGCTCCAAACCTGCACAATATTCTCAACACACGACAAATGGGCGATTGGATGACCGATTCTATTGACAAAAACGCAACACAGTATTCAAGCCTGATTGGCAAGGTTGTCTTTATAACTGGAGGCGCAAGTGGTATTGGTGCGGCAATGGTGAAGGCATTTGTGGGACAGAAAGCTAAAGTTGCTTTTATTGATATCGATGAGCACGCCTCGGCAGCTTTAATTAATAAGATTAAAGCTGCAAACCCTAGCGCTGAGCTTTGGTACCGTATAGTGGATGTTACTGAACCTGAAACTTTACAACTTGCTATTGTAGAAGCGTCAAAAGCATTGGGTGGCTTAGACGTTCTAGTCAACAATGTTGGCAACGATGCTCGCCAAGACGTCGAGAATATTTCTGCTTATGACTGGCATAAATGTATGCAGGTTAATCTTGATCCTGCTTTCTTTGCATCACAAGCTGCGTTTAAAATCATGCGGGAGCATGCCTCGGGTAGTATTATCAATTTTAGTTCGATTAATGCGCTTATTGGCCCACAGCAGATGACGGGTTACGTGACGGCGAAGGCTGGGCTAATGGGCATGACAAAGTCTCTTTCTCGCGATTTCGGTGTCGACAATATTCGAGTTAACGCTATTTTGCCTGGGTGGGTAGCCACTGATAGGCAACTGGCAAGTTGGTTAACTAAAGAAGAAGAGCATAAATGGACTGATGCCATGGCTCTTAAAAGACGAATAGAACCCGTTGATGTAGCTAATTTAGCTTTGTTTTTAGCCTCTGACAATTCATCTATGATCACAGGTCAGGCTATTAATATTGATGGCGGGAGAACTTAATGCAGAAGCCATCCCATTTCATTGCTGTTGATTGGGGGACGAGTCGACTTCGCGCTTTTCTTTGTAAAGTAAAACCTGATGGTAGCCTAAAACTAGTCACGCGCAGCGTCGGCTTAGGTGTTAGTAAATCTGCTTTAAGTTTCGAAGAAACCCTAATGGAATGCATATCGCCTTGGGAATTCGAGTACGGTAAAGTGAAAGTATTAATGGCAGGACAAATTGGCTCGAGTATTGGTTGGAAAGAAACACCTTATCTGGCCAGTCCGATTTCACCACAGGAACTGGCAAAATCATGTGTTAATTTTCAATGTAATGGTTATGATATTAGTGTTATTCCTGGCTTGAGTTGTAAGCTCGAAAACAATAACTACGATTGCATGCGCGGCGAAGAGTTACAAATTTTGGGTTGGTTACAACTAGCAGAACAAAACCAAATAGGGCGACATTTAGTCTGCTTGCCGGGTACTCATACTAAATGGGTGTTAGTGGAGGATGGCAAAATAAAACTGTTTAAAACGGCGTTAACGGGTGAGCTGTTTGACCTCATTGCTAATCACAGTGTGTTGATCCAAGAAAAAGCGACGGTGTTTAATCAGGAGGCGTTCAACTCTGGCGCTGCTTTTACCTTAAATAGTGAAACAGGTAGTTTGATTCATGGGCTATTTAGTGTGCGTTCAAGACAGTTATTTGGACAGTTAAGTGCCGATGAGGCAACGTCCTACCTTTCAGGTTTGCTGATAGGTAGTGATGTTCGTGCCGCAATGAAGGCTACAGAATGGAGCCTCACAAAAATGGATAAAGTGAGTGTTATTGGTGCACCTCACCTGAGTTCTTGTTTTGCTAGTGTATTGAATTCGCAATTGATCGCGACGGAAATTTGTCAGGTAACAACAACCACTTTATTGGGGTTTAATTCTGTGTTCCAAAGTATAAATCAATTAAGTGAAAAAACAGCCTAAGCATATTTTGCTCTCGCAAAGGGGTTACCAGAATGACACAAGTTCAACAATCTAAAAAGGTTGGTAAGTTACTATTCAGTATCAATTCCCAATGTATTCTAGCCGAATGCGCGCTTTGGAATAACTCTGAGCAAGCCATATATTGGGTCGATATCATTGCAGCTAAAATACAACGTTATTCGCCCAAAACGCATGGTGTTGAAACTTTTAATATGCCATATCGCATTGGTTGCTTTTCGTTTACACCCATTGAGAATGAGATAATAGCGGCGTTTGATATTGGGATAGCGCGTTATAATCTTATAACTGAACATCTAGAGTGGTTAGCTCAGCCTGAAAAACACCTAAAAACAAATCGATTTAATGATGGACGCACTGACAGACAAGGTCGCTTTTGGGCTGGCACAATGAATGAATCGGATGCAGAAGACAAGCAAGATAGTATAAACTCAAAAGCCCCTATTTTAGGCAAACTATATTGTCTAAATACAGCGGGGCAATGTGATGCAAAAGTGACGAATATATCTATTTCTAATGCGTTATGTTGGAGCAAAGATGGTAAAACGCTATATCACGCAGATTCGCCGAAGCGCGCTATTAACGCTTACGATTTTGATACGCAAACTGCGCGGCTTTCTAATGCAAGAGTTTTTGCAACGACGCAAGGGCATCGGTTTCCTGACGGTGCAATAGTTGATTCACAGGATTATTTGTGGAATGCACAGTGGGGATCATCGCAAGTTGTCCGCTATAATCCCGAGGGCGAGATTGATTTGGTCGTTGATATGCCCGTTAGTCAACCTTCGAGCGTGGCCATAGGAGGACCAAATATGGATTGGCTGATTGTCACAACCGCTAAGCATTCATTAGCCCCTGAACGTCTAAAAATAGAACCACAATCGGGTAATATTTTCGTCTATCAATTACAAGGAATTGAAGGCGTTATAGAACCCGTTTGTGTTGTTTGAACTAATGCGCTATCCCGCATTATTCCTGACTAGCAATCCATGCTTTCACTTTACGTTCTAGCATTACCATAGGTAAAGCACCACCGCCTAAAATGACATCATGAAAAGCACGAATATCAAAATTATCGCCGAGTTTTTGCTCAGCAAGAGCGCGTAATTCCTGAATTTTTATCATCCCAATTTTATAGCCTGTCGCTTGCCCTGGAATAGTTAAATAACGTCGTACTTCAGACCTTGCTTGCTCTTCGGTAATCGCCGAATTTTCTTTGAAATAGGCAATCGCTTTTTCCTCACTCCACCCTTTTGCATGTAAACCGGTGTCTAAAACTAATCGAATTGCACGCCACATTTCAGAACCTAAACGGCCAAATTCCGAAAGTGAGTCCTGATAAGTACCTGGCATTTCCTTAGCTAACCATTCTGAGTATAAAGCCCATCCCTCGCCGTAGGCATTTAAATAAGACTGTTTACGAAATGTAGGTATATTCTCCAGTTCGAGTGAAATAGCTATTTGCATATGATGACCAGGTAAACCTTCATGATAAGCAATGACTTCAAGTTCACGTTTAGGCATTGCGGTCATATCGGATAAGTGTGCATAGTAAACACCGGGTCTTGAACCATCAGGCGTGGATGAGGAGTAATGCTGCGCTGCACCGTCTTGTTCGCGAAAAGCTTCAACACGCTTTACGACCATGTCAGCTTTTGGCAATATCCCAAAATAGTCAGGCAGTACTTTTTTAATTTTATTGATCGCTGACGTCGCATCATCAATATAACCTTGGCGACCTTCATCAGTATCAGGGTAATACAAACGTCGATCATCTTTGGTGTCTCTTAGAAAAACAAAAAATGCTTGTAAGCTACCGTCAAAACCAAATTCAGCTTGTACCACTTCCATTTCACTGCGCAGTCGAGCAACTTCTGCTAAGCCGATGTTGTGTATTTCGTCGGCACTCAGATTTGTTGTTGTTTGGTTCGCTAAGCGCTCGTTATAAAACGCGATCCCGTTAGGCAATGCACTGGCGCCTAAGGCTTGTGCTGTTGCATTTACTTTGTCTGCTTTCTGCCATGCAATGAGTCTTTCGTATGCTGGTTTAAAGTCATTTATGAGGGCTTGCTTAATGTTCTTAGTTAACTCGTCAGCTTCGCTTTGGGTAATTTGGGTCTGTTCAAGTAATACGGCTATTTTAGCTTGTGCGTCGGCCCAAATTGCACTGTCGTCTCCCTTGCTGAAAGGCGCACCTGTGATTATCTTAGTTGACTCGTCAATAACTGCTTCAAAAGCAAAATACGGTGGTCTTACACCTTTCTTAGCAATTTTCTTTGAGTTATCAATAAGTTGATCAAGAGCTCTGCCTGTCGCTGATACTCTCTTTAGGTACTGCTGCATATGTTCGCCGGTTTCGACTTTGTGCAGTGCAATTAGCAACTGTGGAAAAAAACTATGAACCGCATTCATTTGCTCAAATACGTAGCTGTTATCACGAAACTCGTATGCTGCGAGTGCTTTCTCACTCATGTATACCCAGAGATCATAAGATAACTTAGCGTCATCGCTTAGCTTCGTATAATCGAATGCACTTTGTAATTCAGCTAAGTTTGCTCGTTTGAGCGCAATTCGTTCTTTATAAGCTTGCTCTGAATAGTCATCTATTTCGTCTTGACGTTCGCTTCGGCCTAAAGATGTTAGAAAAGTTGGGCTTAGCATCAGCTCTTGCTCGAACTTGTCTTCAAACCATGCGTTTAATTTCGCCGTTTCTGCAGACTGTATTGCTGAATTAACAACTGTCGATGCAGTGGCTGGCTCGTTTACTGGAGAAACCGCTGTGTCGGCAGGTTTACCGCAACCCGATAGGACGAGACCAGTAATAATAGAAAGTGTAGCAAGTGCAATTTTGTTCATTCGCATAATTATCTCAATTTGAAAGGTGAAATCCCGTTTAAGCTATTATCCTAACCTGCTTAATCCCTTAGCACAATTGCCCAAGTTAGATACTCAAGTTCTTTATTTAAGTCAGTGGTTTGGTTCCATCTGGGCGTTGACCGTCAAATTCTCGGTCAACGCCTTTTTAGCCCTTATTGCGCAATAACTAAACTTCTTGTAATTCAAAAATAAGGGTCGTTTGTGGGAAACTAATGGGCAGTTGCATACCAACTTGGATCAAGGCTTGTCCACTGATTTTCTGGCCTTCTATTTTTGCTAAAATAGAGGGTGAATATTCTTTGAGATTGGTTGGCCAAATCTTATTAAACTGATATGTTTTAGCTGCATCTAAACCGGTAAATCTATATTTTTTAGGCAATGTACGTTTAGTTTCAGTGATACTGTTGTAAGCGTATAAGGCCTGCGATTTGTCGCTATTCACAATACCAAAATCGACTGAGTTGCCATCAGTATCCAAGCGCACAAGTTCTCCCGAGTGAATTAATGCACGGTGCTTTTTATGCAACGCAATAATATCGCTAAGTGCCTGCATTTCGTGTTCACTTAATTCTCTTGGATCCATTTCTAAACCTAAGTGACCAAAGAACGAAACACCAGCGCGCATTTCTATACTGACGCGGCGCCCTGTAATGTGACAGTCTCTTGGCCCAACATGCGCTCCCATTACTTCTGACGGGAAGAAGAATGAACAACCTCGTTGGATATCGAGACGGTCGATAGCGTCGTTTGAATCCGAGGTCCATACCCGGTCGGTATGACTCAACACGCCATAATCGACACGCGCACCGCCGGATGAACAACTCTCTATTTCCACTTCAGGATGTGCTTCGCGTAAGTCATCAATGAGTTTATATAGAGCGTGGGTTTGTGCACTTACAGCCGGTTTCCCTAGCGCATTACCCGCATGATTTATATCGCGATTCATATCCCACTTTATATACCGAATGCTGGCGTACTCTTTTAAGATATCGTCAATACACTTAAACAAATAATCCACAACTTCTTGGCGTGTTAAATCAAGTACCAACTGATTTCGAAACTGCAATTGCTCATTGCCTTCAGTTTGTAATACCCAATCTGGATGTGCACGATATAAATCACTGTCTGGGTTAACCATTTCAGGTTCAAACCAAATACCAAATTCCATGCCCAAGCTATTGACGTGATCAATTATCGGAGAAAGTCCTTCAGGATAAATAGCATAATCTACCGTCCAATCACCCAAACCAGCATAGTCGCCGCGCCGCCCTTTAAACCAGCCATCGTCGAGCACAAAACGCTCAACACCTAAGCTAGCAACTCGATCCGCCAGTGCCTTTAATGTATCTACATTGTGATCAAAATAAATACCTTCCCAAGTGTTGTAATGCACCGGTCTGGGCTTGGCTTGCTGTTTTGCAGTGAGTATTTGAGTACGCACAAACTGATGGAAATTGTTTGAAAGTGAACTAAAGCCCGCTTGCGAATATGAGCAGTAGAGCGTTGGCGAAGTATAAGCTTCGCCTGGCTGCAATGTAATTTCTGAGGGCATTAGCAGCTCACCCATTTGAATGTAGGTGCGTTGTTCTGGTAATAGCTCAATACGCGTTCGGTGATTACCGCTCCAACCTAAATGAAAACCATAACATTCACCTTGGCTTTCGTTGGTATATTGCTCATGCAATATCGCACCTGGGAAACTATCATGTGAGGTTTTACCCTTGCGGTTTTCGCGCAGTACGGAGCCCAAAAATAAGTCGATGGTATTGCGATGGAATTCATTCGACCAACGTCCTTCAAACGACATCAACTTGGTTATATGATCGGGCATTGGGATGGTAGGGGCTGCGCAATAATTCACGCCAACAGCGGTTTCACTGTCGTTAAGTAATGCCGTTGATGCACTTATTACATTAGTTGCTTCGTCTAATTTAATAACATGGCTGAGTGTGAGTTTGCGTACTTCATCAAAACTTTCAAAGCGCACTTCTTGACTATTTAGCTGCTCAATTTTTTTAAGCTTGCCGCCTATTGACCATGCATTGGTGTCATTATTTAGTTCAATGCCGGGACCGCCGGTAAAACCTTCGCCCATTGACGGTGAAAGTGAAATAGGGGCTTCAACCACCACCGCGCATTTTGCTTCTTGGCGAGTAAGTAATAACTGCAGCATGTCAAAAGAGGTTTGTTCATTTAAGCGTTTACCAAAATAGGCGATCGCTGGTGTATTTGATGTGCAATCAATCACCAGACTTGCCTGGCGACTATCTAATTGAACAAAGTCTGATAAAGCAGTCATTCTAATAATCCTTTTGATACAGGTGTACTTAACGCATTGATTCATCCAACTGAAATTGAGTTAAGCGATAAATAAGTTAGGCTTTAAATATATCATATAAATACGTTTATTATAACGTCATCTATTTTTAGAATCATCATATTTTTAATAGATTTGCTATAGACACTTTTCAATTAGGTGTCTCAATACAACCGGTTTATCGGGTGGGTCCGTTATTTGGCTTCTCCTAATTTAACTCAATATCCTTGGCGGTCTCGATTTTTAAAAGGATTACCTTGATTTTGGTCGTACCCTGAAGCAACCGTTACCTCTAACTACTCGATGATAGCTTTATAACTATTAATAGTATAAATACGATTAATATTGATTTGTACACTATGCATAGTTATTATATAAACATAAAATAGGCGCAAAACGGGTTTAGTTGTCACTCTCAAGAAACATGGAAACACAGTCCCAAATGAGGCCTTGGTTACTTAAAATATTATATTTATCGGAAGTTGTTAGATTATGACTAAACATTATGAGTTCACACATCGTCGTAAAAATTTATTGAACGGCGAATGGGTTTTGGTCTCACCGCATCGCAACAATAGACCTTGGTTGGGAGCAACAGAAATAACATCTGAATCAGCTGATGAAAGCTATGATGATGGATGCCCGTTGTGCCCGGGGAACACCCGAGCTAACGGTGACACCAACCCTAATTATGCTTTTACCCATGCATTTACAAATGATTTTGGGGCGTTAACATCAATATTAGCTGACGACGTCAAAATTGATAATGACGATTTATTTGAGGCTGAAGTGGCGACAGGTGAAGCAAGAGTTATCTGTTTTTCCCCTGAACATAATAAAACACTTCCTGAATTGTCTATTAATGAAATTGCTGAGGTGGTGGCAACATGGAAATCACAGTTTGTTGATTTATCGAGCAGGTATTCTTGTATTCATATTTTCGAGAACAAAGGTGAAATAATGGGTTGCTCCCAGCCACATCCGCATGGCCAGATATGGGCTCACAATCATCGCTCTAGCGAGATTGAAGCGGAGGATGCGAGGCAAGCTACTTACTTTGCTAAACATCAGCGTGGATTACTAGCGGTGTATATTGAAAAAGAACAATACGAAAAACAACGCATTGTTATTGAAAACACACATTGGCTAGTTGTTGTGCCGTATTGGGCTAAATGGCCGTTTGAAACATTGCTAGTATGCAAAGATGACATACAAACTATGGCTCAAATTAACGATGTGCAAGCGCTTTCATTAGCGAAAATATTGCAAGAACTAACAATACGATACGATAATGTATTTAACTGCAGTTTTCCATATTCTATGGGCTGGCACAATGCGCCGTTGGATTTGAGTGACGCAAAACATTGGCGTTTGCATGCGCACTTTTATCCCCCATTGCTGCGTTCATCTTCAGTCAAAAAGCATATGGTGGGTTATGAGATGTTGGCAGAAAGCCAGCGCGATTTAACGGCAGAAACAGCGGCGAAGATTCTCCGTGATGTTCCCTCTGTTCATTATAAAAGCTAAGGATCAGCAGATAATATGTCAAGTAATATTATGACCAAAAAAATACAAGACTCAGATTTTTATCGCACATTTATCGATATTTATGGCGAAACACCTACTAGTTTGTCGAATGCGCCAGGTCGGGTTAATCTTATCGGTGAGTTTACTGACTATAATGATGGATTTGTATTGCCTTGCGCGCTTCAATACAGCACTCAGATATTATTTAATAAGCGTGACGACTCGATTGTCAATGTGCACTCAATTCAATACCCAGGTGAAAAAGATAGCTTTGATATTGCTGGGGACATTATCCCTGGCGATTCTCAGTGGGGTAACTATATTCGTGCTGTGGCATTCGTTTTTAAAAGTGAGGGCCACTATTTGTCAGGCTTTGATTTACTGATTAATAGTGATGTGCCTCAAGGTAGCGGGTTATCTTCATCTGCAGCATTAGAAGTATCAGTTGGCGGAATGCTTAACTATGCTTGTCAGTTGGGGTTGTCATCGGCTCACATTGCTGTTTTGGGACAGACTGCAGAAAACGATTTTATCAATTGCCAGTGCGGTGTAATGGACCAAATGATATCAGCATGCGGGGTCCAAGGACATGCGATGCTGCTCGATTGTGCAAGTTTGGATACGGTTTCAGTTTCAATTCCAGAAGATTTAGCGATTGTCATTGTTAACTCTAATTATCCGCGAAAACTGGTCGACAGTGAATATAATCAGCGTCGAATTGATTGCGAACAAGCCGCTCTTAAAATGGGAGTCAGCAGCTTAAGGGAAGCTGATTTAGTCAAACTTAATTCAAACAAAGACATTTTAAGTGTCAATGAGTACAAACGAGCACATCATGTTATTAGTGAAAATCAACGCGTATTAAACGCAGTTGAGGCTCTTAAAAATAATGATATGGATATTTTGCGGCAACTAATGAGTGCTTCTCATCAATCGTTGAAACACGATTTTGAAGTAACCGTGCCTGCAACCGACGGGTTGGTAGAAATCTGTGCTGCAGCTTTGCAAAATCGAGGAGCGGTTAGAATGACCGGTGGTGGGTTTGGGGGAGCAATCGTTTGTTTATGCAGAAAGGATGATATTAAATCAATTACACACGCTGTAGAATCTGAATATGAAAACCGTTTTAATTTACGAGCAGATATATACGTTTGTAGCGCTGGTGAAGGGCTAACTGTTTCAAATATTAGATAGGGATAGATAATGTTAAATTGGGGTGTAATAGGCTGCGGCCAAATAGCGAATACTTTCGCAGATGGATTGGCTTGTCTCGATTCTGGAAAATTGATTGCTTGTGCCTCTAATTCGATGCAACGAGCCCATGCATGGGCCGAAAATCAAATGTTTCAACATGATATTCGATCCGTATACAACAGTTACGAAGCGCTGGTAAATGACAACGATGTTCAGGCGGTTTATATTGCCAATACACACAATTTTCATTATGAGTCAGTTAAGTTGTGCCTGCAAAATCATAAACACGTTTTGTGTGAAAAGCCCATTACATTAAACGCACCACAAGCTGCTGAGCTCTACGCCCTAGCGCGGAAAAATAAGTGCTTTCTGATGGAAGCAGTTTGGACTCGTTTTTTACCTGCTATTCGTATGCTGCAAAAAGCGCTTTCAGATAATGTTATTGGCGATATCTTGAGTGTTAGAGCCGATTTTAGTATTAATCCAAAGCTAGATGAAAGTCATCGACTTCGCGATAAAAAACTGGCGGGTGGAGCATTGCTCGATCTTGGTATTTATCCTATTACATTCGCATTTATTGTATTTGGTGAAGCCCCTGATAAAATTCAAAGTTCAGCGATAATGGACACCACAGGGGTCGATGAACGATCATTTTATTTATTTGAATATACCGATGGACGAATCGCTTCATTATCGTCGGGATATACTCAATCAGCGCCTTGGGAAGCGCTCATTTCCGGCTCTAAGGGCTATATTCGAATTCCTCAATTCTTTGCGGCTCAAGGCTTCTCTGTTCACAAAGATGAAGAAGAACCGCAAACTCATAGTTACCCATTTAGTTCCAACGAAAATTTCAGTTTTGAAATACAACATATGCAAGATTGTATACAACAAGGATTGTTGCAAAGCCCAATATTGCCGCATGACGAAAGTTTGCAAGTAATGCAGACAATGGACATCTTACGTGGTCAATGGGGCCTTAGATATGAAGGCGAATAATAACCGGCAGAAGCACAACTAAAAGAGCCACATTCAACATAATAATAAGGAAAATGTGACCACTATGATTAGGCATGTAAAAAACACTAAAAACAACATTGAAAAGGGCAAGCGGGCTCTATTAATTTGGTCCTGTTTACTCGTTGTTTCATTAGTTAGTGGTTGCAATCCAAGTAATGAAGCCGGCGATGTTGCAGTAACTTTGGATTCAAATTCTCAATCTACTGAAACCAAAAAAATACAACCTCAACAGTTGTACCCTAAAGTCCACTCCGATATGCAACCTAAACTAGCGGCAACCGGCGACTATAAAGTGGGCGTTCATACATTAGATATTACTAATGAAAACTATGTCGATTTATTAGCGAACCAAATTAAGCCGAGAACGCTTAAAATAGAGGTTTGGTATCCAGCTGACTACAAGGAAGGCACTCCTTTAACTTCCTATGAAAACGAAACTAGATTAGCTAAAAAATTCAGCATTCAAGCCAGTGCAGCGAGAGATGTTGCTCCGCTAGCGTCTCAATCTAAATATCCGGTAGTGGTAATATCACATGGTTACACCGGCTACAGACAAATTATGTTTTACCTTGGGGAGCACTTAGCTAGTCACGGATACGTAGTGGTAGCGATTGATCACACCGATTCAACAAACGAAGATGTTGATATAGTGAATGCGCCGTTCAATGGTTTTCCGAGCACGCTAATGAACCGCAGTCGCGATCAGCAGTTTACTTTGGATTTTATTACTCAGGAAAAACACTTTTTAAGCGACGTTATTGATCCTAATAATGCTGGCTTAATTGGATATTCAATGGGGGCATTTGGTGCATTAAATACAGTGGGCGGGTGTTACAATTTCTCGCTACAGCAAGCTGGAATGTATACCTCAACCCAGGATGAAAATATGCTGCCCTTGGTGCAAAAAGTGTTAAATAGCTGTGCTGCAGGGCAGTATGATAATCCAAAAGTTGACGAAAAGTGGAAGGCGGCAATTACGTTTGCTACATGGGGTGGTCAGAATGATTTATTTACAGATAAAAGTCTTGCCGACATTCCAGTGCCTACATTATTTGTATCAGGCAATCTTGATGATATTTCTGGTTATGCGGGTATACAGTCTCTATATGAAAGAACTCAAGCCCCTAGTACGTACTTACTTACAATGATCAATGCTCGCCATAATATAGCTCCGCATCCTGCACCAAAAGAAACGTGGGGTAGCGAAACTGATTTTGGTCACTATTACGAACCTGCATGGTCAAGTGCAGTCTTAAACGACATTAACAAACACTTTGTTTTAGCGATGATGGATTGTCATGTTAAAGAACAATCTGAAGCCTGCGATTACTTGAATCTGCCTGAAAGCTCCGATCAAGTGCAGGTGGATGGCAAGCTACCTGAACCATGGAAAGGTTTTGATAGTCGGTTCTCGACGGGTTTGCGTTGGAAACAGAAGTAGGTTCGATAAAAAAGATGACGAGTTCTAGACTCGTTATTTACTAAACGTTAATTAGGTAAGCCAACGTTTTGCCTTTAACAATGACGATAAGTGAACGCTATGCACAAAACTAACGCTGTATTCCTGCGCGTCTTTATTTTTTTCGCTGCTATTATATTGACTAACCAAAATGCCAATGCACAAGTTGTATCTGCGGGTGAGAAAAAGACCACATCTACCTTAGAATATTGGCAAAACCCGAGTGTTTTCAGTGTTAATAAATTACCTGCTCGCGCATTTTATTATTCAGTATCTAACGAGCAAGATATTTTTAGTCAAACACCTTGGGAACAGAAAAACTACCAATTATTAAATGGGAATTGGAAATTCAAGTGGGTGAATACACCCAGCAGGACCCCTCAAGGGTTTGAGAATGTTGATTACGATGATAGCAAATGGGACGACTTCGCCGTTCCAGCCAACTGGGAAGTCAATGGATATGGCTCACCTTTTTATCATTCTCACTATTGTTTAAAGCCCAACACCGAGCAAATTGAATTGCCGCTGACTTACAATCCAGTGGGGTCGTATCGTAAAACAATTAATATTGATAAATCGTGGGATAAAAAGCAAATTATTCTCCATTTAGGCGCAGTAAAGTCTGCGTTTTATTTATACGTGAACGGTCACAGCGTTGGCTATTCTGAAGACTCAAAAACAGCTGCTGAATTTGATATTACTGAGTTTATTACGCAAGGAAAAAACACTATTGCGATACAGGTATACCGTTACTCTACGGGGTCTTATTTTGAATGTCAGGATATGTGGCGGGTCAGTGGCATAGAACGTGACGTGTATTTGTATGCGGCTCCTAAGGTGCGCATTGCTGATTTGCATGCGCAAACCACGCTGACAGATAATTACAGCACGGGAGTTTTAAATTTAACGACCCTTATTGACAATCAAGCAAGAAATTCAGCTGAAGGCTACAAATTAGCAATTCAATTGCTCGACGAAAATAGTGTAACAATCGCATCTAAATCCCTTGATATAAAGAGCACGGAGAAAAACAATTTTAGTAAAGTAGGAACTCAAATATTAGTTCCTACTGTGTCTGTTTGGAGTGCGGAAACACCGTATTTATATCAACTAAAAATAGCTTTAGTTAATGCTGATGGTGAGCAACAAGAATGGGTTGGTCAGCATATTGGATTTCGCAGCAGTGAGCTGAAAAATGGTCAAATACTGATTAACGGGAAAGCGGTGCTGTTTAAAGGCGTGAACCGACACGAACATGACCCCGTAACTGCGCATGTGATAACCAGAGAGTCGATGCGCAAAGACGTCGAACTAATGAAGGCCTTCAATATTAATGCCTTGCGTATGGCTCATTATCCACACGATCCCTATATTTATTATTTGGCAGATAAATATGGGCTGTATGTCATGGATGAGGCCAATATTGAGTCACATGGGATTGGTGCAGCAAATCAAGGTTGGGCATACGACCCTACGGTTCACTTAGTTAACAAAGCCGAATGGAAAGATGCTTACATTGATCGCATCTCTAACATGTATCACCGCACTAAAAACCATCCTTCAGTCGTGATGCGCTCGCTGGGCAACGAGTCCGGTGATGGTGTGAATTTGGAATTATCATACGATTGGCTAAAACAACAAGAGCCGACTTTCCCTGTTATTTCTGAACAAGCTCAACTTCGTCGTCATACCGACGCTTATGGCCAAATGTACGCTTCGCCAGAACAAGTTGAACGGTTTGCAAAAACAAAGCAAGACCTTACTCGCCCAATGATCCTTATCGAGTATGAGCATGCGATGGGGAATTCGCTTGGTAATTTAAATGAATATTGGGAATTATTTGAACGCTATCCTCAGCTTCAAGGTGGCTTTATTTGGGATTGGGTAGATCAAACCTTTGCAATGAAAACAGCTGATGGCCGCGATTTTTGGGGCTATGGTGGCGATATAGAGCCCCCCTTTGCAATTACGGCGAAGAGTTTTTCTGCGAATGGTTTAGTTTACGCTGACAGGACGCCTTATCCTTATTTATGGGAAGTCAAATATGCTCAGCAGAATATTGGATTTTCGTTAAAAGCAGCTTCGAGTTCGAATATTCAATCTGCACAAAGCAATGTTAAATCAACGGAAGTACAGATACAAAACAAACGTTTTTTCAAAAATTTGAGTGATCTGGAATTGAGTTGGGAGCTACTGATTAATGGTCAAGTCATTAAGAGTGGCGATGGCATAAAGCTTAGTGCTGAGGCACAAAGCACAGAAATCATTACTATTCCTGTTGTAGGTAATCAGCAAAATCCTAAAGAGCAATTATTAAACTTGCAAGCTCGTTTAGTGACAGCGCAAAACCTTCTGCCAGAGGGGCATATTGTTGCGTCTGAACAAATTCCGTTGACGAAGTGGCTGATGCCCAAAGCTGCTCTCGAAAAAGGAGCGAATCGATTGTCATATAGCAACAATAAAGAGAGGATTCGATTAGCTGGCAAAGACTTTGAGTTTGTCATTAGTAAAAAAACCGGTTTGATTACCAGTATGGTATTCGCCGGTGAGGAGTTGCTTAGCCCAAACGTCGAAAAACCAGTCCATCCTAACTTTTGGAGAGCACCCACTGATAATGATTTTCCTCAAAAGGGCTATGGCGATCAGTTTGGTGTATGGCAACATGCGGGAACTAATACTGAGCTTACCAACATAAAAGTGGAAAAAATATCGAGTCAGAATACAAAAGTCGTGGTCGAACAATATCTACCGGCAGTTGAGAGTCGTTATTTCACAACATACGATGTGCACAGTAACGGAACTATAGATGTCGATGTCTATTTTTATGCGGCACCTCATAAGCGCAGCGCTTACCTACCAAGAATTGGTACGCAGTTTGTTTTCAATAAAGATTATGAGCAAGTAACTTGGTATGGGCGGGGACCACACGAAAATTACATAGATAGAAAATCCTCGGCTTTCGTTGGCTTATATCAAACAACCGTAGCAGAACTTGAAGTTTCTTATGTCAGGCCTCAAGAAAATGGACATAGAAGCGACATCCGCTTTTTATCATTCGTTAATGGGGAGGGTAATGGTGTTAAATTTACCGGTTTGCCGTTATTTGCGTTCAACGCGTCGTACTTCGATATGCACGAATTTGATTCAAGCGAACTGCAGATGAGTCGCAGGAATATGCACCCCACTGACTTAACCAAACAAGATCACATTTTTGTGAATATCGATTATGCTCAGCGCGGAGTCGGGGGTATCGATTCTTGGGGAGCTAAGCCGCTGTATGAATATACCTTGCCTTGGTTAGATTATCGATATCAATATCGTATTGAGCCTGTGACAAAGGATTAAAAGTCTACATCATATTACGCAATCGTTATTATGGCAGAGTAGTTTAGTCGCGTCTTTTGCACTCAACGCTGCACTATAATAAAATCCTTGGATTATTTGGCCTTGAAGACTAGCTAATATCTGTAATTGTGCTTCTGTTTCAACACCCTCAGCAATCACTTTCATGGATAAATCCGCAGCTAAAGTGTAAATGTTTTTCAGCACTATTCTTGTAGGCGCCTCTATTTCAAGGCTGTGAATGAAGGACTTATCTATCTTTAATGTATCAATAGGGAATGTAGTTAAATAATTAAGTGAAGAGTAGCCCGTACCAAAGTCATCCAAAGCGATAGTAACGCCAAGAATCCGTAGCTTAGTTAAAATATCGAGAGTTAAATCAGTATTGTCGACTAAAACCGATTCTGTAATTTCTAGCTCTAGGTATTTAGGTGATAAGCCGTTTTGTTTTAAGGCTTGTTCTACGTCGTTTACGAAATCAGCTCTAGTGATTTGATCTGCGGATACATTGACTGATATGTTACCTGAAAAAAAGCCTGTCTCATGCCATATTGCGGCTTGTTTGCAAGCTGAGGATAATACCCAACCTCCTATTTGGATAATAGAGCCATTGCGCTCCGCTTCAGGAATAAAGACGTCGGGTGCAATAGCTGTTCCGTCTGGCTGAAACCATCTTATTAGGGCCTCAAATCCAGTGATCTGGTTTGAAAATTGATTTATCTGAGGCTGATAATAGAGTTCAAATTCTTCGTTATCGATAGCTGCTTGCAATTTCTGCTTCAGTTGTGTTCTTTTTTCAAGCTCATTACTTAATGACTCGTTAAAGAAATGAACTGAATTTTTGCCACTTTGTTTAGCAGCAAACATGGCAGTATCTGCATAAATTAGCAGTGAATCTTTATTGTTGGTGTCACAGGGAAAGCGAGCTCCACCGATACTTGCTGAAGCTCTCACTGTATGGTTAGTCAACGTATAATGAGTTTCCAAGGTTTGACGTAATCGTTCTGCGATAGTTAACAGTTCGCTAGACTGGCTCCGCTTATTAATAATAATTGCAAATTCATCCCCTCCCAAGCGTGCTAGTAAGTCATCGTCTCTCAACACCTCTCTCATTCGCGCTGCTGCTTGTATCAGCAGCTCGTCACCTACTGCATGACCATAAATATCATTCACTTCTTTAAATCCGTCTAAATCGACTATGAGTAAGGTAAAAGCACTGTCAGGATTATCAACGAGTTGCTTAATACGGTTATTAAAATAATAGCGGTTTGCGAGACTTGTCAGACTGTCATAATTTGCTTTCTGATAAAGTGTCCTAACATGCAACCGTCTATTTATAATGAATAATAATAGTGCAAGTGCAAGAAGCCCGGCAAGTGACCATAGAGTGTAAAACCACCAAGCTTGTCCTATTTCAAACGTAAATACAGAAACTTGGTCACTCCATTTGCCATCACTGTTACTAGCGGTGACTTTAAAAGTGTAAGTGCCGGGGCTGAGGTTGTTATAAGTTACGTTTGTTTTATTTCCAGCTTCCACCCAGTTTTCATCAAAACCTTGCAGTAAATAACGGTAACGATTGGCACTTGGCTGAGTAAAGTCTAAGGCTGCATATGAGAATGATAGGTTGTTGTTTTGATAAGATATATAATTTTTACTCTGATTATCTAATCCTTGCATCCGTATTTTTTCGTCGGATTTGACCTGAGTTATCTGAATAGGCGCATTATATTGGTTTGATTTTATTTGATTTAAGGTAACTACTACGAGACCTTTGTTGGAACCGAGATATAAGTTACCACCTACTAATGTCTGGCTACTACCTTCAAAATTAAGACCTGGGAAGTTCAATAAACTGGGGTAAACAGTCGATTTTTTGCTATTTGTATTATAGGAAAATAGTTGCTTTCTAGTTGTTAGCCACAGTTTATCTTGATAGATGCTAACGGTGAACAATTCATTACTTGGGAGGCCTTCATCGGTCGAGAAATAAGTTGTTTCGACATTGTTATCTTCATTAATTCTTAGTCTAACTAAACCTACACCTGTAGTTGTAGCCCAAATAGTGCCGTTTGTATCTTCGATAATACTTGTAGTCCGGATATTCTCTCTATTATCATTTCCCATACGAATATGTTGCTCGAGGCCGGACTGCGGGTTAATACGATAAATACCGTCTGTGGTGGCTAACCACATATCCCCGGTTTTTGAAATCAAGATATCGTTAGTGTAATTTCCACCTTTTGTATATGCATGAAGCTCATCATCCAAAAATCTATTTATAATCCCTTTCTCAGGGACAAATTTCGCTAGACCAGTTCCTATGTAGCCAGTTATCCAAATATTGTTATTATTATCTGCAAGGACAGTAGTCAGTTCAGTTGCCGCTAACCCCCAAGCGTTATTTTCAGTATTAAAATAGTTCACAACCATATTATTTTCGGGGCTATATTGGTGCAGTCCGTCTGCTGAGGCGAGCCAAAAATCCCCTTTTAAGTCCTTACTAAGGTCTCTAATGGCTGCGCTTGGTTGGTCTTTTAGTGCTTCAGGTAATAACTCAATTTGCTCTATGGTTTGATCAGAGAAACGCAGCTTGTCTAAACCGTTTGACGTGGCAATCAACATATATTCTTTATCTATCAGCGCAGTATCGAAAACGACCATACCCGATAGGCCTGTTCCATTAGCTTCTTTTTGGATTAGGTTACTGCCGCTCTGTAAATAAGACAGAGTCGAAATACCATAGTCGGTAGCTACCCACAATAAACCTGATTGATCTTCGAATAAATGATTAATAGTATTAGAAATAAGAGATGTTTCATCAAAATCATGCGCAGTTAACAAAGAGAAAGTTTGCCGGTTTGAGGATATTAACGTTAGGCCTTTGTCATAATGCCCCAGCAAAATGTCCCCATTCGGTCTTTCTATTATGGTTTCAACATTATTACTTGCGATACTGTCTCTATCCAATGCGACCTTATATTGTGTAAATTCGTAACTGGCTGGGTTAAAATCAATCAGTCCTTCAGTTTGTGTGCCAATCAGAACTCGGCCAGTTTTTGACAGAGTCATGCTTGAAATATCATCTTTATACCATTTGGGGGTATCGCTATCTTTATCGCTTTTCAATATAAAAGCCTGTTCTGACGGCTTGAAAAACGCGATCCCTTGTAATGTTCCTAGTAAAAAATTGTCTTTACTGATTTCGATCATATGATAGGTAGCGATAGCATTAGCATTAGCGGTGTTTTTAGTTTGCCCAACTATGTGAGAGAAACTATTAGTATGCGCATGATATAAATTGAGACCTTCGTTGGTCCCTATCCAGATTCTATTACTTGAATCCTGATAGATAAAATGTAACCAATTGGAGTTGATTGAACCAGGTTTCGAATGATCATGTTGAAAGTATTCAATTTTACCATCGAGCCTAACTTTATTTAGTCCATCCTCAGTTAAAATCCAGATGTTACCTAGGTTGTCCTCAAAGATCTGTATTACAAAATTATTAGTAATATGGTTAGGTGCACCCGGTGAATAAAAAAAGTGGCGGTACGATTTACCGTCATAACGACTAGCTCCTCTCTCTGTAGCAAACCAGATAAAACCATTTCGCTGTTGATAGGTTTGGTAAACACTAAGCGAAGGTAAACCGTCTGCCGTGGTTAATGAATGGAAGCGTAGATTGTTTGCGTGTAAGGAATTAGTTATGCCGATTGAAGACAAACAGAGGAAACATAATATTATTTTTAGGAATTCATTCACAATAAAACCGTTTTTAATTAGGTCTTGTCCATAGAACCCAGTATGTTAAGCCCTTTTATTAAGTTCTATCTCATGCGCGAAGCTTAAAATATTAGGCGTTGATGATTACCAAAGCAGATATATTACGTTACGATTAAATAAATGCCGTTAACGACCAAAATTATAAACAATATAATTGCACTATACAATAGAGGTTAAAATAGAAGCCACCATTTGAAAGCCGTGGTTCTTATGTGATCAATTATTCTGCAATAACCATGGCTTATAATATTACTCTTTTTCTGGTGTTCTCATTTGTAGGCGAGTAATTTTCGGAAGTATATCATTCTGATTATTCAGTTTCATTAAACGATTAAACTGCGTCAATGAACCGAGCATTGCATATATTGGGATAAAGAGATTACGCTTAAAAAAGGACAAAATAGTATCTGAGTCCAATTTCGACAATGCTTCTTCATCGATTGTGTAGAGTCCTTTTACCCGCTTTATCTTGTCATCTTGATAAGCAACTATTAACTCAATTTCTTTGAGTAAGTTATTTCCCAACATAAGGTTAATGAAGTCTCTTGTAAATACCTGATGTTGATAATGCTCAGCTAACTTCGCTTGCATTGATTTCAAAAAAGCAGACTCTCCTTCGCTATCAAAAAGAGCGCTTCCTTCAATTTCCTGGACTAACTCACTTGCCTCATTAATATGCATAGTCAAGGTATTAGCCTCCTCAACAGCGGGACCAATTGAGAAAGGTTGGCACTGGATCTCATTGGGTAAATGAACTGCATCCCAATGATTATTCGTGGGATTAAACAGCAAGTTTTGCCCCGCCTCAATTCCCCATAAGGCGACGCTGACAAATAGACCAGATTGCCCATCTTTGAGCATAACAACAGGATAACTGCTAGCCGCTTGTGCGAACTCTTGTGCGGTTAACGCTGAAAACTGTTGTTGTGCTAGTTCGTTAAAGTCTATTCGTTTCTTAACTTTAATTTTTGCGTGTTGATCTGGATGAACAGGTTTCGTTTTTTGCATGCAGTCCTCGGTTTGTTAGCACAATAAGCTATAGCTTTGCAAAGCCTTGCTGTTTAATTTGGTTAATAAGTTCTCGATGTTTAGGTAATCGAAGCGCCATTTGTTGTGCTGTTTTTACGGTTATGTCCATCTGCTTTTTAGCTCTATCTTTTTGCGTTAGAGTATGGGAAAGCAAACTAAAATCGGTTTTAAATCCTGCTCCATACAAAACGTACTGATAACTTGCAGCGTTGAAAGCCTCATAGCTTTGCAAGAAGTCATATTCACTTGGCACCCGGTGCTGCCAAAGCATTAGCATTTCTTGCAATGTATCCGGAATACTGGACAATTTTTTATTGTCCATCCAGAAAGGCTCCTGACGCTCACTTAATACGTAGTGGAGTTTTAGAAAATCTATAATACCACGCCATTTTGCGGTGAATACTTGGTTGAATCGTTTTTCCATGGGCTTCATTTCAGCTTTAGTCATAGGTAACTGGTCTGCAATGAAGTTAGCCGAGGTTTCTACTAACATTAGAGCTGAAGCTTCAAGTGGTTCCAAGAATCCAGAAGATAGACCAACAGCAACACAATTGTGACGCCAAAAGCAGGCTCGATGGCCCGTTTTAAACTGAATTTTTCGAATCGCTACGTCTTTACCTTGCGACCCAACGTAATTTTTTAGTATTTGTTCAGCCTTCTCTAACGATTGGTGCTTACTTGAAAACACATAACCGACGCCTCGTCGATGTTGTAAACCAATGTCCCATATCCATCCGGCAGTTTGCGCTGTAGATATCGTATGGCAAGCTATTGGATCGTTTTCGTCCTTATATGGGATGTGCATAGCGAGTGCAGTATCATTGAAAAGGATATCGTTTTTTTCAATAAAAGGCACTCCCAATGTTTGTCCGAGTAATAATGATGAAAAACCACTACAGTCGATAAAAAAATCGGCATTTAGAATGCCTGCAGTATCGGTTTCAACACCTAAAATACTGTCATCTGGGTGCTGTTTAACATGTGTGATGTTCGCTACTACATGCTTAACGTTCAATTTGTCTATGCTATGATTTTTTAATAATACGGCAAATTTCCCTGCATCTAGATGATAGCCGTAATTGGCTACTGTTTCGTACTCTTTGTGGGTTATATTTTTCGGTGCCAAACCCATTTTACACATATGGGATTGGAAGGTAACTGAGTCACAAAATGTTGGCGCTATCGATAGCGTTTCCCAATATGGGGCAATATCTAACTTGCCATAGCCAGCGGGTTGAGTGAATGGATGAAAATATTCATTTGAGGGTGAAATCCAATCTACAAATTTACTTGCTTGTTTAAACGTCGCTGAACATTGAATAATAAATTCGGATTCTGAAATACCAATTTTTTGCAATGTAGTGCGCATTGAGGGCCAAGTACCTTCACCTACGCCAACGGTTGGAATGTCAGATGATTCTACTAAGCAGATATCAATAGATTGACCATGTTTTTTGGCGAGTAGGGCTGCAGTAAGCCAGCCGGCAGTTCCACCGCCAACAATTAATATGCGTTTAGTTACCGTATTCATGTAAAACTCCGTTTACCTAAACTAATCAAATATAACTACTATAAGCGCCGCTATTTGCAGTGCGTTTGCCATAGGTTATCGTAAAATTTTGGTTAATTACACAAAAACTACTGCTATAAAAAAAGGGGGACTAGCCCCCTTTAGATAACAATGTTTACTCAACTATTGGTTAGAAAGCACCTCGTATACCGATTGAGTAACGTGTACCAGTTCTAACTTGTTCAGTGAAATGAGACTGTATACGACCAAATTTCTCTGTATATTCGTCGGTGATATTGACGCCTTCAAACAATACAGTGAAATTTTCGTTGATATCGTAACTAGCACTAATATCCCATTGGCCATAATCATCTACGAACTCGGGTTCACCCGTATCGCCATTACTCAAAGTTTGTAAGAAACTGTTGCGATTGTTAAACGCTACACGCGCCTGGAAACCATCCTTTTCATAGAACAAAATCGCGTTCTGCGAATCGCCTAGTCCTTCAAGTGCAAAAGTTTGCGACGTATTAGTGACATCGATTTCAGCATCACTGTTAACAATCGTTGCATTGACTTGGAAACCAAATCCGCTTTCATGCACATGAGTCCATGCTAATTCCAAACCGTCAACTTTAGCTGTTTCGCCGTTTCTAGGACGGTTAACTGCGAAATTATAAGAACCACTTTGTAACGCAAACTCTTCGTCTGCAGTAACGTTAGTAATAAACCCGTTAACTTCTTTACTAAATATACCAATAGACACTGCACTAGCGTCATCATAGTACCATTCGTAAGATACATCCCAGTTGGTCGACAAGAACGGTTGTAAATTAGGGTTACCACCAGCGGCCAATAGAATGCCCGGGCGTGTAGTACCAATATTAGTGACAGGCCGCATTGCTGACATTGTTGGTCTTGTTAACGTTTCTGAATAGGCAAAACGCAATAACATATCGTCTTCAATTTGAAATTTAACGTTTAAGCTTGGTAACAAGTTCGAATAACTATTCGAAATTGAAATTGGGCTTGAAATGCGCTGACCATTTGTATCTTCAGAATACACCTGATCTAATATTGTGCCATCTGTTGGGTTATCTCTAATATCAAGCAATGTCGCTTGCAAGCCAGACGCTGTCGAATCCGTTTCAGTGTATCTAAAGCCTAAATTAACAGTCCAAGGCACATCACCTAAATCGCCTTGAAATACGAAGTCAGCATAAGCTGCCCGGATCTCTTCTTGAATTTCAAAACTAGTACCAAGTTCAACTGGCGTGTAGTAATTCAACGCAGCAAATGCGGCTATGTTATCAGCTGGAACTTCACCTAAACCGAAGGTGTTTCTTAAGTCCGTTTGAGCAGTAATTGCGGCATCAGAACTTAAAAAATCTAGATATGCATCTACGTCATATCCAAAAAATGAACTTGGAATACCTTCAAACCAATCATTTGGAGATACTAAAGTAGCGATACCATCAGGCACAGGAATACCGTAACCACAATAGAAACAATTTGGTAAACTAGGCGATTGGAATATTTTGCTCGACTTAGTTCTGTCTTGCGTATAAAGACCAAACTTCAATCTAGTAAAAGTTTCGCTATCAGGTTTGTAAGTGAAATCAGCACGCATTTCTGTAATTTCGTCAACACGCTCATCACCGCCACGCTCAACATAGTGAGCACGCAATTTGTCAGCATCACCCAAACCGAATGGACCGGAAATCCCATCACTCATTAGGCTTGGAATATCACCACCTTGAGTGAAGTCGTAAACATAACCGTTTGGATAACCCATAACGGTAAATACGCGGCTTTGATCGCCACTTAAGTCTTCAGCCTCAGATGTTGAAATATCGAAGTCTGCATTAAACGAGTCAGTAATATCCCAATCTGCGTTAAAACCAAAAGCGGAAATTTTTACGTTTCTGTCAAGGCCTTGTTGAACGAAATCAGTTGCACCAGCACCGCCACCAGTTGGATCTGTTGCAGAGTTATGAGACCAATAAACCACTGTTTCAGTTTCAGGGTCGACTTCGAAATCGCGGAAGTTGCCAGGAGTAAACCAGTTAGCATAGTTGCTAACTTGTGAATTAACTTCAAATTTCGAATATAAACCATCGAAAGTTAATTCAAGGTCTTCAGTCGCAGCAAACTGAACCACTAATGTTCCGCTTGTGCGCTTACGTTCTTCTTCGTTAGACACCAAATCTAGGTTTCGAGGAACATATACATTGAACGCTTCTTTACCTGTATTAGTTGCAGCATCGAAGTCATTCGTGGCAATACGATCTACACGGTAATAACCGCGCGTGTCAGCTTGGTTGATTTGTGCGTCACGATCTTGTGAAGAAAATGAAAGCAATAGACCTAAGCGGTCGTCCATGAACGTATTACTGATTAAACCTGAAAATGAAGGTGTTGTGCTTTCCGACAAGCTGTCGTTAGTCGCTTTGATACTTCCGACTGCTTTAAAGCCATCCAGATCAAATGGTTTTGCTGTATCTAAATTAATGAAAGAACCAATGCCACCGGTTTGATTTTCCGCTAAGGACGTTTTGTATATATTAGCACCAGAAATTAATTCAGCTGCCAAAGTATCAAAACTAAATTCACGACCTGAACGCTCTGACGCCATCTGACGGCCGTTCACTGTTACTAGGTTAAACTGAGGACCAAAACCTCTAACTGAGATTAATTGTCCTTCTCCACCATTTCGATCTATCGAAACACCTGTAATACGCTGCAATGATTCTGCGACGTTCTGATCTGGAAACTTACCTAAGTCTTCAGCCGAAATTCCGTCGGAAACTATGAGCGCTTCTTTTTTATCGGAAAATGACCTTTTAAGACTACTGATCAGGCCACGTACTTCGATGACTTCAATAGCATCATCGTTCACAGCTGAATCTTGCGCCATAACCGGCAATGCTGCCAATGTCATGGTTCCTGGAATTAATAGCGCTGCTCTAATCGCAGTTCTTATATAGCTCCTTTTCATAAGAAGGCCCCTTTTGTGTTGTGTGTGTTTATTTATTAGTACACGGTTTAAAAATCATATTTTGGGTTAAAAACCGTAAATATTTGTTCTTTTTTTATTATGCACTATTTGTATGTTAAATAATATTAATAGCTTATGTCAACATGTCATTAACATGTAGTTGTAACTAAATAGTTACCACAGGCCAATACTTTCGGTCTGTTCAGAGCTGAATAACATTTTATGATGGCTGTTATTTATAAATTAAAATAATCAAAAAGCGGAAGAATTGATAACATTACAATAACGAAAAGCTTTAAATTAAAAGCCAGAGGCAGCAAGATGAACGAATTACTGATATTTATATCCATAAATATCAATAGGTTAATAAAACAAGAACTAAATTCAATTTGTATTATAAATATGTTTATAATAGTTTGATAGCCAGTTGTGGTGTTAACAAGCGTAAACCACTTTGTTATTTCGCACTTAATATTTAATCAGTGAGCAAACTAGTGTTGCATAAAAAGAAGAAGAATAGATATGTCAGACAGTAGTATCCAAATCGGCGTTTTTTTAATTGTTACAGCACTTATTGCTTTTTTTACCTATCTGCATTGCAGAAATAAGGGGCATAAGGACACCAACCAAACTAAGGAATACTTTTTGGCTGGAGGCGGTTTAGCTTGGTATTTCGTGGCCGGTTCAATAACGCTTACTAACTTAAGTACTGACCAGTTGGTCGGCATGAATGGAAATCAAATGGCATTGCTCTCGCTTTGGGAGTTCTCTGCTGTTATCGGTTTAATTGTTTTGGCAAAAGTCTTTTTACCAATTTATTACCGTTTTAATTGCACAACGACGACTGAATTACTCGAAATTCGATATAATAACAAACATATACGTGCAGTCATTAGCATATTATTTTTTCTTGGTAGTGCCCTTATTTTTTGCCCCGCAGTTATATACAGTGGCGCACTCTTTATGCAGAAAATGTTCAATATAGAAACTCAATTTGTCTCGATAACGATCGGTTCGAGTGAGTTTGTTGTGGATATGATGATACTTTATATATCCGCGATATTTGGGATTATTGGTGCACTATATGCGATTTTTGGCGGATTGCGCGCAGTTGCCGTTTCTGACACCTATTCAGGAGTCATTTTATTGATCATGGCTTTAGTGGTTGTCTTTTTAGCGCTCGATAAAATCGACTATAATTTTGAAGGTATTCCAGCTGAACGTCTCACACTCATCGGCAATGACGACTCACCGATCCCATGGCACACACTGTTAACGGGTATGATTTTTATTCAGATGTTTTATTGGGGTACTAATCAAGTTATTACTCAAAGAGCGATGGCCGCACCCAATATAAAAGAAGCACAGAAAGGTGTTTTTGCTGCAGCGGGTATTCGTTTATTGATTGTTCCTGCCATTATCGTTATCCCAGGCATTGTCTCGTATAAGTTATACGGTGACATTGGTGATGCGGCGTATGGAACGATTGTTGGAGACTTATTACCTACATATCTAAGCGGACTGTTTGCCGCCGCGATGGCGGCTGCCGTGTTGACTACATTTAATAGTAACCTCAACTCAGCAACCGCATTATACGTATGTGATGTGCATCATGCTTACTTCAACAAGGAGCCTAACGTTCAAAAGCTTAGCGGCATTGTCACCGCAATTATGACCCTATTAGCGTTGGCATTAGTCATGGTTTATGCCCAGGCTGAAAGCATTATCAATCTTATTCAACAACTTTATGGATTGTTAAGTATGCCGATTCTCTCTGTGTTCATTTTAGGGTTAGCGTTTAAAAATGTGCATGCGACAGCAGGTCTCTTTTCGGTTATTTTTGGGGTTATACTTTACTTCTTATTGTCGTTCGAAGTTTCTCCATTCTTTCAGCCCTTCGGTCTACACTTTATTCATTTGATGTTTATTACTTTGGCATCTTGTTTAACACTAGCACTACTTTTGAATTGGGCCCTTTACGGACAGAAGCCTGAGTTTCATTGGGTTGGAAATGAACCTAAAGCTGAAGGACTTTCCTAGGCGCTTGAGGTTGAGCTAAGACACGAATGTTATTTATGGCGAAACTGCCTATCGAAGGATTACTAAACGCTACAATGTTATGTTGTCAATAGGTAGTGTGCAGCGTGATACTTTCAAACATGGAATGCACACGCAATAGGGTAAAGTAGAAATCGTAATGCTTTAAAAAGCCCAATATTATTGGGCTTTTTTAGTTCTAACGCCTCGAAGGTATTATCAATTAAACGGTGAAGATTTCAATTAATCGCCGAATGCTTTTCGAGCTTGTTCGAGTAAAGCATCATATTTTTCAGTCGGAATTAGGGCGTTTTTTCATTTCTTCGAGTAATGAAGGATATAGAATATTAGTAGCAGAAGGTTTGTCGACAACCTCTTGCATTCCATCAATAACACGACGAACCACAAATTTAGGCGAAATAATTCCTTTTAAATATTGAATTCCCGCTGATTTATCATCCAGTAGGCTCATATCGTAAAACAATTAATATTGACAATTTGACCCACATCAATATTTCCCATCACTATTTATCTTAAATTAACAATACTTAAGTTAGTTATTAGCGTCGAAAGTCGCTGATGTCAATAAGTACCATGCTAACAATTATTAACTCATTAAAAGGAATATAAACATGTCAAATGTTTCTATAAAAACTCATTCAGATAATGGTAAAAATAAGGGTATCAGTCCTTTAGGCATGCATTTACCCTATATAGACGATTTCTTTGATAAATTTGCTGAGCGCTTGCCATTTATGCGTCCAAGCTTGCCGTCTGCTGAATTAGGCGACTTCAATCTAAACCCAAAAGTTGACATTATGGAGGACGATAAGTCCTACAGGTTATCAGCCGAACTCCCTGGACTAGATCTAGACAGCATAAATTTAGAATTGTCTGATGGTATCTTGACCTTAAGTGGCGAAAAGAGAACTGAGAAAGAAGAAGACAAAGAAGGAAATTATCACCTAATGGAGCGCAGGTACGGTTATTTCAAACGCAGTTTCGCCCTTCCTCCAAGCGTGCAAGAAGAAAAAATAAAAGCTGACTTTAAGAAAGGAGTACTGAGTGTTTTTATGCCTAAATCAGAAAAAGCCATGCAGCAACAGCGTAAGATAACGATAAATGGCTAAAAGACAGTTTAGGCTGACTATTTTTTGCAAAGAATACTTTTAAACACAAGCAGCCCGAAGCATTTTTATGAGTTGATTCGGGCTGTGCAGGAAACGGTGGGAGTCAATGTGCCTATAACAGCATATTTTGTGGGTTTCATCGATTTAGCTCTCACTGTCTTCCCTTAAAACGCAAATTCACCAAACAATAGCTACCGATTACCTTGCTACAGATTTAGACGGCATAAGTAAGCAAACAGTCCTTCTTAATAGTAAAGTCAAGAGTGAGGGCAAAGCCATCATTTAGAATATGACATTACAAAGTCTGTTTCCCAGCATGTCGGTATCGCTTCGCTAAATCATCCTATTCAAAACTCACCGTAAAGCTATTCTTTAATGTGCTGCTTTAAATACTGGAAAATCTCGCGTGCTGCTTTTGGTGGTTTTGCTGTTTCTTTCTGTTTAACAGCCTGACGTTGCATTTGCCTTAGTTTTTGTCGGTCTAAGTCAGGGTGTTTATCCAAAAGAGTCGAAATTACGCTATCGCCCTTAGCCACAATGTCGTCTCGAAGTTGCTCAAGCTCATGAAATTGGCTGTCAGATTTTATATGGTGTGCGCGTAATCTGTTGATCCCATCCTCAATGGGGGCAAGTTCGCATCGGCGAAGTATCTTGCCGATTAATTGAAGTTGACGTCTAAAGCCGTCTTTCTTCTTGTTAATACGATTTGCTAATTGGATGGCATCACGTAACTCTTCAGTCATAGGGATACTGTCTAATTGTGCATTTGAAAACTCAACTAAGGCGACACCTAATTGCTTAAGATCTTCCGCTTCTTGCTTAAGCTGAGTTTTGCTTTTTATTATGTCACCATTTTCGTCTAGAAGTGGCTCGTCGTTGTAATCGGCATTCATATAAAGTTTTTTGATTTCTTTAGTGCTAGAATTGTGGTTGATTGTAACCGTCACACTATAGTTTGGACAGTAAAAATAATATATGGAATCTGAAAAGCAGTTAGCAGAAATTCAAAATGTCGTAGATGACGCATTGCGTCTGGCTATTCAAAAGGGCGCGACGGCGGCCGAGGCAAGCATGTCTAAAGTTCAGGGCATTGCCGTATCATCAAGATTAAAAGAAGTTGAAACTGTAGAGTTTACAAATGACGGTGGGCTAGGCATAGCAGTGTTTGTAGGGAAACGGAAGGGTAGCGCATCAACCACAGATTTGAGTCCTGCGGCATTAAGATTAACGGTAGAAAAAGCCGTAGAAATTGCAAAATATACAAGCGAAGATGACTGCACTGGCATTGCTGATAAAGAATTTATTGCTACCGAAATACTCGATTTAGACCTATATCACCCCATAGAATTAGATACTGAAGCTGGGATTAAATTGGCAATTGAGGCCGAAACTGCTGGAATGGACTTTGATTCAAAGATTATTAATTCAGATGGTGCGTCATATAATGCTAATTTGGGTGTGCGAGTTTACGGAAATACTCATGGTATTAATGCAGGCTACGCAAGTAGTCGTTATAATTTAAGTTGCGTGCTAATCGCTCAAGACGGCAAGGATATGCAACGCAATTACAGTTACACAATGAACCGTGAGGCGCATTTACTCGACTCAGCTTACAAAGTAGGTGTCGATGCAGCTAAAGAGACCTTGAGCCGTCTAGGCGCTAAAAAAATCAAAACGGGCAAAGTGCCTGTACTTTTCCATCGTGATATTGCATCGGGAATTTTCGGTCATTTTGTGAGTGCAATTAGCGGTGGTAGTTTATTTAGACAATCTTCATTTCTGCTCGATAGCTTAGGTACCAAAGTATTTCCAGATTGGCTAACAATTAATGAAAAACCGCATTTATTGAAAGGTTTGGCAAGTTCACCATTTGATAATGAAGGTGTGCGCACACAAGACATGACTATTGTTGAGTCAGGCGTATTGCAGCATTATCTGTTGACTAGTTATTCGGCGCGTAAAATGAAAATGCAAACGAATGGACATGCAGGTGGTATTCACAATTGGTTATTAAGTTCGACCGGTGAATCGGATAAAGAACTCCTTGAAAAAATGGGAACAGGGCTTATTGTCACTGAGCTCATGGGACAAGGCGTGAATATTGTGAATGGAGATTATTCTCGTGGTGCGGCTGGTTTTTGGGTAGAAAATGGGATTATTCAATACCCGGTTCATGAAATTACGATTGCTGGTAACTTAAAAGATATGTTTCAAAATATCGTTGCAATTGGCGCTGAAACAGAACACCGAGGCAGCATACAAACCGGCTCTATACTCATTGAGTCTATGCAAGTTGCGGGTTCTTAATTGTCGAATTGACCTCACAAAAAACAAAAAAGCCCATGAAAGGGCTTTTTTTATTTTTTACTGTTGAGTCTCTAAACTCTACGTTTTGTGGCTGCTAATCTACAGCACCACAAAAACGATAGCCTTCACCATGAATGGTCACTATTAACTCTTCATCATCCGGTTGTGATTCGAAGTGTTTACGAATACGACGAATAGTAACGTCTACTGTTCTGTCATTAGGACGCAACTCACGTCCCGTCATTTCCATAATGAGTTGCTCGCGAGTCAGTATTTTACCCGGATTACTCAAGAACAAGTGCAATGCCCTAAACTCACTACGCGGTAATCTAAACTCCTTTGCAACCGGAGATATCAGACTACGGCTATCGCCATCGAGTGTCCAACCGTTGAAGTTAACTTTGCTTGGTAAATCATCATCTTCAGACGCGCTGCTGGTGCGAGACAATAAATTACGAGCGCGAATAGTTAATTCTCTCGGATTAAAAGGCTTAGTCAAATAATCGTCGGCACCAATTTCCAAGCCAAGAATACGGTCAACATCATTATCGCGGCCTGTCAGAAATATAAGGCCGACATTTTTTCTATCACGTACTTCACGCGCTAGGAGCAAACCATTTTTGCCCGGCAAATTAATGTCCATAATGACTAAATTGATCTGGTTATTCTGGAAAAAGTCATGCATTTCATGGCCGTTTTCAGCTTCGAATACATTGTAGCCTTCAGCTTCGAATAAGCTCTTCAGCGTAGTACGGGTGACGACTTCGTCTTCGACGATAAGGATGTTTGGCGTTTGCATTTTTTACACTCTATTAACATTGCTAAATTGAGTCTATCAGATTATTGATAAACGTCAGTTTTTTTATACGAAAAATTTCTATTGTTAGCCCACGATACATTTATCGCGGTCGGGTTCATTGCACTAATAATCTAAATTTCTGAAAATTAACACGTCACGAGCTGTAATAAACTTCTAAATTTGTAATAAAATTACAGTTTCACCTACAGTATATTCAAAATATGACTGAATTGAAAATTAGATTTGGTTAAACTTTCATATTAGTCGCAATAACAGCCGTTCTAAGTAAATCTTTAATTTTAATTACTGTCTTGTATTTGTTACTTGCGCTGATAAATAGTTACATATTTTTCAGCTGCTTCTTTCCATGTGAATTTTTTCTGCATTCCGCGCTTTATGGCACTCTGTAGCTTGTTACTGTCTTCAAGTCTCACTAGTAATGCCCTTCTAACCGCGCTGAGTAACGCTTCTGGCGTTGGTTGATCAAACACAAAACCAGTTCCTTGTGCTTCACTAATATCAACAACCGTGTCTTTTAAGCCACCAATCCCACGCACGATAGGGGTCGTTCCATAGGCTAAGCTATACATTTGATTTAGGCCACAAGGCTCAAACTCCGATGGCATTAAGAAAAAATCTGCACCAGCTTCTACTTTATGTGCGAAGTCTGGTTTAAAGTCTTCTATAAATACAAATTGGCTTGGATAGCCATTTGCGATTTGGTGTAGCTGTTCAGTTATGTCTTTTTGACCTGTTCCCACTAAGGCAATTTGCACATTATGTTTGAGAATATCTTTAAGGATAGGAAGTAAATACCCAAAGCCTTTTTGCAATGTTGTTCTGCAAACCATACCTATAATCGGTATTTTTGAGTCAAGTTTTAAACCAAATGTCTTTTGTAGGTCTTTTTTGCAGGTCGCCTTTCCTGATAGATCATCAATACAATAATGTGCAGCAATAAATTCGTCTGAGCTTGGATCCCACTGTTCGTAATCGCAGCCATTGAGCACGCCCTCGACAACGTTTATACGCTGCCGAATAACATCATCAATTCCGTGACTACCTAATGGAGTCGCAATCTCTTGCGCATAGGTAGTGCTAACGGGACAAATATCATCAGCATATAACAGCCCCGTTTTCAGCATATTCAAATGATTATTTTCAACATACATGCCGGGTGATGCAGGATCAATACTTGGAATATTGATTAAATTGTCAGTTCCTTGAAATGCAGCGTTGTGAATAGTTAAGACTGATTTGGTGTGTGCAAAATAATCATAGGTAAGCGGAGAATGCTTGGCAAAATAGCATGCCATTGAAGTGTGCCAGTCATTGGTGTGTAAAATGTCTGGCTGAAAGCCCACAGCCTCAGCGGTTTTTAGTGCAGCTAGTGAGAAAAAGGTAAATTTTTCCGCATTACTCACGTTGCTATCGTCGCTGTAAAGTTTGTCATTATTAAAATATTCAGGATAATCGACAAAATAGACAGAAATGCCGTTAAAGTTTAATACTTTAATATCAAATGCGTAACTGTGACCGTTTGTATAGATAATTTGTTGTGGTGTTGCATTGGCAAGTTTTAAAGATTCTGTCGCGGCTTTGTAATAAGGAAGGACAATTTTGACGTCATGCCCAAGTTCAGATAAGGCAATGGGCAAGGCTTTGCCAACATCGGCCAAGCCTCCAGTTTTTACAATGTCTTCTACTTCAGATATCAAAAAGAGTATTTTCATAAGGCACTAAGTCTTCTTATCTAATTTTTAATGTCACTTGTTGCAATATAAGACCAAAGGTCGGTAATATTGGGTCTTGCGTTGCGCATCAGAGTCGCCGTAAGAGCAATATCTCCCTATTTGGCAGCTTCGTAAATATTATATTTATTTGTACTTACCAGTGTTTTCGAACGGAAATACAAGCCACTCATAACCTCACTGTAAGGTAAAAATTTATTTGCCACAATATCAAGTGTACCTCGCGGGCGAGTTTGTTTATGCGCCTGAGCTATGAATTGTTGTGTAATGGTATAATCGTTGCGGATACCAGTATGAAACGGCGGGTTACTGACGATGTGATCAAAGTAACCTTCGACTTGTTTCATGCCGTCACTCGCAATGACAGTTCCTTCAACAGCATTAAGCTCCAGTGTTTGTTTGGTACAATAAATGGCGAGCGCTGATACATCACTCATAGTGACTTTTACCTTGGCATTAAGCTTGGCAAAATAAGTACCTATGATACCTGTGCCACAAGCAAAATCTAATACTTGGCCTTTCATATTGACCAATTTAACTGAGCGTGGCTCAAATTGCGCTAGCAATAATTGAGTACCTGGGTCGAATTGTTTGTGACCAAATACGCCCGGAAGTGAAAATACCTTGAGTTCTTGCCCGTTCACTAAATACTTTCTAATAACACCAAATTGTTTTATCTCAAAAGCTGACTTATTAGGTGTTTCAATTTCAACACAAATTAAACCGCAATGTTTAGCGCCATCAATTTTGTTAACTGTTGAGCCTACACGCTCCAATAATTTTCCCACGCTTTTAATGCCAGCTTTGTTTTCGCCAACAATCAATAATTTACCGCCTACTTTGACTAAGTCAGTCATATTAGCAATAAGCATTTCAAGATGCTGTTTCGCTTTTGGCAGAAAAATAACAGCCCCATCGAGTTGCTGTTTATCTTTGAGATCTTCAACACTAAAGCTGGCCGCAAAAACTTGTGGAAACTTACTGGTATTCTCACTCTGAAAATAAATATCATGAAACTGATGGAGGCCGGTAATATCAAAATTGATACTGGGGTCACGCAGTTCGTCAAAAATAGCAGCATCTGCGGGATTAACAATCGCCCACTTACCACTTTCGAAAATATCGGTGTTACGTAATAACAACTGACTAGGTAATGACAGCATTTAGCTTACTCGCTTAAAAATGAGATCCCAAACACCGTGACCGAGTTTCTGGCCACGAACTTCAAATTTGGTAATAGGGCGATAATTGGGGCGAGGAACAAAACCGTTCGCTCCGTCGCTTGAAGTGTTTTCATAACCTTGTGCTTGGGTCATAACTTCCATCATGTGTTCTGCATATGGCTCCCAGTCGGTCGCCATATGAAAAGTGCCACCAATGGCAAGCTTTAAACGCAAATTTTGCACAAAATCAGGCTGTACTATTCTGCGCTTGTGATGACGTGTTTTATGCCAAGGGTCAGGGAAATATAACTGTAAACGATGTAGTGAGTTATCTGCAATCGACTGGGCTAGCACTTCAATTGCATCGTGTTCAAACACACGAACGTTTTCAGCGCCAGCTTCCTCCGCGTCTGCTAAACAAGCTCCAATGCCAGGGCGATGCACCTCAATGCCAATGAAGTTATTCTGTGGAGCAGCTGTCGCCATTTCAACGAACGACTTGCCCATGCCAAAACCAATTTCAAGCACTGTTGGCGCGGTGCGGCCAAAAACGTCATCTAAGTTGAGCATGCCTTGCTCGATAGTGAGGCCTTTGGTTGGCCAGTTTTCTTCAATTGCTTTGGCCTGGGCACCAGTTAGGCGGCCCTCGCGTTTTACAAAGCTTTTTATTTTACTAATATATACGCCTGCTGCGCGGGCTTCTTCTAGGCTTTTGAATGACTTCATGTATCTCGTGGTCTTTATTAAATGTTTGGTAAACGAATGGAGCAGCCGAAATATGACGCTAGACTGGTCTATTGGTATAAAAGTCCGGTATTATAATTCATTCTTTGGCAGATGTGCGGTTAATGTGACTTCAAGTAGCTTTTCTTTTTCAAACGCGCTTTTAACTTGGTTTGACCAACACGGGCGCAAAAATTTGCCGTGGCAAAAAAACAAATCTTCTTACTCAGTTTGGATTTCTGAAATAATGTTGCAGCAAACGCAAGTCGCAACCGTGATCCCTTATTTCGATACTTTCATGCGGCGCTTCCCGAACGTTACCGATTTAGCTAATGCACCGGTTGACGAGGTCTTGCACTTATGGACTGGTTTAGGTTATTACGCCAGAGCTAGAAATCTGCACAAGGCTGCTCAACAAGTTAGGGATCTGCATGCAGGTAAATTTCCAACAACTTTTGACGAAGTCATTGCTTTACCCGGAATAGGCCGCTCCACCGCAGCCGCTGTTTTGTCTTTATCTTTGAATCAAGCTTATGCAATTATGGATGGTAATGTAAAGCGAGTGCTTACTCGCTATATGGCGATTGAAGGCTGGACAGGCAATAAAAAAATAGAAGATAGATTGTGGACTGAAGCCGAGGCGTTAAAGCCTAGTGTTCTTAATCTAGGCAGAAGCGCGCAAGAGCAACTCGGTTTTCAAGAGAAAAGTGATACTGCTGGGGAGTTAAGATATGGGGATTATACACAAGCAATTATGGATTTAGGTGCGACTATATGTACTCGTTCTAGACCTAAATGTGATGATTGCCCAATGCAGTCGCATTGCCTAGCTTACGCTCAAGGGAAACAAGCTGATTTTCCATTTAAGAAGCCAAAAAAGCAAATACCGACAAAGTACACGACAATGCTAATTCTGTCGTTTAACGGCCAAGTGTTAATGCAACAAAGACCGCCTTCAGGCATTTGGGGCGGACTTTGGGGTTTTTTAGAAACAGGTTTCGACAACGCATTCGAAAAAACCACAGACGAAGCGCTGCTGCTTCTCCAAGATAGCTTGCTAAAAGTAAATTTACGAGATGCCCAAGTGCAAGAGTTGAATACCTTTAAACATACTTTTAGTCATTTTCATCTATTGATTTTACCGGTACTTATTGAGTTAAAAGAACCGCCGCTGCAAGCAGTGAACGAGAGTAATGTGGGGTTAGCTGATAGCGCTATAAACCAACTTTGGTTCGACTCATATAATCCAAGTAAAATTGGCTTGTCGGCACCTACAATGAAAATACTAGAAATGTTAAAAAGCGACTATTGAAAGTAGATATATTAGTTAACTGCTGAAAGTTAACTGATTTTAAGTAATCATTGCTGAAATTGAGTTGTTTATTGAGCTATACTACGCACAATTACTATTTATCCGAAGGTATGTAACATGGCAAGAACAGTAAATTGTGTGTGTTTGAACAAAGAAGCTGATGGTTTGGACTTTCAGTTATATCCAGGGCCAGTTGGTAAGCGTATATTCGACACAATATCCAAAGAGGCGTTTAGTCTTTGGCAGAAAAAACAGACCATGCTGATCAACGAGAACAAGTTGAGCATGATGGAAACTAACGATAGAAAATTTCTTGAAGAAAAAATGGTCGCTTATTTATTTGAGGGTATTGAACCGACGATTGAAGGTTACGTTCCGCCTACAAAATAACCGTTTGAGCCTTTTTATTAAGATAAAGCCACAAAAGTTTAGAAAATAGTTGACTTGGAAGGGCAAAATCCGTTTAATACGCCCCCACAGCGAAAGACAGCGTTAAAACGCATTCGCCAATGCCTCGATAGCTCAGTTGGTAGAGCAGCGGATTGAAAATCCGCGTGTCCCTGGTTCGATCCCGGGTCGAGGCACCATTATTCTAAAGGGCTCAACGTTTGTTGGGCCTTTTTTCGTTTTAGGCTGGGGTTACACTGGGGTTACATAATTTCAAATCGTAACAAGGTGTTATCCTGAGCCAAAATGCAGTTTACTTAAGATTCAATTTCATTATTAAAACCATCGCTTTTTTAATATTGGGCTGTGTCTAGCATCCCAATAACGGATACAGGACCCATTTAAAAATTCAATGCTATTCATTACTTAGGGTCTTTTGTATATTTAAATGTCTCGTACAATAAGCTGTGGGGTTCTGAAATTATTATTTGGAGTTTCGTAAATCAAAGTGAAAGTAGTTGGGAAATATATCTGCTGTAATTTTTCTATTAAACATTTATCTAAGTCGACAGAAGAAAATTCAAAGCCTTTGCTCGAAGTGGTCAAGTCATTTTGGCTATAGATTTGTAGTGTTTCTAATACCGCTATTCCGATTCGTTCGGGGGCCGTCACCGTTATGTGAATAATTGTACTAATGACTTCAACGGAGCAGTGCCTTCAAATTGTAGCAAACTTAAAATGACTGCTCACGCTTAAAAATAAACTTGGTTGGTAATAGTTGGTTCATGTCAGATCAATACTCACAATAGCCATTAGCGCAGTGGGCACATATTATATG
>Ga0256371_100008_pt1 | contig 63644 bp, 54 predicted proteins | sample SI3MviralmetaG_FD_190079 | JGI IMG/M metagenome (GOLD analysis project Ga0256371, IMG submission 190079) | Sea-ice brine viral communities from Beaufort Sea near Barrow, Alaska, United States - SI3M | ecosystem: Environmental > Aquatic > Marine > Coastal > Brine | place: USA: Alaska | collected...
TGCCGACAGTGACAGTGACGGCGTTATCGATGCTGATGATCAATGCCCTGATACCGCTGCAGGTACAGAAGTAGATAGCACCGGATGTGCGGTTGCCGTTCCGCCGCCAACACCAACACCAACACCAACACCAGAGGCAACATCAAGCGGCGGTGCTTTGCATCTATGGTTACTTATTGGTTTAATTGGAGTTGCTATAGGAAGGCGATCTAGGTTCGTTGTTGTTAATAAGCTTGGCAAACTTATTAAATAAGCCGTTGCCAATAAACAAACAATGCCAGATATCGCTCGTAAATAGCGAGCGTTTATCTGAATAAAAAAAATAAAAGCCTTACTAAAAGAGAGCTAAGATAATGTCCAAAAGTGTTTATTTCGCGATTATTGTTGCCCTCGGGGGCTTTGTTTTCGGTTTCGATGCATCGGTTATTTCTGGTGTGATTGGGTTTGTCACAACCGAGTTTAAATTGGACGAATGGCAACAGGGCATTGTGGTCAGTTCGCCTACACTTGGCGCCTTGTTTGGTTCGTTGTTCGCGGGTTTTTTTGCAGACATGTTTGGTCGTAAGAAAGTGATTATAGCGATCGCTTTTTTGTATGTAGTATCCGCTATTTTCTCGGCATTGGCGGTTAGCTATACCATGTTAGTTACCGCTCGAATTATAGGAGGTATTGCGTTTGCATCCTTGGTCGTTGCACCTATCTATATTGCTGAAATTTCTCCTGCCAAAATACGCGGTAAAATGATTTCTATTAACCAACTCAATATTGTTATTGGGTTGTCGTTCGCTTATTTTGCAAATTACTATTTATTACAACTATCCGACAGCCCGATAGCTTGGGTTAGTGCTTTAGGTATTCAAGACAATGTTTGGCGCTGGATGCTAGGCTTTGAAATTTTGCCAGCGTTCATATTTTTAGCGTTGTTGTTTACCATTCCTGAGAGTCCTCGATGGCTTGCTTTGAATAATCGGGAAGCTAAAGCCAAATCTGTTCTGTTACTGCTTAATGGCAGTAACTCGGCTGAACAAACAATGTCGGATGCGCAGGCTGACGCTTTCATTGAAGAAATAAAAGCAGATCGCAAAGAGGCAGCACAGGGCAAAACAGACTCTATATTTAATTTACTCAAAAGTTTGTTTTCTAAGAAAATGCGCTTCGTGCTATTGGTTGGTCTAGTTGTCGCAATTTGCCAACAAGCTACCGGTGTAAATGCCATTTATTTTTATGCCCCCAGTATTTTTGAACAAAGTGGCGTTGGTCAAAATGCTGCATTTTCACAAGCTATTTGGGTTGGCGTTATCAACGTCGTATTTACCATTGTTGCTATGCTATTAATTGACAGGTTAGGCCGAAAGCCACTAATGCTAATTGGTTTAGCTGGTGTTTTCATTAGCATGTCTATTGTTTCCTATGGCTTTCATAACGCAACTTATCAGCTTACCGAAACCTCTATTCAGTCTATTGAAAGTGAAGATAACCGAACCAAACTATTGCCGATTTTAGGTGAAACCTTCTCTAGTGACGTTGGCTTTAAAAACGCAACCATCGAATTGCTCGGTGCAGATGCCGCTCGCGAACATCAATCGGTGTTAATTGAAGCTGCGGTGACAATTAATTCAGTGCTAGTGCTTATTGGTATTCTGGGTTTTGTTGCAGCGTTCGCTGTCTCACTTGGGCCTGTGATGTGGGTCCTACTAGCTGAGATTCTTCCGAATAGACTGCGCGGTATAGGTATTGCGTGCATTGGTGCGGTGAATAGTGCGGTTAGCTTCAGTGTGCAACTCCTATTTCCTTGGGAGTTGGCAAATCTGGGTACAGCGATGACATTTTTGATTTATGGCTTATTGGCTATTGTCGGCTTTGTTTTAATATATAAGATGCTACCAGAAACGAAAGGCCGTTCTTTGGAAGAAATAGAAGGGGTGTTTGGCGTTCGCTGATCGCGGCTATGACGCTGAGACCGACAATTAGAATGGGGCTTTAATAGTGTAAACTTCGGCTATTAAACATACCAATACCTGATAAACTACCGATGTCATTGTTGACGTCGGTATTTTTTTGAGGATTACATGCCAAGCAAAGAAACAGTAAATTCGAACGAAGAAGGTGAGCACTTATTAGAGCTTAGGCACCTTACCCTAGATGATTACGATGATATAAGAGAGTTGCAGGACGCCATATATCAGCGAGTCGGTGGTGCACTTCCCTTTAAGCAATTCAAAGCCCAAATTTCGACCTTTCCGGATGGACAAATTTGTATTGACGATAAAGGCAAAGTTGTTGCAGTAGCTTTGTCAGTTATCGTTGATTATGAACAGTTTGGTGATAAACACACCTACGAAGAAATAACCGGTGATGCTTATATCACTACCCACGATCCAAATGGCGACGTACTGTATGGCGTTGACGTTTTTGTGTCTCCGGAGTATAGAGGCTTGCGTTTAGGCAGACGCTTATATGAGGCACGCAAAGAATTAGTGCGTAATTTGAACTTGCGCTCCATTATGGCTGGTGGTCGTATTCCAAACTATATCCAATATGCAAAAGAGCTGACACCTTACCAATATATTGAACAAGTAAAATCGAAAGACATTTTTGACCCCATTTTGACCTTTCAATTGTCAAATGGATTTGATGTAAAACAGGTCATGAAGGCTTATTTGCCGGAGGACAAAGACTCGCTTGGCTACGCGACTTTATTGCAATGGCACAATATGTACTTTGATGCCGAAAAACCAAACTTGATAGGCGGTAAGCGTTCATCGGCTCGAATTGGATGTGTACAGTGGCAAATGCGTTACTTTGAGAACGTAGAAGCATTATTGCAACAAGTAGAGTATTTTGTTGACGCGTTATCTGACTATAAGTGTGATGTGGCACTGTTTCCTGAATTTTTCAATGCGCCGTTAATGGGTTTAAGCGATGGTGAAAGTTCAATCGATGCTATTTGGCACTTAGCTGAATATACAGAGGAAATCTTAACTGCTATCTCGCGCTTGTCGGTATCCTATAACATCAACATCATTGCAGGCTCAATGCCAGTTGTTGAGGATGATGAATTGTACAACGTTGCATACTTGTGTCATCGCGACGGCAGAATTGAAAGCCAGTACAAGTTGCAATTGACCCCGCATGAGAAGAAAGAATGGATCATGAAGGGTGGCAACAAGCTGCAATCATTTAATACTGATTTCGGTAAGATTGGTATTTTGATTTGTTACGACGTTGAATTTCCTGAGTTAGCTCGATTGTTATCCGAACAAGATATCCAAGTGTTGTTCGTCCCTTTTTGGACTGACACCAAAAACGGCTATCTGCGAGTGCGTCGATGTGCACAAGCTAGAGCAATTGAAAATGAATGTTATGTAGCGATTGCTGGTAGTGTTGGAAACTTGCCACAAGTAGACAATGTCGACATTCAATATGCTCAAACAGCGGTATTTTCGCCGTCTGATTTTGCTTTCCCACATGATGCAACTGTGGCTGAAACGACCCCAAATACTGAGATGACGCTTATTGTTGACCTCGATTTCGACAAGTTAACTAAGCTTCAGAATGAGGGGTCGGTGCGCAACTATTTGGATAAACGCAGAGATTTATTCAGAGTTGAATGGTTGGGCGAAAAATAGTTCATAAAAAAGCGGATATTCAGGATTAAATGAATATCCGCTATCATTTCAACTGTTATCATATTTAATGTACTGAGTTTCCTGACACCTGTTCTCCACTGATCCAGCACCCCTTTAAACGCAAATTATCGTCGAGTAAAACGAAGTCGGCTCTGTTACCCCTTTTTAGTTTCCCAATATCTTCAATCCCCAACAGACCTGCTGGAACTTGACTCGCCATATTGAGCACGTTTGCAAGTAGGTCGTCTGCATTACTCCATCTAGGTTGTTGCTTTAGCAAATCGACCATATTTTTAACTGCGCTGTTCATGTCCAAACACGATCCTGCGAGGCTTCCATCCTTTAATGTTAATTTACCATCCATTCTCGTGATAGTGGAATCTAGCCATTCTAAGGTTTGCAGATCTGAGCCTACATGCGCCATTGCATCGGTTACCAGCATTAAACGGTCAGCACCGATGCATTGATATGCAAGAGCGCAGTTTTGCGGGTGAACATGGTGTAAGTCAACTATCAGTCCTGAGGTTACGCGTACGTCACTCAAAGCGATATTTATGAGTCCGGGTTCCCTAGCCGTTAATCCTGACATTGCATTAAATAAATGAGTAGTGCACGTTGCGCCGGCTTGAATAGCTCCCAGCGCTTGCTCAACAGTTGCGCCACTGTGTCCTAGTGAAACCACAACGCCTTGGGTCACTAAATCCGTAATGACATCAGGTGCTAAATTCTCCGGTGCAATCGTCACTAGAACCTTGCCAATATCACTGCGTGTGAACGTGGCTAAATCAGTATCGCTGATGGCACGGACATAACCGCTCGGGTGAATTCCTCTCTTCTCTTTACTTAAGTTAGGACCTTCATAATGAATGCCTATGATACCCGGCACAGCCTCAGTTATGGCATCAGCAACAGCATTAGCAGCGTCTTTCATTACTTCACTACTATCGGTTATTAACGTTGGTAGCATAGCTGTTGTGCCATATTTTGAGTGGGCTTGCATCATGGTAACCAGCGTCGTAATTGAAGGTTCATAATTGAATAAAACACCACCACCGCCATTCACTTGTGTATCTATAAAGCCAGCACAAACAAGACCGTTTAGTTCAACGTCTGCTGTTAACGGACTGAGGTGAGCCTTCTTGATACTGTTAATTATACCGGCGTTAACTTCCATGTGCATGTTGTCGTGCACTAGCAGGCCATCGAATAATCGCCTGGCGAAATACGTTGTCATTTCATCACTCACTTTTGTGTTTAACACGTTACCCTATCAGCATATTTACAATGGTAGCGCAGTGCAAAACAATAATGATAAATATTACGTGACCTAGTGCAAATAAATTATGCCGTGCTAGCTTGTCAATTACCTGTTTATCGACCGTTCAATGCGCAATTTATAGTTAAAGGGTACCTAAGGTGACAAAAAAAAGGCAATACATTAAGCTGTCTTCGTGACTAATGAAATGGACATGTTATGTTAGGTAAAAAAAACACAGGCCTTATTGTCGTCGATATACAGGGCAAGCTGGCGCACCTCGTAAACGATAGTGAGCTAATGTTTCACAATGTATCAAAATTAATTAGAGGCTGCACATTACTAGACCTGCCAATTTTAGTGCTTGAACAAAATCCTGAAAAATTAGGTGAAACGGCAGCCGAAATCCAACCTTTATTGGCTAATTATCCTTGTATACAAAAATATGACTTTGATAGCTGTGCAGATCCCCATTTTATTGAGCAAGTTACGAATGCAGCCGTTAACAATTGGTTAATCTGCGGGATTGAAGCGCATGTTTGTGTATATCAAACGGCTATGGGTTTAAAGCAAATGGGAAAATCAGTAGAGTTAGTTGTCGATTGCATCGGTTCACGGCAGGATAAAAACAAACAACTGGCAGTAACCAAATTACAAACCAAAGCAGTTGGCATCACTAGTGCTGAAATGTGTTTATTTGAACTTATCGGAAACTGCTACGATCCTAAGTTCAAACGCTTTTTAGACATTGTTAGGTGAGTCTTTAGGTGACCATAATTCTGGTTTTTAAGAAATGTAAAGTGGCCTCGCTAATTTCAATAAATCTAGCAAAACTGAGATACTCAAGGCATCAGTCAAATAAAAATAAAGTAGCTGAAAAGGAACAAAATGCGAATTCAACGTATGCAAAACTGGGTGATCGCTGTGGCTGTTTTTAGTGCAGCATTTAATCTCCATTCTCGAGAGTTGACAGTTACCCTAGAAAAACAGTTACCAATATATCAGCCCAAACAGCAGAATTTAGTTTATCTACATACAGATACGGGGTTAATAGTAATTGAACTAGCTTCCTTCATCGCGCCCAAACATGTTGAAAAATTCAAAGCTTTAGTGAATGAAGGGTTTTATAACGGCTTAGACTTTTACCGAGTGATTGATGGTTTTGTCGCTCAAGGTGGTGATGTAACTGAGAAGAAACACTCAAAATACCGCGAAATCTTAGCGGCAGAGTTTACACGACCATTAACTAAAGCTTCGGATTTTGTTACTGTGCAGTCGCCAGAGTTTTTAGCCCAAGAAACTGGTTTTTTGCAGGGCTTTCCCGCTGGACGCAGTCTATCCGACCAACAAGAGTGGTTACTGCACTGCCCTGGTGCTGTTGCGATGGCAAGGAATAATGGGGCTGACTCAGCAAGTACCGATTTTTATATTGTCATTGGCCAAGCGCCGCGTCATTTAGATCGAAATATGTCGGTGTTTGGTCAGGTCATATATGGCATGGAACATACCCAAGCTATGCAACGTGGTAATCCTAACGTTGATGGCGGCGTTATTGCTGATGTGACCAAACGCAGTAAAATAGTCAGCGCGAAGTTAGGAAATAGAATCGGTATGAGTCAACAAATTAATTTTACGCGTAACTTAGTAACAGATGCTGAATTTCAAGCTCGTTTGCAGGCCGCACGGACCTTAGAGAATGACTTTTTTCATTATAAAGGTAATGGTAATCTTGATGTTTGCTATTACCGCCCAAAATTTACAATTGAACAGGATAAATGAGAATGGCAACTGAATTAAAGATAGATATTGTGTCCGATATATCATGCCCTTGGTGTATTATCGGTTTTAAAGCACTACAAACAGCGTTAAAAGCAATAGGCCCAGACATTACAGCAAATATCGAATGGCAGCCTTTTGAACTGAATCCACAAATGCCAACAGAAGGTCAAGACATTACCGAGCATCTAACTCAAAAATACCAAATATCAGAGCAACAAGCAGATCAAAACCGTGAAGCTATTAAGCAACGTGGACTTAGCGTTGGCTATGAGTTTGCTAATAGAGGAGGAGGTCGAATTTATAATACGTTTGACGCACACCGTTTATTACACTGGGCAAAAACGCAGGGTAAGCAGACTGAATTGAAGCTGGCATTATTTGATTTGTATTTTAAAGACAGCGGCAATCCAAGCGCCCATGAGCAGCTTTTAGACACCGTTAAAAGCGTCGGTTTAGATGTCACTGATGCCAGTAAAATATTGGATTCAGACCAATTTACAGCTGACGTTCGCCAATCACAGCAGTATTATCAGAATGCGGGAGTGCAATCTGTGCCAGCAGTCATTGTGAACAATAAACATTTGATCAGCGGTGGCCAGCCCGCAGACGTATTTCAGCAGGCACTGATAAAGATTGCACAAGAGGGCTAAACAATTTTAACGTTTGGCGCGTATTCTTATGCTTCAAAACTAAGCGTTGTGACGATAGAAATACTATTCAGCATTCGCCATTGATAAGTGCTAATAGGAACTACAGTGATAGTGAGCAACGATAAATATAGACGTAAATTGAAATGGACGTAATGGAAATAAAACTGCAAAGAAAGATGAAAATAGCAACGAAAGCGTTGTTAGCACTAGCCACCTTCGGCACATTAATGGCTTGTCAGCCAAAATCAGAGGAACCAGCAGTGTCTGAATCACCACAGAAGAAAAGCAAAATTATCACCGTTGATTACCCCATTACGGCAAAAGGAGACGCTGTCGATACCTATTTTGGCGAACAGGTTGCCGATCCATATCGTTGGTTAGAAGATGACCGCAGTGCAGAAACTGAAGCCTGGGTAGAAACACAAAATGAAACGACACAGGATTATTTAGAGCATATCCCGTACCGTGAAGAAATAGCTAAAGTAGTGCGTGATCTGTTGGATTATGAGCGCGTGTCAGCTCCTTTTACCGAGGGTGAATACACCTATTTTTATAAAAATGATGGCCTTCAAAATCAAAGTCTCGTTTATCGTTCCAAGTCCGGCGGTGAATCAACAGTTTTTATTGATCCCAACAAATTCAGTGACGACGGCACTGTATCGTTAGCGGGTTTATCATTCTCGACTGACGGCTCGATGGCAGCCTATCAAACATCAACGGGCGGCAGTGACTGGCGTCAAGTCTATGTTATGAATACCGAAACCAAAGAGTTACTCAGTGATACATTGATAAACGTCAAATTTAGTGGTTTGTCGTGGTACAAAAATGAAGGTATTTATTACTCAAGTTATGATAAACCAAAAGGGTCAGAACTTAGTCAGAAAACCGATCAGCACAAACTGTATTATCACAAAATTGGCAATACCCAAGCTGATGATCTTAAGATATATGGCCATAACGATGCTGAAAAGCACCGTTACATTGGAGCTCAAGTTAGTGAAGATGATCGCTTTTTATTGGTATCTGCGGCAAACTCAACCTCAGGTAACCGAGCATTTTTGAAAGATCTTTCTCAGCCGAATGCAGGTTGGCGAGCGATTACCGAAACAATAGATAGTGATGTTTCGATGCTCACCAATAAAGATTCCAAGCTTTACTTAGTAACTAACCACAATGCGCCAAATAGTAAAATTGTTGTGGTAGATGCGAAGTCACCGAGTGTTGAGAATTGGAAAGACCTGATCCCGCAAACTGAAAATGTATTGTCGCCTAGCACTGCTGGCGGGTATATTTTTGCAGAATATATGGTTGATGCGATTTCTAAGGTCTATCAATATAACTTAGATGGTGAACAATTACGCACGATTGAGCTGCCAGGCATCGGTTCTGCAGGTTTTGGTGGTGACAAGTTAGGCGTAACAACTAGTTATTACACCTTCAGCAACTACATAACGCCACCCTCTATCTACGCGCTAGATATTGCAAACGGTGAGTCGACACTATTTAACAAGCCAGCGTCGAAGTTTGACGGTGCTAACTTTGTGTCTAAGCAAGTGTTCTACAAATCGAAGGACGGTACTGAAGTGCCGATGATCATTACGCATCATAAAGACACTGAACTGAACGGTAAAAACCCAACAATGCTGTATGGCTACGGCGGCTTTAATATAAGCTTAACACCTAGTTTTAGCTCTACAGTTGCGGCTTGGCTCGAATTAGGCGGCGTTTACGCAGTACCTAATATTCGTGGTGGCGGTGAGTACGGTAAAGCATGGCACAAAGCGGGTACACAAATGCAAAAGCAGAACGTATTTGATGACTTTATTGCCGCTGCTGAATATCTCATTGATAACAACTATACAAGCAGCGATTACCTTGCCCTGCGCGGCGGTTCTAACGGTGGTTTGTTAGTTGGCGCAGTGATGACCCAACGTCCAAAATTGGCAAAAGTAGCTTTACCGGCGGTTGGTGTATTGGACATGTTGCGCTACCATACATTTACTGCCGGCGCTGGTTGGGCTTACGATTACGGTACCTCAGAGCAAAGTGAAGAAATGTTTAAGTACATTAAGGCTTATTCACCAGTTCACAATGTGAAATCAGGTCTTGAATATCCGGCTACTATGATCACGACGGCGGATCATGATGACCGAGTGGTGCCTGCACATTCATTCAAGTTTGCTGCGGTATTACAGGAATTCCAAGATGGTTATAATCCAGTACTTATCCGCATTGAAACCGATGCCGGTCATGGTGCAGGCACACCAATAAGCAAAACCATTGAGCAGTATGCTGATATTTATGGTTTTGTGTTGTATAACATGGGTATTGAAACGTTAACACTAAGATAATTGACTGCTAGTGATGCGCTTAAAAAAGCGAGGTTAAAGACACTGTGACAATTGTATGGGTGCATTTCGTTAAGTTGCGAAGTTGTGCCCATACTTTCAAAGTTAAGTCCTTTTTATGGATGGTGTCGAATGTTAAGCATTACATTCACTCAATTCAATTACCAATACACCAATATTTATTGTATTTCTATTTTAACATTAGGGAGTTAAAGGCTGTTAGTATGCTAGAACGCCTTTATATCATCTATTAAGAAAAGTACTAGCCAATGAAATACATCTCACTAAAATCGACCGCATATATATTGGCCTCGGTCATAGCATCAGTTTTCTTCATTACTTACTTAACACTCCCGAGTATGCCCGACCTGCGCGAGTATGTGCTTAAGGCGCAAAACTATGATGTTGAGGTTATGCGCGATGGCCTGGGTATTCCTCATATTTACGGCAAGAAAGACGTTGATACCGCATTTGGTCTGGGTTATGTGCAAAGTGAAGACGACTTTGAAACGCTTCAGTCGGTGTTACTCGCAACTAGAGGGACATTATCTGCTGAAATAGGATACGAGGCTGCCCAGACCGATTTTGTTGTCCAATTTATGGGAGTATGGGACGCGGTTAACAAAAATTATGACAAACAAGTACCAGATAAAATTAAACAGATAGCACAAGCCTATGCGGACGGTGTAAACCTTTATTCTGCAGAAAATCCAGAGCAAGTTAGTCGTTATTTTTTACCCGTAACCGCCAAAGATATTGTTGCAGGCTTCACCTTTAAAATGCCCATGTTTTATGGATTTGATAAAATCCTAGGTGACTTGGTTAACTCTGTTGATGCGCTTGAATTTGCACCGTCGCAAAATGCGCTTATTTGGCAACCAGCTAAAGCATTGCCCATTGGCAGTCAAGGTATTGCCCTCGCTCCGCATCGTTCAGAAGATGGGCTCACTCATTTATTAATTAATAGTCATCAACCTCTTACTGGCCCAGTCGCTTGGTATGAAGTGCGTTTGCATAGTGATGAAGGTTGGAACATGGTTGGTTCTACATTCCCTGGTGCGCCCGTTATTATTCATGGACATAATGATAACTTGGGTTGGTCTAATACAGTTAATAAACCTGATTTAGTCGATGTTTACCAGTTGACGATCAATCCCAAAAATGAGGATCAATATTGGTTAGATGGGAGCTGGAAAGCGTTCCATATAAAAATCGCTAAAATGACTGTAAAGTTGCTTGGCCCGTTGAGATGGACAGTTAACAAAAAAATCAAAGTATCCGAGCATGGGCCGGTGATGGAAACTGATAAAGGTTCATTTGCCCTGCGTTGGTCAGGGATGAACGAAGTTGGTACTTTACAGTTTATGTTCGCGGCAAATAAAGCCAGTAATAAACAAGAATTTGAAGATGCATTGAAATTGAATACCATGCCCAGTATAAATTTTGTATATGCAGACAGGGCTGGCAATATTGCACACTATTACAATGCGAAGTTTCCGAAACGCATCGATGGATGGCAATGGGATAAAATTTTACCAGGCGATCGTTCTGATTTAATTTGGACTGAATTTCATGATTTTTCAGCGATGCCAAAAACCGTTAATCCGGTTTCTGGGTTGGTTTATAATGCCAACAATACCCCTTGGATAGCGACTGATGGCGATGACGACGCAAAAAAAAATGACTATCCAGAGTCAATGGGAATTGAGACCTCTGTTACTAACCGAGCATTACAAATTGAAGAAAAACTAAAAGGCGTAAAAAAAATATCAAAAGCGCTTTTTAAGGAAGTGAAGTACGATCTTTCATATCATCCAAAGTCTTATCAAATCACAGCATTACAGACATGGCTAAGGCAACAACCAAGTGAGGGTTTAAGTCAAATTGAACTGGACGCACTTGACTCATTGCGCAACTGGAACTTCTCAACACACAAGGATAATAAACAGGCTGCGCTAGCCGTTCTGACCATGACTCCTATACAAAAAGCGAGTGGTGCGCCAGTAAAGATGCAAGAAATCACTCAAGCCTTCCAAACAGCGGTAGCTCAACTAGTCAAATATCATGGCAGTTATGACTTACCATACGGGGATGTATATCGCTTGCAACATGGTGAAAAAAATCTGCCAATTAGCGGTGGCCCAGATATATTACGAGCGGTCTATGGCACGGAAATGGATAACAATGGCCAAATTCAAAATGTTGCGGGTGACGGTTTTATGATGTTTGTGTCTTGGGATAAAAATGGTGTGGTTGAAAGCGAGGCTATTCATCAGTATGGTTCCGCTACTAAGGACAGCACCTCAGTGCATTACGATGACCAAATGGACATGTTTGTTGAGCAAAAAGAGCGGCCTGTGTTGTTTGAACTGGCTGATTTAGAAAATCAGGTAGAGCGCCGATATCGACCAGGTGCTCAATAAGATTGAGTAATAAATAGAGTCTGTTCGTAGTCTTATGTTATTTGCGTAAAGCCGCGTTTGTTGCATACGCTTAGCATAAGGTTTACTCTTTCTATCACATGAATTTGTAGTCGTACATCAAGAATGGTCCCATGCTCCGATTAGTTGCTACTTTTAGTCAAAAACGCTTATTTAGCTATTGGTTCTTGATAAGCTTAGCTACTTTTTACATTATCACTTTTTCTGTTCATGCCAGCGCACAATCTATTCCTACTATTAACGTCTCTCAAGAGTATCAAACTGGCGAAGTCAAACTAGACGGGGAGTGGGGTTTTTATTGGGGTGAATGGTTGCCATTAGACGAGATAGATAGCAATAAGCACCTAATCCAAAGTATTCCTAAGTTGGATTTTTTAAGGAATATTGTCAAAGATGATGAGGGTAATTCGCAGCCCTTTGTATATGGCCATGGCACTTATCTTCTGAAAATTGATGGACTACAGGGATTATTTCAACAACCCGCTATTCACATGCGCAGTGTCAGTGATGCATGGCAAGCTTGGTGGGTAAATGCCGATGGAAGTAGTCGATATCTTGGTGAGTCAGGCAAAATATCGAGGAATGTTAACAACCAGCAACATCGCTATAGAACGACAATCTTAGATTTACCCGCCGATAGTAGCAAAGGCACCTTGGTTATTTACCTATCGAGTCATACGTATAGCCGAGCAGGTTTATTCACTGTGCCAGTGATACAAGAACATGAGCAAGTAAGTCGAGGTATCTATATCGATTTAGCGGTTAGAATTTTACTTATTGGTGTTGGTCTTTTTGTGGTTATGCAAAATCTGATTTTTTATGTTCAGCGCCCAAAGGAAAAAACATTAATTTTGTTAGTTATATTCGGCCTTGCCGGATTAATGAGAGCCTTAGTATCTTCCGATTATTTTTATGTGTTCGTAGGAGACCCAAGCCATTTTTCTACTATTTCTAAACTTGAATATTTGTTGATTATTTGGCCAGCGATAGCGGGCGTGCATTTCTTCGCAAATCTTTGTCCGTTTAAAGGTGATAAACAGTTTATACAATTTAATTATGGCCTATTGATACTGACTATTATGGCAACTTGGTTGCTACCTTTACAAACAGTTACGCACTATTTGTTCGTATATCAGACTGTTTTGTTATTTATTGCCGCCAGTGTTCTGGGGATCGTTGCTAATGGCATTATAAAAAGAATGCCGGGCTCGCCGTCGTTAATGATGAGTCTGTTGCCGTTAATATTGGCAGTGTGTAATGATATATATGCGACTTATGCCATCCAATATAATTTGTTTGTTACTGAGTATGCTTTGTTTTTATTCTTTTTCATGCAATCTCAAATTCATGCATCACATTATTTGAGTGCGTTGGAAACCGCCGAACACCTGAGTAGCTATCTGCAGCAAGAAATTAGTCTTAAAACTGAAGAGTTATCTGTTCGTAATCAAATGCTCGAAACTAGAACTGTCAATTTAGAGCAGCAACGAAATAAAATAAAAGAGTTGTCAAAAATTGATCATCTAACTGGATTGTTTAATAGACAAACAGTAGATGAATACTCAAAAACACAGTTTAAACACAGTCAGGATAATCAACTTCCGCTATCTGTTATTATGATGGATATAGACAACTTTAAGAGTGTAAACGATCAATTTGGACATGGAGTCGGCGACGATTGCCTGAAATTTGTTGCTGTTTACTTACTTACTAGCGGGCTGCGGAAGCTCGATATTATTGCTCGCTACGGTGGTGAGGAAATATTAATAGTATTACCTAATACTGAGTTAGTAGCGGCCGAAATTATAACCCGGCGTATTTGTGAGGGACTCAGTCGTAAATCAGTTTTGGGTGATCATGCCCCAATAACATTAACCGCAAGCTTTGGTGTTGCCGAGCGAAGCAGTAGCGATGTAAATTGCATTGAAGATCTTATCGACGAAGCAGATAAGGCTCTTTATAAGGCAAAGGGAAACGGAAGAAACAGGGTTGAAGTTGCAGACAAGCCGAGAGAATAGATTCCCGTTAAGCTAACAGATAGTTTCTTTATATCACCAATGGGGCTCGGTAAATTTTATGCTCGGTAATTTACTAGACTTCTTAATAATATGCTAAAAGAATGATCCCCATACAATCTGCATGCTATCATTTCATTACGTTTTATCGAAACCTAACTAAGTGCTATGTACGACATTCCCCAAATTGATTTAAAAGGCAAAGTATCATCTTCAGAGTGGCAAACACGGATAGAGTTAGCAGCATGCTATCGACTATTGGTTTTACATGGATGGGATGATTTGATTCACACCCATGTGTCAGCGCGTATCCCCGGTACTGAAGACTTACTCATCAATGCGTTCGGACTCGCTTTCGAAGAAGTAACGGCGTCTAACTTAGTTAAGATTGATATTGAAGGCAATGTAATTGATAAAGAATCACCATTCTCTATCAACCCTGCTGGTTTTACAATTCACAGTGCCGTGCATATATCACGGCCTGAGGCACAATGTGCTTTGCATCTTCATCATGCTGACGCCATTGCTGTTGCCAGTGATAAAGGCGGGTTACAACCCTATAGCCAATACTCAGCTTTTGCCCTAGCTAGCATGAGTTACCATGGTTATGAGGGTTTGGCGGTTAACCCGGATGAGATTAAACGACTACAAGCTAATTTAGGTAACGCTAACTTCATGCTGCTTCGAAACCATGGTGCATTAACCATGGGCAATACAATAGGCGATGCGTTTATGCATATGTATGACTTGCTTCGCGCTTGTGAAATACAAGTAAAAATGCAGCACACCAATAATCCGTTCACAACCGTGGATCAATCCATTATCGATGGTATTAAAGCGCAAGCGAATATTGTGCATACAGGATTAACCGGCGGACAAAAAGCATGGCCGGCAATGATGCGAAGGGTAAAACGTGCTTATCCTGAGTTTGATTCATAATTATAAAAACATTAAATAAAATAACACGGACTGGCGTTCTTTCTATAAGACGATGGTCCAAAAAGTAACTTATTGTGAGAAATAAAAATGAAAGTAACCCATGTAGAAATTTTCGATATTCATTGTCCGGAGCGCACATCCTGGCATCCTGTTTTCGTGCGCGTGCATACCGATGAAGGCATTCATGGGGTTGGCGAAGCAGGATTAGCTTATGATTGGGGGCATAGTGCGGCAGCTGCCATGGTCAAGGAAATAGTAGAAGCCGTTCTGATTGGTTTTGACCCATTCAAAACTGAGTTGTTGTGGTCTCGTATGTTACGTGAAAGCTTTTGGGGTTTAGGTGGAGGACCTGTTCTATATGCAGCAATGAGCGCCATTGACACTGCTTTGTGGGATATTAAAGGTAAGGCATTAAATGTGCCGGTGTATCAGCTATTAGGTGGCAAAACGAATGATAACCTGCGGACCTATGCCAGTCAGTTGCAGTTCGATTGGAGCCAAGACTGTATTAAAATGCTAACTCCTGACGATTATGCCCGTGCTGCAAGTAAAGCAATGGCCGAAGGCTATGATGCGGTCAAAGTTGACCCTATTGTGTACGATGCAAACGGTGACTCGAGTTATGACCGCACAAAGCTATTTACACCAAAACAGATGAAGTTGTTTGGTGATCGAATGCGCGCTATTCGCAAAGAAGTGGGTGACGATGTTGATATTATCTTTGAAGCGCACTCACTAATGGGATGTGCCTCGGCCATTCAAATGGGGTCGATTGTTGAAGAAGTGGGTTGCATGATGTATGAAGAACCTGTGAGCTATCTAAATTCGGCAGTACACAAAAAGGTATCTGAGAATGTAAAAGTACCTATTGCTGGTGGTGAACGTTTGTATCATCGCTGGGATGCTAGGCCTTACTTTGAAGATCAGAGCATTGATGTATTACAACCAGATGTGGGATTGTGTGGCGGCTTTACCGAAGCGAAAAAAGTATGTGACTATGCTGATGTATACGATATAAGAATACAAGCGCATGTGTGCGGTGGTCCTGTGGCAACTGCGGCGTCATTACAATTAGAAGCGGCTATTCCAAACTTCCTAATTCACGAGCATCATACTTATGCAATAAAATCATGGAACAGAGAGCTGTGTATTCAAGATTACCAACCTGTTAATGGCAAATTTAAAGTGCCTGATTTACCGGGTATTGGTATTGAATTAAATGACAAAATTGTGAAGCGTTCGCCGCATGTAACCATCAGATAAGCTGTCTATTATGCTAATCACTAGTCTTAGTTATAAGCTAGTTTGGCTGAACTGATAAACCCGAAAAGCGTTGTCGAAGTACAGCGCTTTTTTATGCTTTGCATCCAATAACCTTTGTTCAATCATTTCATCCAGTACTTCAAAATTCTGTTGCCAATAATTTTCGTAACTAAGTGAAAACTGACACAGCGGAAAGTTACTCGCTAACATAACATTGGCTACCCCAAACACATCAACACAATGCAATAAGACCGCTTGGATTTGAGCTTTATCATAACTGCGTTCAATCATCTCAAAGCCCGAACATTTTACGCAAATGTTAGGTAACTGAGCTAATAATTGAGTATTAATTTTCCAGTCATTAAAGGCCGCATTGAGTTGCCCATTAAGGTCAAATGCCGTTGGCGCAAAGCCAGCATGATTAAGCACAATACTTAATGTGGGAAGGCGCTGAAAAAAACTAAAAATCTGCACTACTAACTCACGATTGTTAACATCGCATTGCAGCTCAAATATGCCATTGTGTTTTGCCAAAACGCCTAAATTCGTAAAAGAATTAGCATTCTCTAACAGTGTTGTTATATGGTGTTCATGGCGTGTCTCGAGGGCTATCTCATACAGGCCTGTTGTCTCTTCAATAGTGTCTAACGGTTCTAATATATGGCGAATACCTACCGCACTTCGCTGTTGTAATTGCTTACCGAGCTCAGTCATAAACTCTGCTGGTTCAAGGCTGATGTCTATAAAGCCGATAGAACGCTGTGGCAGGCTAGCTCGCTGTTCTACATTCACAAGTTCACGATGGCCTTGTTTATTATCAAAACCAGCCTCAATATGAACATAACCAGCAATTGAAAAGCCGGTTTGCTTTTGTAAATCACTGTCATTATAGCTATTATAAATACGTTTTTTATCCGCCCACTCAGGGGGAGAATCCGGCTTTAGCCACTCATATTCACCGTGCTCTAAATCAAATAAATGGACGTGAGGATCAATAATATTTTTCATACATCAACCTGCTGTATAGCCGCCATCCATCACTTGTAAAGAACCAGTCACAAAACTAGCGTCGTCGGATGCTAAGAAATAAGCCATCGCCGCTACTTCTTCAGGTTGTCCAATGCGGCCTAATGGCTGCATTGCGGCTTCTTGCGCATGAACTTCGGCCTTATCTGCGCCACTTTGCTTGCAGTATTGGTCAATAGCATTGTGATATAGCGGGGTTTCTATTGTTCCTGGACACAATGCATTCGCCCGAATATTGAATTTTGCATAATCTACAGCAGTCGTTTTGGCCATTGATGCTAATGCGTGTTTGCTTAGGTTATATGCGAAAGAATTTGTCTTAGCGACAAGCGCTTGCTCCGAGGCAATATAAAGAATGACGCCCTTGCCATTGGATTTCATTGAAGGCAGGACCGCTTGGGTTGCTGAAAATGCACCCTTCACATTTAGATTAAACAATGCCAATAATTCAGCTTCTGACGTAGCCTCAATATTTGCTGAAAAATGTTTTCCCGCATTACATATCAGTAAGTTTATGCTGTGTTTATTCGCAATATCGGCAATGGCACTGCAAACAGCAGAATGATTTGTGACATCGCATTCAACAAATTGGCCGTGAATACCAGGTTGAATATCTAAGTTGAACACGTTAAACCCATTCGTTTCAAACTTAGCCGCAATGGCCAGGCCTATTCCAGAGCTGCCGCCCGTCAGTACAAGTGTTTTTTGCATCTTGATATCTTCACTACTATTAATGGTATTAAGGGAATACTAAGGTGATCCCGGATGATGACCCGAGTATGACTGAATTGGCTGAGTATTCAAAACTGCTGACCCAAATTTTCAGTTTAAATGCTAACAAAGCTGCGCAGGCCTTCAATATTCATCCTCTAATATACTCTATCTAATACGGCTAATGCTTCAGTTGCGCCACAACAAACCAATCCATACTAGGGATATAACTGGATACTAAGTATTGACCTTTCACTGCAGCGTTGTTGACATAGTTGAATGTTTCAGGTGCAAGCAACGTTCGTGCTGTTTCTGCAGAATACAGTTGCTCTAAATTAAACTGACCGGCCATTTTAGGATTGGGGTGAACCTGTACTTTACCGATACTATCAACTATAAATAGCTCGCCATACTTATTCAAAGGCGACTTGGCCAACGTTTCAATAACCCCATTAAATGAAGTCGCTATGCCGGAAAGACCGTTCCCGTTAGGCTGTCGATAGTTAACATAAAGGTCGACACGTTTTTTATTTTTGTCATGATAAACACTAATCAGGTTTTGCTCATCACTTTCAAGGTAAGCAAAATACCACGTATCAATTTCGGGTACTAAAACACGTAAAAAGCCCTCGTGATTCCAATATTTATTGCTTTGTGTATCGGCAAAAGATGCACTAGTGAGGTCGTATTCGCTTACCAAATAAGTTAGCTTACTTATTAATGTATGTTCGCCTGCGGGTGAAAAACCGTCATCGACCCATTGGTGAATATGCGTGTCGTTGGCAATTGTATTGGCTAGCATCTTCATACTAGCAATTCGTTTGTCGATGGTGCCAGCAATGTTTTGCATCGTGAGTGCGACAACGGATCCTGCACTATCAATCTCATTTAGGTTATCTGACACTTGCTCAGCAGTGTGCACAACAAACGTCGGGTAGGATAGGCTAAAAAGCATAATGACCTGAATTAATGTAGTCTTAATTGTGTTTTTCGAACCCATATTTTGATGCCGCCTGTATTGGAAAATTAGGAATTAGTACGCTTGTAAATATTGAATTAAAACAACGTTAATGAGTCATTACAGCAACAGACTGTAATGACTAAAATACGCCTTATTCGTATTTTTCAAACCAAGCCAAAATATTCTCAATTTTGCCTACTAAACGTGATGGCCTGCTCGCTATGCTATGAGATGAGCCAGGCACTTTAACCAATACAGTATCAACCTTTAGCAGCTTAAGCGCTTGATAATACTGCTCAGTCTCGGACATCGGAGTTCGTTTATCTTCCACCCCTGTTATCAACATCGTTGGTGTTACTACATTGCCTACTAATGACAATGGTGAGCGCTCCCAATAATGTTCAACTTCTTCCCACGGCATGCCCGGGAATTGATAGGGAATTTGATACATACCACTGTCGGCGGTAAGCACCTTCGATAACCAATTAATAACCGGCTTCGCCACAACTGCTGCTTTAAAACGGTCAGTTAACCCAATAGCATACGCGGTAGCAATACCACCCGCAGAGCCACCGGTAATATAGAGTCGTTCGGGCGTAACTAAGCCTTTCTCAATAAGTGCGTCGATACCTGACATGTGATCAGAAAAATCATATTTTGACGAATATTTGTTTTGCAGCAAAAGTGCGAAACGCTCGCCATAGCCAGTGCTTCCTCTGTGGTTATTGTAAAATACGATATAACCCTCTGTGGCCATACGTTGTAATTCAGCCGAGAAGTGAGGGCCATAGGCCAAATGCGGTCCACCATGAATTTCAGTAATTAATGGATACTTTTTGGTTTTGTCATAATCAGGTGGCAAAATATACCAACCATGAATTACCTCACCGTCAATTGATGAGGTGTACGTAAACTCTTCAATAGCACCTAATGTCTTATGGCCTAATAAATCTTCATTTAATTGCGTCAGTTGTTTTTGTTTATTGCCTTGGCGCACATAAATATCTGCGGGACGGTCATGTCTTCCTTTGGTGAATGCAAGCGTACCATTGGCATAACTAAACGTGCCACTGGTATAAGGTCTACCTAATGTTGTGCCGCTCAGACCAGAGGTTACGTTACTGTGCGCTGCACTCGACAACGTCACATAATCAATTTGTGTAATGCCTCGGAGCATTTGTTGATAATAGAGTCCCGAGTTGTCTTTCCAATGAAAATTAGACAATGAGTTATCGACGTCAGCTGACAAATTCCTTTCATTTTTGCCAGTCACCTCCATTACATGCAAATAGGTATTTCGATAAGCTAACTTTTTATCATCTCGTTTTGAATAGGCGATGTATTTGCCGTTCGGGGATACGCTTGGGTTGCTTTCACTACCGGCGGCTTTGGTTAGCTGAGTAAATTTACCACTCATGTCGACAGCAAAAATATCTGATTCTCCAGGCTCATACTCCCAGTTGTCTGAACGATTAGCCGAAAAGTAGATATGTTGGCTATCAGCGCCCCAGCTCAGTGAACCGCGATGGTGGTAGTTACCTGATGACAGTTGCCTAGCAGTGCCACCCTCAGCAGGAACAACAAAGATTTGAGTAAATACAGGGTCGAGCACGCCTTGACCATCAGCTTGATATCTCGCTTTGGTAATATATTCGAATGGTTCTGACCACTTCGCCCCTTTTGGTTTTGCTGGCATATTCACCTTGAACGGTTTTTCGTCCGACTTGACGTTCATGGTAAAAGCGATCGTTTTGCCATCAGGTGCCCAAGCAATAGATGATGGCGAAGCCTCTACGTTGGTGATCAGGGCAGTTTGACCTGTGTCCATCCAACGCACATACAATTGCGGTCTGCCTTCTGAATTTGAAACGAAAGCTAACCGTTTACCGTCGGGCGACCAGCGGGCAGAATAGTGGTTCTTTTGTGATGAAACAATTGGACGATGGCTTTCACCCTTAGCATCGACAATCCACAAACTTGAACGGGTACTGTCAGTCATAATGTCATTGGATCGGCGCACGTAAACGATATCTTTACCATTAGGAGATACTTGGGGATCCGCCGCGTACTCTAGCTCGAAAATATCCTCTGCTTGAAAGTGAGAATGCGCAATGCCGTCTAGTTTTTGGCTAGCTGAAGCAACTGGCTCTGCTTCTTTTGCTTGCAACATATCGATAGAAAATGCAGAACTTAGTAAAAGAAAACTGGCTACAACTGAATATGTTAAAAACGTTTGTGGTTTTTTTGCAGTTTGCTTGGCTGCCTTTGCATTAATGCTTAGCTTCATTATTACTATTATCCCTAACCCGTTTATATGCATCCAAAGTTGCCCAAATGCGACTTTTCATATGCTATTTATTATTATTAAAACTTTACCTAGACCATAAATGATCACTGATTCAGTGCCAACTATTTTCGCTAAATTTTTAAGAAATTTAGTAAACTTAAGTTGAGTGCTGATCTATTACTAGACCCAATCACCATTCATGTTATTTATTTCGGTTATCAATGCCTTGTTGGATAGTAGGATCTAGGTAGTATGGGTAATACATTAAAAAATGAGGCTCGGTAATTCATGACAGTGCAATTTCATACTTTTATTCCACCAGTTAGAACATTGATGGGTCCAGGTCCTTCAGATGTTGATCCGCGCATATTAAATGCACTTTCACGACCAACGGTTGGTCACTTAGATCCTGCGTTTATTCAACTGATGGACGAAGTGAAATTATTACTACAATACGCTTTCCAAACTGAAAACCAGCTAACTATGCCAGTTTCCGCACCGGGCTCTGCTGGAATGGAATCTGTATTCGTTAACTTATTGGAACCGGGCGACAAAGTCATCGTGTGTCAAAACGGTGTGTTCGGTGGTCGTATGCAGCAAAACGTTACTCGTTGTGGCGCAACCGCCATTATGGTGCAAGACGATTGGGGTAAGCCAACGGACCTGCATAAATTGGAAGACGCCCTAAAAGCCAATCCCGATGCTAAAGCAGTTGCTTTTGTGCATGCAGAAACATCAACCGGTGTGCGCAATGATGCAAAGGCCCTTTGCGCTTTAGCGAAGCAATATGACTGTTTAACCATAGTCGATGCGGTAACGTCTTTAGGTGGGATTGAACTTGATGTAGATGGCTGGCAAATAGATGCCATTTATTCCGGCACACAAAAATGTTTATCGTGTGTACCGGGTTTATCTCCTATTTCATTTAGTCAACAAGCCGTTGATGTTATCAAAAACCGCAAAACCAAGGTGCAAAGTTGGTTCTTAGATATGGAACTTGTTATGGCTTATTGGGGGCAAGGGGGGAAACGCGCTTACCACCATACCGCACCGGTAAATAGTATATATGCCTTGCATGAATCATTGCGAATTTTGCACAACGAAGGTTTGCAAGCGGCTTGGCAGCGTCATACTGATATGCACTTAGCACTTAAAGCGGGTCTTGAAAATATAGGTCTTGAGTTTATGGTTGAAGAGACCTATCGCTTACCACAGCTTAATTTGGTGGGTATTCCTGACGGCGTTGACGATGCCAAAATCCGTGGTCAATTGCTGAATGAATTTGACCTGGAAATTGGTGCTGGTTTGGGTGAACTAGCAGGAAAAGCATGGCGCATAGGCTTAATGGGATACGGCAGCAATAGAAAGAATGTAGATTACTGCGTTAACGCATTAACGTCTGTTCTCAAACGCTAATTAGACTGAGTCATATTTAGGCTTAGTTCCCTAAAATTAAATTTCAAAGTAATTGGTAAAGCACTTATACAATTGTGTACCACCTAGTACACTGGCAGATGGAAAGTGCAATATTGGTATCAAATCACACGGCGCGTTTACCAAACTAATTGCTTGCTCATCATCCAGTAAATCAATATTGAGTGCTCGCGCCATTAATTCCCCTTTTTTAATAAACTGTCCTGGCTTTGCTACATATTCAACCATGCCACCAAAACGGCTATACATTATTTTATAGTCGCGCAGATAAACAGCATAACGTGTTATATTTTCCGGCCTTTGTAAGGGGGTTACGAAACATTTTTTGTATGACAAATATGAAAGGATCCCTTTGGAATCTTCTTTTCCAGCATCAAAATCAATGACTTCTTGAGAGCCCATTTCAACTGTAAACGCTTCAATCCCGAAGTCCCACTCGGAACCCGGAAAACGTTCTATCAATGAATCTGTCAAAGACCACCAAGGACAAAATGTGGCTTCATCTAAGGCTCCAGAAAACACGTTATTAATTAGTATTACATGAGGAATATTGAAATATTTAGCGGAGTCTCTCGCATACTCAGGAACATAAATGTGTCGCGTAGAAACAGGCCCGTTGTGAAGGTCTAAAACGATATCCGCTTCTAATGCCATGAGTTGCAATTTTAGGTTTAAGCACTCGGCCAGTCCCAGTCCCCACTCATTGTTTAATCTTTCTTCAATCGACGCTCTTAGTCTGCTGCGATATTCTTGCTTTAATTCACTGATGTCCATATCAGGTTGTATTTTATCGGCAAATTCAGAAATTAAATCTTTATTGTAATGGTAAGCCCTATTCCAGTTTTGGCCATTAACCGGATCGAAACGCCCCAGCGTATACTCCCCCGACTTTAAATTACTACCAACTGGGTTGCAGTTGGGAACTAACGTAACCTCTCCTCGTAGCGGAGCACCTTGCAGTTCTTTAAGAAGATGGAGGAGTACAACGTTTCCTTGAACTTCTGCGCCGTGAATTGAACTTTGGATATATACTTTAGGACCAGGCACATTGCTGACGAACTTATAAACGGGTACGTTCAAATTTCTGCCTGAGGCGTTTTGTGCGACAACAAGATATTCTTTAGAAAACTTTACTTTCAATGATGACATTAGGCTTAAACGTTCTGGGGGGGGAGCATCCCCTCAGTTTAAAATAGTGTCCTACTTAGTCAAGGTTTAAAAATGTTTGACTCATTGACCTGAGTTAAAGCAGATTGCGATTTAAATTGATATTGGTGATAGTCATATAACATTTTGTGTGACTAGCCAGCGCTATTTCAGCATGCTATTTTTTGCTTATATACTCAGCACGTTATTGTGCGTTGTTTTTTTGAACAGAGTCATAAAAAGCCCTGGTTTGACGACCAATATAAAAAGCCAAACCTGCGCTTTTCAACATAAAAACGGCTTGTGATTAAACAACAATTGGCTTAACAACTTTTAAAAGGAAAATTCGAATGACCACATCTAAACAGCTATTTAGTACTATTTCATCCAAGGGAGAACTTTCACTCTCATTAGTTGACGTTGATATACCTAGGCCAAAACCTCACGAAGTTGTTGTTAAAATTGAAGCTGCACCGATTAACCCATCTGATATGTGGCCAATGTTCGGTCCAGCTGACTTGCGTGCAGCTAGCTTTTCTGCCGATGATAAAACGCTTAAAGCACCGTTGCATGAAGGTATGCTCTCAAGAGTAAAACCACGTATAGACCAGACACTACCCATCGGTAATGAAGGTGCAGGAACGGTTGTTGCTGCAGGTGACAGCCCTCAGGCTCAGGCTTTAATCGGTAAAACAGTTGCTATTCTTTCAGGGGCAACCTATAGCGAATATTGCTGTGTACCAGTTCAAGCTTGTATTGTGCACAACGAAGGCACAACCGCAAAGCAGGCGGCATCATCTTTTGTCAATCCGTTAACTGCGCTGTGTATGGTTGAGACCATGCGTCAGGAAGGTCACAAAGCATTAGTGCATACAGCGGCAGCTTCAAGTTTGGGCATTATGCTGAATAAAGTATGCATTCAGGCTGGTATTGATTTGGTAAATATTGTTCGTAAGCAAGAGCAAGTCGATATATTGAAAGCCTTGGGTGCGAAGTACGTTCTTAATTCAAGTGATGAGAATTTTAAGAAGGATCTTTACAAGGCCATTGATGCGACCGGCGCAACATTAGCATTTGACGCGATTGGTGGCGGCACGTTAGTGAGTGATATTTTAACGGCAATGGAAGCAGTTGGAAGTAAAGACGCAAAAGGCTTTAACACCTACGGTTCTGCTGAAAACAAGCAAGTTTATATCTATGGTGGCTTGGACTTTTCGCCTAGCGTTTTAAACCGGGCGTATGGCATGACTTGGGGGATCGGCGGTTGGTTGTTGATGCGCTTCTTGGGTAAGTTAGAAATTACGCAAGTATTAGCCATGCATAAACGCGTAGCTGATGAAATTAATACAACATTCGCCTTGGATTTTAGTGACGAGATTAGCTTAGAAGAGGCTATGCAACCTGCAAATATTGCGCGTTATAATGCGAAGAAAACGGGTGAAAAATTCCTGATTAATCCATCTAAGTAAGTTGTTTTAGTTAGTGTGTTTAAGGGCTTCAATTGAAGCCCTTTTTATTTGCGAAGCTGACGGTTACTTTATCCGCCAGATCAATCTATTGAAGTTCACGAAGTCTCACGTTTAATGCCCGCTTTTTGCTCATAAATATGTGCCAAGTTGATGCCAAAAGCGTCGTACTTTCAGTGATTCAATATGCAGCACAATGTCATTGTGTTAATACTACATGTCTTTAGGGAAAACTACGTTCTCAGGATACTTGGCAGTGATTGTAGAAAAAAAGCGATAGACATTTTGCATATCGTCATCGAAATTACCGTCACTCAAAAATACAGGACCAAACACAATGCGTTTGCGCGCAAAATCAAAGCCAATTAATACAACGTGAGCTTTCGCTTGATGCGCAATCGCTAAAAATCCGGTTTTCCACGGGAATTTAGGCGACCGAGTTCCTTCGGGAGCAACGGCTAAAATCATTTTTTCTTGTGCGTTGAATTGAGTTACTACTTCACCAACCACCCCATGAGCTGATTTTCTATCAACGGGTATGCCGCCAATTAATTCAAGCAGTTGTTTAACGACGGGTACAAAAATGCTGTGTTTTCCTAAAAAACGAATTTTAATTCGTAGCGCAAACAACACGCTAACACCTAAAAAGAAATCCCAGTTTGAGGTGTGTGGTGCAATAGCTAATACCAGTTTAGGATGCTGCGGTAATTCCCCTTCGAATTTCCAACCTGTGACACTAAGCAGCAAGTCACCAAGCCAGCCGGTGAATTTATTACCACCTTTAGGGGGACTATTTGGATTATCAGTGATTGAGTTATTAATAACCTGCACACCTGTTGTTGAAAGTCATATCGACGCTGCTTTCATTGAGCACGGCAAAGTGCATTAACTTAGACTTCATAAAGCTGAGCTCCATCTTTTTTTCATTCTTATATCATAGTGAGTTAACTTTACATAAACAACTTTTTAAAATGCTTGCTTGTATATATGGCGCATGGGTAACATGTTCCACAGCGTAACGTTAAATCTTTTAGATAAGCGGGGAATCACACCTACAATGATCACTATGGCCAACCAGCTATTGCTAGGTGACTGTTTAGAAAAAATGAACGAAATTGCCGATTCTACGGTGGATTTGATTTATTTAGACCCTCCGTTTTTTACCGAGCGTAAACACAAGCTTAAAAATCGTCAGCGTACCAAAGAATTCAGTTTCGATGATATTTGGAAGCAGGAGTCGAGTTATGCCGAGTTCCTGCATCAACGAATCCTTAAAATGCGCACCCTATTAAAGGATACAGGTAGTATTTTTGTGCATTGTGACAAAATGGCTAACCACATTGTGCGTGGTGTACTTGATGATGTGTTTGGGTCTGACTGTTTTCAGTCGGAAATTATATGGCAATACAAACGTTGGTCTAACGCTAAAAAAGGGCTTTTACCTAGCCATCAAAATATTTACTTTTATAGTAAAACCCAAGATTTTACCTTTAACAAAGTTTTTATGCCTTATTCCGAGGCAACTAATCTTGATCAAATTTTGCAACGCAGAACCCGCGACAAGCATAATAAATCTATCTATGCACGAGACAAGCAAGGCAATACTCAGCAAGCTGATGCGAAGCAAGGCGTTCCTTTAAGTGACGTTTGGGATATTCCTTACTTGAATCCAAAGGCAAAAGAGCGGGTGGGTTATCCAACTCAAAAGCCATTGCTATTATTAGAGCGTATTATTGACCTTGTCACTAACGAAAACGATCTAGTGCTTGACCCTTTTTGTGGCAGTGGGACGACGTGCGTAGCGGCAAGCTTAACAAATAGAAAATATATTGGTATCGACCAGTCAGAGGATGCGATTCAGCTCTCGCAAGCAAGGTTAGATAATCCAATTAAAACTGAATCTACCTTAATGAAAAAAGGTCGCAAAGCGTTTGAAAATGCAAATGTAGAAGCGTTGCAATGTCTAGTAGGTATTGAGTATAACCCCGTGCATAGAAATCAGGGTATCGATGCTATCTTAGTTGAGCATCATCAAGGTACGCCGGTGTTAGTGAAAATACAAAAGGCTGGTGAAACGTTACAACAAGCTAAGCAATTATTACGCAATGCGATGAAGGTTAAAGCATCGAAAATGGGCTTTCTGATACAGACTCAGCCTGCACAGGAAGAACACAAATTTGGCCCTCAACAAAACACGTATAAACAGGAACTACCTGATCAAGATGCAGGTGCTGGCATCCATATAATTGAAACTGTTGAACTTAGTATTAAGCGAAGTATCAATAACTTCAAGTAACCATGCATGTTCAATGCAGCCCATAGGGGGGGATGCGAACAGAGAGCCGTTGATGGCATTGTTTGTAAGCCACGTTTTTTATTATGTAAGTCTAAAGGAAGAAGGTATTGATATATTTATTTGCAACAACGTTGCTGTGGGCATTTTCATTTAGTTTGATCGGTGTCTATTTAGCTGGCCAAGTTGACGCTTGGTTTTCCGTATTAATGCGCGTCGCATTGGCGATGCTTATATTTTTACCTTTTTTAAAGTGTCGTCATGTTTCAAAATTGCTGGTCATTAAATTGATGGGTATTGGTGCGATACAGTTGGGTGTGATGTATGGTTTTTATTATCATTCGTTCTTGTTCTTGACTGTACCGGAAGTATTATTGTTCACCGTAATGACACCATTGATAGTCACTCTTTTAAATGATGCATTAGACCAACGGTTTAATCCTCTGTTCTTTATTGCGGCTGCAGTAGCAACGCTAGGTGCAATTACTATCCGCTATGATGGTCTTAGTGGTGATTTTGTTATTGGGTTTTTTATTGTGCAAGGTGCAAACTTATGTTTTGCAAGTGGGCAAGTATTTTATAAGCGAATAATGGCTAACGAGCCGCATCTTTCTCAACATACTGTTTTTGGATATTTTTTCATTGGTGCTTTTTTAGTTTCAGCGGTTTCCTTTGCACTATTTGGAGATGCCTCAAAGTTACCGCAAACAACTTTGCAGTGGAGCATATTAACGTATTTAGGGATCGTAGCATCGGGTGTTGGCTATTTTGCTTGGAACAAGGGAGCGACACAGGTCAATGTTGGGACTCTGGCTGTAATGAATAATCTACTGATACCAGCTGGAATACTCGTTAATGTGTTAATTTGGAATCGTGATGCCGACATTGTTCGATTGAGCATTGGCTCAGGCATTATTTTACTCGCTCTGCTAATTAACCAGAAAATTTTTCCAAATAGTAGAATGAAGTGAGGCACCTTGCTACATCCAACGCACAAAGATACCATAACGCTACTACAATCAACGAACACGCTATCCACCAATGAACCACATCAACTGCCTATTTTTCATCTTTGTTTTGTTTTGCATAAATCCAACACTAGTACTCGCCAACGATATTCCTGAGCTAGAAGCAACACAACTGCAATCAGTCGGTGAAAAGATTTATCAAAATGAAACCGGCAGCAATCCTGAGCATCTAATCGCTTGGAACAATGGTGAAGCTTTTGCGAGTTTGGGCTTGGGTCACTTCATTTGGTTTCCAAAAAATACGTATAGCCCGTTCACCGAAACGTTTCCAAGCTTGCTGCACTATTTACAGGCACAAAACGTCGCTATTCCCACTTGGTTGCGGCAAACGCAACATTGTCCATGGCAAACTAAGCAAGACTTTACTGATGCGAAAAATAGCAAACAAATGCAAGAGCTAAGAAGTTTATTAGCTTCTACGTTTGAACATCAGGTTGCTTTTATACATCAGCGCATGCGCCGCTCTTTGCCGCTGATGTTAGCTGAAGTTGATAACGCAGAAAGTCAAAGTGTAATCACAACACGATTTCAAGCACTAGCCGCGACCGAATTAGGCATGTACTCGTTAATTGACTACGTTAACTTCAAGGGGGAGGGTATTTCCGATAGCGAAAAATACAACAACCAGGGCTGGGGGTTATTGCAAGTATTACTCAATATGCAACTCGATACACAAAACCAGCACTTTGCCTTTGCTCACGCATGCGATGCCATGCTCACTAGGCGTGTAAAAAACTCCCCACAAAAGCAAGTCGAACAAAATTGGCTAGCGGGCTGGCGCAAACGCTGCGGTACGTATAGTAATATTAATTGATGCAAAGGTTAGTGAGCTATCTGCGTTGGCAAACCGCGATATTAGTAAATAAGGTGCGGAATATACAAGAATGGTGTAAATGAGTTTTTTAGTGCTTAAAATCATAAAAAATAAGATGACTTTGGATTTTGTGATTCTGATGAATTTAAGTTTTAATTTTATACCTTTAGATACTGAGTTTTTCTTAAATCCGTTTTACTTATTAGGAATGCTATCGAGTGTAAACCTAGTTTTTCAAATTCTAGGTTATGCTTGCCCTAACTTTAAACGACATCAAATTATAGTGTTCTTTAAAAACATATGTTACCAAAAAAAGAACTGCCACTATTCTGGTATTGAGCTTTTATGATCGCTAATTCTAATAAATTCGCTTCAAAATACCACTTCAATATTAGTTGAGGCTTACGAATAGTTAACCTCAAAGATGTCAGGTTTTTTTGCAAATAAAAATCCGATTTAATTTAGATATCTACAAGTTATTGATATAAATAGTTTTTATTTTTTGGCGCAAAATTTGCACACTTAGTTTTATATTGTAAATATCAACTAAAATGGAATTATTATGAAACATAAATTAGGTCTTTTATTGGGTTTGTTCTTTGCGGCTTCGTTTAGCGCCAATGCAGCGTTAATTGACATTGAAAGTAAAGATATAGGCAGTACCTTCAATGAGCAAAATTTGAAAGCTTATTGGGATAGTTCTACGAGTTCTACTACATCTGAGTTCGCAGGCCTGACTGCTTTGACAGGTTTGTATTTCAATGGCTCCGGCAACAACAACACATTGTATAAATTGACTATTGATTTCGGCTATAGTCTTACTGCGCGCACATTTGATTTTTTCGCTGGCTTAGATGCTGGTAAGGGTGCTGAAATTTTTGAAAACGGTAATTTGATATTTGACGACAGCTCTGATATTTGGTGGAAACGCGATTGGAATAACAGTGATGTTATAAACGTTTCATTCGTGTTCAATGGCAATGGTGGGGATACAATAGAGCTATATTGGGCCGAGGGCTCTAATAGTGGTGGCAATAGTTTCAAAATAACTGAAAATGTTTCTGCTCCTGGTGCCTTAGCAATCATGATGATTGGACTAGGTGGGTTGCTTGCTCGCAGAAAAATAAAAGCATAACCTCCTGCTACAAACTAGAAATTGTAAAAAAGCTTGTTTTGACGACAAGCTTTTTTTTGCCTGTTGCTTTGACCGAAATAATACAAAATGTAAAGTCAGGGACTTTCGTCTAAAAGCGTGAACTACATGATATATATGGTTTAACACTTCGTATACCCTTTCAATATTTTACTTTTTTTGTTCTAAATTAGTTTTGTATTTAAGCCATTTCCAATTGTGTTGTCCTCTTCTATTTTGCCCTCATCGCCCTGAGCTCTTGAATTCACTTATATTTTGTCTGAACTCGCAATTAATAATCTTCAATGGGAATGCACTGAAGACATAACGTAAAACCAACTAACGTTTGCGCTAACGTTCGCTCAGGTTTAACTTTTCTAAAATAGCTAAGCTGGCCACTACGTAATCTTGTTCTAATCAGCTCGATTCTAAAGGTTCAGGAGTTAACTGGAGCTTATCCCCCCCAGGCTGTGCATTATAATAAGTTCTTCTTCTCTGCTTCATAACAACGCCTCCACTTTATGTAATTATAGCGTTGCATCGACCGATTGAACTCACCGCACAAATCAGCAATTCAACAAAAAGTACTGACTGTCCACTTTGTATCGTAATCCCGTCTATCACAAAGTTAATAACGTAATATCGTCAATATTTCAGGCTCGGTTGATGTTAATTAGCCGGCTCTGCAGCGACTAGTAAGTTGTTTTCGCGCACCACGCGCTGGCCTATCTCTGTTTGCATCATCTGGTAACCACCAAGCTCTTTCAGTAATGGGTCCAGCATTTGTTTTTCGTTGCTGCTAAACCCTTGGTAAACATTGAGCACTCGTTGTAATTTCCATTGGCTAAATGTTCGAATAATACGTTTTTCAGAGGTGTGTCCTATTTTGTATGTGTGCTCACCAAGCATTCGCGGTAGTTTTTTTGTTGTTGGATTGGCCTCCATCCATTCTTGATTGCGGGAAAGTGTTGCTACTTGCACAGGCCAAAACTCTTGAAACTGTCGTTTTAAAAGCGTAAGCAAGGTTTCGGGAATGACATCATCGGCTAACCAACTTCCTAATTTGACGTTGTCTTGATTCATCCGTTCAACCCATTTTGCAACATTCGGTGCAATGCGTTTCATTATTTTCCCCGGTGCTGGATCTCGATATAAGTGAGCATACAGGGGACCCATTAAACCAAAGTCACCGACACAAGGTCGCGACCCTAATAGGTAATCATATTTCGCAAAATGCGCATCGAGTGACGGCAAAACATCATTCTCATACCAGTCTTCAATGGCAGGAATACTGTGTTGCGTGATACCCAACATCGGTACAAAACCTTTGAATTTGGCACCCAATTTTTTGCCCACAAATCGTCTTATAAAAGCAGGCATGCTCGGCAATGCAATTTTACCAAACTCTTCATATATGAAAGGGAAATTGTCATGATTCCAACGATAGTGCATTGCAGGGATGAGTAGCCATTCATCTCCCCACATTTCAAAAATAGCGGATATTAAGCGTTGCTTAGGTGTTTCAGGAACGATAGCTCTGTCAGGAAATGCGGCTTCTAGTGTATCCATGATGACGGATGTGTCTTGAATGAATTCGCCTTTGGGGGTCTCAACAACAGGTATAAATCGCACGCCAGTTTTGGGCTCAATAACATCTTGATAAATGCGGCGGGACGAGAAGATCTCAATAAAAGGAATTTGTTTAAAGCGCAAATAAGCGCGGACTTTGCCTGTATACAAAGAGAGTTCTGCGCCATATAGTTTGTATTGGTGGGTCATAAATTATTCCTTTCCGAGCGGATCGTTATTAACAATATTCGTGAGCTTAAATTATGCACTTCCGCAAAATGATAAGCGTCTATTAAATAGTATGTTAAACGGATAAAGAATCTCTGCAACTCATAAGTATAGTTAGTGTAATGAGGGGGTGAGTATAATAGATAGCTGCAACTACACATGCACTCAACCAAGTTAGCAAGGTCGAGTGCAGTATATAAACTAAATATTGAAGTTGTTTAACGTGTTATTTTTTCTGAATCTTTTTTTCTACTTTAGCCATTAATTGACTAACTTCTATGCGTCTAAATTCATCTGCTAAAGGTCGTTCTGCACGCGGGGTCGCTTGCAAAGCTAGCGTTAGATGCTCTTTGGCTTTCGTGTATTCTTTTTCATCAAATAAGAACTCGGCATAGAAGTAGTTTGAATCAATACCATTTGGGTTAATTACCATTCCTTTTTCCAGCATCTCTTTGGCTGTATCATCATCACCAAAACCAATTGGCCAGCCAGGAACTTTGTGATAAAGCGTACCTAAACTAGTATAAGCTGAGCCATTAAGCACTGAATCGTCAATTTTCATCGATTCTTCCAATGATTTTTTTGCTGTCTTAGCTAAAGACAAAGCACCTAAGCCTCCTTTGGCTCCCGCATAGCTAGACTCAATGATACCTAGCCATACTAAACCATTGGCATTATCTGGGTTGGTTTTAACTAATTCTTGAGCTTGTTTAATGAGGTTATCGAATCCGTCTTTTTGGGCATCATCAACCAGTTGATAGTTCACTTTTGCCCACTGTTGTTGTAGGTCAAGTAACTGCGTACTAAAGCTTTCTGCAGCCGCAGTAGAGAAAGAAATAGTAGCCAGTGATGACGCAGTAAATAAGGCTACGATGCCGAGTTTGGCGATTGATTTAGTAAATATCATAGGAATATCCTCTATAAGGTAATATCAACAGTCTTGATTAAGACGACGGTTGTAAATAACGTTTAATAATTGAAAGTTTAGACTGAATTGCGTTGTCGACTAATTTGGGGACCAATCCGTTTATTCGAACAAAAAGCTTTTCAGGCCAACCGATTACCTGCTGTCGTTTCTTACTGTGTAGAAATGTCATGAAGGCCTTAGCAACTGCATCAACACTATCTACTGAGTTACCCAGCGCTTTATTCATGTCGACAACACTTACCGCATTTATATCCGTATTTGTTGCGCGCGGTGCAAAATATCTAAAACTGATACCAGTATCACTATATTCACGAGCAAGAGCTTCAGTGAATCCACGCAAGCCAAACTTAGAAGCACAATAGGTACTAAAACCAGGATAGCCAATGTAACCAAAAGCGGAGCCTACCTGAATAACATTGAGCTGCTCAGGGTGTGAGTGATCTTGTAAACTTGACTTAGACTTCGCAAGAAACTCCTGAGTAAATACCATGGGCGTTATCAAGTTAGTCTGCATCAATTCGTTAATTAACTCTGGTGTCGTCTCCTCAAAGGCAGCAAAACTAGATAAACCGGCAGCATTCACCAGCAAATCAATGCGATTATTTGCGAAAGCAAGGTCAAGAATACGCTCGCGATCCTCTGCTTTATTTAAATCACCTAGCAAAATTTCACCATTTCCGGTCATGGCTAGTTTTAGCTGTTGAAGTTTGTCCTTATTGCGTCCCTGGATAAAAACGTTATAACCGCTGGCGCAAAGCATCTTGGCAATAGCACCGCCGATGCCGCCTGACGCACCAGTGACTAAACAAGTCTTGCTACCCTTTATATGTTCCACGGTTATGCTGCCTTCATTTTACTAGCCGATACTTCTAGAGTTCTAAATATGTTGCCGTACAACACATAAAAACGTTTGGCACTCTGAATAATCAGGTTTTGCTCTTTTGGACAATCGATTTTGTCCATTAAAGTTTCAAAAAATTTTACATGGTCGATATCTAAAGAACCGTGAGACACCAGATAGCTGAATGCTTTTTGTGGCAAACCTGACGCATCTTTAATGTTGCTAGCCGCGTTATCGGCCATTGCAATACTGGTCCCTTCCAATACGTGTACCATACCGAAAAATCCAAGTGGGTTGACTCTATTAACCATGTCGTATGCGTAGGAAACCATTAGTTCTGTCGCCATAGATGGCTGGCTTGAGCGTACTTTTTCTTTGTCGTAACCACAGTTTGCAATGTCGTTTAGTACCCACTCTTGGTGTCCTAATTCCTCTTCAATATATTCAGCGACTGCTTCGCGTAACCATTCTTTGCTTTCTGGTAAGCGGCCACCGACCGACATTAACAAAGGCACCGTATGTTTGACGTGGTGATATGCTTGGCTTAAAAATGCAACATAGTCGGCCGTTTCAATATCGCCGGAAAAACAGCGTTTAATTATTGGCGATGACAACAAATAATCGCGTTCAGTAGTCGTTTCGTTTAACAGTCTTTGATATAAGCTCATTGTGTTTATTCCTTCTTTGACCACTAAAAAATTGGCATAAATGGCGGCAATTTCTGCTTGGTAGTGTTGATTGATTTGTTCACGTCTTGGACGCATGTTCGCTGTATACAGTCCGTCTTCAAAACTCATGGCTTGAGTCAGGATTATATTGGCCTTAATTTGCGCATAATCGGGTAGATTGTCGTTAATTTTGTTAACCGCGTTGTTAATAATAGCGTTACTAACTCGCTCTGACATAGGCACCAAAATAGCCATACAAAATGGTTTACTATCTCCAAGTACAACGGACTGCAAAAATAAGCCAGTCGCCTGTAATTCAGATTCAATCCACTCAGGAGATATATTTCGCCCAAAAGAGTTAATGATGGTGTTTTTGATACGGCCTTTGATAAAAATTTTGTTATCTTCGATACTGGCGATATCCCCAGTAAAAACTTGCTTACAATACCAAGAGTTACGATCCTCCAAATAACCTAAAAAGGCATTGCCACTGATGACTAACTCGTTATTAATGACTTCTGCCTTTACGTGGCCTAATAACGTACCCGCACTCAACAAGTCATCGTTATTTGGAGTATTAATACATACAACAGAACTGCATTCCGATAGCCCATAACCTTGATAAATAGGCAACCCAAGGCTTCTCGCATCTGCCAACAATGAGGCTGAAACTCGGCTACCACCAACCGCTATAAATTGAAGTGAAGAGGGTGGTTGCCAATTATTTTTGGTCGCCATCACTAATACCTGCAGTAACTCGGGTACTAAAATTAAGCTGTTTGGCTCAATTTTACTGATACAGCTAAGCAATGCATTTGGGTTGATTAATCGACTGCCCTCAAATCCGCGTTCTGCGTCGCTAGCGATAACCACAGTGCCTGAAGCTAACAGTGGAGAATAAACGCCAGCGATGTTTTCAAGTAGGGTTGGTAAGGGCAGTAAACATAAGTGCCTAGGATTCTGTAAACCAATACGGGTGACCAATGCATTAGCCACCGCCATTTGATTTTCGGTACTTAAACATACCCCTTTTGGTGTGCCAGTAGAGCCCGATGTATAGGTGATTTTAGCTGTAGAATTTGGTGCTTCTACTCTTTTTTCTTGAACTAACTTGTAAGCATTAAGTGCAACATGTTCACACTCACTGAGTTCCCCCAACTTGATACCGGCTTGACTGAAAATGATATTGGGTTTAACTGCTACGAGCAATTGCTCATACTGGTTTTGAGTAAAAAATAATGGAATAGGAGTGAAAATAAGCTGTGCCATCTGGCATGCTAAATCAACAACGATCCAATCAATGGAATTGTCCGCATGTAAAGCGACAGAGTCCGCTTCTTGCCCTTCTAACCACCGCGAAAGGTTGTTCACTCGTGCTGCTAACTCAGCATAAGTAATACTGGTATTCGAAGTTTCAATGGCAATTTTTCTTTCAAGTCCTTGCGGGATATGTGAAAGTTGTTGTATCAATTCATTCATTTAAATTACCTTTTAAGCTTGCTGGTGGTAAGCGCGATCTTGAGTTCGAGTTGGTCAAACATCTGCTTAAAATGCGCTGACTTATTTACTACGCTCATTACAGAAGCTAGAGAAACGAATACAACTTGAGGGTTAGTTTCGTAATAAGAACCCCATTTCTGAGCAGAGCCTTGCAATTTATTTTTGTCAGCTTGGGCGATGTAATGGCAATCAATACCCGCTTTGCTAATTAGTTTCACGACACGGTCAGTTCCAGCGAATACCATATGTTCATAGCCGTTACAAAATAATGACACTGCGGTTGTGAGAAAAAGCGGGATCGTAAACTTGTTTGAATTACTATACAAATGTCCGATTTCAGCAATATATTCTCTTGCGACTATTGCATGCTTTTGCGTCACATAATATTCAATAGGGTGGGTTAGATACTGCTCAATAAACAAGCTTTCGGTAGCTGTTCTGATCCCTAATGCGGCTTTGAATTTGCCATTATTAATAGCTAAAATATAAGGCATAGTAATATCAATGTCAGCGCCATAAGCAGACGTAAAACCGTCTTTAATAAACTGTTCTGCAGCTAAACGACCCTCGTCACTTTTTTGAAAAACATCGAGTGAAAAAGCGTATTTTGAATTACCCGACTCAGCACTGCGGCTGACGTTATTTGCATGTTGGCCAATTATATTCATTGCTTGCATCGTTAAGACCTTTTTTAACCTTATGGAGCAAAGAATAAACGTGAAACCTTAAAATAATCTTAAGATTTAAAAAGAAATTAAGAAATTAAGAAATTAAGAAATTAAGAAATTAAGAAATTAAAAAGTTAGATAGGTACCCCACCTCTGCACTTCAACAGACAATTTTTGGAACGATTTTAAATGAAATGATGAGAAATACAGGACTATTGCTATCGATTAGCCATATAGGAGTCATAATGGCGTGACAATAGGTTCTACTATAAGTAATGTTAGCTCATTTGAGTAGGGGGTTTATAAATGAGTAAAAATTTTATTTCTTTGAAAAAAAGTTTCACCTATTCAAAAGTGCTGTCTCAATGTCTATTTTTCGTATTCGCCTCTCTACTCCTCACATCTTGCGCCGATAAATTCGAGCTTAAGCCCTCACCCGTGGCCGATCAAGGAGTGCTAGACCTTTCGAATTGGGACTTTGAAAAAGAGGGTGTTGTCAGGCTTAACGGTGAATGGGAATTTCATTGGCAGCGATTGCTGACACCCAACGAGCTACTCTCCTCAAATACTGGCAAAGAACAGCGATTTATTAAATTACCAAGTTCTTGGAACGGCTATCAAGTTAATGATGAGGTACTCGGTGGTGATGGTTATGCCACTTATTACTTGCGGGTCATCGGAAACGAACGTAGCAAAAAATTGATGTTTAAAACCAGCTGGATGGGGACCTCCTACAATCTATTCGTTAATGGCGATCTGATCGCTTCCAATGGCGTGGTTGCGAGAACACGTGAAGAAATGACACCTCAATATTTGCCCCTAACGACAAGTTATTATTCCGATGTTGACTCATTTGATATTGTCCTACAAGTTGCCAATTTCCACCATACAGAAGGGGGCGCTTGGTATCCGATAGAAATGGGATTAGCGCAACAGATAACAAAAATAAGAGAAAATAATCTTTCCATTAACCTGTTTTTATGCGGTGGTATTTTCATCATGGGCATATATTATTTAGGTCTCTATTTATCTCGGAAGGAAGAGAAGCCATCGCTGGTATTCTCAATTTTTTGTCTTTTGATGGCCGGTCGCTCACTGCTAACGGGCGAACTCTACCTATCATCCATCTTCCCTGATATAGGTTGGCTTTTGATGGTTCAATTAGATTATCTGACCTTTTATTTGGGTGTCTTAGTCCTTGCTATATTCATTCAAATATTATTTCCGCAGTTATATTCTAAATCGTTTTTAAATTTCTATATTGTTTTATGTATCGGTTTTTCACTCTCGGTTATCATTTTCCCGGTCAATATGTTTACCCAGTATATTCCTGTATTTAGACTTTTTACCGTCATTTTCGCTATCTATGGAAGTTACATACTGATCATGGCGGTTATGAAAAAAATACAAGGCGCTAGAGTATTATTGGCGGGTGGCGTTTTTCTATCTGTTTCGATTATAAGCGAGGTAGCTTATCAGCAAGGTCTACTCGGCTATTATTTTTTCTTTAGCTCAGATATTGGATATATTGTATTTATTTTTTCTCAATCATTGCTTCTCACAATGAGATACACAAATGCGTTTAAAGAAACCGAAAGATTGTTAATGTCGGTTGAACGAGCTGAAAGTGCAAGTCAGGCGAAGTCGCAGTTTTTGGCAAAAATGAGCCATGAAATACGCACACCGTTGAATGGCATACTTGGCGTTGTGCAACTGTTAGGTAAAACAAAGCTTTCAAAAGTACAACAAACCTACCTGAAATTAGTGGATGATTCTAGCGTGTCGTTACTGAGTATTATTAACGACATACTCGATCTGTCCAAAGTCGAAGCGGGTAAAATGACATTGGAGGAAATACCATTTAATTTGGAAGCGTTAATTCAGGGGACGTTATCCCTTCATCATGAACAGGCAAGCCAAAATTCGGTGAAACTAACCTTGGAGTATGATGAGACTTTAGGCAAAGTTTTTATCGGCGATCCGATACGTCTCAATCAGGTGCTTCTTAACTTAATAAACAATGCCATCAAGTTCACGGATCATGGTGCTGTTACGGTCCAAGTCACCGCTACGATATTGACCCCAACACATGCTGGCTTAGAAATAAGAGTCAAGGACAGCGGTATTGGTATATATGCCGATGTTTTAGAAACGCTTTTCGACTCATTTAAACAAGCCGACGAATCGACAACGCGAAAGTATGGTGGAACGGGTTTAGGGTTGGCGATCAGCAAACAAATTATCGATCTGATGGGTGGAAGCATTAGTGCTGAAAGTGAGCCGCAGGTGGGAACTACATTTATCGTTGCATTGAATCTTGAATATGATGAAAGCGGCATTAAAGATGAGTCTGTGGTCCATTTCGATGAAGATGAGAACAAGGAAATAACACCTGAAGCAAAATTATCAGGCCACATACTGGTGGCAGACGACAGCGATATTAATCGTATTATTGCCCAACACATGTTGGAAGGTTTTGGACTCAATGTAGTCACTGCCGCAAATGGACAAGAAGCTGTCGAGCAATTAAATAAAAACACGTTCGACCTGATACTAATGGATTGCGAGATGCCAATAATGGACGGTTACGAAGCATCCAGAATAATTAGAAGTATGCAATCACGCCAACAGCGAACACCTATTATTGCCCTTACTGCGGATGCCTTCGATGAAAACAGAAAAAAATGTAAGGAAGCAGGTATGGATGATTTTCTCAGTAAGCCGATCATGGAGAGTGTGCTGTTAGCGACTTTACAGCGATGGATAAAACGCAGATAAATTACGTTTGAGAGCAAAAATACGTACTATTTGAATATGCTATGTTCAGCACCTATGGTTGAAGCTTTTTGAAAGGCTGGACGAGACTGAAGCCGGCCCAAATAGTCTGTGACCTGTGGGCTGTAGTTATGAGCTAGGCCCAAAGATTGTCCCAAATGCAATGCGTATCCTACTGCTATATCTGCAATGGTAAAACGCCCATCACATAAAAATTCGCGAGTCTCAATGTGCGTATCGAGGCGGCGTAAACGAGCAATGAACCAAGCAGCATAATCATCTACAGCTTGTGGAATACGCCGCTCCCCCTGTTCTAATATACTGTAGCGAAGCACAATCGTTTGTGGAAATGTCAGTGTGGCATCACTATGATACAACCAATTTAGGTAATCGCCATATTGAACATGATCTGGCTTAAGGCCAAAATCGTGCTGGTTATACTTTTCAACCAAGTAGTGGCAGATACCACTTGATTCTGTCATGTTGGTTTTTTCGTCTTGGAAAAAAGGGACGGTTCCTAGCGGATTTATCGCTAGGAATTCCTTTTTGAAAACACGTGGTGGAAACGGTAGCACTTCTAATTCATAAGGTAATTGCATTTCTTCCATTGCCCATAGAGGACGAAGAGAACGAGTGTTATGACAGTGCCAAAGTTTCATCGCCATGACTACAGGCCGTTTACGCTTAGTTTAGGACCTGCGTCGATTAGGCTGCGGCCATGAGCGGTATCAGTAAACTTCTCAAAATTATCAACAAATAAACCGGCGAGATCTTCTGCTTTTTCGTACCAATGTTGTGCTTCGGTATAGGTGCCTCGAGGGTCTAAAATATTTGGTTCGATACCGGCTAATTGTTTGGGAATACTAAGATTAAATATGGGTAATACGTGCGATTCCTCAGCATCCATACTGCCATCTAAAATAGCATCGATTATTGCGCGCGTTGCTTTGATAGATATACGCTTGCCGCTACCGTTCCACCCAGTATTGACCAAGTAAGCTTGAGCATTAGATGCTTGCATGCGCCTCTCCAATACATTCGCATACTGAGTTGGATGCAGGGTTAAAAAAGCGGCTCCAAAACAGCTCGAAAATGTCGGCGTAGGTTCCGTTATACCGCGTTCGGTGCCCGCTAGCTTAGCGGTAAAACCTGATAGTAAATAATATTGCGCTTGTTCTGGCGTTAGTTTTGCTACCGCAGGTAAAACACCAAAGGCATCGGCAGTTAAGAATATGACTTTCGTCGCATGACCCGCTTTAGAAATCGGCTTTACTATATTTGCAATATGATCAATTGGGTACGAAACACGGGTATTCTCCGTGATCGAATTATCGTGATAATTTATTACGCCGGCATCATTATGGGTGACGTTTTCAAGAAGTGCATTGCGTTTAATTGCAGCATAAATATCAGGTTCGTTTTCTTTGCTAAGACTAATGGTTTTTGCATAACAACCGCCTTCTAGGTTGAATACGCCATTGTCGTCCCAGCCATGTTCATCGTCGCCTATAAGCTGCCTTTTTGGATCGGTTGAAAGGGTTGTTTTACCGGTCCCGGATAAACCAAAGAAGATAGCCACGTCGCCTTTCTCGCCGACGTTAGCGCTGCAGTGCATTGAGGCAATTCCTTGCAACGGCAAGTAGTAATTCATTATGGCAAACATGCCTTTTTTCATTTCGCCGCCGTACCAAGTTCCACCAATTAGTTGGATGCGCTCAGTCAGGTTAAATGCAACAAAGTTTTCAGAATTGAGTCCTTGATCTTGCCAGTTCGGATTAGAGGCCTTGGCACCATTCATAACAATAAAATTAGGTTCAAAATTGGCTAACTCTGCGGCGCTCGGGGTAATAAACATATTAGTGACAAAATGTGCCTGCCAAGCAACTTCGGTAATAAAGCGGACAGACATCCGTGTGTCTTTGTTAGCACCACAAAAAGCATCAACTACAAATAAACGTTTATTGCTGAGTTGGTTTGTGACCAATCCTTTAAGTTGCTCCCAAGTAACCTGATTAATCGCCTTATTGTCGTTTTTACCTTGATCTGACCACCACAATGTATCCTCGGTAACACTGTCCTTTACAATGTATTTATCTTTAGGAGAGCGTCCAGTAAATTTTCCTGTTTTTACGCATACGGCACCTGATTCGGTAACAAATCCTTTTTCAAAACCCATTAGTTCTGATTTTGTGGTCTCATTAAAAAGAGTGTCATAGTCGGGGTTGTGTAAAATTTCAGAATTAGTATTAATATTGTAATCTTTCAGCGCGTCGATCAGTTTCACCAGGTAAGCTCTTTTTTAACGAAATAATTTATAATGTATCTTACTGGTTTTGGGCGCTATCCTCCACCATTTAACCGTATACTCGGTATAAAAATCAAGAATGTGTATCAAGAATGGACTAACGTCTGTTTTTTCTTAGTTTAATAGTGAAAGCTGATATGAATCATTACAAATTAGAGATCAATTTTACTAGCGTGATAAATGCTTATATTGCGTCATAAAAACAAGTCAAGAGACCTGAGATTCAATGATGAAAGACAGCGAAGTTCGACTTAATTCAATTCACTACTATACTCATTATTAGCAATCTAATTATAGATTCCTCAACAGCTTAACCTTTCTAGGAGAAAGCGAATGAAACGTCAGTATTATGTCAGCAGTGACCTAGCAGACCTTCAATTGGTCGAACAAGAGTTAAAGTCTGAAGGTCTGTCTACCCCCCAGATCCATGTATTAAGTGCTAATGACGCGGATGTTGAAAAACATCACTTACATGCAATTGAAGCTGTACTCAAACAAGATGTCGTCAGGTCGACACGATTGGGCGCACTTGCAGGCCTTGCAGCCGCTAGCCTCTTATTATTATTAGTCTATTTGTTTCAGTGGCATACTTCCTCAGTAGGTTGGCTACCGTTTGCATTTTTATCCATCGTCGTACTCGGTTTCTGTACTTGGATTGGTGGTTTTATTGGTATACAGGTTCCTAATTACGAATTCAAACAATTCCAACATTTACTCAACCAAGGCAAACATATTTTCTTTGTCGACATTACTGACGAACAGCATGCATTACTTGAAAAAGTATTACTGTCCCACTCTAGTCTGATTCATGCAGGCACTGGTGAAGCTACGCCAGAATGGGTCGTTAAAGGACAAGAGAAATTCAGCGAATTCATGAAAGTGATGCCGTAGTGTGGGCTTTTTCAACTATGCACGTTTAGGCCTATTGAGGCATGCCTAAACGTGTGAAATCAGTGGGTCGCCCATAGTTATAAATGACAACTCTCGCTGTCTACTCTACAAAATGTTTCCACATAAAAACGCAACACCGTTAAGAATTAACTTCTATTTATTTTCATTCGGTTAAATAATTGCTGTTTCAACACATACTGATGATAAAGGGCCATCAAAATATGTCCTCCTAGCAGCGCATAGCCAAAAGTACCTATTGTTTCATGAATTTCTTCCAGTGATTCTGCTAACCCAGGATCCTCATCAATTAATAAAGGTACAGTCATGCCAAAAACATCCACTGATTTTCCTTCGGCACTGATTATTAGCCAGCCAAGTACCGGCATGACAAACAAAAATACATAGATCAGAAAATGGCCAAATTTACTGGCCTTAGTTATCCATTTAGGGCTACTAGACAAAGAAGCAGGGACTTGGGTTGTAAGTCGAAATATAATCCTCGCGAAGGTGGTTAGCAAAATGCTTAACCCGACCACAAAATGCGTATATTTTGCGTTATCTCGCATTTCAGTGCCGCGTTCAAAAAGCTCTCTGCCCTCAATGGAAGCATACGATAGAACAATTAAAATAAAGGTTAACCAATGCAAAATAATTAAGGCGTTATTATAACGAGAAGCGTTTTTGAGCATAATAAGTTTCCTTCTTTACGTAAAAATTTGATATTTTTTGTTTTATTAAAAGTCGTATAGATTGGCGTTTAAATTAAGACTGTTTAAATCAGACCACTGTCTACTCATAGCAAAACAAGGCAAGTAGTTTAGCTTATACAATAATCGCAGCGACGTTGCGATTGATCAATAAAATGTAAATTATGCAGTTTTTTTTGCGTAAACGAGCACCGTTTTTCTTTTCACTTTAGTGCAGAAAAGATAATTCTGCTGCACTAAATGTTATTTTCCCGTGCCAAACGTTTTTAATCTGATTAGTGTTATTATGGTGTTTCTTGCAATCTCTTCTCATCATAAAGGTCATCGAAGTGGAAAAAGCCGCAATTTTTGTTGATGTACAAAACATTTATTACACCACTAAGCATACATTCTCACGTTCTTTTAATTATCGTCAGTTTTGGCAATCAATAGCCAACGATTATGAGATTGCTTGTGCGTTTGCTTATGCGATTGACCGTGGCGATGCGCAGCAACAAAAATTTCAAAGTGCACTGCGTCATATCGGTTTTGAAGTAAAACTTAAACCTTTTATACAGCGCGCTGATGGCTCTGCAAAAGGTGATTGGGATGTTGGTATTACAATCGATGTATTGGACGTGGCACCGAACGTTGACACTATTATTCTGTTGTCGGGTGATGGTGACTTTGATCGTTTACTCACAAAAACACGCCAAGAGCATAACTGCAAAACAATCGTATTTGGGGTACGTAAGTTAACTGCTAATTCGTTGATAAGTGCTAGCTCTGAATTTGTGGAGATAGACACAAAATGGCTATTATAAATGAAGTGAGCGTTAACAATAAAACACCCACTTCAAGTACATTACACCAGATATCTATAGCAACATATTGATGATAGATAGCTCAGCATCGCTATTGTGAAAAATCAACTCGCTATTGTTATCAATCAGTCTTTATAAAGACGTTTAATTTTACCTTCAAGACTCTTATTTTGAAGTTCCAATTCAACTGGGCGTTCAAGAATTATATCGCCTTGAACATTCGAGTCTGCACTGATGTAGAGTACAGGGTAGTTTTTGTTATAGTTGTTAGCGCTATTACGAAAATGAATATTGCCTTTCACTCGGCTTCCGTCTTTTAATTTCACGCTTCCATTTGCGCTCACGATATCTTTTTCAACAACAACGCTACTTATCAGAATGTTACCGTTTACAGTTGTTAATCCACCACCTATTTGCCCTTGCTCTTGAATAACTATTTGACCGTTAACTGTACTTACACTCTCCTTTGCAACAAAGTTTTCTCCAATTTTAATTTGACCATTAACGGAATCTAGTGAATCGACACTAACGTTATCACCGATTGAAATACGCCCGTTTATGTTGGTAACATGTTTTGCCGTCACGTTGTCTTCTACAACGACACTTCCATTAACGGAACCAACGTCTTCTACTGTTCTTCCTTCAGCGACGTTAACGCTTTTATTTGTCGACGTTACATCGGAAGAATAACTATCCTTATCCCAGTCTTTGTTTTTTGCATTAACGTGAATAATGCAACCACCAAGTGATAGGCTCATAAGGGTTATTCCGATGAATGAGTATACAGGGCGGCGAATTTGGTTAATCATGACTAACTCCGTAATTGTTATAGGATTGTACGTTTGGTTTTATAAATCACAAAACCATTTGTTTTCTGTTTCACTGCATTCAATGTGCCAATGCGTAACCATCTGTTTTCAATAGATTAATTGGTTTACGTTTGAATGAAGAGTTTATCGCAGTGAGCTATTTTGCTAAACATTAGCCAATTAAACCAATCTGCTAACATAAATTAAAATTGCGATAAACCTATTTGACTTAGAGGCTTTATCGATACTAGTATAGCTAAGTGTGAAAACTCGGTGCACCTATGAGTATTATCCTATTTGCAATACCTATCTTTTTTCTGTTAATTGCAGCTGAACTCATTGCGGAAAAAGCAAAGAAAACTGATTATTATCGCCTCAATGACGCAATTACTAGTCTTAGTATAGGTGGTTTTAGCCGCATTATGGGCGTTATGAAAAACCTTGCCCCTTTTACCATTTATATCTTACTTTACGAGAATTTTGCGTTATTCGAACTTAAGAAAATAGCTTGGGTTTGGCTTGCTGTATTTATTTTGTATGATTTTTTATATTATTGGAACCACCGATTTGGTCACGAAATGAGTTTCTTTTGGGCTGCGCATGTCGTTCATCATTCCAGTGAGGAATACAACCTAACCACCGCGTTAAGACAATCCTCTGGTAGCTTTTTTAATTTCATCTTCTTTCTTCCTTTAGCATTTCTCGGTGTAGACCCTGTTTTATTCGTTACTGTTGCCTCTGCAAACTTAGTTTATCAATTTTGGGTTCATACTCGCCATGTTGGTAAATTAGGATTCATTGAGTGGTTTATGGTGACACCTTCAAATCACCGAGTTCACCATGCACAAAACCAAGTATACCTTGACCGCAACTATGGCGGTGTATTCATTGTATGGGACCGCCTATTTGGTTCATACCAAGATGAACTGGATGATGAAAAGCCGATATATGGTGTACGGAAAGCATTAAAGAGCTGGAATCCATTTTATGCAAATATTCAAGTTTATAAACAGCTTTTACAAGACAGCGTTTACACTGATAAATGGTCTGATAAATTCAAGGTTTGGTTCGGTCGAACAGGGTGGCGTCCCGCTGACGTTAGTCATAAATTCCCATTAGCGAGCGTAGATCTAAGTCAATTTTCAGTATATCAGACCGAAATTTCGCTAATAACGAAAATCTATTCTGTGCTGCAATACATAATTATTTCGTTGCTCGCTCTTTTCTTGCTGGTCAATGCAAGTGCGTTGGATGTCAATTATCAGCTTGGTATCGCCTTTTTGGTTATTGCTTCGAGTATTAATTTAGCTTGGATAATGGAGAATAAACTAATCGCAATTTGGCTTGAATGGCTAAAGCTGTTAGTTGCATGCGTATTCTTATTTAATGCAGATTTAGGTGCATATACGAGTGCCGCAGTCGTCGCAATTTTATTATCAGGAATACTCTCGTTTCAATTGTATTTTCAGCGTAAAACACAACTTATAGGTAATAGTGAATTGAACACAATCAAAAATTGAAGCAGGACCTTTTTTAGGCCTTAGACAGCTTGATATTCTACTATTCAGCTTCATTACAAAGCCACTGCACTGCACAAATCGGGGAACAAGATTTTTATGCTCTCGCATTCGGTGGCGTTGAAATTACTACGTTAAAATTAACTCCTATTTACGAAATAATTCTTTATTTAGAGAGGCATAAGTACGCAGTAAGTGCTTACTGGGTAAGTGGTGAAAAGACATCTAATAATACAAAAAATAAGAAGCAATTATTCAGTGCAGAAGTGGCGTGGAAAACGGGTAGATAGTAGACTTTCACAGATGCATGGGCGGTTGGTATATCGGGTGACTGCGTTTTAGTCGTCTTGATCGGTAACTTTAATAGGAAACGAAATAATACGTTTATTAGAAGAGCCGCAAGGGTCTTGGGTTATTCAAGTGATCGATGACCTTGCCAGAAGTGCGACTGTTTCAATAAAAATACAGTCCGGAAAGTAAATAACTTGCAATGAATTCATGTTTTAACCAAGAAATAACAGAGTTGAATATATAAAGTACACAAATTTGCTACTGCATTCACTGGTTTTACGGCTCTATTTCGATTAACCTCACTAGCGTTAAGGTATGAGAAAAATGAGCCTTAAAAGCCTATTTATTTTTACCACTGACGCATTCATGTCAATTGGTATGAAACGTAATTTTAATTTAAAGCATAACAATAAGAAAATTATCATGACATTAACTAAATCAAAACACCTTCCGGCTATCTTATTTTCACTCGCAATGGTCGTTCCTGTAACAGCTCAAGCGACGATTGTAGAGGTGCGTACTGTGCTAGGGAACTTCGAAGTTAATCTATTTGATGAAGCCACGCCTGAAACGGTTGAAAACTTTTTGAGTTACGTTAATTCAGGCTCCTATGCGAATAACGTCGTGCACAGGACTGAAGCTAGTTTTGTAATGCAAGCCGGCGGTTTTACTTACAATAATGTTTTTCCTCCAACGCCGATTCAAACGGGTGCTGCTGTTATCAATGAACCGGTGTTTTCCAACGTTCGCGGTACCATTGCGATGGCAAAATTGGGTGGAAACATAAATAGTGCAACGTCGCAGTGGTTTATAAACGTAAACAACAATGCTGCTAATCTTGACGTTCAAAATGGCGGTTTTACCGTATTTGGGCAGGTTTTGGGAAATGGTATGGAGATTGTTGACGCAATTACAAGCACACCCAATTTTAACTTCGGGGGGGCTTTTACTAGCATCCCATTGAGAAACTATACCTCAGCTGACCAGAATGCAAATACAGAACCAACCGATAATAATGTAATTTTGATGACAGACATAGTTGTCATCAATGCGGAAGTGGTGACCAACTCAAACTTAAATCCTGCACGCAATACATTGTTAGACACGGGTACGGATAACAATGAAAATGATGATAATTCGACTAGCTCAGGGGGTTCCCTAGGAACGTTTTTGGTTTCGTTGATGGCCATATTCGTATTAAGACGCAGACTACTTAAAGCATAAAACGATACTCTTTTATCCATTCAGCTTGACGTAAACACAGTTCGTGTCTGTTAAGCTAGAAGGTATGTATCAGGGTAGTCATTGCGGGATTTTTAGTGCTTTATGGCATAGTCGTAGGTATATAAATTTATAGTTAAGTATGGCCGTAAACAGGACCGAATATCGCAATTTTAAAAGGCTTCTGATAATCTCGCTGCATAGTTAGTTTGATGTAGTCGAAATAATATGAAGTCATTCTCAAGTGGTGATGTTGCAAAAATTTGTGATGTTAACCCACGAACCGTAATCCGGTGGATAGAAGCAAATAAATTAAAGGCATTTAAATTGCCGGGTCGGGGTAACAACCGAGTAAAACACAGCGACCTGCTCGATTTTTTAATGCACAACCAAATTCCGGTACCGTCCGAATTGATTGTAGAAAAAGAGAAATCGTGTTTTATCGTTTCAGTTGAAAAACAGTTGGTCAAGAACGCACAGCGCATCGCTAGAAATGCTGGTTTTGTGACACAAGTTTACCAACACGGCATTGAGTCGGGTGTTGAAATTGCTCAATATAAACCGTCTCTAATTATGATTGACAGTCAAACGTCACGCGTAGATATTCCCGCGCTGACCAAAGTAATTGAGTCGAAGTTAGAGTATAAGCCACACATCATCATCTTTGATGAGTTTACTGATCACCGATTATCTACGGAACACGATGCTAAAGTATTTAAATTGGCAAAGCCACTTGATAATTATGCTCTTGCCATGGTTCTAGATTCTATAGTAGAGACAGAACAAGCGACGTATGCATGAAAAACAGGCTCTCAAGCCTGTTTTTATATTGCTGTTGTATGACATCGTTGTTCGCAAACAATGAGCAATCACAATTGTCCTTTGGTGTTGTTCCTCAACAATCCGCAAAGACACTGGCTGCCAAATGGGGGCCGGTATTTGATCGTTGGTCACAAGAATCTGGCATTAAAATCAAATTTGTTACAGCGAAAAATATTCAGACGTTTGAGGAACGAGTGCTCCAAGGTAAGTATGACATAGCATACATGAATCCATATCACTATGTCCTTTATCACCAAGCGGCAGGTTACTTGGCCATGGCAAGGGAACAAGATAGGCTACTGCAGGGTATCATTGTTGTTCATAAAGATAGTCACATTTACGACCTGGAAGATCTGCAAAAAGTGAATATGGCATTTCCTGCACCAGCGTCATTTGCAGCCACTATTATTCCTCTTGCAAACTTAGCCAAAATGAATATAAGTACTAAAGCGACCTTCGTATATTCGCATGATTCTGTATACTTGAATGTCGCCAAGGGTTTTTTCAAAGCTGGTGGAGGCGTTATGCGTACCCTAAAATCCACGCCCGCAGGAGTGCAAGATAAGCTGCGCGTGGTTTGGAAAAGTGAGGGGTTTACGCCGCATGCCATCGCATCGCATCCTCGGGTGTCTGATGAAACGCGCGAAAAACTGCTGAGCGCTCTCGAGCGTTTGCAAAAAGACGATAATTTTATGCAATTGTTACGTGATTTAAATCTCAACCCTTTTGTTAGAGCGCAAGTTAACGACTGGGATAGCATCAAGGATCTCAATATTCTAGGGATAACGGATCATCTTGCCCCGCCAATGCGAGTCAACTAAGTAGAGTAGTTCATGCGTTTAACATTGAAGACTAAAACGATATTAGGTACCGCTGTTATCCAAGGCGTATTACTTCTTATCCTAGTTTTTACAGTGACCAAATTTATGGCTGATATTGCTAATGAAAATTTCGGTAAACGGGCTAAAACAGCGACAAAACTTTTTGCAGCGACATCAAAACATAGCGTTTTATCTTACGATCTTGCCTCTCTCGACTCTATCGTTAGTGAAGTAATTGATAACCCCGATGTTGTTTATGCGCGTGTTGTTAATGACTCGGGTAAAGTATTTGCGAAAAAAGGCGACGCTGTTGCTTTACTCCGTCCTTTCCAAACTGATCACCGAGTATCTGAAGTTGACGACGGTGTTTTTGATGCGACTTCACCAATTATTGAGAGTGGCACTTTATATGGCCGCGTTGAAATCGGCATAAGCGTTACGCAGGTGCAGAATTCTATTGCATCAATAACTCGTTTAACGGCGGGTATAGCCCTGTTTGAAATGCTCTTAGTTGCGCTGTTTTCGTTATTTTTAGGAGGTTATTTAACTAAGCAACTTAATATCCTGCGCAAGAGCGCCAAAAACATCTCAAAAGCGCTCGACTCAGGTCAATTTGATGTCGCCAGAGTACCTGAAGATTCACAAGCCGAGTTAGCAGAAGTAATAAGTGCATTTAATTCTCTCATTGATAGTTTGGAAGCAGAGCAGCGCCGCACAACGTCATTTCAGAATGCCTTACAGAACTTGAACCGCACATTGGAAGCCAAAGTAGAGAAACGTACCCAGCAAATTGAATTACAGAACTGCGAATTAAAACAAATTAATAACGATCTAAAATCCGCGCAGCAACAGTTAATGCAAGCCGAAAAAATGGCGTCTGTTGGTCAGTTAGCGGCGGGTCTAGCTCATGAAATTAACACTCCTATTGGCTTTATTAAAGGTAATGTCAGTTGTTTGAAAAATTATATCGATGTGTATGTTGAAGTGTGCAGTCGTGTAAAGGCTTTATCGAGTTTACATGGTGAGACTGCAATTTCCAATGAGCACCAAGCAGCGCTGATTAACGAGTTAGCGAGCTATCTAGAAAGCCAAGACATTGATTTTATAAACGACGACATACAAGAACTGCTGTTTGATACCGAAGGCGGTTTAAAGCGTGTGATTGAGATAGTGCAAAACATGAGAATATTTTCACGAGCAGATAGTGATAGTATGCAAGTAATTGATGTCAACCAATGTATTTTGACGACCGTAAAAATGGTAAAGTCAAAAATAGAGCAAAGTGCTGAACTTATCTTGGACTTAAACGACGTACCACTGACATTGTTAAACGTTGGTAAAATCAACCAAGTGTTAACAAATTTAGTAATAAATGCTGGGCAGGCAGTCGAATTAAATGGAACAGTAGCGATTAGATCTGAAGTTGTCGGTAGCGATATTAAAATCCATATAATCGATAATGGATGTGGAATGGATGAGATAACTATCAAAAGTATTTTTAATCCATTTTTTACAACTAAGCCAGAAGGGGAAGGGACAGGACTCGGTCTATCAATTTCATTTGATATTATGCAAGAACATGGCGGCTCTATTGACGTAAGCAGTCGTGAGGGTAAAGGCACTTCATTTACCCTCACATTACCGATCAAACAAACTGTTGAGAATGAAACCAATTATGTCAGATATTAAAAGTGATTTACCAATTCGTCCCATTTTTAAGGTTCTCTTAATTGATGACGAAGTAAATATTTTAAGAACGATGAAGCGGATTTTTCATGGTAAACCGTTCAAATTAATATTGGCTGACAGTGCTCAAAAAGCGTTTGAATTTATGCAAACCACTACTGTTCATGTGGTTGTTTCTGATATGAAGATGCCGGGAATGAGCGGGGCTGAATTCTTAGCCAAAGTTGCAAAAGACTTCCCGCAAACCTATCGAATTGTTTTGTCCGGATTCGCAGATTTAGAATCCACGCTTGAAGTCATTAATAACGGGAAAATACATCGTTTCTTGCAGAAGCCCTGGGATAATCAAGAACTTATTGATGCAGTAGAACATGGCATTATGCAGTATCGCTTAATATCTGAGAATACGCGATTATTGAAATTAACAGCACAGCAAAACAAGCAACTCAGTTCGGCGAATGAGAGCTTAGAAGAAAAGGTCGAGCAGCGCACCAAGCAATTAAAGAGTGCGTTAATCTTATCTGAAAGAAGTACTTCAGCAGTCAAAAAAGTAGTCTACAATTTGCTCAGTATGAATCCGAATGTTAGCGGTGCTTTTGCTCAATCGGTTAGTAAAATTGCTGTCGACCTAGCGCAAAAAATGAATTTAGATGAAAAGGAGGTTGAAGATATTGGTTTTGCCGGCCTCATTTGTGAAATTGGTATGGTCGGGCTAGATGCAAAAGTGCTAACAACTCCTTTCAATAAGCTAACAACAGCGAAACAAGACGCCTATTTTGCTCAATCATCAACGGCCCAACTTATCTTAAGTCCAGCAAAGCAATTGCAAAATGTAACCGACATCATTGCTCATCAATTCGAATATTTAAGTGGTCGCGGATTTCCAAATGGCGTTGAGGGAGGCAATATTCCAGTAGGTGCTAAAATACTTGCGGTCGCCAGAGACTATATGCGTTATCGCAAAGGCAAAATGGATGGTATTGAACACAATGTTGTTGATTCTATTGCGAAGCTAGCAAGTTATTGTGGTGTAAAGTACTACGATGCCAGCATTGTAAACTTGCTAAAGACTCAACAGTTAGAATTATCAGAAGATAAATATGACATTGGATTGCGCTCCTATCAGCTGAAATCGGGCATGATATTGGATGAGTCATTGTATAATGAAAACGATATTCTTATATTGCCACAGGGTCACGTATTTGATGACGGTTCAATTACTAAAATTAAAGCGTTAGAAGAGCGCTTTAATATGTCATTGTCTATCTTGATTAAAGAATAGGCTTATTGGTTTAAATCATAACTTCAGTAAAGCACAGAAAAACGGCTTACGAAGTAAGTAAGCCTTTATATACGTTATTAGCTTTTTCAAAGGAGTTTTGTTTTTCTAGTAACCTCGCTAATAAACGCCCATCTTCTGGGTTACTAGCTAGTTCGAGGGCCTTGCGGACCGCTTTTTCAGCAAGTTCGTTATCGCCACTGTTATAAGCCAAATGCGCTAACACTGAATACAACTGCGCGTTGTTCATATCGACTTTTATCCAACTTTCTATCAGGCGCATCGCTTGATGGGGTGAAGGGTGTTTGAGTTGCTTAAACAATCTATGGAAAGCTGGGTTTCTGGTTTTCTTTGCAAGCTCAACTAAAACAGCTTCAGCGTCTTTGGATAGCCCTTGATCGATAAGTAATTGCACATACACAATTTGATTGGCAATATCTTTTTTGGCTGCGCGAGGCAATGAGGCCCACTTTTCTTTAAGCGCATTTGCGCCTTGTTTGCTTGCTATTTCAGCAAACTCCCCTTGCACCGCTTGTTGTGCCCATTGCACATAGTCATCACCCAATACTTTTTTGTGTGTAATAAGTTTTTCTTTTACCTGTGTCCATTTACCCATTGCAGCAAGCGCCGACAACCATAACCTAACGACAACAGCTCTTTGTTGAGCTTTTGTATCAATACTTTCTAATACAAGTTCAGCTTGTTGAAATTGATGTTGTTGTATCAACCATGCTGCCTGTTGTATTTTTGCTGACGCTTCTGATTCAGGGAAAGTTTCAGCGATACTCAAGAGGTTTTCAACGTTGTTGCCATTATTAACGCGTTTATCAATGTCTGCCGCTAACATATAGTTAGCCCCGTCGAATTCCCCAGGAAAGGTTTTATTGATGCACTTCTGTGCACCTTCATAATCACCGATCGAACAAGCATTAATGGCGTTATAAAAGGCCTTGCTTTGTTTTCTTTTAGACAACATACCAAACCAATTTCGCGAGCCAGCAATCATTCTAAAAATGCGCTTAATTGCCCACCACAAAATAACTACAACGACGAACACAATAAGCAAGCTTATAACTGCACTGATAACTGTCATTTGGATGCGCCAGTCGCCCATTGCTATGAATATGCGACCCTTTTCACCTATGGCTGCATGTCCAAATAATAAGCCGCCAAAAAATAGAATGAGTAAGAAAAAGTAAAGTAGTAGTTTTCTCATAACGCACCTGTATCGGTATTATTTTTGAAAACACTTAGCACCCGCTGTTCCATTATATCTTTTAGTGCATCGGCGGACCGCAATTGAAGTGGGTAGTCTTTAGTTATATCGGTATTTTGGAGTTGCTGCAGTGCATCTGCAAACTGCTTCACATTATTATCGTCTAGTTGAAAGTGTTCAACTACAAGTGCCGTAGCCTGTTGTAATGCATTCGAATATAAGCTTTCCTGCTCATCCAATGCTGCGCTTTTTGCTTGCGACAATGCTAGTTTAAGTTGCTCCGTAATTAACCAACGCTGTTTGGTTGAAAGGTAGGGAAGAATAGGCTTATTGCTAGTTTCTATTTGAATGAAATCGTCGACTAGTGAATTCCATGTTTTGCTGATGTTCGTGCGCCAATCACTGATGTTGTCACTGAGTTCATTCTGCTCTTCGTTACCAGTAATTTCAGGGATTTTAAGCGTATTTAGCGGTAAATTATTAACTTGAGGTATCATGCCAGATAGTGCCAATGCGACCGAGTCAATCGATACAGGGTTTATTTGATGTAGTATTTGAATATCTTCCGCTATGAGTTTTCGCACCGGAAATAAAGACGGGTCGCCAATATCTTCTAACCGTGAATCCGCAGCTTGCAACATCAACATTGCAGTACCTACATCGTTTTCTAACCACAATTTACGCCCGGCTATGCGCACCAAAAAGTCAGCCTCTGCCAATAACCAATCCGCTGGGCGCCTACCCGACATGTCTGCAACTTGCGATTTCAAAGCCTCATTTGCATCTACATTTTGCAGTATTTGTTCTAGTAAACTATCCATGTTTTTATTTAAAAATTGGTTTTGTTCACTCAAATTTGCATTTATTTGAAGTAATTCAGCGTCATATTTTGCAAAAGATCCATCGATTTTTAATAACGCAGAATTTATACCAGACAATTCAGCCTCGATCTTGACGCCTGTGTCAGAATCGTTTGTCTGATTTTGCTGCCACTGATACCAACTCCAGGCTGCGGCTGAACATATACTGACAATTAACAAAAAGTTAAATACGCTGAATAGCCAGAGACCACCCGTCTTTACCTTGTTAGGTGATGGTTCTGCGTCGGAAATTGACTCAGACTCAATAATAACTGCATCTTCTACAGCGTTTTCTGTGCTGTTTAATGCGCTGTCAGAAGGACTTGACTCTTTGTCACTCATGTTGTGTTCCTTTAACTTGATTAGCGGCAGCAATGAGATCCCTGTCGGTAGCACCATTACTGGTAAAAATGTTCTTTGCGCCTAATGCGCTGAGATGTTGTTTTAGTCTTTTACTGACGACTATCCATTGACATTTATTTAGCCAATTAAGCTCAAAAAAATTAAAGGCCGCATCAATAATTTCTGTGCTCGTGGCAATAATACATTGAATATTCTCAGCCTCAAAGTGTGCTGTGTAATACGGTTTTTTTAGAAGAATACGTTCATATAAATCAAATTCTTTGACTGCAATACCACTTGCACTTAGTGTGTCGATTATCAGTTTTCTACCACCAGTGCCTTTAAGTATAGCAATCTTTGGGTTGTTAACTTTTAGATGCGAAATACTGGCCAAAATCCCTTCTGAATTTGATGGCCGCGCCCTCAAAACACGTGTGTGGTGGCTAGATAGTTTTTTAGCTGTGCTAGCGCCGACGGCGATAAAGATTAAATTTGATGTTTGGGAGTGGGTTAAGGCATTAATATACAGGTCCGCTGCCACCGTACTTGTCACCACAACAATATCTGGGTTAAATTCAAATAGTGCTGGTAATAGTTTAGTAGTACCCGGCAATTCAACCGTTTCAATTAGGCCACAACCGAGCGCACTTAGTCCTGCCTCCTGAAAGCATGCTACTGAATCTGCTAATTTAGCTTTTGGACGCAGTATTAAATACATGTTGGTTGTTGCCTCTGTGTTTATTTAATCAGTGCTTAAGGAATCCAGAATAGACCTCGCGCCTTTTGCTAGTAACTCATTCGCCACAATCTCACCAATTTGCTCGGCATCGGTTAGCTGCCCTTGAGCCTGCGCTTTCAACATTGTTTTACCATCAGGCGTACCAACCAGTCCGCGCAATAATAGTAGGTTGCCATCAAGTACTGCGTAACTGCCAATAGGAACTTGGCAGCCGCCTTCTAGTCGAGCGTTCATTGCACGCTCGGCCTTAACCCGTATTGCTGTCGCAGTGTGATTAAGTGGTGCTAATAATGCGATTAATTCAGCATCGTCATTGCGGCACTCAACACCTACCGCGCCCTGCCCAACAGCAGGTAAGCTAAGGTCAGCGTTTATTTCTTGTCTTATTCGGTCATGCATACCTAGGCGTATTAGCCCTGCTGACGCTAATATAATAGCGTCATATTGACCACCATCCAACTTTGATAATCGAGTATTTACATTGCCACGCAAATCTTTAATGATTAGATCGTCACGAAATGCACGTATCTGGCATTGCCTGCGCAAACTAGATGTACCAACAACAGCACCACGGGGAAGTGCTTGTAGTGACTCAAAGGTATTTGAAACAAATGCATCAAATGGATTTTCCCGTTCACAAATAGCGTGTAAATCAAAACCGGCAGGGAAAGCAACGGGTATGTCTTTCATCGAGTGCACTGCGATATCAGCTTCACCATTTTGCATGGCAATTTCAAGTTCTTTAATGAATAAACCTTTGCCGCCAATTTTGGCTAAAGGTGTATCTAAAATGCGATCACCTTGCGTTGACATAGGCACCAACTCAACCGTTACTTGCGGATGATATTCAAGCAATTTGGCTTGCACATACTTGGCTTGCCACATAGCTAAGTCACTTTTTCTAGTGGCAATTCGAATAACGCGTTGTGAAGTTTTGTTTGTGCTCATATTACCTATCTGTTTTTTTCTAAGCTAGTTTGGCTTGAATAAATGTGGAAATGTCAGCAACCTCAGGCATGCATACGTTGTGTTGCATCATGTATTCTTTCCATTCAACATTGTAGCCATTCTCTTTCATTGTTTGAAAGGCTGAATTACCTAAAAATAAAGGTACAACTTCATCTTGTTGTCCATGAGCAAAAAATACCGGCGTATCTTGGTTTTCAACAGATTTCTCAGCACTTAAACTTTGTGGCGCACACATGTAAGTGCTCAAAGCAACAATACCCGCTAAAGGCTGGGTAAACCTCGCGCCTAAATGCAATGCAATCACGCCACCTTGTGAAAATCCAATAAGCATAATTTTTGTAGAATCAATGCCAGATGCTATTTCAGCACGAATGAGCTGCTCAATGCGTTGCGATGAATCAATAACACCGTCAAGATCTGCGCGTGAATCCATATCCATCGATTTAATGTCATACCATGCGCGCATTTCCATGCCGTTATTGATGGTAACGGGACGAATGGGTGCATGTGGAAAAATAAATTTAACACCCAATTCGCCAGGTAATTTAAGTTCAGGAGCGATAGGTGCAAACCCGTTTCCGGAATCACCCAAACCATGCAGCCAAATTATAGTCGATTTATGCTCGCCTTGTGGCTGAATTTCAACGGCAGATAATAATTCTTGAGTCATTAATTTATCCTTGCAGGCTAAGCTTTACGGGTTGGCCAGCTTGTTTACTCACTGCGTCATCAAAAAAAGTAAAAAACTCCACACCAGTGCGCTCATCTATCCATACACCATCGTTGTAATTAAAGTGGTGACCATTAAATTTTGTTGCAACCCAAAGCTGATGCAATGGCGCCTGTTTGTTCAAAATAATTTTAGTGTGATCAAGCATGGTTAATGTCAGGATCCCGCCTGCACCTTCATAGTCAATGTCCACTTCACATACATCTAAGGCCTCTTCAATTGAAATAAAGAGAGTGTCTATTAGTTCATGGTACTCAGTATCTTTTAACATTTGGTTTTCCAATTTGCACACTTTACTTTTGCTTATGCTACCATTGTTAATTATAGCAACACTATCAAATAGCAAAAATTCATAAATATGTCCAAAACTACGCCTGTTTACACACCCCAAAAACCTGCTCAACAGTTAGGTAATCTTTTTATCGTTGCAGCACCGTCTGGCGCCGGGAAGTCAACGCTGATTAAAGCGATTTTAAATAAGTCTAGCCATCAGCAGCCTATGCAGTTATCGGTATCACATACCACTCGCGCGCCTAGGAAGGGCGAGAAAAATGGGGTTGAATATCACTTTGTTGACCATGCTACATTTAAAAGTATGATTGGCGCTGATGCCTTTTATGAGCATGCTGAGGTTTTTGGTAATTATTATGGTACCTCCAAAGCAGCAATTAGCGATAAGCTCCAGCAAGGTATTGACGTATTTTTAGATATTGATTGGCAAGGCGCTCGACAAGTTAAGCTGCAAAATCCGTCGGTAATCAGCATTTTTGTTTTACCCCCTTCGGTTTCAGCGTTGCAAGTTAGATTATCCGGCCGTGGACAGGACACTGAAGAAGTTATTGCAAAACGGATGGCTGAGGCGCAGGCAGAAATGTCGCACTTCAACGAATTCGATTTTGTTATCGTAAATGATAATTTAGCAAGCGCACACAATGACTTTGAGTCGATAATCACAGCGCAGCGTCTTTGTTTAAAAAATCAACTTATCAGGCATGCTTCACTTTTTTCCAGCTTGTTTGCAACAAAGTAGTCCAATTGGTCTTGAGGTAAACGAATTTACTATGCTTTAGTAATGTTATGCAGTATACTTCGCGACCATTTTTTGAAATACCCATTGATTTTATCGGAGCACTATATGGCACGTGTAACAGTTGAAGATGCTGTAAACCAAATTGGTAACAGATTCGATTTAGTATTAGTTGCAGCTCGTCGCGCGAGACAACTCGCTACAGAAGGCAAAGAGCCACTAGTAGATGTGGGTAACGATAAGCCAACGGTAGTTGCTCTTCGTGAAATTGAGTTAGGTCTGGTTACGGCTAAAACAGTTGAACAATCAGACTTGCACGACCAACGCGAACAAGAAGAAGCAGAATTTGCTTCAGTAGCGAGTATTCTTTCAGAAAAATAAAATTAAATGCCAAGTTAAAATGCCTCTTTGGCTCAGTAAACTAGCGTTCTAATTCACTTATTTGCTTGAAAACAAAAATATATTATAAAACGCCGATGAAAATCGGCGTTTTTGCGTTTGCAAAGTGCGAAAATAACCGTATTCTAAAGGCATTGTCACCTACTTTTCTAATTGTTATTTGTGTATCTATTCGAAGGTTTAAAAACTAAGGTAAGTAAATACTTACCGCAAGATCAAGTCGAGTATATTCAAGCGGCTTACATACTTGCGCGCGACGCCCACGACGGTCAAACGCGCAGTAGTGGCGATCCCTACATAACGCACCCGGTGGCCGTTGCCGGCATTCTTGCCGACATGAACCTTGACTATGAGACTTTAATGGCGGCACTACTGCATGACGTCATTGAAGATACGCATTACAGCAGAGACGATTTAACCCTCGCTTTTGGTGAAACAGTTGCCGAGCTAGTTGAAGGCGTGAGTAAGTTAGATAAGCTGAAATTTGGCAGCAAACAAGAAGCGCAGGTTGAAAACTTTCGCAAGATGCTAATGGCGATGGTACAAGATATTCGGGTTATCTTGATTAAGTTAGCGGATCGCACACATAACATGCGAACGCTGGGCTCATTGCGCCCCGATAAACGCCGTCGTATTGCCTTAGAAACTCTCGAGATTTATTCTCCGTTAGCCCACCGCTTAGGTATTCATGACATAAAAAATGAGCTTGAAGACCTCGGTTTTCAAGCCATGTATCCTATGCGCCACAGAGCTTTGCGCTCTGCGGTAAATCAAGCGCGGGGCAATCGCAAAGCGATAATTGAAAAAACTCAAAATGAATTGGTTCAGCGCCTCGAGTCATATGGTATTCATGGCACCGTGCTAGGCCGTGAAAAGCATCTTTATAGTATTTATTGTAAGATGAAAAACAAAGAGCTGTCGTTCACTGAAGTCATGGACATTTATGCTTTTCGCGTTGTCGTAGAGAATGTGGATAATTGCTATCGCGTTCTAGGTGCTATGCATGGCATGTATAAGCCGATCGAAAATCGCTTCAAAGACTATATTGCTATACCGCGCACTAACGGTTATCAATCGTTACATACGTCATTAATTGGGCCTCATGGTATTCCGGTTGAAGTACAAATTCGTACTGCAGAAATGGACCACATGGCTGACAAAGGTGTCGCTGCTCACTGGCTTTATAAGAAAGCTGAGGATAAAGGCACGACCGCACAACTTAGGGCAACTCAGTGGATCCAGTCGTTAATCGAACTGCAGCAGCGCTCTAGTACATCGGCTGAATTTATTGAAAGTGTGAAGTCTGACTTATTCCCTGAAGAAATTTATGTATTTACTCCCAAAGGCACCATTATTGAACTGCCGATGGGCGCAACAGCAGTTGATTTCGCGTATGCAGTGCACTCTGATGTTGGTAATACTTGTGTTGGGGCAAGGGTAGAACGCCGAAACTACTCATTGAGTAAGCCTTTGGAGAACGGACAAAGTATAGAGATCATTACCTCACCAAGAGCCAAACCTAACGCAAACTGGCTTAACTTCGTGGTCAGTGCTCGTGCTCGCAGCAATATTCGCCACTTCCTCAAACGCCAGCAGTCTGAAGATGCAGTAAGTATGGGTAACCGTTTATTGCGACACGCTTTAGGCACGATTAAGTTAGATGAAATCTCGCCGAGTGAAATTGCTCGCGTAGTTGAGGAAACCAAGCATGACAGTTTTGATGATTTACTGACTAATATTGGAATGGGTAATGAGTTAAGTGCAATCGTTGCTAGACGTTTGGTTGGTGAAAATGCTGAGCTTTCTGACAAAAAATCGCATGTTGCAATACGCGGTACTGAAGGTTTATTGGTACATTTTTCACGTTGTTGTCATCCGATCCCTGGTGATGAAGTGGTTGCTATTTTGTCACCTGGTCGCGGCATCGTTATCCACCAAACGGGTTGCACCAATATTCGTAAACTTAGCAGAGAAGAACCACAGCGCGTATTACCAATGGAATGGGATGATGTACCCCATGGTGAGTTTAAGGCAGCACTGCGTTTAGAGTTATTCAATCATCAGGGTACGTTAGCCGTACTGACTAGAACTATTGTGAGTTGTGACTCTAGTATTATTAATTTACAAACAGAAGAGCGTGAAAATAGTATTTATGTCATAGATATTGAACTTACGACCAAAAATCGCGTTCACCTTGCCAATATTATGCGCAGAATTCGCGCTATACCTGAACTTCAAAAAGTATCGCGGCACAGTCAATACAAACCAAAGTAATCTATTTTAAAACAAGGAAAATTTTATGCCCAAGGCTATCATTCAGACAGACGATGCACCGGCCGCTATAGGCACCTATAGTCAAGCAGTCAAAGCAGGTAACACAGTGTATCTATCAGGGCAAATCCCACTCGTACCGAGCACGATGGAAATGGTCTCGGACGACTTTGCTGAGCAAGCTGTGCAAGTGTTTGAAAATTTAAAAGCAGTATGTACAGCAGCTGGTGGTGACACATCACACTTGGTTAAGGTTAATATATTTTTAATCGACCTTGGTCACTTCGCAACCGTTAACCAAATTATGGCTAATTACTTTAAGCAGCCTTACCCAGCGCGCGCTGCTATTGGTGTATCTCAATTGCCCAAAGGTGCGCAAATTGAGATTGATGGTGTAATGGTGCTACCTGAATAGCGCTTGGAGACACCTGTATGAACCAAAGCATGTCGATGGAACGTTATACTCGTATTCGCCAATTACTAAGAATGAGACAACCTGATCTCACCGTATGTTTGGAGGAAGTGACGAAAGCGCATAATGTTTCTGCGGTTATTCGCACATGTGACGCAGTAGGTGTTCATCAGGTTCATGCCGTATGGAATGAACCTGAAAATCTTCGAAAGTGCACGGCAATGGGCAGTGACGTTTGGGTGAAAACGCAACTTCATAACACTATTCAACAAGCAATCGGTCATTTTAAAGAGCAGGGTATGCAGGTCTTAGTTACTCACTTAGATGACGATGCTTGTGATTTTCGCGAAGTTGACTACACCAAGCCTACAGTTGTTTTGTTAGGACAAGAAAAGACGGGCGCCACTGCTGCGGCTATTGAGTTAGCTGACCAATCTATCATTGTGCCGATGGTCGGCATGGTACAATCTCTCAATGTATCTGTGGCAGCAGCAATTGTGATGTATGAAGCTCAGGGCCAGCGCCAAGCTGCTGGTATGTATGAAACCCAAAGCTTAGATGAACAAGAATGCCAGACAACTTTGTTCAAGGGCGGCTTTCCTGTTCTTTTTAAAGAATGTCAGCGCAGAAATCTTCCTTTTCCACATATTGATGAAGTCGGCCATATACAAGCTGATGAAGCTTGGTGGAAAGTGCTACAATTTTCAAAATAGCACTAAAAATCCCAAGCTAAATCAACCTCAAAATCAAGCTAAATCAACCTCAAAATATTGCTTAATAAGTGACTTAGAAAAGATGCAGATTTTATGAAATCATTTATGCGTTATCTTGGTCTGTTGTTATAACTAAATTAACTGAGTATTCGATGGGTTTATTCTTAGTATTAGTCGATGATCTGTCTATGCAAATTAAAACCAACTCACTCCATTAAATTCAAATGTAGAATTTAATCAAAAGGAAAAAATATGAAAAAATGGTTATTGTTAGCGGCATTTGCTGTAGCAGCAGTATCAACATCGGCATTAGCGTTAGATAGAACCGTTATTGCAGACAAAGCTGAAAATGTAACGCCCTTATTAAATGGCTCAATGGCACCTAATGTTACGGTAAAAACTGCGGGTGGTTCTCCAGTGAGTTTACAGGCTTTGCTTATGCAAAAACCGACGGTTCTTATCTTTTACCGCGGTGGATGGTGTCCTTACTGCAGTCGTCAATTGGCTGAACTGAAGTCAATTGAACAAGACTTAGTAGACGAAGGTTACCAAGTGTTAGCAATATCTCCTGAGTCACCAGAGAAGCTACAATCTCAAAAACTGGAAACTGAGTTTGCGGTTACCTTGATTTCTGATGAAAGCTTGGCGGCTATTCGTGGATTTGGTGTTGCTTTCTATGTGCCCACAGATACCCGTAAGCTATACAAAGACCGAATGAATGTTGAGCTTACAGCCGATGAGACGAAAACGGCTGTATTGCCAGCGCCTGCTATTTTTATCCTAGATGAGACTGGCACGGTACAGTTTAACTATGTTAACCCTGACTTTAAAGTACGCCCATCTGCGGCACTAGTGTTAAGCGCGGCAAAACTCGTTAAACCAAAAGCGTAAACCCATAACGTAACTATCCCCAGCACCAAAAGGCAAACTATGAAATTTCTTCACCGTTTGCCTTTCTTTACATACTGTCTGATTTAGCGGGGAACTAATAAATGGGTTATTTGAGTGCACTTAAAGCCG
>Ga0256371_100010_pt1 | contig 59741 bp, 49 predicted proteins | sample SI3MviralmetaG_FD_190079 | JGI IMG/M metagenome (GOLD analysis project Ga0256371, IMG submission 190079) | Sea-ice brine viral communities from Beaufort Sea near Barrow, Alaska, United States - SI3M | ecosystem: Environmental > Aquatic > Marine > Coastal > Brine | place: USA: Alaska | collected...
AAACATATTCTTGGCTAATTATAAGTAACTTGAAATGTCACTACCTGCAGCGATAACTTTTCGTTTTTTTCCAGTAAATATGACCGCATCTAGTTGGCCTATAAGTTTGAGTTTTTTACCTTCGCGCAATAAGGCACTGCCTTCTCGAATAGCTATAACGGAGACTTCAGGGTATAAAGTACAAAATTCTGCGATCCGATGATCTCTTGTTTCACCGTTGAAATTAGGTGCAACGTAATCTGTATAATGTGGGTTAAGTTGTGCATTAATGAAACCAAAAGTATCGAAACTAAGGGGATGAATAATGGGCATATCATTTGATGTTTTGATACTTAAACCACATAAATTTGAACCTGCGCTCCAGCCAATATATGGCATACCCATAAGAACTCGTTGCTGAATAGGCTGCAGTAAATCTTGATTATATAATTCATTGAGAAGGTTGAATGTATTGCCTCCACCCACTAACAAGGCTTGTGCACTTTCAATGGCGTCGCGTGCATTAGCATGTTGATGAATCCCTGTAACGTTTAAATCAGGCAGCGCTTCTTGCACTTTAGCAGTGTAATCGTTCCATGGCGTGGTTACCCCAGCGAAAGGAATAAAGAGAACGTCTGTAACTCCGAATAAGTGCTTTTGTATCATTGATTCAGCATGATATAGGTATGGCTCATTGTTTTTTCTGGAGCTGCTCAGCATAAGTACTTTAGCCAAATCGAGCATATTAAATTATCATCCTACTAAATTGATATAAAAACTGATGTTAACAAGAGAGTGAATTGTTATAAACTTGTATTCTCATGTTTATTTGGAAATATAGGTCGTTTGGCCTCAAAAAAAGGTAAAATTAATCAATGTCGTTGCCATCAATACTTTTTGTATGTTTAGGAAATATTTGTCGTTCACCCACTGCGCAGGGGGTGTTTACGCTAAAAGCAAAAAGCGTGGGGCTCGATTTGAAAATTGATTCAGCAGGTACTGCAGGTTATCACCATGGTGCACCACCGGATAAGCGTTCTCGGGAAGTCGCGAACGCTCGAGGGTATGACTTGTCTGGCTTAAAGTGCAGAAAAGTAACAGAAGAAGACTTTGTTACATATGATTTAATCTTAGGTATGGACGAAGCGAACATGAGAGATTTAAAACGAAAATGTCCTGAAGAGTATCATTCTAAGCTCCAGTTATTTTTAGATTACGCCGAGGCTGATTCTGATGAGGTTCCCGATCCTTATTATGGCGGAAAACGCGGTTTCGAACTCGTACTTGATTTACTTGAAGATGCATCTGATGGTTTATTGAAGCATTTGACAAAACAAAAGTCTCAATGAGTCAACGTAACGCTATTGCTTTATCTATCGCCGTATTTACCGTCGTCGTCATATTATTTATTTTCGCCGATGGACTCGCTTGGATAAATTCTGATATTGAGCAGCATATTTTTATTCATATTCGGTTACCAGTGCTATTAACCGCGATTGGGGTGGGTAGTGCTATTTCGATTAGCTCCGCCGCACTACAAATTTTATTACGAAATCCGTTAGCCGATCCCGGTATTATCGGTATCAGCGCTGGTGCAAGTTTAATGGCTGCCATTGTAATGTTAACGGGCAGTGTTGCCTTTTTACCCCGCGTTTTCGATTCTATCGCTTATTATTTACTACCAATGGCTTGTTTTGTGGGCGCATTATTGAGCAGCTTTATCATTTATGCATTAGCTCGAAAACTGCAAGCTTCAATTAGTGCGGTGATTTTAGCTGGTATTGGCATTTCGACGATTGCTGGCGCCATCATAGGTTGGCTTTTTATATATGCTCCTGCGCAGTCAATTAAAAACCTAAGCTTCTGGTTAATGGGAAGTTTGCACAATACCAACTTTACTAGTCTGGCATTCGCCCTACCCATCATATGTATTTCAGCAACCTTGCTCATAATGCAGGGAAAGAAGCTTAATTGGTTATACTTGGGCGCTGCTTCGGCGCAACTTAAAGGGATTGAGCCTATTCAGTTTGAGCGAAAAATACTTACCCTCGCAGCATTATTAGTCGGAACTAGTGTTTCTATTGCCGGAAGTATTGCTTTTATTGGACTGCTTATACCGCACTTTGCAAGACAATTAGTGGGTCATGATAATAGGGTTGTGTTACCTGTATCAGCATTGATGGGGGCATCCTTACTTATAATGACAGCACTAACCAATGAATGGTTGTTCGACATGATTGTGCCTATATCAATGTTAACCGCCACAATCGGCGGTCCATTGTTTATCTATAGTTTATTGAAGCAGCCGAGTGCGCTCAGCAATGCTAACCGCGACTAAAAGCCAGAGTTGATTCGACTGCTTTATGCCACTGAAGTAATAACTTTTTTCGGATGTTTTTATCAATATTTGGTGTAAAGCGTTTCTCAATTTTCTTTTGCGCCGCAATGTCATCTAAGTTTTTATACAAGCCTAGCTTTAAACCTGCTAAGTAGGCTACACCGATTGCTGTTGTTTCCATATTTTGCGGGCGTTCAATTTCAACCTGCAATATGTCCGACAAAAATTGACATAACCAGTCATTTGCTACCATACCGCCATCAACTAGTACTTTTGAAGAAGCTATGCCGTCACTTTCCATTGCGTGTTGCAAATCATAGGTTTGGTAACAGACAGCTTCAAGCGCAGCGCGCGCGAAGTGGGCTTGTGATGTGCCTCGTGTCATACCATATAAACTGGCCCTAGCATCAGGATCCCAGTGCGGCGCACCTAACCCAGCAAAGCCTGGAACTAAAAACACGCCATGGTCATAGTCGAGTGACTCAGCCAGTGCTTGGCTTTCTTGAGCGTTGTTAATGACGCCTATACCGTCGCGTAACCATTGAATATTAGCTCCGGCGGTGAATATTGAACCTTCTAACGCATAAGTTGTTTTACCATTAAGGCTATAGCCTATGGTTGTCAGCAGTTTGTGTTGTGATTTAAGGGCCTGGTCACCGGTATTTAATAATGCAAAACAACCTGTACCATAAGTCGATTTTAAATCACCTTGTGCAAAACAACACTGGCCGAATAATGCAGCTTGTTGATCACCCGCAACACCCGCAATCGGCAATGAGCGACCAAATAAGCTCGCTTCAGTGTGGCCAAAGTCATCTGCACATTCTAATACTTTTGGCAAAACAGATCGGGGTACATCAAACAAATTGAGTAATTCATCATCCCAGCACAAGCTATGAATATTGAATAGATTAGTGCGCGATGCATTGGTTGTATCGGTTACATGATTGGCACCACCGGTTAAGCGCCAAATTAAAAAGGAATCAATAGTACCAAAAGCAAGCTTACCTTCATTTGCAAGTTGTCTTGCTCCTTCTACTTCGTCTAATAACCATTTTACTTTTGAAGCTGAAAAGTATGGGTCTAGTAATAAGCCTGTTTTGGCGGCGACGGTATCCTCATGTTTTTTTATACTATTACAAAAAGTAGCGGTGCGACCGTCTTGCCAAACAATCGCATTATATATCGGTTTGCCCGTTTCCCTGTTCCATATGACGGTCGTTTCGCGCTGGTTGGTAATACCAATACCAGCGACGGTAACGCCCTTTTGATGAGCGTCATGTAATACTGTCTTACATGTTTCAACGGTGGTTTTCCATATCTCTTCAGGATCATGTTCAACCCAACCGTTATTGGGATAAAACTGTGTGAATTCTTTTTGGGCTGTTGCTATTTTGCTGCCATCTAATGCAAATACGATAGCCCTAGTAGAAGTTGTCCCTTGGTCAATTGAAAGAATTCCTGATGCTGTAGACATGTTTTTCCGCCTTTATTGTATGATATTGTGCGAGCTCGGCTTTTTTAGATTACGCAGTTTCTAGCGACCCCGCAATTTGATTGCGTTAGTAATACCAGATGTTCTTAGGAGCAACCCTAGCAGTAGTTAAAACTAATTATGTTATACAATCAATATTACGATACACGGGGTTCGCTTTAATCTTATCAAGCCTTGAAAGATTAATAAATCATATATATCATATTTGAACGTATAGTTTACTATGTGGTGGAATGAAACCAGTAATTGTTGAGGGTTTAGAGTGAAGAGTATAGATTTATGATTTTAAGAGAAACGAATATAACCAAGCTATCGGCTGAGGTATTCGATGTGCTTATCTTAGGCGCGGGTATCAATGGCGCAGTGTCAGCTGCTTCGTTATCAAGGAAGGGCGCAAGCGTCGCTATGATTGATAAAGGCGACTTTGCTTGCCATACCTCTTCTAATTCTTCTAATCTTGCTTGGGGTGGCATTAAGTACCTTGAAAATCACGAATATTTTCTGGTCAATAAATTGTGTAAAAGTCGCAACCATTTAATGCGAAGCTATCCTTCAACAGTGCAAGAAATCCGGTTCTTAACCACATTACAAAAAGGCTTTCGTTTTCCGGCTTGGTTTGTCTTTGTCGGTACTTGTTTGTATTGGTTAATGGGGCGGTTTTTTACTCAAATGCCTACGTTTTTGTCCTCAAAAAAAATAAAAGAGACTGAACCCGCGATTAATATATCAAATGCACAAGGTGGGTTTGAATATTCCGATGCATTTTTGCATGACAATGACGCGCGATTTGTTTTTAACTTTGTGCGCAATGCAATGGATAATGGCGCTGTTGTCACCAATTATGTGGGAGCGCATGGCAGCGAAAAAATAGACGGTATTTGGCATACAAAAGCGGTTGACGAGCAGTCAGGAAAAACATTCACTATACAATCTAAAGCAATTATTAATGCCTGTGGCCCTATGGTAGACAAGTATAACGACGAGACGAAGCAAGTGACTGAGCACAGCCATTTGTTTTCCAAGGGCGTACATTTAATTGTCAATAAGCTCACGAAGGTAGACAAAGTATTGGCATTTTTTGCATCCGACGGACGTTTGTTCTTCGTCATTCCTATGGGGCAAAAAACCTGTATTGGCACGACTGATAATCAAGTCGAAAATCCAATGACATCTGTCACAGAGGAGGATCGAGACTTTATTCTTGATAACGTAAATGCACTATTAGATTTACCCAGCCCATTGACCAGAGACGACATTATTTCTGAACGTTGTGGCGTTCGTCCATTAGCAGTCAAAGGTTCTGGTGGAAAAGCTGATTGGGTTCAGCTCTCTCGCAAACATGCCGTGGATGTGAACAAAGAAGATAAATATTTGAGTATTTTTGGCGGTAAACTAACCGACTGCATTAATGTTGGAGAAGAAATTGCGGATCTTGTTGAAGATTTAGGTATTTCATTACCAAATAAAGAGGCCATTTGGTATGGCGAGTCTTCAAATGAAATTAAAAAAGAATTTGAATATAGAGCGGGACTTATTGGGTTAGATGAGATGACGCCAAGTTATAGTTCAGAAAAGCTCACTGTTAGATTGTGGCGTAGGTATGATATTTATGCGTTACAAATTTTAGATGAAATTCAACGTGACCCCGCGCAAGCTGAGCAATTGATGCGCAATGCTGAATACTTGAGAGCGGAAGTGCACTATGCAGCAAGAAGAGAAATGATCACCAATCTTGAAGACTTTTTACGTCGTCGATCCAAAATTGAAATGGTGTTAAGAAGGACTGAAATTATAAATACACCAGGAATTATTGAGGCATGCCAAATTCTGTTTGGTGATCAAGCAGAACAAAAACGCCAAGAGTACGTTGATAAAGTACTCAAAGACTATCCTGATGCGCCAGTGGCGCAGCCAAAAATAGCACCATAGAAGACTCATATTGGCTTGCTTTACCGCTTTCAAATAGAGACACTAACGGCTTTGTGATATTCACATAAAGCCGTTTTCTATTTTAAGGTACAACTTCACTTATGCTATCCGTTTCTCAAGTCGCTCTTGAACATCGCCTGAATAATATAAACGTCAGTATGCGTGCTGGCGAATGTTGGCATGTGCTTGGTCAAAACGGGGCAGGGAAAAGCTCACTTTTTGACGTTATAGCGGGGCTGGTAAAGCCGGATAGTGGTGCGGTTACATTAAATGATAAACAAATAAGTGAATTTCCAATTTCAGAATTGGCCACCAAGTTGGCTTATTTACAGCAGCATTATGCACTGTCATTTTCTCTCAGTGTGTCGGAGATTTTAACTTTTTATACCGGCCACACCGATATTCCGGATGAGATTGAGAAAGCGCTATTAATAACGCCATTGTTAACACATAAATTAAATAATCTTAGCGGCGGTGAACAGCAACGTGTACACATTGCACGATGCCTGATGCAAATTTGGCATCATATTAAAAATGGTGAGGCTCTGATTCTTTTAGACGAGCCTATTCAAAGCCTCGATGTTGTATTTCAAGAACAAACATTAACGTTGCTCAGAGGGCTTGCGCAAAAGGGCAATTTAGTGGTGCTTAGCATTCACGATGTGAACTTGTCTCTGCGTTACTGTGATCATGTATTGATGATAAAAAATAAAACGGACTTTTGTATTGGTGATGTAAAATCAGTCATGACCGCCGAGAATATCAGTGAACTCTACAATTATCCGTTTACTGAAGTAATAAACCAGCATAACGCAGAAAAATTCTTTATTAGAAGCCCACTTTAAAGCCCCTTATGCTATGCTTGAGCCATTGTTCTGCTTGAGCTGATCAATTGTTAGCAAGTGCGTAATTAGAGCAAAAAAACAACGATTAAAATACATTCACAAACATAAAATATAATAGTCATAAATACGAAAGTACTCTACATAACAGAGCAAAAGGAAACAGCGTGAGTCAATGGAAACCTGATAGTTGGAGATCAAAGCCGATACTTCAACAACCCACATATCAAGATCAACAAGCACTGAAAGAAGTTGAGGCTAAACTCGCGGGTTATCCGCCATTGGTATTTGCTGAGGAGACGCGTCAACTTTATAAGCAACTTGGCGATGTGTGTGTAGGTAAAGGGTTTTTACTACAAGGTGGTGATTGCGCCGAATCATTCGACGAATTTAATGCGCCTAAAATTAGAGATACTTTTAAAGTCATCCTGCAAATGGCGATAGTGTTGACGTTTGCGGGTCGTTGTCCGGTTACGAAAGTAGCTCGTATGGCGGGCCAATATGCTAAACCCCGTTCATCTGATTTTGAAACTGTTAACGGTATATCGTTACCAACCTATCGCGGTGACATTGTAAACGGATTCGATTTTACAGAGGCATCTCGTCAACCTGACCCTAATCGCTTAGTAGAGGCTTACAACAAGAGCGCTGCGACACTGAATTTATTGCGAGCGTTTGCACAAGGTGGATTGGCCGACTTACATCAAGTTAATCGTTGGAACATGGCATTTTTGGAGAATAATCCATTAAAAGAACGTTACCAAGATATCTCTGATCGTATTCAAGACACACTGGCGTTTATGGATGTGATTGGCATAAATTCACAGAACAACAGTTCGTTGCACGAAACATCGTTGTACACCTCACACGAAGCTTTGTTGTTGAATTATGAACAAGCATTAACTCGCATCGATACGCTAACTGGAAAACCATACAACTGTTCTGCGCATATGCTGTGGATTGGAGAGCGGACGCGTCAGTTAGATCACGCTCACGTTGAATTTTTCAGCGGTATTAACAATCCTATCGGTGTGAAAATTGGCCCAAGCATGCAAGAAGACGAATTGATCCGTTTGATTGATGTGTTAAATCCAACTAACACACCGGGAAGATTAACCTTAATCACGCGCATGGGAGCAAACAACCTGGGTGAAAATTTACCTAGATTACTGCGCCGCGTCAAAGCTGAAGGTCGCAATGTAGTGTGGAGCTCAGATCCAATGCATGGTAATACCATCACATCCTCAAGTGGTTATAAAACGCGTAATTTTGATGCTATTTTGACTGAAATTAGACAGTTTTTTGATGCGCACAAAGCCGAAGGAACCCATGCCGGCGGTATTCACTTAGAAATGACCGGTCAACATGTAACTGAGTGCACCGGTGGTGCTTATAAAATCAGTGACGCAGATTTAGCTGAGGCATACCAAACCCAATGTGACCCTCGTTTAAATGCAGATCAAGTACTAGAAATGGCATTTTTAGTTGCTGATCATTTGAAGAGTGCGAAAGCATAATAAATTGTTAGGGCTCGGTAACGAGCCCTAAATTCATAGATATTGAAATCTAGTCTGATTAAATCGCAAAGATAAAATTAATTAGAATTACGAATGATAATTCTAGGGTCATAAACTTCATCTGGGCAACTTTCCGCTATGACGTCATACTCATAGTCACCATCGGGCGCATCAATTTTACATTGAATTTTTTTGTTATTTCCTGATTTGACTTCACAGTTCGATTTAAACGGTATGTCGCCTATAAATTTAAGTTCAAAACGAGTATCGGCATCAATCATCCAACTCACAAACTTGCTTGACTGCATGCACACACAGTCTTTACCATTTTTGCCACAATTATTCGCAAATTCACTGCCATCACAATTATCGTCTGGGGACGCTAGTTCAACTGATGATACACAGCCTCGTGCATCAACGTTTATTGTGAGTTCTTGGTGATTATTCTTAATTCCTGCAGCGTTAACTGCCGTAATGGTGAAAAAGCTAGCAATGATCAAGGTAATGTAGGTAATTATTTTAATTTTAGGTTGATGACTCATAAAAATTTCCCTTTATATCATAATGTAATTATAGAATTGTTCGAATTTTAACCACTTACAATGTGAGCTTTTTTGATCCTAATGTCTATTGTAGTCGCGATATTTGTTTACGATATTTCGTAAACTGATGATCACTAAGTAAAAGTTTTGAAGGATAACCAGAAGATAATGCTTTTTGTAAAAACATAATGATGTTGTCAGTCGATCCACAGTTATTCTCAACCAGCGCGAAATCATAGTAGATGTAAGGATCATTCACTTCAGTTTTTTGAATAAGTTGTATTTCTTTTTTAGCCTGCGCACATAAACCCAACTCTGAACGATATCTCGCAATACTTGCCTTAATGGTAATATCTTTAGGATCAATTTGTTGACTTACAGAAGCTTGCTTAATAGCTTCTTGATAAAACTGCTTGGCTGTCATTTCCAAGTTCCCCGCATATTTAAATGCATCAGCCAAATTACCCATAACAATGAAATCAGTAGGCTTTAAATTAACAGCCTCTTTGTACATATCTATTGCCTGAGTGAATCGTCGAGCATAAAACAATGAGGTACCTAAGTTACTGTATGCATTGGCACTAGGACTAATATCCAATGCTTTACGCCAACTGTCAGTAGCTTTGTCAAATTCTGAATCCATATAATAGGCAGCGCCTAAATTATTAAAGGCTTCTTCACTATTAGGCTGCAACAAACTTTGTTTATAATATTGAACACTGGCGTCAAAATAGCGCCCAGTGCCAAATAAAAAATTACCGTATCCTTCGTAGCTTTTCCAATATCCGGGCTCAACATTAATGCCTTTTAAAAAAAACTGTTCGGCTTGAGTCATTTTATTAAGTTTGGCGAGTGTTTCAGCTATTCCCATTAACCCTGAGCTATTGTTGGGCTGAATAAGAAGGGCTTGGGAGAAGTACTGTTCAGCCAGCAAGTATTCACCAGAGAATGAGTATAAAGAGCCCAATGCAATATAAGATTCAGCTTCATTGCCTTTTTCGTTATTACTCTGTTTGCAGCTTTGTTTTGCGAATTCGAATATTTGGGCTACTTTTGTTAGGTTGTAGTGCTGCAAATAAGTTTGACAGAGTCCAGCTTGTGCCAATGTGAATTGACTGTCGATGCCAATGGCTTTTATAAATAAATCTTCGGCTTTTTTAAATTGCTCTTCATTGTATGCATCCTTAAAAAGAGCTTTGGCTCTTACGTAATAATCATAAGCGTTGATGTCATCTGTCGGCTTAAATTTTAAAACAGACGTTTCCTCGTTTGGTATTAAGAAGGTAAGCGCATTATAAACTTGCTGTGAAATACTGCCGACTAAACTCAATTTGTCGGTAATGGGTACGTTGTTTTTCTTAGACCACAATTGGTAACCACTCTCGGTGTCAACTAAGGTCATAATAATCTGTAGCGTATCGCCTTGCTGATTTATAGAACCTTCAATAATGTACTTAGCCCCCGTCCAATCCCGAATCGTCTGTAACGATGTATTCTCAGGTAAGGACGAAAGAACTCGTTCAGAAACCACTTTAATATAGGTTGAACGGGACAAAAATGCGGATACTTCCGACTGAAATACACCTTTACTAATATTAGAGGACATATTTCCTGTGTATCTAAATGGCATCACAGCCACTGCATTCTTAAAAAATTCAGCTTTAATACTAGGCTGTGTAACATTAATTGTCGGCGCTTTTGCTGCTTCGACCACTTGGTTACCTAAAAAAAAACTTAGCGTTAAACTGCATACCGACACAATTGAGATATAGCACAAATCTCGATATGCATGGCTTGATATTTCTTTTGCATGTGTGAGCGTGTTATTTTTTCGTAGAAAATACTGACGTAATCGGTATTCTGTCCACCAGTTATAGCTGAGTACTAATGGTAATCCAATAATGATGCTTATCAATGCAACTTTATCAAACCATTTAGCGGCATTTATGACAGGGAGTGCTACCGAAACCACCTGCATTAATACCCATGACATAACAACATACGTTCCGGCTACCTTTAGCATTCGACTGTTATGCCAGTATCTTGCGTTACCTAAGAGTCCAAATGCTTTTCTATTTTTCTTGGTACCATTTAATTCTAATGTTTTGCGCAATGCATCAGTTGATAATAAGCTTTCATTTACGGGCAATGCTGGGACTAATAACCGATAACCCTTTCGAGGTAAAGTTTGGATAAATATTGGGCATTCAGTATGATCATTGAGCAAACGTCTAAGCTCTGTTATTAACGATCCCAAGCTGGAACTGGGTTTACGACTGTCTCCCCATATATAAGCTGATATTGCTTGACGACTAATAATTTTCCCAGAATTACAACTAAGTATAAATAACAATTCCATGGCTTTGGGACTTACATGGTGATGTTCTTGCTCTCTAACTATTGCGCCTTTATTAGGGCAAACCAGGATCTCTTCCAACATGAAACCTTCCCTGAGAGAAGGCTCAATTTGAATCTCGGAAAAACTATCAATAATTGACAGTGGATTTGCGCTCATAACCCAATTTGATTATTTTTTGTACGTTTACTGGTTAGAATAAACGCTAACTATCAACAAGTAAAGCATCGTGAATGTATCTTTATTGGGGGATATTAAGAGGTAGATTACAATTGCAAATGATGGCTACGGCAAAAATTAAATAACAATTATAATTTATTGATTATTCTCAAATATTACAAGCTATTGAGCACGACAACTCGCTCTTCTTCTGTCAACACCTGAGTGAACACCGTTGCCCGCCGCATATTACGCATTTTGACGGACTTTTCAAAAAGAGCAGCTTTAAATTGTTCAGGTGAGTCTTTTAATTCAAGAATGGAGAGCCAGGTTAAATAAGCACCATAACTGATTTGCTTTGCGCTGTAGCGCATTTCTATTCTAGCTTGGATATCAATGAATAAATCAGGGTGTGCCAGGCATTTCTCTGCCATTGCTTGGTGTAAATAAAGAATTTGATGATCAATACCGACATCTTTTACCGGTACTCTCTCATAGTGGGATTTTCGTTTTGTTTGCTTGCGTCGTTCAGAATTAAAAAAACTCATTTTAATATCTGTTTTTATCACGCATTTCAAGCGCTTCTATATCTAGAGAGTTTGAAAAGGCGCTTCGTGCAGTGTTCCTATTTTCGTAAAGCAATGGCTGAAGTAAGGGTTCCAACCCATTGAGTTTTATTTCATACATCGAGGCCAACTGTTCACCTAGTTGGCCAGTTGGGAAACCTTGTTTATGAAACCAGACCAAATAAGGCTCAGGTAGGTTAAGTAGCTTCGTGCCGGCATACTTGCCAAACGGCATTAACGTGTTAACTAGTATTAATAAGGCTTCTGGCGACTGACTGTCGAAATCGATATTCATAAAAAGCGTTTTCTATCCATATTCATTGTTGAAACAATGTGTGTCAACGCATTTCGCGTCAACACACAGCGAGCAAATGCCATCACATTAAGCATCTTCACCGTGCTTCTGCTGCGCTTGCCATAGCGTCGTATATAGCCCATTAAGTTTAAGCAGTTCGGTATGCGTGCCTTGTTCAACAATCTGTCCTTGATCCATTACAAGAATCATGTCAGCGTCAACAATAGTTGAAAGCCGATGTGCGATCATAAAGCTTGTATGACCTTTGGCTATTTCTCGCAAAGCGGTCAGTATTGCTTGCTCCGACTGAGAGTCTAGTGACGATGTTGCTTCATCGAACACCATGATAGGAGGGCGTTTTAGTATTGTTCGAGCAATCGCTACGCGCTGCTTTTCACCACCACTGAGCTTTAACCCGCGCTCGCCAACTTGGGTACCTCCTTTATCAGGAAGACGTCCTATAAATATGTCTAAGTGGGCTAACTTTATGGCTTCTTCAATTTCTTCTTCCGATGCATCAGGACGGCCATAGCGGATATTTTCATACAGGGTGTCATTAAACAAAACAGTATCTTGTGGAACAATGCCAATTTGTTGTCTGACTGAATGCTGGGTACATTGCGCAATATTTTGACCATCAATTTTGATACTTCCTAGAGTGGGATCGTAAAAACGGAATAAGAGTTTTACTAGGGTTGACTTACCCGCTCCACTTTTACCAACTACCGCAACTTTGCTTCCAGCTTTAACAACAAAGTTAACACTATCGAGAATTTGACGGTCTTTATGATACGAGAAACTGACGTTTTCAAAGGTGATTTCTCCCTTTGTAACAAGCAGTTCTTTCGCATTGGGTTGATCAACAATAGCGGGTTCTCTTTCTAACAAGGTAAACAGGTTTTCTATGTTAGTTAATGAGCCTCTAATCTCGCGATAAACAAAGCCTAAAAAATTTAACGGCATAAATATCTGCATGGTAAAGGCATTCACCAATACAAAGTCACCAATAGTCATATTGCCATTAGCGACATTAATAGCGGCTAAAGCCATCATCGAGGTCATCGCACCGGCAATAATGAACGCTTGGCCACCATTTAATGCAAATAAAGATAGGCGATTCTTACGCCTAGCCGTTTCCCATTGTTCAAGACCAAGATCATAACGATTGGCTTCGAATTTTTCGGAATTACTGTATTTTACTTGCTCGAAGTTAAGCAAGCTATCAATGGCACGCGTTGTACTATTGTTATCAGCTTGATTTACTTGTTTCACATACTTCGTGCGCCAATCGGTGGCTTTCATCGAAAAAAACACGTAAAGCACCACAGAAACAAAAATCACACCAGCGAAACTGGCACCGTAGTTGTAAAACAAGAGTCCGACGACCATGCCAATTTCCAGCAGAGTAGGTCCAATATTGAAAATCAAAAACCGCATTAAAAAGCTCACACCAGACGTTCCACGCTCTATGTCACGAGACAAGCCGCCAGTTTGACGAGAAAGGTGAAAGTCGAGGTCTAATTTATGCAGATGATTAAAAACGGTTAAACCTAAGCGCCGCATCGCGCGCTCAGTTACACGACCAAATAAGGTGTCTCTTATTTCACCAAATAAAACGTTAGCGAGTCGTAAAACACCGTAAGCGATAATAAGCCCTAAGGTGGCTGCCATTATAACTTCTTTAGTGGTGTTTAAATTTAGATTGTCTACAGTGTCTTTTAATATAAAGGGGAGTGCGACACTGGCTACTTTCGCTGCAACTAAGCAACCAATAGCAAGCCATACTCTGGTTTTAAATTCAGTAAGATAAGGCCATAGTTTGATGAGTACACGCCAGTTTACTGGAGCGTCTTCTGGATCATTGAAGCGTGATGGGCGCATGTTTTGCTTTTACTACCTTTGATACTTAGGAGATATTCTAATACCAAGATAGTACGCGAAATATGTATTAAACGTTTAAAAGATTCCGCAGTTTCTTATATCTTTGAGATTGTTCAAAATTAAGTTTTTTATGTTCTAGTACATTTACACTGTGGTTGACGTGTAAACCTAGCTCAGAAATAGCAGTGCTCATTTGCAGTTTTGAAATGACATGCAAAAGATTAAGAGCAATAGAGGTGTTCTTTGGCATCAATGCTGAGGCTTGCGAAAATATTTCAAATGCTTTACCAAAATTGCCGGTATTAAAGGCCTGTATTCCTTCTTTGTTTAATTGTTTTGGATTGAGTTGAATACTTTCTTTCTCTTTCTTTTCTTTACTCACTAGTTTTGAGAATAGTGAGATATTGGAAAGAGGTTCATCAATTTGGCCGACGTGTTGTTGAGCGCGTTTCTCTAAAACATTATAAAGTGCAATTGCATCGTCTTTTAATCCAATTTCATGTAAGACTTTTGCCTTATCAACTAACGCTTCATCTGACATTAACGAATTGTCTCTATTAAGTTGTTCAACAATATCAAGCGCTTTTTTATTTTCGTTCTGTAAATATAAGATGCGTGCTTGCATCACTTTTACTTCTTCCGCGTGTTCATCTATCGCATATTGTTTTTTCAACTGTGTTAAAAATTGTTTTGTCGCACTAATAATATCTTGCAGTTGCTCTGGTTCAGCACTCATTGCAAAGTCGATACCTGCGCGCACGGCATTTTTATACAATTCAGGTGATTCTTTTACCGAGTTTTTTGCACAAATTAGCATGCGTTTAGTGATATTAAATTCGGTTTCGTGATCATGTGATAATTTAGCTAATAATCGGGTTGTGTTTTGACGCGTAAAGCTTTTAGGGGAAACCTCGAGTGCCATCAATGCACTTTCAAGCGCTTCATTAAACTTATTATGCTTAACATGTAAGATAGTTAAAAGTTCATATGCCATTGTTTTGGTTTCTTTTTTACAAGCAAGTATAACAATTTTCTTTTCAGCTTCATCATCTTGATCAAGTGCAATTAGGCACTTAATAAATCCAATTTCAGCCCAACTAAAGGCCTGTACTTTTAACATTGATGTAAAAAACACACCCGCATCAGCATACTGGTGGCTGAGTAATAACAGGTCACCTTTGGTTTTAAGTGCAATAGGAAAAAACTCTCTATTATTTTGTGATGAGAGCACTTTGTCCACTTCAGTAAGGGCTGAGTTATATTTTTGTTGCCCCATAAATTCGCAGACAGCACTCATTCTTTGCTTTCTTCTGAGTACGCGGCTGATGCGTTGCGCCAGCTTTTCTGAATTGACGGGCTTCACAACGAAGTCGTCAGGGGGGAGATCAACAATACTTTGAATAATGTCAAAACTAGTAATGGTGCTTGTAAAAATAAATCCTGTTTTGCTATTTAATGACTTTAATTGCAATAACTGCTCGTAAAAATATAAGCCATCATGTTCAGTCTGAATACTGTAAGCACAAATAATTAAGTCAAACGGTAGTTTTTCAATAGCGAGCAGGGCACGACTAGTTGACTCAACATATTGAATGTCTCGAAAACCAATTTGCTCTAAAGGAGATGTAAAGTGTTCTTTCGCGCTGACTACATTATCAATAATGAGGATGCGTATCTTCGCGATGACGTCCAAGTCCATTCGTCTCTACCACTAATTCTTAGTATTGAATTTATTATCGTTATATTTCTAATATACTTGAATTAAATCTCTTTAGTATGACTAAATCAAGGTACAGGACAAAATTAACTAATTTATACAAAGGAAGTGGTGGTCGCTACTGTTGGCTCGTTACGATAGTAATTGAACCAGTGACCCTCGCCTCGCAAGCGCGCTGTTGCAGGTTTGATGATATTTATTACAAGATCATCTAAAATCACACAACTCATAAAGTTTTCCCAAAAGAAGCATGCTTTTTCATCTTTAAAAAATGAAGGAATGCTGTAAATCAGTTCCCAAATCAACTTATAATTAAATCCTCTTTCTATTAAAGTACTCGAGTAGTCTTCTGCATGCTCTGATTATCGCAAGTTTCTGAGTCTGCTCGTTAACTTGAGAGTACTAATTAATAATATAAGGGGAGACGTTCATGGTAAACGCGGATATTGGACTTGTATTAAAAGACAGTGTGTATTACTCCGCCTGCAATGTGTGCGTTTAGCCATTATTGATAATATCGCCGCAAACTGCCCTGCATGTGCATCTAAAATAGACGCGTGAAACATTTGTATCAAAACCATAGTAAAAATCAAAACTAAAACACAATTTTGCAAAAAGAAATCAATAAAACACATTATGTACCTGTATATCATCCCACTAAAAAAACACCTATCTAATTGTATAATATCGTTTATTTGATCTTTGGCGGCATGCATTATAGTTGGCGTGATACATGATTTTTTCAGTTGGCATGATACATGCTTTAGTACCTTCGGAATGATACATGATTTTTTCATTTGGCATGATACATGATTGGCTCATTTGGCAAGATATAAACCGCGTATTTTAAGCAAGATGTACCAATATGTAAACAATTACTCGCCGACAAGCTAGACGACAAGTAATTAGATGACGGAAATATATATAGGATACAGCGGACTAAAATTAATAATATAAATTCATTTGGGGAAATAACATGAGTAATAAAATAATAAAATCACTAGGTGCTGCCGTTCTGCTCTCTAGCGTTGCTTGCACAGTAACCGCTGATGTCGTTATAGCCGAAACAGACTCAACAAAAATATCGATGTTCGGCATTTTAGATGTTGGCTTACTTTACCAGTCTAACCCATCAGTTGAAGGCGAAGAAGATTTGACTATGGAAACTAGTGGCTTACGTCAAACCGTATTTGGCTTTAAAGGAACACGTCAGTTAGACGGCGATACAAGCATCTTCTTTAACTTAGAAGCGCATTTCGATTTAGATTCAGGTATGTTTCACGGCACAGGTGATGCTAGTGGCGACCCGGATGATGGCTCAGGCCGTGTGCTGTTCCGTCGTCAAGCAAATATTGGTCTTACTGGTGATTGGGGTACAGTAATCGCTGGTCGTCAATACGGTCCTGCTCTACTTGCTCACCTTGGTACAGAGCCTCGTATTTTTAAAGAGCAATTCTCTAACCTATACTCGTGGGCTTATAGCCAACTATTTACAACTGTAAACGGTGATGGCACCGATGCAGGTCGCAATACAAACAATGACGTTGGTATCTTTTTTAAGAACGCGGTTCAATATCGTAACAACATCAATGGCCTTGATTTTGGTATAATGTACTCATTCGGTGGTCAAGAAGGTTCTAGTAAAAATGGCGACGTAATTGCTATTGGTGCCGCATACGGAACTGGTCCATTAACACTTTCTAGTTCATACCAAGTTATGAGTGATCAAGATACAGGTAAAGATGTGGTAGAGAGTGCGGGTTTTGGTGCAGCTTACAAAATTGGCAATGTAAACTTGAAAGTTAACTTCTTGAATACAGAAAACAATGACTCACTTGGCAACGAAGTGCTTGACGTAGACTCTCTAGGCTATGGTATTGATTATAAATGGAGCGACAAAAACTCTATGACCGTTGCTTACTACGTCAACGAAGATAATACTCCTATTGAAGAAGCAAAAACAAAATCATTTGTAATTAGTAATGAGTACACTATGGGTGACTCGACAACTCTATATACTGCAGTAGCTTATGTAGATTCGGATGAAATGGGTACGCTTTCACAGTATGCAACATCTATTGTCGCTGCTCCAGCTCCAGTGGGTGAAAAAACTACACTTGTTAACATAGGTATTAACTTCGCTTTCTAAATGATATCTATTTAGTAGTCAGTCTTAAAAGCTACATAGCTCTTGTAAAGCACTGATGTCTGTTGGCATCAGTGCTTTTTCGCTTATTAAAATGCAGCATCCTATTTATTAACCGCAAAAATCGATTGCGCCACACTTCTATCCGTAAACGAATTTAAAGTGCGAGTGTTAACATTTGAAATCAGCGTTAATTCGACTATCAAACGCCTCCGTAATATTAATTAAGGTTATTGAGAAAAAACAACTTATTTGCTGTGAAAACTCCTTCATTGACGACAAATTTTTAGCCTTTTTTGGGCATTCATTAATCACTTTCCAAAGCCACTCTATAGAGTTTAAATTAGGACTGTAATGTAGTAAATAAATTGTGTTTACTGCATTTTGCTCCGCTTATGAGCTACGATTTAATGCGTGTAAAGATAGGTGACGTCAGATAAATGCTTTATCAGTTACTGAGTTTGCTCTTCGGTTAAATAGCATTGAGTGCCACTACTATGAACCGTTAAAAATGTAGAACTGTTTTTTTTAAAACAGTAAATATCTTATTCCGAGTGAGTCCATTACCGATATTATGCTGCGATGGGGACTAGCTGCCCCTAAAATACGTAAGTTTTTTGGGTTTATTGTTAGAAAAGATGCAAAGAAGTAACTACTTAGCTGCTTGTTTTAAGTCCCTATAATTGATTTTTGCAGCCGCTAAAATGTCTTTAAACTCATCGACCTTTGTCAGTTCAACCAAAAGCTTGCGAGCGAAGTATTGCCCAGCTGCACTGTCGCTGGGGTAATGAACACCAGCGATTTCTCTGCGTTTTGCAATAGCCTCGGCGTAATTTCTAGCGCTTTCGGCTATATTGGGATCAATGAGGGCAACGATCTCTGCCATAAGCATCGATTGCGTTGCATGACCTGAAGGATATGCGGCATGTCCAGGATTAGGGATAACTAAAACCAGTTCTGGTAATAGTTGCGATGGTCGGGGTCGATGAAATCTGATTTTGGATAATACAATAAAATATAAACTTTCGTTGTTTGAAAATTCCAGTATAAAAGCGGCAGCCTCTTGCATCTCAGGGCTGAATGGACCGCCTGTCAGAAATGTTTCCGAAAATCCCCCCAATTTTGCCTCAATTAGTATTTTACTTACCTGCTCAGGAGTGCGAGTTTCAGCCTGATATTTTTTAAGTAGTTCGAGTTCTTTGATGGTTTCTTGACTACTATTATTCGGAGGTGGCGGTAAATCAAACTCTAGCGATCTTTCCAGATACACCGGACCATTTATTACTATGTTTAACAGGTTCCCATCCCAGCCATCTTTAGGGAAACGAATATTATCGATGTTAGCGGCTCTAATCTGAGTTGTGACCGCGAAGCTCAGCAGAAGTATAAATAATTTAATTACAGAAATATAAGGATTTTTATACATTTTCTTCTCCAATTAGAAATTTATTAACGTTTTTACCTATTTTGAACTCATCGTTACTCTATGTTTTAGATAAATAAAATGTAAATTAGTTGGGCATCCATTCGAAAAAACTGACAATATTCTAACGTATCCAGTTTGCCACTTTGCCTTAAAATTGATAATTTACTGACATCGAATAGGCTCTAGGTTTAGCTGGCCCAACAAATTCTACGGAACGAATATCAGGATAAATTGCGTCTAATACTTCTTCAGCCTCGCCATAACCACCAAAAGTAAAGTAGTGATGATTGAACAGATTATCTACTCTAAAAGATAAGGCTAGCCGAGGCGTAATATCATAATTTAGATGCATATTAACAACAGAATGACCGCCTATTTGATTGTTTTCATTCGCTTCATCACCCCGATAAAACTGAGATGAACTGTAAAGATACTCCCCACCAAAATTCAATTTTTCGATGAATTTACGTTCAATAGATAATTTTATTTGGTGTTTTGGCTGACCTGGAATAGTGTCCCCAGGGCTGACTTGTCTATTAGGACCTCGAGGGTTAACGGGACTAAACGAAATATATGGTGACTCGAATGTAGCATCAAGAAAATTGTAATTCGCACTTAAGCGGTAATCATAAAAATTAAATAATGTCGAAATTTCAACACCTTGACGCTTGGTCTCTTCAATATTTACGAAAAATCCTCGCGACGGTTTACCACCCGCTTGCTGAAATATAATATCGTCCTTGCTAATACTAGAATAAACAGTAAGTGAATATTGTTGATTCGGTTTGCGATAGATAGCGCCTGCTTCTGCTGTTGTTACGACAACTTGTTCTAGTGGCGGATCAGAGACAAAGCCATTAGGTAATTTACACGGATCATCTTCATCGGCGCAACTCAACTCAACGGGACTTGGTGTCCTTGATGACTGACTGAAACTCGCTTTTAATGTCAAATTATCAAAGGCATTATAACTAAGGCCAATAGCAGGATTAAATTGATGGAAATTATGCAGTCCATCAAGAGAACCGGGTCCTGAGTCAATTAAATCGTTCATGTGGATTTGTGATTTATTGTATCGACCAGCAATACTCAACGCTAAGCCATTATCCAATTTCATGGAGTTTACAAAGTATAAATAATAATGTGATGTATCGGTTTTTAGTCTTACCATTGATTCATAATCGAAAAAACCAATAGCACTTACTGAACGGTCATCATGGATTGTATCGTTGTGTAGAATGGCAAACTCGCTGTCACTTGCAAAATCTATTTTTGCCTTATCAGTACCTATACCAATAATAAATTCATTCTCCCATTCGTTAAAAGACTCACGCTGCACTAACTGAGCCGTAAAGCCATAACTGCTATTATCTGTAGCGCCTGTATTGTGCGTGCCATCAATATCTTCAGCATTAATATCAGTTAGGTCTGCCAAACCAATAGTTTCATCAAAACCTTTAAAAATTACGGCTTCAATCTCTTCATCATCATCACCCTCACAGAGTGTAATACCAGCGTTATACAGACACGGAAAGTAATCACTGTCATCTCCATTAATACTCGCTATTTGGTTATTACGGTAATACGTATTAGCGTTTAATGAATAGCTGTTCGATAGGTTAGTTTGCAGGTTTAAGCCAATCATTCCAAGTTGAGTTGCAGTTTGGTCTGGCTGAGTATAAATTGCGGTTGCTGATTGTAGCGATAGTAATTCCACTGGCACGGCGCCATTGCCAATCATTTTATTGTCGTTGGCTGCCATAAATAAGCCAGCAATTAGATCTTCCGATCGATAACTAAGGTTGATCAATAATTGTTTAATTTTGCTCGGCGAGTCGTCGCGCCAGCCATCTTCCTTATAACTATTGGCATTAATATAGTAAGCCCAATTTTTGTTACTGCCACCAAACTGAAAATTGACTTGTTTTTGACCAAAACTCCCTAGTTGCAAGGATCCTTCATTATGTTCGAGGTCAAAGCCGTTTTTAGTGGTTAACGATAAAGCACCACCTAATGTATTTTGACCAAATATTGGATTTGAACCTGAGTAAAGGGTCACATTTTCGATTGAAGACAAAGGCAATAAATCCCAATTTACCGTGTCGCCAAAAGGCTCATTAAATCTAATTCCATTGAGATAAACGCTAAGCCCTTGAGGTAGTCCTAATAATGGTGATGCTGTAAACCCTCGGTACTGAACATCAGGTTGAAATGGATTACCTTGGACATCATTAATATTAAGACTTGACAAGCTGCTATTCATCTGTGCTGTAAGTGACATAGCATTAGATCGGCTTATGGTGGTACTGTCAATTTGTTGCACCGAACCAAGTAAGTAGTATTCATTACCATGAGGAGAAATTGGTGTTTGACCGTAGATCGATATTTTTTCAATTTCTTGCTCCTCTTCTTCTCCATAAGAATAAAACGCTATAAACAGTATAACAAGTGCAGTACTGTAGTGATTCATGATTACTCCTTTTTATACGTCTAAATTAACGCTAATCCATTATTGTTTAATAAACTCGAGGGTGAAATATAATTCAACTTCCGCTGATGCAGGGCTTAATTCCTTCTCGATGTTGTAGTCCTTTAATTTAAATTTTGTTACTCCTTCAAAACCTACACGTTGTCCGCCCCATGGGTCATTTCCTTCACCCATTTTATGGACTTCAATATCTATCGACTCTGTTACGCCATGAAAAGTAAAATCGCCGGTTAAAATTGCTGTTTTTGGACCAGTTGGTTTATATTTTTTGCTAATAAATGTTGCTTCAGGGAATTTTTTAACATCTAAAAACTTGTCATCACGCAGATGCTTATCGCGTAATTGATGATTTGTATCAATGCTAGCAGTATCAATGATTATCGAGATTTCACTTGCTTTCTCGTCAGTATTATCATAAGTCAAATGGCCATCAAAGTTGTTGAATCGACCGATGATCCAACTGTAACCTAAGTGCTGAATTTTGAATTGAATAAAAGCATGAGTGCCTTTGATATCTAATTTGTACTCAGCGGCACTTACCAGTGATGATAAACCAATAAAAATCCCGCAAATAATTATCATTAAAATCTTTGTGATGTACTTATTAGTTGACTTAATGTGACTGTTGGGAATGGTCATATGTTTGGTCCTTAAAATGTTATCCGGTATAAAAATGGAGCGACTTAAATAGAGTGCATTGTTCAAATCGTAATCTCTATTTTGTTTTTTGAAGCCATAGTTTAATCCGTGTATTTGAATCTTAGCGATTTTACTTTGCGTTAAGGGTTGAATCGTTATATCGAAAAATAATGATATTCACATAGCCTGTTCAGGTTAACAGGCTATTTTATTATTGCTTTTTAGCTCGCTCTACTTGTGCGGCTTGATCGCGCAAATACGCCATTATCTGCCACATTTCAGTTTGAGTAAGTGTTGTGTTAAACGATCCCATAATGGTGCCAGCGCGGCCAAACCGAATCGTATTAATAAAATCTTCGTTAGAATAATTTCCATCAGGTTTAAAGCCACCTTCAATGAGCGTAGGTGCGCGTGAACCAATCCCCTTGGAACCGTGACAAAATAAACAGGTATTACCGTACAAATATAAACCCTTTTCTATGGAATCAACATTACCGATGTGTGCGTTTTCAAATTTTTCAATATCCATTTCCTTAACCCCTTCAACCGCATCGGACGCAATTGCGTTGGCAAGTGGCAACATGAAGATTAAAACTATCATGGAGGTTAAAACTACCATGAAGGCTAAAACTACGATTCTTATCTTACGAAAATTCATAAATACGTTCCTAAAAAAAGTCACGAGCTAATTTTAGTTTAGCTCGTGAATAATTATTGATATAACAGATTATTTATTATGTAGAGCAAATACGTAAAGTGCACCACCTTTATTATTGGTTTTAAAGAACTCACCATAAATTAGTGGCCATAAACTACCACCTCCAGGTCCCACTAAAATGGCTACATATTGAGTATCCCCAACCAGATAAGTTGTTGGGTTGCTATGCACACCACTACCAACGTTATAATCCCATAACGTTTCACCCGTTTCATCATTCATTGCTCGAAAAATACCTTCAGCATCACCGCTAAAGACAAGACCACCACCTGTCGATAACATGCCACTTGTTGCTGGAGTACTTTGCGAACGCATCCACATCAAGTCACCTGTCGTACCATCAAATGCCTTAATGTAACCGCTTCCAGCATTCAAATTAAGAACGCTGGTACCTAAAAACCATTGCCCAGGCTTAAATTCTTGTTCTTTTGCTGCTACGTCCATTGACATATCAATACCGGGCACATAGATCATACCGGTCCGCTTACTATAAGACGCAGGATGCCACTCTTTACCACCACCAAGTGTTGGTGCAATATCACGAGTAATTTGTCCACGAGTTGGTACCTTGTCAGGATTAACCTTTGGGCGACAGTTATCACCAAATCCTGTTAGCCAATTAGCTCGCTGCATTGCAGTAACCCAATTACATTTAAAAGTTTTACTGTCTATACTGTACAAATGACCGTTGCGGTCCGCATGCAACCATGCCTTGCGCCCTTTTTTATCGGTAATAAGAATGACTTCATTGTTACCATCATAATCCCACGTATCATGGGGCGTATATTGAAAGTGGCCCATGATTTTCCCATTGGCAGGATCGATAGCGATGGTCGACCCCGTGTAAAGATTATCACCTTTACGAGATTCACCATCAAAGTCTGGAGTAGGATTACCAACACCATAAAGGATATAGCCCGTTTCTTTGTCATACGACGGAGGAAGCCAAGGTGTACCTCCAGCTGTTTTCCAAGAATCCCCAGCCCAAGTTTTGGCTATTTTTTCTTTACCGGTAACGGGTACTGTATGGGTAGTCCAGACCAAATCGCCAGTTTCGGCGTTTAATGCATAAACAGCTCCAGCATTTGCGCCTAAGTCGCCCCCAGAATTACCGATAACGACCAATCCATTAATGATCATTGGCATTGAAGTAAAAATTTCACCTGTTTTATAATCACCAAGTTCCTTTTCCCACAATACCTCGCCAGTGTTATTGTCAAATGCAACCATGTGAGTATCTAATGTTGCCATGAAAACTTTGTCTTGATACACGGCCGCGCCGCGGTTGACAGCACCACAGCAAAGCACAGGTCCTAAATCACTTGGCAACGATCGTTCATATTTCCAAACTATTTTTCCCGTTTTTCCATCTAATGCGAACAACTTATTATGACTAGCAGTGACGTACAGCCGTCCACCAACCGCAATAACCTGACTGTCTTGTGCCCCGATCACACCAAGTGATAAATTCCATTTTGGCACTAAATCACCAATGTTACTTTGTTTGATTTGCGCGAGGGGAGAGTAACGAGTTCCTTCATAATCACGATTATAATGTAGCCAATTAGCAGGATCTTTATCAGCATTAAGTAACATATCATCAGTAACCATATGACTTTTGTGCGACCCTTTTAACTCTTCAACGCCTAAAGCAAAAACTTGAGTAGAAATTATGAATGGAACTATTGTGAAAAATATTAATAACCTACGAAATGTGAAGCTGTATATATTAAACATGTAAATACCTCTTATTTTAATTCTATATTCGTTTTATCAATCGAGAGTAAGCGATGTTTTATACCAATGATTATTCTCAAAGTTACAACAAACTTGTTGGTTCATGACCTGGTTTGCATTTTCTATACCAAGTTATATAAAACTGAAGTTAGAATTTTAACCTGTTGTTATATATGTATTTAATATAAAAATTTAATTTTTTAATAACAAGTTAGTCTTTTGTATACACTAAAATAACGCTACTGATACAGTTGTCTCTCAATATCCAAATCGACCGGAAACCAGTGATTACAAGATGTTTATTATCATCATATTTTTTGATTAGATAACAGGAGCCGAAGATTATCTAAGATGAATTGGCCACCATCGATTAAAACAATTTACGTTAAACAAGTCTGCGTTGGATTTTTATACGAGTGACAAGAAAATGATGCCGGTAGGAAAACTCGTAAATCGTATTTGATATAAACGTGCTGTGCGACAACATATCAGCTTGGCTGACTGCAAGCGTTCAGATGATGTAAATACAATGCACCTGAGCTAGGTAGTAAATTAGCCACTTTCTTAATATAGCCCTTCAAAACTTCGTTGAGTAAAGAGTCCGTGTTATAAATTTTAAAACTGAAAAAATTCGCTACATTAGGTTAGGTATAGTCAAATTTTATAGATTGAACTTTTTGTATTAATAAAATCTGATGCAGCTGTCTCAAATTCAATAATTTTTGGTGGTAAAAAAATATAATTAACGTAATTTACCTTTATAGTACTGAAAGTAATAGAAAATATTTTTTTGGTATGTTTTTTGCTGTGTGTAGTTAATTGGATAAAAAATTGGTAAATCCTTTTACTACACGTCTAACTAACATAAAACAATAGCTGGAACGTTGGACACAATTACTTTACAACGGAGAATATAATGAATCTAAAAATAAAATCAGCAAAAGGAGCCTTCATTGGCCTGGGTCTAGGCTTGTTGGCTATATCCTCTACTGCTGTCGCCGGCACTCCGGCTCAAACCAATCCTGATGATTGGCCTCAATATCATCGTACTTCAGATGCCTGGCGCTTTAGTCCACTGGATCAAATTAATACAAAAAATATAAAGAACTTAAAAGTTGCTTGGATTCACCAGCCAGGTGATATAGAGCATGGGTTGCAGGCAACCCCGATAGTAATTGATGGAATTGCTTATTATATCGGTCCTAATAATAACGTTTTCGCGCTTGAGGCAGATACGGGAAAGACAATATGGCACTACCAACCTGAACTTGATGATATTGTCCGAGAAGTCTTCTATGTTGCGGCTAGTCGTGGCGTTACCGTGGGTCACGGTAACGTTTATGTTGGGTCATTAGATGGTCGATTTATCGCGTTAGATCAAAAGACAGGCAAGGAAAAATGGTCAAGCCAAATTGTCAACCAAAAAGAATGTTACGGTTGCCTATTCTCTTCGCCACCGCAGTTAGCGGGTAACATACTTTATGGTGGAACGACGGGTGGAGATCAACCCACTCAAGGAAAAATATTTGCAGTAAACGCCATTACGGGTGAAAAAGCGTGGACATTTGAGATTATAGATAAAGATAATAAGAAAAGTTGGCCCGGCGATTCGGGAGAAGTAGGTGGCAGTGGGGCATGGTTGCCAGGAACTTATGATGAGAAATCGGATACGATATTTATTGGCACGGGCAATGCGGCACCAGACTTTTATGGTGCTGACCGAGTAGGCGATAATAAGCATACTGCCAGCTTATTGGCTATTAATCCGAACAACGGGAAACTACGTTGGGCATATCAGGAAATTCCTCATGATGTTTGGGATTATGATGCTTCTTATGAAGCTATGAGTATTAATCATAATGGTAAAGATGTGTTGGTTCACTTGAATAAAAGTGGTTATGTATTTGTAATTGACAAAAGTACAGGAAAATTCGAAACCGTTTGGCCGTTGGCTGAAAATATGAACTTTGCTGAATCAATTAATAAGAAAACTGGCGAGTTGATTGGTCGAATTAAAATGCCAGTGGGCGAAGAAACGACCATCTGTCCTTATCTTCTCGGTGCTAGAAGTTGGAATCATGGCGCGTACAGCCCTGATACTGGTTTATTGTACACCAATGCAATGGAAGCCTGTAACGTAGTTATTCCAGCGGCTCAGGAACATGAGAGTGTTGGACTGGCTGGCTTATACTTGGGTGTGAGTAAGTTGGTTGCGGTGGCGCCACCAGGCAAAAAAGTGTCTGCGCGATTAGATGCGCGTGATCCAATAACGGGTAAAGTAAAATGGAGTATAGATTATCCACTGCCAGGTTTAAGTAGTGTGTTAGCGACGGGGGGAAATTTAGTTTTTAACGGCGACCCTAAAGGTATGATATTTGCCTACGATGCAAAAACGGGTAAGCAGGTTTGGGAGTTTAATGCAGGATCAGGCTTGCGCGGCGGCATCGTTAGTTATGCCGTTGATGGTAAACAATATATCGTTGCAGCGACTGGATTAGGGTCACATGCGCCGGGTTTCATGGCGAGCGCTTGGCCTGGAATAACCGGTTTACCGGGTGGTGCGACATTAATTGCATTCACGTTAGCCGATTAATTTAACAAATAAGACACTAAATAATGCTAACATTTTTGTTAGCATTATTTAGCTTTAAAAGAATAGAATTGGGAATTATAAATGGATCCAAAAGGAAAATTATTATGTCTAAATTGAAGTGGATAATCTGGATTTGGTTAACTACATTTTTAATGCTCACTAGCGCGACATCAAAAGCGGTAAGTTCAGACATCAAGACTCCTGACTTGCTTCAACAAGATTCGGACACTGCCGCGGCTGAACACATCTTAGACGTCAAAAAAGCGGTATTTGACGATATGTCACAATCTATAATAAATGGTGCAAAACGATTTAGCCAATCGTGCATCTATTGCCATGGATACGAAGGGTCGGGAGGTCGTTCAAAAAAACTTCAAGGCAGAACTATTGCCCCAGACGAACTATTTAAAACGATTACTGACGGAAAGAGCATAGGTTCATCGAGAATGCCTCCTTGGGAGAAAACGTTTACAATTAGCGAACGATGGGAATTGGTTGCCTATATTATGTCCCTGTCAGAAAAAAAATAATATATCGAAATAAATTACAAACAAACTAATAGGATAAATTATGAATAAACTATTTATCGAATTTGTTGTTATATTAATTGTTATGTTAGGAGCCTCGTTTAGTGCTCTGGGGAATACAATTGAGCATATCATCGAAACGAAAGAGCTAGAATTATGCGCGCATCCTCAACAAATGCCAATTTCAAAGAAACACGAAGACGCTGTTTTGGCGTCAGGTTTACAAATTGATTTAGCTCGTGCACTAGCGGATAAATTAAATGTTAGGTTAAATATTTCTTGGGTAATTAATAAACGTCATGTTAAAGATACTGAGTGTGACTTCTATGCTGGTGTCGCAAAATTAGCAGGTAGAGAGTCTAAATATGTACAAATCAGTGATGCATATTATCGTATGACTTTCGTGATTGTTACTCTAAAACAGTTTCCTCCCATTGAAAACCCTAAACAACTCAATAACTTAATAGTCGGTGTATCACCAGGCAGTGTTGCAGCACGCGCATTACATGAGTATAAAATAGAAACCGCGGTTCGATTCTCGGATGAAGAGAGTCGTTTGCAAGCCCTAATCGATGGCAAGATAGATGCTGCGGTTGTTACATCACTCGCAGCTAATTGGTTTGCTAAAGAAAATAAGATTGAACTTGGTGTAAATGATGTTGAAATGGTATTTGATATATCAACCAACTACGATTACGCATTGGGATTAAGAAAAGCAAATAATGAAACATTAATCGTTTTTAATAATCAACTGCAGGGAATGAAAAAGGATGGCACCTTAAGTCAATTATTCGAAAAATACGGTATTGGACCGATGTAGTTTTAGAAAAATTAGAAGCAGTTAAATGAACATTAAGCCCAAAGGATAAAATAATGATAAAAGTAAGTGTGTTGTACCCAAATTCTGCGAATGGCACTTTTGATATTGACTATTACTGTAACACACATCTTCCATTCGTTGTAAAACGGCTAGGAGACGCGTTAAAAAGTCGCTGTGTCGACTTTGGATTAGCTGGAGGTGAGCCACAAGAAGCTCCAGCTTTTGTTGCTATGGGGCATATGACGTTCGATTCAGTCGACGATTTTCAAGAGTCTTTCGGACCTCATGCAGCGACTATAATGGCTGACCTTGTTAATTTCACCAATATAACACCGCTAATTCAGATTAGTGAAGTTAAACTCTAATGCTACACCGTTAGACGGGCTGACACCTTCAGCCGCAAACTATAGTGCATATAGCCCTGCTCAAAGAGCTTTGTAGAGGGAGAACACCCAGGATACTAGTTCTTGCTGGGAGAATATTGCCGGCGCTATCTGTCCCTATAGTGAATTGTGAACTTACCCTTTGACGTTGGCGCTATTTAATACTGTCTGCGTAGCTTATGCTTGCAAACTACTCCAGCTAGCTTATTTTTTTAATACTGCCAGAAACGACCGCTTGAATCCGAAGTTAAGCCCCTAGTGTAGGTCCCCGTTTTTCTTTACTGATTTCATGCACCAAGCTACTTAGCATAGCGTCCTTTGCTGTAATAATAATCATATAACTTGAGTGGGATAAAGTGCCCGTATTTAGCATTACTGTGGGCTTATCTGCAGACGAATATTAGACTTTTATAAATTATCTATGCTGCGTCTCATAGAGCAGATTTACTGATAAAAAGAGTGATACAAGTGTCGCGTTTTAAATATCCGCTTAATGACAATCAGTTATGGTAGTTGGGCTCGCACCTAGCGGCTATAAGTCCGCATCGCTAGATTTAGCAAGACGCAACGTTGCCAAAAGTCATTAGAAAGATTATTCGGGGTAGCGAGGTTTTGTTTCTCAACTAAGCGCAGACTTTCTACTATTTAAGGTGCAATGATACACACTGTTGCAAAATATGAAGCTGGTCGTATTTAATATACAAATAATACAGTTATATTCGTTAAAAAATGAAACTAAACAACACGTTGAATAACTGGCGCATAAATTGCTTTGTGATTACAATAATATGTAAAAGAGTATGCCCTGCGCGGCATAAAGTGAATTATGACATCATCAGTAACCAACCCTATCCAACGTATTAATCAACTTTATTGGGGATTTGCAATCTCTAGAGCAATCCATGTCGCAGCAAAACTGGGTATAGCTGACCACGTAGGGGAAGCCGAAGTTCAAATTAAATATCTTGCTGAAAAACTGTCTGTTAATGAAGATCGTCTTTATCGGCTGATGCGTCTACTTGCATCCTATGAAATCTTTCAAGAAACAGATAAATATTCGTTTATAGCCACATCCCTCTCGGAAGCTATCAGCACCGAGGCTGAACACTCTGTTAGTAATGCCGCTCATATGGTTACAAAGTCTATGTGGGAAGCATACGGGCATCTAGAGCACTGCATACGCACCGGCGAAGATGCATACACTGATCTTTTTGGTAAAGGTGTTTTTGGATATCTAAATGATCAAAAAGAGGAGAATGAGCAGTTTGCTCGTGCAATGGATAATTACGCAGAACTTGAAAACCCTATCATTGCTGAATGCCTCGAAGTAGGTAAAGCGAAAACCGTCGTTGACATCGGTGGTGGGCAGGGAGGATTCTTAAAAGCACTGCTATCTCAGAACTTGCAGCTTAACGGTACTCTTTTCGATCAGCCACACATCATCAATCACACAATAAGTGAAGCCTTTCTCATGACATTGGGGGGGCAAGAGCGAGACAGAGCAGAATTTGAAAATATATTCAAAAAGGCAGGTCTAAAGCTATCGTCTGTTATTGAAACACCAACGGTCCTTTCTGTGCTAGAGGCAGAAATATTGGGCTAAGGAGCATCTGAATATAAATATTGTAGCTGGTACTGACGGATTTTAATCAACGATACTGATGCTGCTTGACGACAGTGACAGGAGCTAATTTATCATTCTGCTTTAGTCACTTATTACTGAGCATGATAGGAGAGTCATGAATAACAAATTAATTGAATGTACATCAATTGCATTAATTGTAGCTTGCATGATTTCATTCATAAGTTTGACTAGCTACCAATTATTTAAATCTATGCTCATTACTATAGGCTTTTCTGGTGTGGGTATCTTTATTAGTACTTTTATTTTTGCTAGTAAACTCGTCAATTCGACTACTTTACTTAATCTTTCTCAGAAAAATGCCAACGAAGAAAATAGCTACTTTGCAGATATGGGTGAAAAAATAAGTAGTAAAGCTAGCGAACTTGCCATTAACTCAGCGGAGGTCAGCTTCTTTTTAAACCAACTTAGCAGTGCAATTGATAAATCCAGTGAAGATGTGGATCGGCTTGCTGCAGCAGCCGAACAAGTGTCTACTAATAGCAAACAAATAAATGACCATGCCGCTATTGCGTCTAATCAATCAAACCAGGCAATGCGTGCTAGCTCCTTAAGCTCTCAGCAACTAACGATTAATATAAAAATCGTTAATCAACTAAATCTTGCTGTAAATAAGGCGTCAGAAAAAATGCACTCTCTTGAACAAAAAGCGACTGAAATTCAGAATGTCACTGATGTAATTGATGCGATCTCTTCCCAAACGAATTTGCTGGTACTCAATGCTGCCGTTGAAGCAGCTCGCGCTGGAGATCAAGGTAGAGGTTTTGCCATTGTTGCTGATGAAGTAAGAAAATTGGCAGCGCAAACCGCAGAAGCTACCAGTAAAATTGAAACTATATTGAGAAAAATAGGCGATGAAATTAGTGATACTGCAGTTGTAATGTCAGAAATTGTGCTCCAAACGACAAGTGTTGTTACCACAATGACCGACTTGTCGTTGTCATTTCAACAAATAGATCAATTAATGTCAGACTCTTCTGACGCAAGCAATCAAATAAGTCACGCATTACAAGATCAAGATTCGTCGGCCGCTGAAATATCGACTTCTGTGATGAACTTGCGTGATTTTCTAATAGATAAAAGCAAAGAAACTCAGCAGATATCTATACAAGCTTCCAGCTTATCAACTAGTACGGAATCAATATTTGTTCAACTATCAGTGTTTGATAGTAAAACGTTAATAACCTTAATGTGCGATCAAGCACAACTTGCCGCAGATAAAGTGGGTAAATTATTTGAACAAAGTATCACTGATAAAACCATCACAATGCAGCAATTGTTCGACTTTAAGTACCATCCAATTGGTAATACGGTACCAGCAAAATTCTCCACTAGTTTTGATAAATTTACCGATAGATGTCTACCCAAAATTCAAGAGACATTGTTGCAAGAATTTGACGATATGATCTATGCTGGTGCTGTTGATATCAATGGATATTTTCCTACGCATAACAAGCGTTTTTCTCAACCGCTGACCGGCAATCCCACACTGGATGTAGTCAATAATCATACAAAACGAATGTTTAATGACAGCACCGGTATGCGTTCTGCCCACCACACAGATAAGTTTTTATTGCAAACTTACAAACGTGATACTGCTGAAATAATGCACGACGTTTCAGCACCGATTTTTATTCAAGGAAGACATTGGGGGGGGTTTAGAATTGGTTTCAAAGCGTAAAATAGGAACTAACTGTGGTCGTTTTAATTTGGATTAATCTGATCACCAAGTTTGACTATAGCAGATCCGTTTATTCGATTACTTTTCTATGAATAGAACCTGCTAACTAAGTTCAATATGAAGTCACAAAGTCACAAAGTCACAAATTGTATTGATTTGTTTGACGCTTCAGCATTTGAATATCAAACAAGATTACCTTAAAGCAAATAATCAAGAGTAAAAATATGCCAAGTAATGAAGTTACCCTAAAAAATACTGCACATAGTGTTGCAAAAAGATCCACTAAAAGAATCCCCGGCACTAAATTACGTGACGCCGATAAAATGGCTTATATTCCGATTAAAGTGATCACATCAACTAGTGAAAAAATGTTACCTAAGCCCAGTTGGTTACGCATAAAATTACCTCGTAGCAGTGACCGGGTTGATAATATTAAGGCTAATTTACGTAAACATAATTTGCACTCTGTTTGTGAAGAAGCGTCTTGTCCCAATTTATCAGAATGTTTTAATAACGGTACTGCCACTTTTATGATTTTAGGTGACATATGCACCCGTCGTTGCCCATTTTGCGATGTTGGTCATGGTCGACCATTAGATGTCGATAAGGAGGAAGCAAAAAAACTCGCTTTAAGCTTAAAAGATATGCAACTGACTTATGTAGTGATCACGTCGGTTGACCGAGATGATTTGCGTGATGGCGGCGCACAGCAGTTTGCTGACTGTGTTAAAGAAATTAATATACAGGCACCCAATACTAAAGTAGAGATTTTAGTACCCGATTTTCGTGGCCGCATGGACACTGCGCTAGAAATATTAAATCAGCACCCTCCATACGTATTTAACCATAATCTAGAAACAGCACCGCGTCTTTACAGCAAAGTGCGTCCGGGCGCCAACTATCAATGGTCTTTAGATTTGTTGAAAAAATTTGGTGAGGCAAATCCAAGTGTTACGACTAAGTCAGGAATAATGGTTGGCTTAGGTGAGACCAATGACGAAATACTGCAAGTAATGCGCGATTTACGTAACCATGGTGTAACGATGCTTACTATTGGACAATACTTGCAACCGAGCAGAGATCACCTAGCCGTAGAGCGTTATGTTCACCCTGATGAGTTTAATATGTTGCAACAGGAAGCGGTGAAAATGGGCTTTAAAAATGCAGCTTGTGGACCGTTAGTTCGATCTTCATACCATGCAGATCGACAAGCAGCTGGAGAAAAAGTTGAGTAAATCTATAAATAACAAAACAGCCGCACAACATACGTAATTTGCTTATTCAGTTTATAAATTAGCTAATATCAAATCAGAATTAATTATAGTGGTAAAATCACAGCGCAAGGTATCTGCTATTGGCAAATAGGGTTCTCATTAATCAGATTGCGACGAAGTCAATTAGAGGGATTGAACGCGTAACAACCCAGTAAGCTGATATTACAAGCGCACATATCGATATATAATATGGTAATTTAGTGACCAGCACTGTCTGCTTTCTGATAAGTATTGTCATCCCGAGGGCCAGCGCATAAATAAATAGCTGACCTGCCTCAATACCAATATTAAATGAAATTAGTTTACTTATGCTTGTTTGAGCTCCTTCTTTCTCAAGTTCGCTAAATACAAATGAAAAACCAAAACCATGAATAACCCCAATAATTAAAAGGGGAGTAGTTCCTATATGCTGTGCTTTTTTCAACAATAATGCTATCGCTGTGACGGCGATAGTAAGCGCAATCAATATTTCTATACTGGGTATGAAAACTGGTGATGTTATGGCAATGGTGTTCCCAAAGAAGAGACTGAATGAATGACCAAAAGTAAAGGCTGTCGCCAGTGATAAAAGCTTTAAAAAACTAGAAGCACTGAAAAACAGTAATAGTACAAATAGAACATGGTCTAATCCTATTAAAATATGCACAAATCCATTGATAAAACCACTAATTAATTGCTGTATTGGGCTAGGAAGATGAGTTGAAGAATAATCAAGTACACCTACGGTTGTGGTTATAGACTCATTATTATTGTCTCTGTGGAGATTTATAATATTTCCTAGTCTAGTAATGGCATTAAACTTATCTCCAAGTATGCTAACAATCGCTATATCGTCCCTTACTACTGAGGTGTTTATTATTCGTAATTTAATATCAATGCCAGAATCGAACAGTTGCGTTGCGCTTGGTCTTATTGTTATGTCACTAGTGAAGTTTTGTTCAGCGGCTTTTAAACTACTAAAAGGCTTACGGTCATCACTGTTAAATATATTAATTGATTCTATTAGATAGTTTTGTACATCACCATTTTTTTTAATTGTGTAACCGGCTCTAATACGTTTTTTAATGTCGTTTAAACGCTTTTTAATCTGTTCTTTGTCAATCAAATAATCTGAAGTGTTCACTTTATCTGTGTACGGAATACTTTGCTTACTATCAATTCCTTCCCAATTATCATCTAAAAAAATAAGTGGAAGTGGCATTCTCATTAGAATAATAGTGTCATGATTTTTTTGATATAAATGTATAATTCTTGGCTCAAAGTGCGTGAAATGCGAAAATACAGCTGAACTATAGAGCATCAGTATAAGAGTAAATGTTTTTTTCACAGCGTCCATCTCATTTAATTAATAGCACTACCTGATAATAGGTAGTGCTATTAATATATGTTGCATTAGTAACGCGGATCCCACATTCTGCTTCCCGTTTCTTTCTCATATCCTTGGCCAAACGGGTAGCTGACAATTTCTAGTTGCATGCCCCAGGGGGTCATGAAATAAACCCATGTTAAGCCAGCCATGCCAGTCTCTGTGAATGTATGAGGTTTGCCCAGAACTTTGATACCCTTAGCTTCAAGGAATTTAATAGCTGCTGTCATATCATCAACATAAAAGCCAATGTGATGGCCGCCAATATCGCTGTTACGAGGGGGCTGTTTGCTTTGATCTGGAGATGTGTATTCAAAAATTTCTAACGCAGGTCCATTTCCACAGCGCATTAGATGAGCTGTTGTAATGACAGCTTTTTTGTGAACATTCAAGTTCTCAGTCATCCAGTTATCGTCGAATGGCCCAAAAGGGCCAATCGAATAAAAGGATTCACAGCCCATAATGTCTGTAAAAAAAGCTGTAGCTTCTTTAACATCTGGCACTGTGAAGCCGATATGTTGAGATCCACGCATACCTGGCATGCTGTCGCCCGCGTGTGCTAGTTGAATTGTAAATGTAAATATTATTGCTAGTAGTATTTTTGCTCTCTTCATTACGGTGTTCTCCATTAAATACTAAATATACTTTTTCAATGGTAAGCATTTTCCATGCCAGCAGTGTCCTCATATGGCCTCGCTCATAAAGTATCTATAATTGGCGGACTATTTTTTGAAATGTGTTACACGTGTATCACATTGCATATCGTTATCGTGCTTTCGATATAACGTTAGATATAACCCCTTTTATACTGCATTCTGCATTACGTTTAAAAATTGATTTATTGATAGGTAATACCAACGCAATTTATGTGTCGCTCTTACATTTTATAATGTCGAGCACAAGCCATACGGATTTTTACAAGTTCAGATGAGATCACCGTAGTACTATCATGAGCTACTCTTAGCTGTCCTTTTACTCTATTCATAAAAACCTATACAAGTGTATCAATGAGTGGAGAAGTTTAAGTCGTTGTTGTAATAAAATAGTTAACTTATCGTGGACAAACTCAATTAGTCATAAGTAATTTAAAAAAACCTCATTTAAATTAATATGTTAAGGCTCTAGTTAATTATTTTTATTTTTAATTTTTGAATTGGATCAATATTTGCAGACGTAAGTCTGGTGACATATAAAAAATGAGTATTTAAAAAATAATCATTAAAAATGGAAAAAAAATTATTGCTGCCCATGTGACTGCTATTAGTACTTCAATTACGAGATAGTAAACTTAACTGGAAGGCGTAAAGTGATAGATAGGAGGAGCTATTTAAAATAATTCAAACAGCATGCTAGATATACTCTACAGCACTTTCAGTTGATTTTCGCCAATTTCAAGCCGAAGCAAAGGGCTTAAATATGGAGGAAGATAACGATAAGAACACACTGAAATATCAATTTTTAGCTAATGATCCAAGAATCTTAAAAGGAAACAATTATGTTACGACGATTATCTTTATCAGCTTATATTATAGCGTTTAATTCAGCAGTCAGTTGTTCTGTATTCGCAGAAACTGAAAAAGCCGAGACATTTAAAGTAGATAGTAGTGATGATGTACCAGAGATTATTGTCGTTACTGGGAGTCTTCGGGAATCTGCCCGTCTTAATTTAGCAGGCAATATCGACTTTATCTCAAATGAAGATATTTCATTAGTTAGTGCTGTTCATCCCAGTGATATTTTAAACAGAGCTACAGGCGTTCATATTCAAACAAATAATGGTATGGAATCCTTACCTTCCATACGCTCACCTGTTTTAACTGGCCCAGGTGCTGTGGGCGCCTTTTTATTCCTTGAAGATGGCATTCCCACACGATCGGCAGGTTTTGCAAATAATAATGCTTTATCAGAATTAAACCTTGCTCAGGCGCAAGAACTACAAATTATTAGAGGCCCAGCGAGTGCGATCTATGGCTCGAATGCAGTTCATGGAGTGGTTAATGTCTTAACTAAAGAACCACGCAATGGCGGTGATATAACGCTAATTGCGGGACCAAACGAGAGATATCAATTACAAGGCACAGTAGGGAACGAATCAGATAAGCAAGGCGTTAGCGGCAACATTCAAGCTATAGATGATGGTGGTTACCGCGATAATAGCGACTTTAAATCATTCAAACTTGGTCTACGTCACGATTATGTTAATGGAGATGACCAGTTTAAGACCATCTTTTCAGGATTTGTCCTTGACCAAAATACGGCTGGATTTATTTCTTCCAGTGACAATGGCTCCGAATGCTATAGCTCAACCTTCAGTGCAGAATATCTTTATAAAGATAGGGATGCGATGACAAAAAATTGTGATAGTGATGCTTATCGTGAATGGTCATCTGTTCGCATTGCAACCAGTTGGCAGCGAGAACTGAGCGCTGATCGTAGCTTTATTATGACACCTTATTTTCGCATTAACCAAATGGAATTTAGTCAGCATTATCTACCCTCAAAGGCCATCGAAGAAAATAGTCACTATAGTTTTGGTATGGTTAATAGCTATAATTGGCAGGTAGATCAAAATTTTGCTTTAGTCATGGGCATTGATCTGGAATGGACCAAAGGGGAGTTGACTGAAACTCAACAAAAACCAGACACTTATAGTTGGGGTAAAGCGCGCCAACAAGGTCTTCATTTTGATTATAAAGTGGCTGTATCAACTATCGCTCCTTATCTTCAGGCAGACTGGCAGTTAACTCAGCAACTTAAATTTACGGGTAGTATACGTTTTGATACTACTCAATACCGATATAATAATGTAATCGCCGATGGCACCACCCAAGCCGACGGTAGTTCATGTGTGAATAATAATGATGAGGAGATTGAGTGCTTATTCAAGCGCCCTGAAGATAGTAAAGATAGTTTTGATAATACGAGTACCAAGTTAGGTTTTAATTATCTTATGAGTAAAAATATGGCCTTTTTTGGTGCTTTGTCACAGGGATTTAGAGCACCACAAACCACAGATATGTATCGCTTGCAAAAGCAACAAGTAGTGGGTGAAATTGAATCAGAACAACTTGATAGTGCTGAACTTGGTTTGCGTGGTATGAGTAATAAATTAACTTATGAAGCTGTAGTTTATTATATGACTAAAGATAATTTCTTTTTCCGTGATGACGAAGGCTTAAATGTTACTGACGGTGAAACATCCCATCAGGGATTTGAATTGAGCATTGATTATAAGTTAACTGAGCAGTTAAGTGTTGCGCTTAACTATAGTTATGCTCAGCATGAGTACGAATTTGATAGAGCTAGCAGTGGTGTGTTCAAGGGCAATGAAATAGATACCGCGCCAAAGCAACTTGGCAACGTTCGCGTTGCTTGGGAACCTAACGATAAGAGTAAACTTGAATTAGAATGGTTACATATGGGAGAGTCTTATTTAGATCCCAGCAATGAGCACCTCTATGCTGGTCATAATTTATTGCAACTTAGAGGGGCAATTCAGATAAAGCATAATATCCGTTTATTTGCTCGCATAGAAAACCTTACTGATGAAAAATATGCTAGTAGACCTGACTACGCCTTTGGTTCTTACCGCTTCTTTGGTGGTCAACCAAGAGCATTAAATGTTGGCGCTTCTTTTGTTTTTTAACGATGGGAAGTAATCCCTTCTAAAACCGATGAGAACCATGGCTTTGAGGTGTATTAGCAAATAGAAAGGCTGGTGCACTCAATGCAGAAGGGCGATTGGCACTTTATAAGTTAAGACATTGTTTAGCTAAGTCTGAGCAAGCGTTAGTGTGAACTATTGGTATCGGTTCACTGCATTATAGGAAGTATTAACTTGATTGTAATCATACACCTTTAGCAAAATGATTATGGTTAATTATGTTCTCAGACAAATCATTCAGAGTAATGGTTAATTTTTCTTCTAGTACCAAAGTATTTTCATGCAGTATGTCCTAATGAAGCATTAACTTAAAAGCGGAAAAACACTAAAAACAGTTAAAAGGACAACATATACTAGCTTGCATTATTGGGAGAAATGATATTGTACTTCTTCATTTTTCGATAAAGTGTCGCTCTACTTATCCCTAGCTGTTTCGCCGTTTCAGTTGCATTCCAATTATTATCTTTGAGAGAATATAATATCTTACCCTCGATTTCAGAAACAATTTCGGCATGTTGTTTATGTATGCCTTGGTTTTCGTTGAAAATGAATGGGGTACAGCTAAATACATAATCAGGCAAATGTTCAGGTGTGATGGTGCCATCATCACACAGAACCATGGCATAGCTAATAACATTTTTGAGCTCACGGATATTGCCTGGCCAAGAATATTCAACAAGTACTTGCATTGCCTCCTCTGAAAAAACAATTTTTGATTCATTACAAATGCGTGAGACTAAATAGTAAAGATCTTGACGATCTCGCAAGGCTGGCAAGTTAATTGTAGCACCATTTAGGCGATGGTATAAATCGGGTCTGAAACAAGATTGTTCTGCTCCAGAGCTTGGCGCTATATCTCGATGAGTAGCGCTAATAAGTCGAAAATCTACTGAAATTGGGCGGTCTGAACCTATTGGAGTAACTAATTTTTCTGCCAATACTCTTAATAATCGAGTTTGCAAGCTAGCGTCCATATCTCCGATCTCGTCTAAGAATAATGTTCCTTTATCGGCGGCGAGGATGAGTCCTGACTTACCTTTACTGTTAGCGCCCGTAAAACTTCCCGCTTTGTAACCAAACAATTCACTTTCGATCAAAGAATCAGGCAGTGCGGCACAGTTAATTGCTATAAATGGTCCTGTTCTGCGATTGCTAGACAGGTGAATAGCATTAGCCACTACTTCTTTTCCCGTACCTGTTTCACCTTTTAGCAAAATATTGGTCATAGTTGGAGAAAATTTATTAAGAAGTAACTTTACTTTATTCATCGTTGGATCTGAACCCGCAAGTTCATTGATTTCTGCGGTAATCGGCTTAGTATTTTTTTGTTCAGCTATTTTAGTTGGGGTTTGCCAAGTTTTAATAGGCGCTTTGTAAGATGGAGGTCGGAAATAGCAAAAGAACTGATTGCTCGTATTTTTCGATTTAATAATAAAATATTGATTAGCAGACTTTTTATTGGTTATGGTAAATTCAAATAACGCGGAAATATCAAACCCAGTGAGTAATGTTGATGTGATGTCATATATACCCAGCTCTCTAGCAATTATTTTTCGAGCATTCTGATTCGCACCAATCAATACGTTATCCTTATTTAATGCAATTAAATTTGGGCAATAAGTATTTAGCAAAGCAATCTTAGTATCGAACTTTAAAATTGTTAAATCATGATAATAAGATAAAAAATTATCAGCCTCAATCAGTCCAGCGTGCACCTCTACTAATTTAAGTAATAAATGTTGGCTGATTTTTTCACTTGGGGAATAAGGTGCAGATACGTCAAGTATAGCCAATAGTTGACCATTATGATCTAAAATAGGCGCTGCAGAGCAGGTTAATGAAGTATTTACTATGTCAAAATGTTCATTTTGATGAATAGTGAGCGGAATAAGCTCACTGATAATTGTACCGACGGCACAGGTTCCCGCATGCCGCTCATTCCAGTCAGCGCCCAAAGATAGTCCTGTGTTTCTTAATTCATTGCTAAGTAGTTTATTACCAATATAGTCAACGGTAACTCCGTTTTTATCACAAAGCAAAACAACATAACCTAATGCTTCTACTTGTGTGTACAGATTTTCCATTCTGTCTCGAGCATTACTAATAAATTCTTCAATAGGGCCAGTATGGCTTTGAAGCTCTGATGGAGTAAGAACACTTGAATAATGTCTTCCCAATGGGTCAAGCTTAAAAACTTGAACACATCGCTTCCAAGAGCTAGTAACTAAGTCTATTTCCAAATTAACCGCAGTACTTTCTATTGCCTTGTAAACAGCATCTAGGTGCTGGTCGATGACAGAAGTTAACATTGTTATCCCTATTCGTAGATTGAGTGTTTTCAACTTATACGGTTGAAATCGTAAACTTTAAATTACACTAGCTAAATCTTATACATTAGTTTACTTACAAAATAAATACAAAATAAATACAACGCAATATAAAAGTGATATACACCGCGTCACACAGTAGATGCGATTTACTAATCAATTTAACACGTCAGGTCCTAGTCGAGGCTGGACATTAAACTGTCTCTTAGTCAGGATTTTACTGAGAATCTTGAATAGTCAATCATCGATAACAATGCCCCAAGGGAACTCTCCAACCTTAGTGGTAGCGATGACTGTATTATTAAGTGTATCAATGACTGAAACATCTGAGCTAACGCCATTTGAACTATAAATACGTTTACCATCTTTAGACATTGCCAGGCCCCATACGCGTTTACCGACAGGAATACCTTTAATTAGTTCTAAAGATTCACTATCAAGTACCATAACTTGGTTCAATCGCCCCCCAGCAACATATAAGTTTTTACCATCTTTACTCATTAGAATGTCTTTCGGTTTTGCTTTATCGTCTCCAAGAGATATTCGTTTAACAATTTGTCCGGTTGTCATATTAACTTTGATAACCTCACCACCTATTTCAGCAGTAGCATAAGAAAATTTGCCATCATGGTTGAAAGTTGCTGCACGCGGACGAGCACCTACAAGAATATTATGGATGATTTTATGCTCAGGAACAGCAATAATATGCAGCATATTAGTTGACTCACTGGTAATGATAACGCGTTTGCCGTCAGGAGAAATGGCTACTCCCTCTGGTTCTAGCCCGACTGGAATTTCAGCAACAATAATGCCATTTCTGGGATTTATTATCGTAGCCTTAGCGCTGGCTTCATTCGATATGTAAATGTTGCCATTGGGATGCACGGCGAAAGCCTCAGGATCTTCTCCAACATTGAATTTTCGTAATATTTTTAGGGATTTAGGATCGAAAACTGCTATTTTTTTTTCATCACTTATTGCAACGTATACCTCACTACCATCTGGAGAAATACCAATACCTCGCGGCCGTTCTCCTATATTTATTGTAGCTTCAACCTTATGAGTTGTGCCATTGATAACACTAACCGTATTACTCCTTTCGTTAGTAACAAAAACTCGTCCCGTAGATTGAGCAAATACTGTTTGGGTGAAAAATACCGCTAAAAGAATCGCGGTGCTAGTTAATTTCATATTAGACTCCGTTAATTATAAAGTAAGTGTTATTTTGTGCATTGGTTTAGACCTAAACTGTCCAGATTACTTGTATCGACTATGCCTCGGACAGGGGCTTCACCAGCAATATTCCCGTTTTCGATCAATAGAAGAGGTTGCCTCAACTGTCCAGTATCACGAAAATTAAGAGAAATACCTTTTTGACCATCAAAATTAAGTTCTGTTTTTATGAATTCTAGTAGGGAAGTATTATCATTAAATTGACTTCTAGCAATTGAGTCAGATAGCAGCTTTGCTGACGCCCATCCAGCCCAAGCATTATCCGTCATCTCAACTCTGTATGACTCAGTAAATCTGGTATTGAGCTGTCCTGCTGAATATTTTTTAAATGTATGATGCCAAGTTTGCGCTTTGGCCGCATTGTTCGGATTTTTTTTCTGCCACTGATTTTCCGCATCTTTTATCATAGCTTGACTGGGGATAATGTGCAGTACATTACCAAAACACTGTGATCTTAAATCATTATCCTTAGCAGTTAAGTTGAAAATTACTTTATTAGGATATGCTCTGCTCAGTTGAGCAATATGTTCAGCATCCACGGTTGTAAATATCGCAATACTTAATTTTGGCAAGGTAGTTAAGGAGTAACTCTGTCCGAGAAATCTCCCTTGAACATTCGCTTCATCTATTCCTTGTTGTAAACCCATAAAAGCTTGACTGTCGTAATCCCCAATAAAACTTAACTTTATTTCATTTGTTGCACCAATGGCAGGAAAGGTCAAACTAATGAGTACTGCTAAAATATAAAACCTACATATTGCGAACATAAAGCTCTCCTATAATTTAATTTTTCTGCAAATTTAAATGATGCAATTATCATGCTGATTACTCAATTTGAGATTGTAAATAGGTTATAACACTAAATTGTATAGAAAAATGAGTTACTGCTACGGGCCTGAAAGCGGTGTTTCTACTATGCTAAGTCGAATCTTTGCATTCAACGCTATCTTTACTTAAACACTTAAGCGACTTTGTCGAAGTTAGCACCATTAAATAGTTGCAACAACGGCAGTGCGACAACTGTTTCTTTTTTGCTTTAATTTATTATATCAATACGAGGCTATATTTTTTCTCCATATCTAAAGTGATATTTTTGGTGGTGCTTTCTAATAGTATAATTACAGTACAAGAGAATTTAAAAGACATGTAGCCTAAAGAATATGACTCTCTTTAAACCTATATTGCTCAATTGAAGCAGACAAAATGTGCCTAAAAACGCTGTTATTCTGGAAATCAATAATTAGATTTATATGACAAATTCAGGGAATAAATACGATTTTATTTCCGCCTAATAGTTGCTCCCCTAAGTCTTCTAGCATGACTTTTCAAAGAATATTTGTCTTATTTTAAATAACGCGAAACATCTGTCTCAATCTTGACATTAAATGAGTTCAGAAAGTTTAATTTTAAAATTTAACTAATTGTTATTAATCGATTTAATTATATTGGCATAGTCATTGCTATTCTCCTCATATCTACAAACAGAGGGTATAACTGTGAACGATAACGATAACGATAACGATAACGATAACGATAACAATAATAATAACTCTATCTCACGTCGAAAATTCTTGAACAACCTTGGGTTTGGTGTTGCCGGAACTATCGCTGGAGGAGTCTTAGCGACAACTGTGATTGGACTTACAGCGACATCTGAAAATACAACCACCACGATAACTATGCCTGAATCAGGGCATATGAGCCAAACCTTGTTAGTAATGGCTAAAGACATCTACCCGCATGACATTGTTGAAAATAAATATTATCAAAAAATTGTCGACGATTTAGCTAAACAAGAAATAAAGCTAATTGGTGAAGGTGTTGCGATGCTCGATGCACTGAGTATTGAAAAACTCGGGAAACCTTTTATTAAAGTTGCTTATGAACCAGATCGAATCAGACTTTTACGGTCGATTGAAGAAAATGCATTTTTTATAAAAGTCAGAACAGCACTTATGTATGGACTTTATGACAATAAAGATCTCTATCACTTATTTGGATATCAAGGATCGTCTTGGGATAAAGGCGGTTACCTTAATCGAGGATTAAACGATCTTGATTGGCTCACAGAATAACTATAGCGGTATCAAATAAACTTAGGGAATAAATTATGACAAACATAACAAAATTTGACTTAGACGATGAAGATTTGGTCGTTATTATTGGTTCCGGCGCGGGTGGTGGAACTGTTGCAAATGAGCTCGCGCAACAGGGTGTTCGCTCCGTCGTATTAGAAGCAGGTAAGCGCTTCACTCTGGAAGATATAAAAAATAACGAGTGGGAAATGTTTATGAAGCTGTCGTGGTTGGATAAGCGGATTTCAGCAGGCGGTTGGCACCATGCTAAAAACCATGCAAATTTACCAGCCTGGATTTGTAAAGGCGTAGGTGGCTCTTCAATTCATTGGGCTGGCGTGTCACTGCGTTTCAAACCGCACGAATTTAAAATGAAGTCGACTAACGGTCCAATTGAAGGAGCAAATGTTGCTGATTGGCCAATTACGTATGATGAACTTTCGCCCTACTACGCGAAAGCTGAAGATAAAATGGGGGTTACAGGGGAAGCTACGGGTACCCCAGATTTACCTGAGAGTAGTCACACAAAATTACACCGAATTGCGGCACAACGCACTGGAATGACGTTCACTAATGCCCCAATGGCAATAAATTCAGTACCGCGAGATGGTAGACCTGCATGCCAGCAGATCGGCTTTTGTATGGCAGGATGTAAAATTGGTGCTAAGTGGTCAACGATGTATACAGAGATACCAAAGGCAGAAGCAACCGGTTTATGTGAGATTAGACCAAATTCGATGGTGCTCAAAATAGAACATGATGAAAATGGTAGAGCTACTGGGGTGCGTTATGTTGATGAAAATGGCAATAAAAAATTGCAAAAAGCGCGGATTGTTTGTGTTGCGGGTAATTCAATTGAATCACCTCGTCTTCTACTTAATTCAGCCTCTAAAAAATTTCCTAATGGCCTAGCCAATTCGTCAGGACAGGTAGGTCGTAATTACATGGGACACGTAACTGGTGGAGTTTACGGCGTATTTCCAAAGCCAGTTAATATGCATCGCGGTACGTCCGTGCCCAGTATAATAACTAGTGAACAAATGAATAAACCTGAGCGTGGTTTTGTTGCGGGTTATACATTAGAAGTATTAACCCTCGGCTTAGGTTTCTTATCAGCCTTTTTGAAACCAGGCACCAGTGGTTGGGGCAGAGAGGTATCTGAAGCACTCGAGAACTACAAAAATATGGCAGGTGTGTGGATTTGTGGTGAGGATTTAGCGGTAGAGTCAAATCGTATAACGTTACATCCAACCGAAAAAGATCAACATGGACTGCCTATCCCTGTAGTTACAAAAACTGATCATACTAATGATTTAATAATGCGAAATCACGCCTATGCTCAAATGGCAAAGCTTTATAAATCCGTTCATGCAGTTAAATTGTACAACCTGCCGGCCTATCCAAATAGTCACAATATGGGCACAAACCGCATGAGTGAAAAGGCTAGTGACGGAGTCGTAAATAAATGGGGCCAATCACATGATGTGCCTAATTTATTTATTTCAGATGGCAGTCAGTTTGTATCAAGTAGCTCTGTTAACCCAACTCTTACTATCGTTGCATTAGCAATTCGGCAGGCTGAGCATATCGCAACATTAGTTAAAACGAACGTTCTCTAGTTCATTAGGTTTCGTAATTATTTTAAATCTATCGTTCCATGGATTTAAAATACAAGACACATTTTTTTATTTCAGGAGAAAAACATGTTACCCACAAATTCACAACGTATCTCGATGTATCGCAATATGTTGATTAGTCGTTATATGGAAGAACGCATTGAAAGTATCTACATGGAAGGAAAAAAGCCTGTTTTTAACATGGCTAATGGCACTATACCGGGAGAGATGCACCTTTCAAACGGTCAAGAACCATGTGCCGTTGGCGTATGCGCTCATTTGAACGCTGAAGATGTGGTCACTGCAACACATCGACCACATCACATCGCCGTTGCTAAAGGCGTCAATCTTAACAAAATGATGGCCGAAATATTTGGTAAAAAGACAGGGCTCAGTGGCGGTCGCGGCGGTCATATGCACTTGTTCGATAAAGACGTAAATTTTTCATGTTCAGGTATTGTCGGACAAGGTATGGGACCTGCAGCTGGAGCAGCGTTATCTAGGAAATTGCAAAATAAATCCGGCATTGCGGTCGCTTTTATTGGCGAAGGAGCTGCTAATCAAGGGGCTTTTCATGAAGCACTTAATTTAGCTTCTGTATGGAATTTACCCGTTATTATTGTTATCGAAGACAATGACTGGGGCATATCCGTTGCGAAATCTGCATCTACAGCAGTAGCTAAAAATAGTGACCGTGCTGCGGCATATAATATGCCGGGTATTTATATTGAACATAATTGCCCTGACAAAATATTTAGTGCGACTAAAGAAGCGATTGATCGCGCACGAAATGGTGATGGTCCGAGTTTGATTGAAATAAAAACATCTCGTTTCGCTGGGCATTTCATGGGTGATGCTGAAGAATATCGTCCCAAAGGCGAGAAAAGTGCATTGCTAAAAGAAGATCCTATTCCTATTTATCGTCAAAAATTGATAGATGAAAACGTTATCACGCTAGATTATGAGTTGGCATTAGTTGCAGAAACTCAGCAATTGATCGAGGAAGCTATCACTTTCGCTCGAGACAGCGAATATCCGGCACCAGAAGAAGCAATGCTTCATGTGTTTGCTTAATCATAATCACCTAAAGGAGACTTAATAATGTCTGTAACTAAAAAACTAACTATTGCGCGCGCAATGGCTGAATCAATATCTCAAGAAATGCGGGTAGACCCCACGGTATTTGTTATGGGAGAAGATATTGCGAAACTTGGCGGGGTATTTGGAAATACACGAGGCTTGTTGGATGAATTTGGTGGTGAACGAGTCCGTGATACGCCGATTTCAGAAACCGCTTTTATGGGCGCAGGAGTGGGAGCTGCAATGGACGGCATGCGTCCAGTAGTTGAATTAATGTTCGTTGATTTTTTTGGTGTTTGTTTTGATGCCATATATAACATGATGGCAAAAAACATCTATTTCTCAGGCGGAAATTCGCACGTCCCAATGGTGATAATGGCGTCAACGGGTGCTGGGTATAGTGATGGTGGGCAGCATTCACAATGTCTGTATGGTACTTTTGCGCATTTGCCCGGTATGAAGGTTGTTGTACCAAGCAATGCTTATGATGCAAAAGGCTTAATGACTGCTGCGATTCGGGACAATAGTCCCGTGATTTATTTGTTTCACAAAGGCTTACAAGGCATGGGGTGGCTTGGAAACGAGCCTGCTGCGATTAATCATGTGCCTGAAGAGAGTTACGAGTTAGAAATTGGTAAAGCAAAAACGGTAGTTGAAGGCACAGATATCAGCATTGTCAGTCTTGGAATTGGGGTACACCATGCGTTAAAAGCAGCAAAAGAACTAGAGAAACAAAACATCAGTGTGGAAGTTATCGATCTTCGTTCTTTAGTTCCGTTAGACCGAGAGCACATTATCGCATCAGTTAAAAAGACCGGCCGACTTTTAGTCGTTGATGAGGATTATCACAGTTTTGGTGTCAGTGGAGAGATTATTGCGTCAGTGACCGAACATGACCATCATATGTTTAAAGCACCGCCATCTCGGATTACCTTTCCAGACATTCCGATCCCGTTTACTAGACCAATGGAGCAATGGGCTCTGCCATCAACTGAAAAAATAATTAATGAATGCTTAACTATGATGGAGAGTAAATAAATGACACAACCGATAATTGTTCCTATCAATTTATGGGAAGAAGATGTTGAAGCTGTTATTTCTGCTTGGCTCGTAGATGACAAAAGTGGAGTGACAAAAGGTCAGCTGGTTGCTGAAGTAATGGTCGAAAAAATTCAGTATGAAATCCATTCAACCAGTGATGGAATAATATCCATTATTAGCGAAGCTGATGATGTCGTTAATAAAGGAAGCATAATTGCAGAGGTATCTTAAATGGAACAATCTATCAACGATGCAAGCTACACTGTCCCATTGCGAGGGGTTCGTGGAGCAATTGCAAAAAAAATGCAGCAAAGTTTACAGACTAGTGCGCAGATTACTTTACATGCCGAAGCTAATCTTTCGCCTATGCTGCATTTAAAACGGCAGTTATCGGAATCGGGTGAGAATATATCAATACAAGATTTGTTGCATTACGCGATGATTACTACACTTAAACAGCATATGGATCTGAACGCGAAGGTTGAAGGTAACAATATTGTTTACTATCGTGATATCAATTTGTCTTTTGCATTGAGTTTGGATCAAAACATCCTTGTGACACCAACTATTTTTAACGCCCAAAATTTAACTGCTAATGAATTGCAACGTGCACGGCATAACGCAACCAAAAAAGCTATACAAAATGAACTCAAACCTAATGATTATATTGGAGGAACTATTACAGTCACCAATTTAGGCTTAACTCGAGTCAAACATTTCACTCCAATTTTAAACGCCCCTCAAATCGCTATTTTAGGATTAGGAGCAACGAGCGAATGTGTCAGACCTAATGTGAAAGGTGAGTTTAAAGCGGTTACGATGATAGGTCTGTCTTTAACAATAGATCATCGAGCAATAGATGGCTCTCCAGCAGCCAATTTTTTATCGGATATATGTACGCATATAGAAGAAATTTGCATTGAATAATTCGGTGACGATAAGAGCGATGTCGGCAACTGAAGCGTTAGAATGGGAAAAACAGGCTCTACTTAAAGTGCTCATCGATCAAACTCCTCGTTTTCTTATTTGGGAACCAATAGAAAATGTAATGGTGCTCCCAGCGTCGAGTAAGTGGCTAGCAACAACAAAATTAGTTAATCATATGGCAAAACTTGGTTGGCAAATAGAACAACGAAAGACTGGCGGCTCACCAGTTCCTCAAGCCCCTGGAGTAATTAATTTGAGTATGGTGTACCCATGGCCTAAAGGATTAAAGCTTTCAACAACAAGAAACTATAAATTATTGATAGATATTTTTAAACCATGGTTATCTAATTACGGAGTTAATGCAGAACTAGGAGAGGTCGATGGTGCTTATTGTAATGGTACTTTTAATTTATCTATAAATAATAAAAAGATTATTGGAACAGCGCAAAGAATTTGCCGAACTAGTGATGATAACAGTAATACGCAATTTGGCGTCCTATCTCATGCGTTTATTCTAATCAATCCCAATATTACCAATTTAGTCCATGCAGTAAATCAATGTTACCTGCACTCTGGCCACTCTGAAGTTTTTAGTAGAGATGCTATGACATCACTAACAGAGCAAAACTGCGACATTGACGTCAATTATAACAATCTGGCAAGCGGCCTATATCAGTCGGCACAATCAGTGATTGAGGCACATTTAGCGATTAGATGACACAAGAACAAAATAGTGACTGATTAGTTTGCACCCAGCCAAGGGCTCAAACTGATTATAACAGCTTACAAAAAGAGGTTAATTTATGGCAAAAGAAATAGTTCTCTATGGTTTCGATGGCAGCACTTACGTGCGCACAGTACGCATGCTCCTCGCGGAGAAGGGGGCTGAATACCACCAGGTCCCTGTCAATGTTCTAGCGAGAGAACCCCGGCAGCCCGAGCATCTGGAGCGTCACCCATTTGGTAAGGTACCGGTGCTTGATCACGATGGAATGCGTATTTTAGAGACTGCAGCCATCACATACTATTTAAACGATGTCCTTGACGGAGAGTCTTTTATCCCCGCTAACGCGAAGGATCGCGCCCGCATGGACATGGCTATAGGTTTATTTAATTCCTATGGCTACGACTCATTAATAGGTGTTGCAGGCTATCACCTATTTCCGGATTTTATTGGTAACCCGGATGCTAATTTCTTACAAACGTCGGTCGATCAAGCACGTAAACTACTATCAGAAATAATGAAGATTCGAGGTGATTCAGAGTGGATTGCCGGCGACAACCCTACGCTAGCGGATTTCTTTCTTGCCCCTGCCTGTTTTTACGTGAGCTTAGTGGATGACGCTGCAAAAGTATTCGATGTGGATGGCTTTCAGCCATGGTGGGGCAGGATGCAGCAATTGGAGAGCTATCGTTCGACCGAGCCAGATCTTAGCTAACTTTAGCTGGCTGAATAATAATCTAGGAGTAAGTATCGTCTCCATTTACATCTGGACTGAATATCTATTGTTGTCCGAAGATTGCTGAACCACTGCCTAGTCGGTGCCTATCTTGCCCATCTATTATGAACTGCATTTCTTTTTCCTTTAGTTCACGTTCAAATTTAGCTCACGTTCAAATTCTAGGATCTAACGATCATGAATGAGTGTTAATCTCAAATTTTGAGAGTATTTATCAGTTTCATGCTTATCTATATTAGCTTCAGCGAAACATAGCCTAAAAAGTAAAGAACGCCTGACTCGAAGGCTCTTATACCATTTTAATCCGCTTTAATTTACAACTAGTAAATTGAAGAATAGGCTGCCTATTCTTCAAAGTTCTATTAAACTGATTATAGAAAAAGAGTCGTCTTAGTCTTTTCTTTTTAAAGCTAAATGGGCCTCGTCCCACGGTGATGCTTGTGAGGCACTGATTTTGAAGCTCTATAAAAAATGATATGTTTTCGACAGTCTCACAAAATCCCCACAAATTACCCATTGCCGGCTCACTTATGACTTATTGATAACCCACAGAGTTATTTTTTTGATATTTGTTCAGGAGATTCTAATGTAAGTGCTTAAAAAGAAAGATGATGGTCGCTACTGTTGGCTCGTTACGAAAGTAATTGAACCATGGGTTGACGTATTGATTTTACATAAAGGAAGTGGTGGTCGCTACTGGGCTTGAACCAGTGACCCTCGCCTTGTAAGGGCGATGCTCTCCCAACTGAGCTAAGCGACCATAATAATGATTTTGTTAGAGAAGAAGTGGTGGTCGCTACTGGGCTTGAACCAGTGACCCTCGCCTTGTAAGGGCGATGCTCTCCCAACTGAGCTAAGCGACCATCTTATCTAACATACTTACTGAAGTGTTCCTCGGTAAGTGGGGGAGTATTATAGGGTTGAGACTGAATCTGTCAACAGCCTTTTACAAAAAAACTCCTGTTCGTCTAAAAAATGGCCAAACAATCAGTTATTTTGTTATGCATTGCTATTTACTGGCGGCATTAAACGGTAAACTATGCCCAATTAATTTTTAGGAATAATATTATAATGACAGTGGTAACTCGTTTTGCTCCAAGTCCGACCGGCTATTTACATGTTGGTGGTGCCCGAACTGCCCTTTACTCTTGGCTGTATGCCAAGAGTAAAGGTGGCGAATTTGTATTAAGAATAGAAGATACAGATCTAGTGCGGTCTACCGATGAAGCAAAACAAGCCATTTTAGATGGTATGGATTGGTTAGGCTTACATCATGACAAAGGGCCTTACTATCAAACCGAGCGCTTTGACCGTTACAACCAAATTATTGAAGAGTTGCTAGAAAAAGGGTTGGCTTATAAGTGCTTCATGTCAGTTGCAGAACTCGACGCAATTCGTGAAGAGCAAGAAAAGAACGGAGAAAAGCCGCGTTATCCTGGTACTTGGCGTGACAGGACGGATCACCCTGAAGGTCAATCCTTCGTTATCCGATTCAAAAATCCATTAGAAGGTGATGTGGTTATTAATGACCATATTCGCGGCGAAATTCGTATTTCTAACACGGAATTAGATGATTTGATTATCAAGCGAACCGACGGTGCGCCGACCTATAACTTTTGTGTGGTTGTTGATGACTGGGATATGGGTATTACTCATGTTGTCAGAGGTGAGGACCACATTAATAACACGCCACGTCAAATTAATATTCTCAATGCATTGGCAGCGCCGATCCCTGAATATGCACATGTGTCGATGATTCTTGGAGATGATGGCAAAAAGTTATCTAAACGTCATGGCGCAGTTAGCGTTATGCAATACAGAGACGATGGTTATCTGCCTAAAGCGGTTTTGAACTATCTAGTTCGTTTAGGTTGGTCTCATGGTGATCAAGAAATATTCAGTGTTGAAGAAATGATCGAACATTTTAGCCTTGATTCGATAAGTAAGTCGGCGAGTGCATTTAACACAGAAAAACTAAACTGGTTAAATGAACACTACATTAAGACACTACCTGCGGCAGAGGTTGCCCCATATGCAAAATGGCACTTTGACCAACAAGGTATCGATTGCAGCAACGGCCCGAGCTTAGAGAGCGTGATTGAAATTCAAGCCGAGCGTGTAACGACGTTAAAAGAATTGGCTGCTATAAGTACTTACTTTTATGCTGATTTCGAGGCTTTTGATGAAAAGGCAGCTAAAAAGCATTTGCGTGTTGTTGCTAAAGAGCCATTGCAAGAAGTCAGAGAAGCGTTGCTTGCGGTTGTAGACTGGTCGCCTGAGAATATACAAGCTGCCATCAACGCAACTGCCGAGAAATTAGATGTGGGTATGGGCAAAATTGGCATGCCATTGCGTGTTGCAGCTACAGGTTCAGGCAATTCCCCGGCTTTAGATGTGACCTTAAACCTGATGAATAAAGATCAAATTGTGCAAAGAATAGACAAGGCGCTCATTTACATAACAAATAGAGAAAATTCTTAAAAAAATCGTTGACATAATTAAGTCAGATGCCTAGAATGCGCCCCGCTGTCAAGGAACTGTAGCGCAATACGTAGCTCGCAGGTCCATCTGGACACGGGGCTATAGCTCAGCTGGGAGAGCGCTTGCATGGCATGCAAGAGGTCGGCGGTTCGATCCCGCCTAGCTCCACCAAGTTTTATTATTGTGTGTCATGTTAGTAAAATCCAAATGTAGCAATTTGGTCTATGTTAGTAAAAATTGAGTCACCGCAAGGTAGTTGATTTTTGTAACAAAGGATAGAAAAAAATCCAAGCTGTCGCGGCTTGGTCTAGGTTAGGATAACGTCGTTCACATTAGTGTTCGGTTATTCTAACAAAAAACTATCAAAGTTTGCTTTGATGAAAAGTTTTTTGTCCCCTTCGTCTAGAGGCCTAGGACACCGCCCTTTCACGGCGGTAACAGGGGTTCGAATCCCCTAGGGGACGCCATTTTCCCATTTGTAAATTTGGGCAGTACTAGTACCAGTAACAAATCCAAGCTATCGTGGCTTGGTCTAGGTTAGAGTAACATCGTCCGCTTTTGTGTTCGGTTACTCTAACAAAAAACTATCAAAGTTCGCTTTGTTGAAAAGTTTTTTGTCCCCTTCGTCTAGAGGCCTAGGACACCGCCCTTTCACGGCGGTAACAGGGGTTCGAATCCCCTAGGGGACGCCAATTGAAGAAACCACCCAACCGGGTGGTTTTTTTTTATCTGTTTTTCGGTTTATATAAATAGAGACGATCTGCAGTATCGCGGATAACATAGATAAATAATTCAGACTAATCACCGTAAAAACTATCAATTGAGGCATACTTCTCCCTATGAAAATTGTATTAGCTCCAATGGAAGGTGTTGTCGATCACCTAATGAGAGATATGCTAACCAGAGTTGGTGGCTTTGACTTGTGCATCACTGAATTTATTAGAGTTGTTGAGCAACTGCTTCCAGAAAAAACATTCTATCGTTTATGCCCTGAACTCTTAAATGGTGCTGTCACATCGTCCGGTGTGCCGGTTAGAGTCCAATTGCTCGGACAACATCCAGAATGGTTAGCCGAAAACGCGGTAAGAGCGGTTGAATTAGGTTCTCCTGGTATTGATTTAAACTTTGGATGCCCGGCAAAAACAGTCAATAAAAGCAAAGGTGGGGCAGTGCTATTAAAAGAGCCTGAAACGCTTTACAAAATTATCAAAGCAGTGCGCGACGCGGTGCCTAAAGACCAGCCTGTAAGCGCAAAAATACGGCTCGGATTTGACGACACATCGCTCGCACTAGAAAACGCAGATGCAATCACTCAAGCGGGTGCGGATCTACTAACCGTTCATGCAAGAACCAAGTCAGATGGCTACAAACCGCCAGCTTATTGGGAATGGATTGCAAAAATTAAAGAAGTCACTGACATTCCGATTATTGCCAACGGTGAAATTTGGACTGCGGATGATGCCAAGCTCTGTCAAGAACGAAGCGGTTGTCAAAATTTAATGCTTGGACGCGGCGCTTTGGCAATGCCTAATTTAGCGCAAACAATCAAAAATAATCATACCCCAATGTCGTGGGAGCAGACCAAAGAGCTACTGGTGTCCTATTCTGGCTATGAAATATACTCTGATAAAGGGCGATATTACCCCAACAGAATAAAGCAGTGGTTTAACTATCTGAAAAGACAATACCCTGAAGCTGAAACTATGTTTGTTGAGCTAAGAAAGCTTAAAAATGCGGATGAAATCGTACGAATGTTGGCTTCATAAACAAATAGATATCCAAAAATCTGCTACGCTATCAGTTAATTCGAGTATCAACTATGTTGAATTGTTGACAATCGACTCGTTGTAAAAACGCAAATAGAATGACTAATTAGGTAATCTCGATTACAGTTTCTATCGCATTTTGCTAACTGATATAAACGAATAAGGTTAGCAAACATATTGTGTGGATGTTTAGCTCCGTTAATACAGTTAATCTTTATATAAAAACAAAAACGATGTTGTTCAACAACAAGGGAATATATGCTTAATACAAAACTAAAATTTGGGCTTGCGCTAGCAGTTTCTGTTGCTCTAGTTGCTGGCTGTAGTAATGACAAGCAAGAGGAAAAACAAAAAGGTGTAACTGGTATTGATAAAAATCCGTTCCCAAGTACTTACCAAAAAATTGAGAGCAAGCCGATCGTTATCACTAACGTGACCATTCTTGATGGCATAGGCGGTAAAATTGAAGCTGGTGAAATTTTGCTCAAAGATGGCGTTATTGTGGGAGTAGGTAAAAGTGTCAACGCACCATCCGAGGCAATCGAAATTGATGGCCAAGGAAAGTGGGTAACACCAGGCATTATTGATAACCACAGTCACTTAGGTGTTTATCCTTCACCATCAACTCGTTCACATTCCGATGGCAATGAAATGACCTCACCGGTAACCGCTGAGGTTTGGGCTGAGCATTCAATATGGCCACAAGATCCCGGCTTTCAGCGTGCGCTTGCAGGCGGTGTTACTTCGCTTCAGATCCTTCCTGGTTCAGCCAATTTATTCGGTGGTCGCAGTGTGACCATAAAAAACCTGCCTAATAGAACGATACAAGACATGAAGTTTCCAGAAGCCCCTTATGGCATCAAGATGGCGTGTGGGGAAAACCCCAAGCGTGTTTACGGCTCCAAAGGCGGTCCAATGACTCGCATGGGTAATGTCGCTGGCTATCGTCAAGCTTGGGCTCAAGCAGATGAATATCGAACCAAATGGGCTGACTATACAACTGAGCTTGAAGCAGGCGGTTCCCCTAAACGACCAACCCGAGATCTAAATTTAGATACACTTGCTGGTGTGCTAGATGGTGACATTATTGTTCATATGCATTGCTATAGGGCAGATGATATGGGCACTATGATGGATGTCATGAAGGAATTTAATTACAAGATTGGTACCTTCCATCATGCGGTAGAGGCTTATAAAATTGCCGATAAATTAGCTGAAAATAACGTTTGCTCCGCAATGTGGGCGGATTGGTGGGGCTTCAAAATGGAAGCTTATGATGGGATTAAAGAAAATATTCCTATGGTGCATGCCGCAAATGCTTGTGCCATAGTTCACTCCGATAGCGATCTTGGTATTCAGCGTTTGAATCAGGAAGCTGCCAAGGCATGGGCTGATGGCAAACGCGCAGGTATCGACATTAGTCAGGCCGACGCTTGGCAATGGTTATCTGCTAACCCTGCGAAGTCACTTGGTATTTTTGATAAAACAGGATCATTAGAAGCCGGTAAAAATGCGGATATCGTTTTGTGGAGTACCGACCCGTTTTCTACCTATGCACAAGCTGATAAAGTATTTATTGATGGTGCAATGGTATATGACCGCAGCAACCCTGAGTCATGGCCCGTGAGTGATTTCGAGCTAGGACAAATTGCTGAAGGAGATGCCAAATGAGTTTATTTAAGAAAGTTACCTTAGCCTCAAGCATTGCCATAGGACTCAGTTTAAGTGCATCAGTACTAGCTGAAAATATAGCCATTGTAGGTGCAAAAATCCATACTGTATCTGCGGCTGGTGTTATTGATAAAGGGACTGTGTTAATTAAAGACGGTCGTATTCAGCAAGTTATTGAAGGCACAGATGTACCCAGTGGGTACCGCGAAGTAAATGCTAAGGGTAAAGTAGTCACCCCCGGCTTTATTGGTGCTGCGACCTCATTAGGTCTGGTTGAGGTTAGTTCATCTGCAGGAACGGTTGATGCGCGGGTCGAATCACACCCTATCTCAACGGTAGGAGCTGCACTTGATGTGCAATATGCACTTAATAATGATTCAACACTGATACCAATTACCAGAATTGAAGGTTTTACATCGGCTGCAACGGGACTAGGTAGTACTGAACAGCTATTTTTAGGTCAAGGTGCTTTTATTACGCTAGCAACAACTTATCAACCGGTTATGAAAGCGAGAGCCTTCATGAAGCTGAATGTTGGTAATTCTGGTGCCGATGATAATGGTGGTAGTAGAGCGGCATTATGGGTTGCTATTAATCAGTCATTTGATGAAGCGAAATTTGCCAAGTCTTATACGATGGATCCAAGCCAAGATTGGCTAGGCCTGACTACAATGGCGGATGCTAAAGCGCTAATTCCTGTGCTTGATGGTAAAATGCCGCTAGTGGTTAATGCGGACAGAGCAGCTGATATCATGCAGGTTATCGCACTTAAAAAACGGTATTCAGGCTTAAATATTATTTTAGCAAGTGGTGTTGAAGCATGGCGTGTTGCTGATGAGTTAGCTAGACACAATATACCGGTCATACTCGATCCTGAATCTAATTTACCCGGTGCTTTTGATCAAATTGGCGCAACTTTAGAAAATGCAGCAAGATTACAGAAAGCGGGTGTTATCGTTGCGATTGGAATGGATACTCATAATATTCGCCTCGCAACCCAACATGCGGGAAATGCTGTTGCTAATGGTTTGCCACATTCTGCTGGTATCGCGTCATTAACCATTAACGTTGCCAAAATGTTTGGTATGGACGATCAAATAGGAAGCTTAGAACCTGGTAAGGTTGCAGACCTTGTTATTTGGAGTGGTGATCCGCTTGAAGTTACTCAAACGGCTGAGCAAGTATTTATTAAAGGTGAGCAAATTGACATGACTTCTCGCCAAACTAAATTGCTCGACCGCTACTTGAACCGCGATGTAAAAAAACCGGTTGGATATACTAGGCCATAAAGTGACAAAAGTGCGAAACTAGATATGAGCGCTATCTGGATTGAAACCAGGGAAGGGTATTTAGTGCCTAAATTTCTTTTCAGAATTAAGTCGTAGAATTTATTAATTGGCGTGAAGTATCATTATTAAGCCGCTAACGGACGTGTTGTCATTTTTTTTGACAACGTAACGAGCGGCTTTTTTATGCCTATAAAAAGTGGATGCTACAAATACAATAACCAACCATAAGTTAGAAATACTTTCCATTTAGTTTGCTATTATTTACATTAAGTTATTATTATTTAACCTTATGGGTAAAAAGTAATTAATATGTCCTTTAAAGAAAAGAGTACATGGGGTTCCCTTTTGGCTACGCTGCTGATTTTTGGAAACTATGCGATTTCCGTGTCCAGTATGGATTCGAGTATACTCAATCCCGACGAAATGATTGAGGTCGCAATGGACAGCTTGAGTTCAGCAATCTTCTTTATCGTTGTTGTTGAAATTATATTTCAGTCATTAATCGCTGCTGGCAGTCGCAACAAAATAGAGCTTGAAGGGGATGAGCGTGATAGTTTAATTACGTTAACCTCAAACAATTCAGGTTATTGGGTGTTAAGTATTGGCGTCATTATTACTATTGATCAATTAATTCTGCCGCATGTGTTTGGCATTGAATTCACGCCAGAAGAACACACTAGTATTCCTATGTTTGCAATGCACTTATTGTTGTTTAGTTTTATTTTTGCCAAAATAGTCTGTCTTAGTCATCAAATCTATCTTTATAGAAAGTATGCTGTGTAACAATAGCCTCAGTAAAAAAGATTAATAGTAAAGTGCGAGAGTGTCGTTTTATCGCAAATGAAATGACGCAGCAAAACTTACTATGACATTAGCTTCCCTTATTACCCGACGTAATTAACAAAATGGCAAATAATAATGACAAAGAATACTGAGCAGACTTTAACAGAGCTTGAAAGCAGATTAGCCAATACACAAGACAGCGCTCGTTCAACTCAAGCAGCAAAGCGGCATGCTAAAGGCTTTAATACAGCTCGCGAGAATGTGAGTAAGTTGTGCTCTGACAATTTGTTTAGAGAATATGGGCAACTCGCTGTTGCGGCTCAACGACAGCGTCGTGATTACGCGGAACTACAAACTGAGACTGCGGCGGATGGCGTCATTACTGGTATTTCTCCTGTCAATAATGAGCATATTACACTGGGTGCAAGATTCACTTCTCATGACACCGTACTGATTGTTAATGACTATTCGGTTTTAGCTGGCACTCAAGGTTATTTTCATCACCTTAAACTTGATCGAATGATTGAGATTGCACTGAAAAAGAGACTCCCCATTATTATGTTGACCGAAGGTGGTGGCGGTCGTCCGGGTGACACCGATATCTCTACTATTAATTCGGGCTTACAATGCACCACGTTTGGTCGCTGGGCTGGTCTTATAGGTAAAGTGCCTCGCATAGCAGTTAACAATGGCTACTGCTTTGCGGGCAACGCTGCGCTATTTGGCGCCGCTGATATTACGATTGCGACAACGTCTTCGTTTATTGGTATGGCTGGACCAGCGATGATTGAAGGGGGTGGGTTAGGTAAGTTCAGTCCTACTGATATCGGTCCAATTGATATGCAAGCCAAAAATGGTGTTGTCGATATCGTTGCCCAAGATGAAAATCATGCTATTGAAATCGCAAAAACCTGCTTAAGCTTTTTTCAAGGTCATAATACTAATTGGTCTGCGCCTGAAGATGATGCGCTCGATGGCATATTGCCTGATGATAGACGTTTTGTGTACGACATGCATAAAATCATATCAGGCATAGTAGATGTAGACTCTTTTATAGAAATTGGAAAGCAATACGGTACAGCCATTATTCAAGGCTTTGCTCGACTTGAAGGCAAACCTATTGGTGTTATCGCTAGTAATTGCAAAATGCTTGGAGGTGCAATTGATGTCGATGCGGCGAAGAAGTTGAATCGCTTTATGAAGCTATGCGATCAATTCTCGATTCCTATTATATCGCTTTGTGACACCCCTGGTTTTATGGTGGGACCGGAG
>Ga0256371_100011_pt1 | contig 48924 bp, 39 predicted proteins | sample SI3MviralmetaG_FD_190079 | JGI IMG/M metagenome (GOLD analysis project Ga0256371, IMG submission 190079) | Sea-ice brine viral communities from Beaufort Sea near Barrow, Alaska, United States - SI3M | ecosystem: Environmental > Aquatic > Marine > Coastal > Brine | place: USA: Alaska | collected...
GAATACTCCAGCGACGAATATTACAGCGACGAATATTACAGCGACGAATATTACAGCGACGAATATTACGGTGACGAATATTACGATGACGAATATTACGATGACGAATATTACGATGACGGATATTACGATGACGGATATTACGATGACGGATATTACGATGACAGATATTACGATGACGGATATTACGATGACGGATATTACGATGACGGATATTATGATGACGGATATTCTAACGACGAATATGACGATGACGACTAGGGCACCACCTATTAACGTTTAAATTAATACTTATAGTACGTATTAACTTTTCACCTTCGTAATTATAAAAATAGATGTTATCTAGCGCCCTATTTATTTAGGGCTTTTTTATTCATCGTTGTAACCTCTGTTGGGTAATCAATAAATGAGCCATCAATATATTGTCTATATTCGGTCTGATAACGTGATTATCTTCCATGGCATCAAATTATTGTCGCACAACTAAAAGTATCACTTGCGCAGATCTATCTAGCTTTAATTAAATTACTCGTCGCGTTGCCTATTAAGTAGATTGTAATCAAAATAAGCCCCCACCTAGTCTGCTCAGTCTTATTCCTTCAGCAATGTATTTCTCTAGCACAAAAAAGGTTAAACGATGCATCCGCTCTATTCAATTCGTATTGATTATACTAGCGGGTTAAGGCTAATTTTAAAATGAGCTTTAAATTCTTTCATTGACATCCCATTGACATTTACTTAACAACATGGTGCAATCGATTGCGTTAAACGGTTTGCGCTGTACTTAGGAAGTAAACTGTTTGATTTAGATCATCGTCATTGCTAGTCCACTAAAACTATAATTAGGAAATATCACAATGAAGAAAACGATTAAACTCACCGCCTTTGTATCAGCGTTAATTTTACAGGTTGGCGCTGCACATGCAGGCATGAAGATTGGAATTACACAAAATAATGTTGGTGTAGATAGTTATCAAACTACTTACGACAAGTCGATTAAAGAAGCAGCGAAAAATGCTTCTGACGTGGATGCCATCATACTTGATGCTGGCGGCGACATTGCACGACAGATTGCGCAAGTCCAGGATCTTATTCAACAAAACGTAGATGCGATTATTATCTGGCCTACCAATGGTCAAGCGCTTGTGCCAATCGTAAGAAAAGCAAAGCTAGCTGGGATCAAAGTTATCATCACTAACTCAAATATCGCTGAAGCGGGATTAGAGTATATTTCGGCGTTTTCTGGACCAAATAATATTACCCAAGGTAAATATTCGGCAGAAATGATGTGTGATGCACTTAACGGCGAAGGCAAGATAGTGCAAATAGCCGGTCAACCTGGTTATACAACGGCTATGGAACGTCAAAAGGGTTTTGAAGATCGCCTTGCTGTCGCTTGCCCAAATGTCACCATTGTTGAAACTCAGCCCGGTGATTGGAATCGTGAAAAATCACAGCGTGTAATGGAAAACTTCTTAATCAAATATGATGATATTGATGGTGTTTATGCAGGTGACGATAATATGGGAATAGGCGCATTAAATGCGGCTAAAGCAGCTAAAAGAAATGATATTAATTTCATTGGTGCTACTAATTTTGCGGTAGGTTATGAAGCCATGGCAAGAGGCGAGTATTATGGGTCTGTTTATCAATCACCAGTTGATGATGCGCGCGCCGCACTGCAAACGGCTATTGATGTTCTTAGTGGTAAATCTGTTCCAAAAATGAATTACTTTGACACGCCAAAAATTACAAAAGTCAATATGTGGAAATTTACTAAACCCGTTTTCTAACTCACTTTCTTAAATTAAAAATGCTTGTTGTTAGCTGTAAGGCAACAAGCTTATTCGCGTCCAAATGGTATCAATAATGACAAAATTAAAAAAAGAACATGGGTTGTCAAAACCAAATGAAGAAAACCCTGTGGTTAGAGTGGCTATCGATATTTTCGCCCGCCAAGGAATACTCATTGTATTTGTCATTTTCTTAATCGGTTTTTCACTTTTCTCAGAGCGTTTTTTCAGTGCTGATAATGTGATAGCAGTTATTCGTCAAGCATCAATCATTGGTGTCATCGCATTAGGGGTCACAATCGTCGTGATTGGCGGCAATCTTGATCTTTCCGTTGGTTCTTTGCTGTCTTGCTGCACTGTTTTAGTGGTTGATCTTCATGATATTTTGGGACCATTTCAAGCAGTCGTCATTATGTTTTGTGCTGCATTAGTTATTGGCGCAATCAATGGTTATTTGATTGGGTATTTAAAACTTAATTCACTCATTGTTACTCTCGGTATGCTATCCGCTATTCAAGGAATAACGTTGATATATACGGGTGGTCAAAATGTTGATATTCATAATCAAACTGATACTTGGTTCACCTTTTTTGGTCGTGACTACCTCTTTGGTATTCCGGTGCCCATATTCATCTTTATTGGTTTGGGTATCATCACTGAAATTGTACTTAGAACAACATCATACGGTAGGAAAATATTCTCTGTTGGGGGAAATCCTACGGCAGCTGTATTCTCGGGCATCAAGAAAAATAAAATAGTCTTTAGTACTTATCTAATCTCTGCATTCGCTACCGCATGCGGCGCTCTTATTCTCGGTTCTCGTGTTATGGGTTCTCAAAATAATGTAGGCCAGGGGTATGAGTTACTTGTATTGGCCGGTGTCATATTAGGTGGAACTAGTCTAATTGGAGGCTCTGGAAGCGCAGTTAGAACTATCATCGGTGTGCTGATATTAAGTTTCATTCAAAATGGATTGCTACTACTTAGTTATCCATATTACGTGCAATGGTTAGTCACCTGGGCGGTGATAATTCTCGCAGTTTGGTTCGATATAGCGTCAACACGCGGCCGACTGCTTACCTCATATTAAAATGACCATGTGCTCTTGGAGAATAAAATGTCATCTACAGTAAAACAAATCAACATGACTAAAAAAATTAAAAAGGTCATTTATGAACAACCTATTTGGTTATTCATAGTGCTCTGTGTAATCGGTTTTAGTTTTTCCTCTGAATACTTTTTTGATCTAAATAATTTTAAAAACATCCTAGTTCAAACATCGACAATCGGTTTAATTGCGCTTGGTTTAACCCTGGTAATGATAAATGGAAATATTGATCTTTCGGTTGGTGCGATTGTCGCTTTATCAGCCTGTTTAGCGGTTGATCTACAAGCTGATTACGGCATGTTTATGGCCATTATAATCGGACTTGTTTCGGGCGTAATATTGGGAGCACTGAATGGCTTAATTGTTTGGAAAACAGGTGTCGATGCTTTTATTGTCACTCTTGGCGCGATGATTGGCATCAGAGGTTTAGTTTTTGTTTATACCGAAGAGCAGTCATTTTTTGCTAACGACTTTGCTTTTTCTGATATGGGTAGTAGCTCACTTGCTGGGATCCCAGCATTAGCCTTAATTTTGATTGGTTTTGCCATAATAGTGCATTTCATTCTGGCTTACACAATTCATGGCCGAAACACATATGCGGTTGGCGGCAATCGACAAGCTTCGATTGACGCAGGGATCCGAGTTGGCCCTAATATGGTTATCAATTTCGCTATTTGCGGTTTTTTAGCGGCTCTAGCGGGTGTAACTTTGTCCTCGCAAATGGGGGCTGCCACACCTAACTTAGGTCGCGACTTTGAATTATGGGCGATTACGGCGGTTGTACTTGGCGGCACTAAACTTACCGGCGGGGTAGGTAGTATTATCGGGACATTCGGAGGGGTTATCGCGATCGGTATTTTGCGCAACGGTATGAACTTACTCCAAGTCCCTTCATTTTACGTGCTCGTCATTATGGGTGTAATCTTAATCACAGTCCTCTTTTTTGATAGACAGGTGAATCTGCGTTTAGAGAAGGAGGTAGGATAATGAATAACGTAAACGCTAATCAAAATCCTGATATAGGATCCACTAAAGATCGTGTCATTCTGAGATTAGAAAATATCACCAAACGTTTTCCTCCATCGGTTATTGCTCTAGATAATGTAAGTTTGGATATTAGAGAGGGTGAAGTTCATGCGCTTGTTGGTGAAAATGGCGCAGGGAAATCGACCTTAATGAAGGTGTTGGCAGGTATACATCAAGCCAATTCAGGAACGATTCAACTAGACGGCGAAATCATTGAACTTAATGGCCCTATGGCTGCCAAGAAACAAGGGCTTTTACTCATACATCAAGAACTTTCATTAGTTGGTGATATGACCGTTGCTGAGAATATTTACCTCGGTAATCTTCCAAAAAAGTGGCCAAATATAGTCGACAATAAAGTGCTGTATGCCAATGTGGATAAGATTTTAGCGCGCTTAAAATGTAATTTTAACGCTAAAGACAAAGTTTCCTCACTATCGATTGCAATGAAACATATGGTCGAAATTGCGCGCGCGTTAGTGTTTACGCCGAAAATAGTTATCTTTGACGAACCCACCGCTTCACTAACAGATACAGAAAAATTTGTTCTTTTTGATGTCATCAATGATTTGAAAAAGGATGGCGTTGCTATCGTCTATATTTCACATCGAATGGATGAAATATTTAGTTTATCGGATCGTATTACGGTGCTGCGCGACGGTTGTTACCGTGACACTGTAAATACCCAGGAAACAGATGAGGATAAACTGACACATATGATGATTGGCCGGAGCCTCGACGGTAATACTAAGTCCGTGATGGGCGAATTAGGTAATATTGCATTAGAGGTAAAAGATTTAAGCTGTGCTGGTCGCTTTAAAAATATTAATTTCACACTTCGTAAGGGGGAAGTACTTGGCATGTACGGTCTAGTTGGAGCAGGGCGAACAGAAATAGCAGAAACCTTATTTGGCATTAGAGCACAAACATCAGGGCAAATATTTTTGGACTCTGAACTCGTTAATATTAAATCACCAGCGGATGCTGTCGAGAATGGTATTGCGCTTGTGCCAGAAAACAGGAAAGAACAAGGCTTGGTTCTTGGAATGAATTGTCGCGATAACATTACGATGTCAATTTTAAACAAACTTGACTATATGGGTGTGTTGCGCCAGAAAGATGAATTGGCAATATATAACAAATATGAAAGTGAGCTAGCCATCAAAACCCCAAGTTGGGCACAAAAAGTGGGAAACCTCAGCGGTGGTAACCAGCAAAAAGTAGTTATTGGCAAATGGTTAGCCACAAACCCTAAAGTATTAATTCTTGATGAGCCGACTAGAGGTATAGATGTCGGTTCAAAGTCTGAAATTCATAAGTTAATTCGTAAACTGGCACAAGAAGGAGGATACGCAATATTAGTAATCTCCTCTGAAATGCCGGAAGTTTTAGGCGTTAGTGACAGAATTCTTGCGCTCTTCGATGGTAAAATAAATGGCGAATTTACGGATAAAGAAGTAACGGAAGATAAATTAGTAAAAGCGATATCTTTCGATAATTCCATAGTCAAAAAACGTGATAGCTAAACCGTTGTAATGATAGGGGCATAAAATGAAATTAACTGTATTTGAGTCGAAAAATATCATTGCAAGTTTGACTAATGTTGTCAATTTTGAAGTGTATATTACCGATAATGAAGGACAAGTACTTCACTCGAATAGTGTTAATTTTACTGGTGTTTTTAATCAAGCGGCGTTGAACGTGGTGACCAATAATAAACGTAAAGTTATTGTTGAAGAAAGTAACTCCGATAATGCCGAGCTTGAAGTTAATGGTTGGCTATTATTACCAATATTGTCAGGAGGATTGGCCATTGGTGCTGTTTGTCTTAGAGGCGATTTAGCCAAAGTGCTCTCTGCCGAAAACTTTATTTTGGAAATAGTCAACCTCAACATCAGGCAACGAAATAATATTCAATTAGCGCCTAATTCGTCTAACTTAATAGAGCTTTCAGCATCTCCACTACTGGCGCAAGACATAAAAAATAAAATAGCCATTCCCGTGTTCGAGAGTGCGCAAGACTCTATGCATAACCCTGAAGACCAAGTTGTCGTCATTATTATTGAGCTTAGTCAAATTAACCATGGCGCGGACCTCGAAGAAGATCAGTTATGCACGATCCGAACAATGCTGGATAGGAGCGGATTTAAAAGCGATAATGTTGATGCATGTGATGATCGAGAAATGAAAGTACTTCGGAAAATCAGAAGTAGCAATCAAGAGTTTGATTTATCAACAACGTTAAAAAATATACAGTTATTAGCTAATAAGCTGTCTGCTATCAGTTGGTTAGATTTTCATATCTCGTGCGGGAATTATTATGATGGAATAGAGAAAGCTCAAATTTCTTACCAGTCGGCCTTAAAAACATTATTTATTGGTAAAGTTCTCTACCCAGAAAAGAAAATATATCTATACAGCGAAATGGCGCTTGATGTCTTGTTGTTTGAAACAAGAAATGAATGGCCATTAAAACACATGTTTAATACCTATGAAAAATTAATGTTTAGGGATAAAAACGATTGTTTGAAGAATACGTTGGATAGCCTATTTTTTGCAAACTTAAATATTGGTAAAGCTGCAGATAACTTAAATATCCATAGAAATACCCTTAGATATCGGCTCGATATCATTAAAGAATGTACAGGTTTAGATGTTACTAAACTAAATAATATGTTCGTTCTATATTCAGCCGTTCGGTTAAATAGGTTAAGCAAAGTGAGCTAAAATCACTACATTTTGGCATCTACTCAACATGCTTTTATTACGCATTTTTTTATTGTGTTTATAACTTAAATATCAGTAACTTAGGTAGTTTTTTCGCTCGAAAAAATTTCAATAAAAAACAGTGCAAACACACAAAAAACAATTGAAAGATTTGGACTATTACCCAATGTTTAACGCATTCATCTCCTACATAATTATGCCTAATCTGGTAATTACAACGCAGCGAGATGGGGAAAATATAAATGAACAAAGTAAAACTTATTACTCTTTCAGGAATATCGTTAGCGGGGCTGTTGTCAGCTCCCGTATTCGCAGAATCAAGCCATGATATAGGAAGTCATGGTTACTTTAGATACAATTCAGGTTTGTCAAAAGGTAATGACGAACAAGTCGTCTTTATGGCCCCTGGTGCGGGTGGAAAATATCGTTATGGTAACGAAACCGATTTGCATAGTGAGATCTCTATTTATGATACATATAAAATAAATAGTGATCCCGATGGTGCTTATTTTCACATGGAAGCCATGTTCACTGTCCGATCTGTTGATGGCGGATTCTCTGCAATGGATTTTGATAATGCTGAAGAGTTTTACATTGAAGCAGGTAACTTAACGACAAAGTTCGGAAGCCCTAAAATTTGGGGTGGCCGTCGAATGTTTTTAGAACGTTATACGACGGATATGAATGATTTTGCATTTTTAAACACGACTTTCGCTGATGGCGTGCGTTGGGCTGATGGTGCTGGTATCAGAGATATTGATGTTGGACCTGGTTTGTTGGATCTTAAGTTGGTTAGGGTTGGTTCTGATCGCGATATTATCACCGGTGAAAAAACGTACCAAACAAATTTTGATGTTCGTCTTGATGAAATTGAAGTTAACCCAGGCGGCAGAGTAATGCTTTGGGGTTTAGTCAGCACCAGTAGTAGTAAATTTGACATTGAAAACACCAGTGGGTTTGCCGTCGGAGTGGCTCATAAACAGGCTGATACTTGGGGTGGAAATAACCGTTTTATGATCCAATACGGTGTTGGTTTGGCACGAGAAGCCGGACATTCAAGCGTTGACTCTTCATTAGGGCAAGTTAGAAGCACAGGAGCAGCTGACGACTTAGAAGATGCGAAGACTTTTCGCATAACTAACCAACTCATTGTTGAACCTAACGATTCATTTGGTATGGCAACTACCTTAATTTACGAATCAAGAGAATCGAAAAAGTTTGATGGAACGGATCAACTGTGGCTAAGTGCAGGAATACGTCCTTATTATTTCATAAGTGATTATTTCCGTATCCCAATCGAGATTGGTGTTGATTACGTTGATGATAAAACGGCTGGTACGAGTGGTACTCTAGTTAAGGCGACCATTGCGGCTGAGTTTGCACTAACTCGCGGAGTTTGGTCTCGTCCTGTGATCCGTGCGTATGTTACGCATGCTCAATGGTCTGATTCATTCGTAGGTCAAGTTGGTGGTGTTGTTTTCCAAGAAGATAATGATGGTCTGACTGCCGGTGTCCAAGTAGAGACGTGGTGGTAAATAAAAGACAGAACTGAACAAGGTCTCTCGCCATATTTATATGCGGGGGACTGGTTTTTTCTAGTAGGGCAAGACAAAGACATTTAGATTTTAGCGCGTGTAACAAGCAAATTTATGTATTTAGGTTTTAGCTATTGACGTAGAACCCCGTTCAATTAATTCAGGGGTAACGGTAATATTTTTTAACGATTCTTCAGGATTTATTAATCTATTTAAAATAACTTCCGCTGCATTTTTTCCCATTTCCATTCTTGGAATGGCAATGGTCGTTAACGGAGTTTTAAACAGACTAAGATATGGCATGTTGTTGAAGCCAATCACCGAAACATCATCAGGACAAGCTAACCCAGCGCTCTCTAACGCACAAATACAACCCAAAGCGACCAAGTCGTTACCTGCAACAATGGCGCTAAATGGCTTATCTTGTTTTATTAATCTCTCTCCAAGATTTATTCCTGAAATCTCAGTGAACTCATCTCCAAGAACAATCAGTGATTCGTCTAATGTTAAACCATTCGCGAGTATTTCTTTTTTAAATGCTTCGTAGCGCTGATTACCATCGGAAATGTCTAAAGGTCCTGATGCAAATGCAATATTTTTATGACCTAAACTAATAAGATGACGAATAGCAAGCTTGATACCAGCCTCGTTATCAATCACAATCTGGTCTAGCTTATGCGCATCTAGTGAACGCCCTACAGTCACTGTAGGTAGATGATTCGCTAGGCAATATTCTACAGCTTCATCTTGACGAAAAGCACAAGCGAGGATAAACCCATCAACTTGCCTCATTTTCATTTTTTTTATTTCATCTAACGCTGTGGCTATATTGTTTTCTGAATAGGCAATGAGTGGTGTGTAAGATGCCTGACTTAGAACGTTAATTATTCCTTTTAATATAGGCGGATAAATTGGATTCATTAAGTCAGGTATGATGACGCCTATGTTCATCGAACGGCCTGTTTTTAAAGCATAGGCCATAGTATTTTGAACATAACCAAGTTCGTCGGCTATCTTTTCCACCTGAGCAACTAGCTCAGGCGTTAGCATTCCTCTGGTTTTCGGATTAAGCGCGCGTGAAACCGAAGAAGTATTAATTTTTAGATGATTCGCTAAATCACGCAATGTTACTTTTTTTATCGATGTCACTATAACTATCTCTTGTACGGTATAAATTCATCCCGATTTACGGTGGCGATTGTAGCATGGGCAAAATTATTATTAATTCCACATCCTAAATTATAATATGCTTTAAAACGTGTTTGATTAAAAGTCTGACCAATTAATTACACGTTTAGCTTAATGTATAATTGCATAAATACTGCGATAGTTAGATTTCAATACAATCATCACAAGCAGTATCGTTGCATAAATCAGACTCCTTTAATGCTTATGGAACCCAGACTTTGTGCCACAACCGCAGGCAGTTGCGGCCGGACTTAATTTATCAACAATGGTATTTTTCTTCAAACCTTCGGCTAAAATTCCACTACCTCCGCTGATGACTCGTATAACCGGCAAACCACTTTCAGGATCGGTTACTAAAGTATCATCTGACATTCGTTGGAACACTTCAAACCTTCTGGGTTTAATATCACTGTCCATACTAATTGTTTCATAAACGTAAGTGGGCATAAAGTCGCGCCTTATTGTTTTTGAAGTTGGGCTGCGCAGGTATGCTGCTATTTAACCCAAACTCAATGCGATAATAATAATAATGCAATCGTTTGTCGCTAGTCAATAATAACTTGCTTTAATATTGACCACCGCGAAGCATCATCTGTAAAGGATTTTCAATATAATGTTTTAATGCTTGCAAAAATTCGGCTGCAACGGCGCCATCAACAACTCTATGGTCAGCAGATAAAGTACAGCTAAACATAGTCGCAATAGCCAATTCATCATTTTTGACGACGGGTCTTTTTTCTGACGCACCCACCGCTAATATGCAGGACTGAGGCGGATTAATAATCGCACTGAATGACTTGATACCGTATTTACCTAAATTAGAAATCGAGAAGCCACCGCCTTGATAATCAGCAGGCTGTAATCGCCCATTTTTAGCTTTTTCAGCTAGGGCTTTAACTTGATTGGAAATAACCTCAAGTCCTTTGCTATCGACTTGACGAAGAATGGGTGTAATTAACCCATTCTCCGTTGCGACAGCAATTGAAATATCAATATCTTTATATTGTAATACGGCCTCATCTGTCCAACTCGCATTCACTTGTGGTACGTCTTGAAGTGCTAACGCTGCTGCCTTAATAATAAAGTCATTGATAGTTAATTTATAACTGGTTTTACTATTTTGTGCTTGCGCGTTCAGTTCATGGCGCAGGTTATCTAAAGCATCCGCTTCACAATCGATGGTTAAATAGAAATGTGGTATTTGCTGTTTTGATTCTACCAATCGTTTAGCAATCACTTTTCGCACACTACTGTGTTTTATTACGTCAACATTAGATGCAGTAGCAGCTGGAACAGCAGCAGCAACCGTAAGGTCTTGTTCTTCGACAACTCTAGGCATTTTGTTTTGTGCGTCGTTCGTAATTAATGACGAGTCATTATTAGCCACAAAATGATCAACGTCGCTTTTAAGTATTCGCCCTTTTGGACCACTTCCACTAAGCCCACTCAGTTCAACATTATTAATAGATGCTACGCGTCGCGCTGAGGGGCTAGAAAATATGCGTTTTGGATCTGTTGAAGGCATCGGTGGCGCTTCGGTTTGTTGAACAGGCAAAGAACCTGTCGGTTGATCACTTATAATAGGTGCTTGTTCAACTGGGCTACTTGGTGTTGATGATAAATCGTCAAGAATATCCATAGTCTCGTTTTCTTCAAGCAAAATAGCGACCACCGTATTTACCGCAACTTCTTCACTATTGGCCTCGACTAATATTTTCCCTAGAATGCCAGAACCTTTGGCTTCTACTTCAATCATTGCTTTGTCGGTTTCTACTTCAAAAATGACTTCGCCTTCTGTCACTTTATCACCCACAGCCTTGGTCCATAAGTTTATTGTTCCTGCATCAAAGTCAGGAGTGACTGCAGGTAATGTGATTTCAATTGACACGTGATGTCTCCTCAATTTTGGATGGTATGCTTATCTTTTACTCTGCCGGATAAACGGGATGCCACAATTTATGACTGAAGCTTTGCTCATAGGCCTTTCCATTAGGAAAACTGACAAGTTCAAACTGCAGTCCCCATGGACTTCTAAAGTAGACCCAGGTTTGGCCACCGCTGGGGCCTTCGGTTCTTATGGTTGGCTCGCCCATAATGTCAACGCCTTTAAGTTTCAGGTATTCCAACGCGGTGTGAAAGTCATCTACATACAGCGCAATGTGATGACCACCGATATCACTGTTCTTAGGTTGGTTTTTATTTTGATTTGGAGCCGAGTATTCAAACAGCTCAAAATTTGAACCGTTTTTACACCGGAGAAAGCGCAATTTATTCATGACGGTTTTTTTGTCTACACCCAATGTTTTTTCCATCCATAAACCGTCATCAAAAGGACCCAGTTCGTAAAAGGGCTCACAGCCAATGATGTCGACAAAAAAGGCAACAGCTTCCTGAAGGTTCGGGACCGTTAGACCTATGTGGTCTGTGCCACGTAGCCCGGGCAATCCAGTCTTAGTTGGTTTGTTCATGGATCCCCTTGTCCTTCATGGCTTGTTGAAATGCTTGGCCAATTTCCTCAGCGCCAACATAAGCCGATCTTTCAAGAACTTTCGAGACATTCGGTGATGATTCGCCACCATAAATACGCTTGACGGGGTGGTCTAAATAATCAAACAGGCGGTTTTGAACTTCATCAACTACCATTGCACCGTAAGAATTGGTCAGACTGCCTTGCTCTAATACAATGACATGATTCGTTTTACGCACACTTTCGCCAATGGTTCCCCAGTCTAATCCTGCTCGGTCCAGAGAACGTAAGTCTATTATCTCGGCATCAATACCCAGGTCTTCACACACTTTTACGGCTTCGCTCACCATATTTAAGTAAGTCAGGACTGTGAATTTGCTTCCTTTTCTCACAACTTTGGCTTTGCCCAATTCAATGAAATAATCTAAGTCATCTGAGGCAGCCAAACCAGGTTTTGTATATAGCTCGACTGTTTCAATTACCAGCACTGGGTCTTCGCATTGCAAAGCTGAATTCATGAGTCCGACATAATCAAATGGCGTTGATGGGGCAACAATTCTCCAACCAGGCCACATAGCAAATAAACCGGCAGGGTCCATTGAATGTTGAGCGCCGTACCCTGATCCAATAGCGATTTTAGTGCGCAATACCAATGGAACGTTTACTGTGCCACCAAACATATGTCTAGCTTTTGCTATTTGATTAAATAGCTGGTCAGCAGCAACTAAGCCAAAGTCGGGATACATTAGTTCAACGATAGGTCTGTACTTACCCACCATGGCCACACCACCCGCTAGTCCAACGAAACCATGTTCGGCAATGGGTGTTGGCACACACCGATCAGGCCATCTTTGAGGAATACCCTTGGTCGCGCCATTTGTGCCGCCTTTGAGTTTATGAACATCTTCACCAAGCACGAAGTAACGCTCATCTGTTTCAAAACGACGAACAGCCACGTTGGCTATAGATTCAATAAATTTAACTTTCTTTAAATCGCCTTGGTACGACTCTTGTTCTATGTAATCCAAGCCTTCCATTTCAGAAAGATCGCCTCTGAGATCATTATCTCGAGTTTTTGGATCAGGCCACAAGGAAGTATTGACCTGACATTTACCATTGTCACTATTGGTTAATTTATTCATTGCAATATTAGTAACTTTGGCACAGTTATCCCGAATAAATTTGATATCTGAATCGGTAACCCAATTCAATTCCAACATTTTTTTCTCCATACAATCTATGGGATCTCTTTTGCGTCTTTCCTCTTCTTCGGCCTTGTCACGGTAACCAAAAGCACTGCCTTTTACACCGCCGCCATGATGATAATAACGATACACATCAACTTCTAATACCGCTGGGCCTTTGCCGTCTCTGAGTAGTTTTTCAACACGCGACATAGCCACCCGAACACTAATAGGATTCATGCCATCGACTCTAAAAGAGGGGATACCAAAGCCTAACCCGCGTGAAGACATTCTTGTTTCACGAGCTTGTTCTTCTAAGGTTGTAGATACTGCGTAGCCATTGTTTTCAATAAAGAAACACAGGGGTAAGTTGTAGAGGGCCGCCAAATTTAACGTTTCAAGTACATTTCCAATATGACAAGAGCCGTCGCCAAAAGCGGTTAGTACGATACCTTGCTCGTTATCTCGCTGCTTTGACCATGCCATACCCGCAGCGATAGGAACACCGCCACCAACAATAGCGTTGGTACCGAGAACGCCAGCTTCTTCCCAGCGTAAATGCATTGAACCACCGCGACCTCCAGAAAATCCGGGGGTTAAGCCCATAATTTCAGCCATAGTGCGATAAATTAACTCATGCACATCGCCAGAGAAATCTTCGGTTGTGGGATCGAAACTTGCTTCATTAATATAGTTAAGAGATTTAGCTAGAAAAAGGTGATGCCCGCGATGTGAACCGTTGACTAAGTCATCCGTTTCTAAAACCGACATCGCAGCAACCATGGCGCCTTCGTGACCGACACTCGTATGCAGGGGACCATGCACCAAGCCTTGATTGTCTAATAGGATCAGTTCTTCTTCAAACGTTCGAATTAGATGCATATGACTCAACATTTTGACGCATTCATCTTTTCCAATTTCTTTCCAATCCGCGTCTGTTGAAGTAATTTCTAACCAATCAACATTTAACGAAATCTTCTTCGCCTTAGACATCTTTTTAACTCCTATGAAAATTTAACAAGTGTTCGTGGTTGTGCTCAAGACTGATTACCATTCGATGGCAATGTACTTTTTCTCAATAAATTCGTGAATACCATCTTGTGCACCTTCACGTCCTATTCCACTTTGTTTTACGCCGCCAAAAGGAGCGGCTGGATCTGATATAAATCCTCTATTGATCCCCAAGACACCGGCTTCAATTTTTAGCGCGAGATTGAGTGCACAACTGATGTCGTTGCTCATAATATAGGCCGCCAAACCGAGCTCAGTTTGATTTGCCATTGTGATTACTTGCTCTATATCCTCAAAAGAAATTATCGGTGCAACAGGGCCAAATATCTCTTGTGTAAGAATGTCGGCATGTTCCGGGAGATCGACAATAACTGTGGGTTCATAAAAATACCCTTTACGGTCTATTCGTTTACCACCAGTAAGCACTTTTGCGCCAAGTGCCGTTGCTTGATCGACGAGTTGTTCCACTTTATCTAAGGTTTTCTCGTTAACTAATGGACCAACGTCGATATTTTCCTCTAATCCGTCACCTACGTTTAGCTTAGCCATTTCGCTGGCTAACCTAGCGGAAAACTCTTGAATGACTGACGCATGCACATAAAATCGATTGGCACCGATACATGACTCACCAGCATTTCTCATTTTTGCGACCATTGCACTTTCAATAGCAATATCCATATCGGCATCAGCAAGCACTATAAATGGTGCATTTCCACCTAATTCCATAGAACAGTTAACAATCCGTTCGCTGGCTTTTTTGAGTAATACTCGGCCAACTTCAGTAGAGCCCGTGAAGGATATTTTTCTCACTCTTGGATCATCTAATATGGTTTCGGACATCAAAGATGACTGTGTTGACGGTATAACATTCACAACACCCGCTGGTACGCCTGCATCTTCAAGTAAACCGGCAAGTAATAATGCGGTTAATGGCGTTTCGCATGCAGGTTTTAAAATAACGGTGCAACCCGCGGCTAGAGCTGGCGCTATTTTTCTTGTAGCCATCGCGGCAGGGAAATTCCATGGCGTAATAAGTAAGCACACACCAACTGGTTGATGCACTACCATTATATGATTGTTACCAGACGGGGAGCGCGTTAACAGACCCGAATCGCGCACAGCTTCTTCGGAATACCAACGGAAAAACTCCGCAGCATAATTTACTTCCCCGAGGCCTTCCGATAATGTTTTTCCTTCTTCTAATGATATGACAGTGGCTATTTCCACTTTACGTTCCATCATTAATGTATAAGCTTTACGTAATATTTCAGCTCGTGCTCTTGGTGTAAGTTGATTCCACTTTGGTCCTGCCGCATAAGCAGCATCTACGGCACTTATCGCATCTTCTTTTGTTGCTGAAGAAACCGCTAAAAGGGCTTCTTCAGAGGCTGGATTAAATACACTAAATTGGCTCTCATCAGAAGACTTTGTCCATTGACCGTTGATATAAAGTTGAGTATGCAGTTCGTTTATTAACGTATTGTTCATCTTTTTCTCTAATGTTAGATATTGAACATAATCAATATTGCTGAAAAATTAAAAACGTATAATTATTTTTCATTAATATTCGTTTGCAACAAACAACTCTTGTGCAGGAAACAGGGTGATTACCTTGCAACCATCTTTAGTCACAACAACCTCTTCTTCGATCCGCGCTGCACCTGTTCCGTCTGCCGCTGGGCAAAAAGTTTCTAGTGCGAAAACCATCCCCTCTTTTAATTCAAAGGGATTTTCAAAAGACACTAGTCGGCTAATAATAGGGCGCTCGTGAAGTGCCATTCCAAGGCCATGGCCAAACTGCAAACCAAATGCCTCCATTTCACTAGTGAAACCGAAATCTTCCGCTTTAGGCCATACTGCGGCTATTTTATCGGTAGTAACGCCCGGCTTAACTAACGCAATAGCGTTGTCGATCCACTCACGAGCCTGTTTGTATGCATCAACCTGACCTTGTGTTTTGGAACACACATTAAGAGTGCGGTAATAACACGTTCGATAGCCCATAAATGATTGAATAATATCGAAAAATGCTTGATCTCCAGGACGATACATTCGGTCCGTGAAGTTATGAGGGTGTGGATTGCATCGCTCGCCAGAAACGGCGTTTATTGCCTCAACATCATCTGAGCCGTTGTCATAAAGGAACTTGTTAACATCGCCAACAATTTCATTCTCTCTAACACCCGGCTTTAGGTTTTCAGAAATAAGGTGATAAGCGCCGTCTACCATAGAAGCAGCAGTGTTAAGCAGGATGATTTCATCCATACTTTTAATTTCCCGTGCATCTAACATGACTTGTTGCGCATCAACAACGGTGATGCCCTCAGCCTGCAATGCAAAAAACATCGGTGGCTCCATAATGTCTACGCCAAGTGGCATATCTGCAACGCCTTCAGTGCGCAGTAAATCGGCAATTTGCTTGGCCGCATTTTTAAACAATCCGGCTTGTTCGCCAATTGAGCCTCTAAGCCCTAGCATGCCCGCATGTACGTGTGTTTCGTCTAACCACGGCATGTGCATACGATGGTGAGCGGCGGCGGATCCAAAGTCCCAAAGATAGGGATCTGAGTTACCTGTAAATAACGTGTAGCGGCATATTTTATCACGTGACCATTCACCGATAACACTGCTGGTTAAATAACGAATGTTGTTATTATCAAAGCATAAAATAGCGCCAAGGTTTGAATTGGCAAGCGCTTGCTTTGCTCGTGCTGTGCGATACTTATGCAGGCGGCGATAATTAACGCGTTCTTCAAAGTCGACTGACATCCGACCCGGTGATGGAATTGGACGTTCCCAATCCCAACCAGGCTCGATATCTTCGTCTAATATAATTTTGGGTTCTGTAGGACTCAAGTTTTCCATCATTTCACCTATTGTAAAAAAAGAAGGCGTGAAGCAAACGATTGCATTTCACGCCGATTAGCCCACAAAATAGTAGATATGGGTCAAAGTGGGAGATACAGCCATTGAGATAAACAACGCTAACGTTGTTTTTGATAGCAACGTTATATGAAAACTCAAGTATTAACGCAATCGATTGCATCATATTTTTTAAGTACTGTCAAATGAAGGTTACTTATAAATTATCTAATCGACCGTAGAGGTCACAAATGACATTAATTGAATTAAATCTTTGGCTTGGATGTTGTCAAAAATAAGCTTTTGTGTTGCTTTATAAGACCTAAATTGAAGGTTATTGAAAATAAGGTTGCCGTATTCGTGGCAATGTTCATTTGATGTGTCTTTGTGTATCCGTTTTTACCGACATATTAATCTGTTTTAAATCAGCATGTTATTGCGTTGGTAGTGTGACTTTAAAATCCAAAAAAACGTGTATATAATTTATGTTTGACACCGACTACCTTTTATGGTGCAATCGATTGCACTGAATTTACTTAATATTCACAATATTTTTTTAAGATACTTATTATTAAACAGGGAATAGCTACCAATAACGTTAGACGAGACTACCCATGTTTTGACTTAGTTATTACGCTAGGTACTAAAATAACAAACGTTAATTTCTACAATTAACTAATTAATATATAGAGAGTAATAAAATGGATAAAACCAGACTAGCCGACAAAAACATTCTGATTACAGGTGCTGCACGTGGCATGGGCGCAGCAGTTGCTGAGCACTTTGCCAGTCAAGGTGCAAAAGTGTGCGTCGCAGATATTAATGTTGATTCATGTATAGAAGTTGCGGCTCGGATAAATGAAGCAGGTGGTCATGCAATCGCAGTAAAACTTGATGTTACTAAGCGAGATGAAATGACAGCAGCGGTCAGTGCCACTGTTGAAGCCTTCGGTAGCATTAATATTATGCTTAACAATGCAGGTATTAATAAACCCATGATGTTTCTTGATATAACGGAGGAAAATTGGCATCAAATTATGGATGTTAATGCGCTAGGTTGCCTTATTGGCATGCAAGAAGCTGCTAAGCAGATGATAAAACAAGGCAAACAAGATGAACCTTATAAAATCATTAATGTGGGCTCAATTTTGTCACGACAGGCCTTTGATGATGTCATCCCATATAGCTGCAGTAAGCATTCGGTTTTGGCAATGATAAATGGCGGAGCTAAAGCACTGGCAAAAGATAATATCACCGTCAACGGTTATGCACCTGGCGTTGTAAGAACCGAATTATGGGAACAGCTTGATAAAGACCTTGTCGCAATAGGCAAATTTGAAAAAGCAGGGGAATCAATGGATAAACTCGCGGAAGATATGATTTTGTTGAATAGATATTCTTACCCTAAAGATATCGTGGGTACGGCAAGTTTTCTGGCCAGTTCAGAATCTGACTATATGACAGGTCAACTACTTATGATTGATGGCGGAATGGTCATGCAATGATCGTCACCAGTGTAAATAATATCTGTGAAATTCAATAGTTAGCTTCGTGATGAAGCATTCATTACCCCCTATTCAAAGAAAGCTATTTTTTTGAATAATATATTGATTTAAATAGATTATATTTAAAACACTTCAAAGTAAGCATCAATATTTCCTGAATAAACCTTGCCCTATTTTCGCTTCCGAAAAAAGGGCAAGGTTACACTGTGACAACTTATCATCTCGATTTAGAGGAAAATATCAATATGACAGCTAAATATGTGAAGTTTGGCAATGAAGCTCGTTTTAGCGTGCTCAAAGGCGTCAATATATTAGCCGACGCTGTAAAAGTTACTCTGGGTCCTAAAGGCCGTAACGTAATTATAGATAAACCAGTTGGAGCACCTATTATTACAAAGGACGGTGTGACCGTTGCCAAAGAAATAGAATTAGAAGATAGGTTTGAAAATATGGGAGCTCAATTAGTCAAGGAGGTCGCGTTTCAGTCTAGTAACTATGCGGGCGACGGCACAACAACCGCGACAGTAATAGCGCAAGCGATTATCGTTGAAGGAATGAAAGCAGTTGCCGCAGGCATGAACCCAATGGACCTTAAAAGGGGCATTGATAAAGGCGTAGAAGAGGTGGTTAAAGCCCTTAAACGATTGTCTCAGTCATGCTCTGATGCCAAATCTATCGAACAAGTAGGTTGTATCTCGGCTAACAGTGATTCAAGCATAGGGAAAATGATAGCGACAGCGATGGAAAAAGTGGGCACTGAGGGCGTTATTACAGTTGAAGAAGGTCAATCATTAGATGACGAACTAGAATTTGTTGAAGGCGTCCAATTTGATCGCGGTTATTTATCTCCTTACTTTATTAATAATCATGCAATGGCTAACGTTGAGTTCGAGTCTCCCTATATTTTATTGGTAGACAAAAAAGTGGATAATATTAATGAAGTACTCCCAATACTAGATAAGTTAGCTAAAACGGGTAAATCGCTCGTGATCATTGCTGAGGACTTTAGTAGCCAAGTCCTAGAGACTTTAGTAACTAATAACATGCGGGGTATTGTAAAAGTCGTCGCAGTTAAATCTCCTGGTTTTTCAGACCTAAGAAAAGAAATATTAAGAGATTTTGCGGCATTAACTGGCGGAACCGTCATTGCCACAGAGATAGGCCTGTCGCTAATAAAAGCAGGCGTAGAAGATCTTGGTATGGCCAAACGAGTGGTAATAACAAAAGACAGCACAACGATTGTAGATGGGGCGAGCGATGCCGCAACAATTAGCGAACGAATTGGACAACTAACAAGTCAAATTAATGAAACAAATTCAGAGTATGACCGCGAAAAATTACAGCGCCGCTTAGCTAAGCTCGCCGGTGGTGTTGCTATTATCAAAGTTGGTGCAGCGACAGATATCGCTATGAAGGAAAAGAAGCATAGAGTTGACGATGCACTGCATGCGACACGAGCCGCTGTTCAGGAGGGTGTTGTGGCTGGTGGTGGCGTTGCACTAGTGAGAGCGGCATCCACTATACCTGCTCTCAATATAGACAACGAAGACCAAAAACATGGGCTCAAAATATTATTACGCGCAATGGAAGCGCCGCTGAATCAAATCGTTGCAAATGCGGGTGAAGAACCGACTGTTATTTGTAATAAAGTTAAAGAGAATGAAGGTAACTACGGTTATAACGCGGCCAACGGAGTGTATGGTGATATGTTATCCATGGGCATATTAGATCCGACCAAAGTAACTCGTAGTGCATTGCAATTTGCCGCATCTGTTGCTGGATTGATAATTACCACAGAAGCGATGATTAGTGAATCATCACCTCAGAGTAATGGTAGACACAGCTTACTGTAATATGTCTATTATGATAATAATATTTGTTACCTTACGATTATAAGAATTGGGAGGGGGTTCTGATAAAGTTGTCTGTATAGGTAGCTTTGTCAATCTGCGCCGCTAATTATTATTCTACACATTTGTGAGAGTAATTATGAAACGGCACCTCTACTATGCACTCAATTAATTGAGCCGTTGAATGCCAGTGCCCAGAGCAATCGTTAAGCTGAAACGGATGATGCGCTTAACTATTGCAAGCCAATGACTGATTGGTAACCAGCCAAATCTCATAAGCCATCAAAAAAACCCTAAGATGATTACCTTAAGTTATTACACTATGGCGTTCAATATGCGTGTAATGACTCCAAAACATAAGGCCTTTTTTAAACTGATAATAAAGGATCCTAATTTACAAAAAAGTAGCATACTATGTGCAGCGATTTATTAGCTTCACGTAGACATTCTGCTATTGATACGGTTAGGGGTAAAGTGCTCTTAGCCCCTATTTCGCTCTACTTAGCTAACCGATTAGTCAATTATGTAACTTCCTTCAAGAGTCTCGAGAGATCTATGCAGTATAAAAGAAAATTAATTGATCATTTGATAATAGAACTTGAAGCAACCTATGAAACGGCTTTAACTGCTGCAAAAAGAGCGCATTCGACGGCAACTGATAAAGCTAATGTCGCTGAAAATAAATACGATACATTGGCGTTAGAAGCTGCTTATCTGGCTGAAGGACAAGCTAAACGTGCATCAGAATGTCATACTGATTTGTATGCGATACAAAACCTAAAAGCGCTGGACTATACTCTTAACGACGCTATCGTTGTTGGTGCTTTGGTTAAATTAATAGACCAACACAATAAATTATTATCGCTATTTTTAGCGCCAGTATCAGGTGGACTCAAATTTGTATTTGAACAACGAACTATAGTCGTTATTACGCAATCATCACCACTGGGAAAAAAATTACTTGGGAAGTTTGTTGATGATGAGTTTGCATTTGGAAACGGTCAGCATAAGAAGCAGTATCTAATCAGTGATATTGTTTAAAAAACACTTCGATAACATTGACGCTTTCGGACAATTCCAGATTCAGTTGATTGTATCAGTATGAATTTTTGTTTCGCCGTTTTACGGTTTGCTCAATTATTAGCGAGCGGTCTTCGCTACTTGCGCTGCCCCACACTAGTATTTCATCTATAGATCTAAAACAACCCAAGCAAATATCCTCGGAGTCAAGACAGCAATTCCTAATACACGGGGATTTAATTTCAATTTCATTTTTCATGTTTTAAGATTAGCATCGACAATGTAAAAAGACACTATCTTGCTAAATATATTAGTCAAATTTAGCATAGAATATATTGCTAAGCCTATTTTAAAAACGATTATCGGATTTTGTCTTTGAAGCCACTCTAGTATACATAAAATAAGACCATTAAACTAAAGTAGGCCAAGCCAAAACGTTATATACTTATACACTCAATTTAGGTTTAAAAGATGCCTAAAAACCAACGACGAGTGCAATTATGGTAACAGCTAAGTCACCATCCAAGCTAAGCCTACCTCAGCAGAATCCGGGTGTAGCTACTGTTCTGGAATTTCTTATTCTCAAGTTTCCGGCCATAACAGTCGATGTGTGGGAGCAACGTATGGCTGAAGGCAAAGTTCATTGGCATGATGGGTCCTTGATTAATCCACAAACTGTTTTTGCGGCGCAGCAAAGGGTCTACTATTATCGTGAAGTTGAATTTGAACCGATCATTCCTTTTGCAGAAAAAATAATTTTTCAGGACGAATTAATTTTGGTGGCACATAAGCCACATTTTTTGCCAGTAACACCTGGTGGTGGCTATGTTGAGGAGTGTCTGCAAAATCGCTTACGTAAGATTACTGGCAATCCTAATCTGCAAGCCGTGCACCGCATCGATAAAGGCACTGCAGGTTTGGTATTATTTTCAGTTAATCCCAATTCACGTCAGCAATACCACGGTTTATTTGAAACGCAACAAGTCAACAAAACCTATCAGGCTATCGCGAGCACGATTAACAAGGCTACAAAGATTGACCAACAGTGGGAAATTAAAAATCGATTGGAGAAAACTGAACCGAGATTTTTGATGCATATTGTTGATGGACCTGCCAATAGCCATTCCCGCATTCGTTGTTTGCAAACTTCAGCTGACTACGCGTTATTTGAGCTAAGCCCCATTACAGGTAAAACCCATCAACTTCGTCTGCATATGCAGAGCCTCGGTTGGCCGTTGTTAAATGATACTTATTATCCAGAGTTACAACCAAGTAAGCCAGATGACTACAGTAAACCGCTACAATTGTTAGCCCAAAAACTGCAGTTTATTGACCCCGTGACAGACCAAGTCAGAAGATTTTCTAGTAATACCGAACTCAAGCTTAACTCATTAGCTGGCGGCTAACATATCTCATATTAACCAAAAATCATCTGCTTTCCAGTGATATCAGCATTCAGTAATATCACTAGCAGGGATAGTTCGAGCGGTATCATGACCTTGGGCTACCTCACAATCCAGTTGCAATAACACGACGTCATGAGCAATAGTTTTTACTCCTTCAGTAATAACGTTACAGCGAAACGCTTTTGTTAGCCCTATTAAGCCTTTATAGGCCGGTGGATTTAAGAAATTTGCCGCTCTTGTCCTACCCAGTAAGGCTTACGCAATTCGGTTTTAAGCACCTTATTTGCACCTGATAGTGGAAATGGCTCAGTTCTAAATTCAATGCTATGCGGGCATTTGTATCCAGCAATCAGTGTATGGCAGTGTGCTTGTAATGCCTCTATTGTTACTTTGACATTAGGGTGCAGTATCACGAGAGCATGCACGCTTTCGCCCCATTCTTTGCTAGGAATACCAATTACAGCACTAGTAGCTACTGCTGGGTGCTGGCCGAGCGCATTTTCAACCTCAGCTGAATAAACGTTCTCACCTCCAGAAACAATCATGTCTTTGACTCGGTCCATCAGAAAGATAAAACCGTCTTCATCCATATAGCCCGCATCACCTGTAAGCACCCAGCCGTTTATGATGGTCTCGGCGGTGACCTCTGGCTTGTTCCAATAGCCCAGCATCGTGGTTGGTCCTTTAACTGCGATTTGTCCTACATCGCCGCGCGGTACCTCAACCATGTTGGCGTCGACCACACGGATCTCGCAGACTCGAGTTGCACGCCCAGCGGAGCGCAGTTTTCCGGCCTTTGGCCCATCCAGAACGTGATACTCTTCAGAAAGTATGGTAGCGACAGGACTCAGTTCTGTTTGGCCAAAAGCCTGAATGAATGACGTATTCGGAAATTGCTTAAATGCATCAGTAAGGACGGCCTGCGTAATTGGTGAAGCTCCATAGGCAATTTGGCGTAAAGAAGACACGTCAGTCTTTGCCAGCTTTTCGCTCTGCATTATCATTTGCAGCATGACGGGCACCAACAATATCTGACTGGGTTTATGTTTCTCGATAGCCGCAAGCGTGTCATCAGGGGTGAACATCGGAATAACCACATGGGTTCCTGCCATAAAGCTCACGGCACTAAACCAAATTAAATCGGCAATATGAAACATTGGAGCGGCATGCAGATAAACAGTACCTTCTTGCATTTTGAGTTCATGTGCATTTGCTATACCACCCACATAAAAATTGGTATGTGACAGCATCACGCCCTTGGGGAAACCAGTAGTGCCTCCAGTATAGAAGATACCCGCTAGATCATCGCCACTGCGATCAGCATCTGTTGCAGGGGCATTGGATGCCACTATATCTTCGTAGTTTTCCATTCCCTCGGGGGTATCACTATCGCCGCAATAAATTATGTTCTTGAGACCGGGCACCTGTGCCCTAAGCTCATCCGCAACCCCCTTGAATGCCTCATCCACAATAAGGATCTCAGCACCCGCATCATTCAAGGCATAGGCACACTCAGCGGCCGCCCAGCGGATATTCATCGGCATCATCGCTCCGCCCGCCCACACAGTAGCGAAGAAGTACTCAATAAAACGGTCAGAGTTCAGCGACAACAGCGCCACGCGATCTCCTGGCTGTATGCCAAGTTCTTGCAAGCCAGCTGCCAGCCTTGCTACCCGATCCAACATTTGCGTCCAAGTTTGCTGTCGGTTCTCATAGATCGTTGCAATTCCATTGGGATTGACTTGTGCTGCGCGTCGAATAATAGATGTGATTTGCATAGGGCAATAGCTCCTTGACGTAGTTTCTACATTTTTTTAACCAACATTAACTGCTTTTTAGCAAATATGGTAGATAGCAGTTTAAAAAAACAGCAGATGTAGAAAGAGTGTCGACAACAGCAAGGCGCCTTATATTTTGCCACCGCTATATTAAACGCTAAAGGTCAAACCCTTTACATTGCATATGTTATTAAATTTGTCAGATCTTAAAATAGGCTTCTATTGAAAGTTGACCTTAAGTCATTGTTTAATGCTTTCGTACAGGTCATAGTGAATGTAGGCTTTGTTGTGTTTATGTTTTTAACTTCACTATTGAGTCGGTCGTGGGAAATAGTGCGACATGCATCAAGAGTCAGATTGCTTTGCAATTGGACTCTTTTTTTTAGTTAACAATAAAAGAATAAAATGATGTTTTTTAAAAAAACTGATAAGAAGCAAATTATAGTTGTCGCTTCATTGGTGATCTCAAGTTCTGTATTAGCCGGTGTTCCAGCGGGTTATTATGACTCAGTCAATACGATAAACGGGCAAGCTCTGCAGAATTCTCTACACGAAATTATTGATGACCATCAGCGTTTTCCTTATACGTCTTCCGCGACCGATACTTGGGATATCCTTGAAACTGCTGATCAAGATCCAGATAATGCAAATAACGTGGTCGACATCTATAAAAATACGAGTTATGCCAAAGAGAGTAAAGGTAATCACTTCTACAGCCGTGAACACAGTTGGCCAAAGTCTTATGGTTTTCCAAGTGATGGCAGTACTAATTATGCTTATACAGACACGCATCATTTGTTTATTGCTGATAGCAGCTATAACTCCAGTCGTAGCAACAAGCCTTTTGACAATTGTGCTGTTGGTTGTAGTACAAAAATCACATTAGACAATAATAATCGAGGTGGCACATCCGCCGAATCAAACTTGACTGAAGGTTCTGGTAGTGAAGGTTCATGGCAAACTTGGAATAGTCGTAAAGGTGATGTTGCTCGCGCATTAATGTATTTGTCGGTGCGTTATGAGGGGGGGACTCATGGAGACACTGGCGTGAATGAGCCAGATTTAATTTTGACTAATGATCGCAATTTAATTGGTCAGTCTAACCAAGGTAGCAATATCAGTGTGGCTTACATGGGCCTAAAATCTGTTTTATTACAGTGGCACAAAGATGACCCTGTTGATAGTTATGATATTCGTCACAATGAGGCCGTTTATAGCTTTCAAGGTAACCGCAATCCATTTATCGATCATCCTGAATATGTCGCATGCGTATTCGAAGATATCTGTTTTGGTGGGGGTAGCAGCGACATCATATCCCCTAGCGCACCAACAGGATTTTCTGCTAATAGCGGCAGTGGCAGAGTTTTTAGCGCCCAATAGCTTACATTATAGTCTATTGCCTAGATTCGGAGCATCGTTTATGCTCTCGTTACTTATTTACTTTAATTTTCAAGAGATTTTCATGAAATTAATTAGCGCTCTCATAATCCTTATGTTTATGACTTGTGGTTCAACATTAGCTGCTTCGAAAGATAAATCCATTTTAATGACAGATGAATTATTATCGGGAATGAAGTTACGCAATATTGGTCCAGCCTATATGTCGGGTCGAATTGCTGATATTGCGGTGGATACTAAAGACCCATCAACGTGGTACGTTGCTGTCGGTTCTGGAGGTGTTTGGAAAACGGATAATGCGGGTATAACATGGAAACCCATTTTTGACTCCGAAGCAGTATATTCCACTGGTGATGTCACTATTGACCCAAGTAACTCGAATATTATTTGGGTTGGAACCGGTGAGAATAGTGGTGGCAGGCACATCAGTTTTGGAGATGGTGTTTATCGCTCACTTAATGGCGGCCAAACGTGGAAAAATATGGGATTGAGTGAGTCCGAGCATATTTCAGATATTATTATTCATCCAACTGACTCCAATACAGTGTGGGTATCTTCTCAAGGACCACTTTGGTCTAAAGGTGGGCAGCGCGGTTTATTCAAAACAACCGATGGCGGTGAGACTTGGGACAATGTTCTTAAGACGGATGAATGGACGGGTGTTACCTCTTTAGTTATCGATTCTCGTAACCCAGACAAACTTTATGCCGCGACGTGGCAGAGACAAAGAACACTGCCGGCTTTTGTCGGCACAGGCCCAGGTTCAGCTATTCATACAACCGAGGATGGTGGAAAAACGTGGCGCAAATTAAGTGAAGGTCTGCCCAAAACAGATATGGGCAAGATCGGTTTAGCTATTTCTGCCATTAACCCTGATGTAGTGTATGCCGGGGTTGAGTTAAATCAGCGTAAAGGAGGGCTATATCGCTCAGATGATCGAGGCGCGAGTTGGGTTAAAATGTCTGATGCCGTGTCAGGTGGCACTGGACCGCATTACTATCAAGAAATATTTACTGACCCACATCGCTTTGATCGCGTCTTTTTGGCAAGTAACCATACTCAATATAGCGACGACGGTGGTAAGACTTGGACAGCGCTAAATACGAAAAATAAACACGTTGATGATCATGCCATTGCTTTTCACCCGACAGACCCTGATTTTATTTTAGTTGGTAGTGATGGTGGCATCTATGAATCTTGGGACGGTATGGACAAGTGGCGATTTATCTCGAATCTGCCCGTTACCCAGTTCTACAAGATTGCGGTCGATGACAGCATGCCGTTTTACAATGTTTATGGAGGTACTCAAGATAATTCATCCCAAGGTGGCCCGTCGCGCACAACCAAAAGTCATGGCATCAGAAATAACGACTGGTTCCTGATCCTCGATTGGGACGGTCATCAACCGGCTACTGAACCAGGTAACCCTGACATTATATATGGTCAACGCCAGCAGGGGAATTTAGCTCGTTATCATCGTAAAACCGGTGAATATGTTTCCATTCAGCCACAACCAAAACCTGGCGAGCCCGCTGAGAGATTTAACTGGGATGCGCCAATTTTAGTTTCAGCGCATAATCCTCAACGTCTATATCATGCGTCATATCGAGTTTGGAAGTCAGAGGATAGGGGAAATAGCTGGCAGACAATTTCTGGTGATTTGACCCGCAGTGAAAATAGAATGCATATGCCAGTGATGGATAAAACCTGGTCTGTAGATTCTGGTTTTGATTTACTTGCGATGTCAGAATATAACACCATTGCTAACCTTGCTGAATCTCCGTTAGATGAGAATATCCTATATGCGGGTACTGATGATGGCTTAATACAAGTGACTTCAGATGGCGGCAAGAACTGGAAGGCTTATGAAATAAGTAAGATAAGAGGAATACCAGGAACGGCTTATGTCAATGATATACGAGCTGATCTATTCGACAAAGACACTGTGTATGCTGCCCTTGATAATCATAAATACGGCGACTATAAACCGTACCTGATTAAAAGCACAAACAGAGGGAAAACGTGGACGTCTATTGCATCAAACTTACCCAACAAACATTTAGTATGGCGTATCGTTCAAGATCATGTGAATAAGAATTTACTCTTCATTGGTACTGAGTTTGGTCTGTTTTTTACGGTTGATGGCGGAGATCGTTGGACAGAGCTTACCGGTGATACCCCTACTATCTCCTTTCGTGATGTTAAAATTCAGCGTCGTGAAAGTGATTTAGTTGCCGGAAGTTTTGGACGTGGTATCTTCATTCTAGATGATTATTCACCTCTTAGAACACTTAACGAAGATAATTTAAAAGAGGAAGCGTTGCTCTTTTCTTCGCGCACAGCGCTTTGGTATTTGCCCGATAGCTTGCATTCAGACTCCCAAGGTGACTCTGAATACAGGGCCGAAAATCCTGAGTTCGGAGCGACCTTTACGTATTATCTAAGAGATGGTGTTAAATCAGCTAAAGATAAGCGTGAAGATGCTGAAAAAGTGGCTAAAGAGAAGGGTGAAGATTCACTCTATCCTGAATGGAATCAGCTAGAGTCAGAATTACGTGAAGCGGAACCGACGGTTTACTTACTCATAAAAAATAGTGACGGTAACATTATTCGCAGAGTAGATGCAGAGGCAAAAAAAGGATTACATCGAGTTAGTTGGGATTTACGATTTCCATCAGCTAACGCCCTTGGAACTAATGCTGGCTTTTTTGGTGACACGGGCCCTCTAGTTGCTCCAGGTGGCTATTCGGCCTCTTTATATGCAACCGTAGCAGGAAAAAGTCGAGCGCTTGCTGAGTCTGTAAACTTTGAGGTAAAACCAATTTATCAAGAAACGGTTCCAGGTGGAGTCACGCCAGAGCAGCGGACTGCCTCATTGTTGCAGATTGAAAATTTGAGGGGCCGGGTATCTGCTGCAAGTAGTCAAATAAACGACCTCAAGGCACAGTTATCATCTTACCGTATGGCGATGGATCGTTCACCTGCTGTGGCAGGAGAGCTGGAAAGTGTCTACAACCGACTAAGACAAGCTGTTTTTGTTGCTGAAGAAGTGCTTATTGGGCAATCATCTAGGCAGGGCATGGGAGCCTCTCCAGCGAATGTGACAAGTCGCTTATTTATGATTGAATTTGCTCGAGCGAACACGTGGGGCTTAACCGATACACAAAAGCAACAGATTGTTTATGTGCAGGATAGTCTTGAAAAATTACAACCTCAGTTGAACCAAATGCGTCAAGTAGAGTTTCCTGCATTTAGGCAATCGTTACTTGAAGCCGGTGCTCCTTGGATGCCACAAGGGCTTATGAAAGAGATATCAGAAGAGCGTGTTGAGATAGACTAGTCTGTGATGATTTATTATTTAAAATGAAGAAAGTTACTTTATGAAAACGCAGGTGTTATTTAGAAAGGTCCATCATTGGGGGTCGATGATTATTGCCGTCCCACTGGTCATTATGATTGGGGCGGGAATACTACTGATGCTTAAGAAAGAGGTTGAATGGATCCAACCGAGCAGCATTAGTGGGATCGAGAGACAGCTGATACCTATGGCTTCTATGCAAGATTTGTTTCGTGCAGCTAAATCGGTTGAGCAGGCTGAATTTACGGTCTGGGGTGAACTTGAGAGAGCTGATCTTAAACCAGGCAAGGGAATTATTAAATTTGTCTCCGCAACTCAGTGGGAGGTGCAAGTGGATACTGCTTCAGCCAAAGTAGTAAAGGTAGCGAAAAGACGCAGTGACATCATTGAATCCATACACGATGGTAGCTATTTTGCAGAGTGGATGAAGCTATGGCTTTTCTTACCCGTAGGCCTCATTCTTTTTGTATTGTGGCTAACCGGAGTCTATTTATTTGCTCTGACTGAGTATAAGAAAGCCAAGCAGAGAAAAAAATTAAAAACACGAAAATTGTAAATTTTTTTGCTCAGTTTATTTTTTTAATCATCTAGTATAAGTAACTTATTATCTACTTCACCTTCTGAGCTGATAGTATCGATTAATATTTACTCTCCCATTTTTGGACCGCGTCTAGTATCAAATCAAGCTATCCAAGCTAATCGTTCAATATTAGAAATAATCCAATTCAATTAAAATCAAATAATACAACTACATATACTGTATATTGCTTACTTTCGTTTTTACATCTGATTTATTTAGTGGCGGTAACGTGTTTGACATTTCTCTAGCAATCCTTCCTATTTTTTTACTCTTATTATTCGGTGCATTATTACAATCTAAACGTTTTCCAGCAGAGGAATTTTGGCCGGGAGTCGACAAGCTCGTGTATTGGGTTTTGTTCCCAGCGATGCTGTTTTATAATATATCGAAGGCCGACTTAAGCAGTCCGGCTCTACCTAGCTATGCACTCATACTGGGTTTCTCTTTATTTGCAGTCTCGGTATTGGCGTTAATTGTCAGCTTGATCAATCGCGTCGACAGGCCAACTGGCACTTCTATATTGCAAGCTAGCATCCGCTTTAACTCTTTTATCGCATTGGCATTAGCCAGTGCGATATACGGTGAAGAAGGTCTGATTTTAGCGACTCTCGGCGCCGCTATCTTAATTCCCAGCGTAAATGTGATATTGGTGATCACCATGGTGAGTTTACATGGAAATCAAAATAGTAAGCCATTATCTAGTTTATTGATAAAAGAGCTATTCAAGAATCCGTTGATTTTATCTATTGCTGCAGGGGTTATAGTGAATATTGCAGATATTGGCGAGCTCGTTTTCTTACTGACTGATATAACAGGTATTTTAGCTCGCGCAACGCTACCACTGGTATTGCTTGCCGTGGGTGCAAGCCTGCGCTTGAGTGTATTAAAGTCGTCACCTCGATTATTGATTTTCTCGACATTGGTACGACTCATTGGTTTCCCATTATTTATAGGTATAGGAGCCACTATCCTCGGCTTAGGGCCATTGGAAGCTTGTGTCGCGGTTCTGTTTGGTGCTGTACCCACAGCCACATCAGGTTATGCGCTGGCCAAACAACTTGGTGGCAATGCGTCTATTTTGTCTGTATTTATAAGTGTACAAACTGGAATAACCTTACTGACTTTGCCCGTTACAGTGTGGTTTAGCCAAAGTTGGTTTGGCTATAATCAACTGTTACATTAATGTTCATTACTGCGATTTTCTAACTACTTATAGTTGCGTGTAGCGGTTTTAACATTTATATCTATATGCTTATCATATTACTTTTTTAAGTGTAGTATTAAATTTAGGGTACAGAAAACGTTATTTTTATGAATAGAAAAGTGAACGCTATCATAACGAATCGCTCTGACGATTCTAGTAAATGGACAACAGCAAAAAAACAATGCATATAACTTTTACAAATATCAGTGAAGCCAATTTGCTTGAGTCAGAGCTACGTAAGACAAGGCCTGAAAAATGAGTACTATTCCAAGTTCACCTAAGTTGTCCGGCAAAGAATTGCGCGCGCACGCTGAAGCACTATTGAAAAAACAAACGGATAATAATCAAATCCTCTATAGCGAAGAAGATACAAAAAAGTTACTGCACGAACTGCAGGTTCATCAGATTGAGTTAGAGATACAAAATGTTGAATTACGCGAAGCACGGGTAGCAGAGAGGTTACATTATTCTTACACCGAATTATTTGAATTTGCACCAATTGCGTATTTTGCTTTTGACAAAAAGAGCATTATTAACCAGGTCAATTTGCGAGGGGCGAGCTTATTAGGTATCGAGCGCGGTAACTTGGAAAGAAAACAGTTTTCAAACTACGTAACAATCCAACACCGTGACAAATTTAAACGTTGTCTAGCAAAGGTATTTGACGGTGAGGGTGCACAAACCTGCGAGATTTTAGTTCAAGCTAACAATACAACACGTTGGCTAAGTATAGAGGCTAATCTGGGTCTGACGGGCACGCACTGTCTTGCTGCATTTATTGATGTCACCGATAGAAAAAAAGCTGAAGATGACCGCAAATTAGCTGCTAGCGTATTCACTCATGCTGGAGACGGTATTGCCATTACTGATGGTAATGCCGTCATTATCGACGTTAATGAAAGTTATACTCTGATAACGGGTTTTAGTCGTGAGGAGGCTATTGGTCAGAATTTGCGTTTCCTCGAATCACGTAAGGAGGCACCGCAAGTTTTTTCTAATATTTGGCAAGTATTACAGAAAGACGGCTATTGGTTTGGTGAAATGTGGAATAGACGTAAAAACGGCGAAGAGTATGCTGAAATGACAACTATTAGTGCGGTGTATAATGAACAAGGGGTTGCAACCCATTATATCGCTTTGGCTAACGATATTACCTCGATGAAAGACTATCAAACTCAATTAGAGCAAATAGCGCATTATGACGTTCTCACTAATTTGCCCAATCGCGCATTACTTACCGATCTGCTATCTATAGCTATGCAGCAGTGTTCAGTTAGCAAGCGGTCAATCGCGGTCGTTTTGCTTGATTTAGACGGTTTTAAAGTCGTCAATGATGCATATGGTCATGATGTGGGAGATGAACTGCTAATTACACTCTCCGTCCGTATGAAGGGAGCATTGCGCGAAGGAGATACCTTAGCGCGTATTGGCGGTGATGAATTTGTTGCAGTGTTAGCTGATTTAACCAATATTGACGATGCTGAACCGGTATTTGAGCGTTTGTTATTAGCAGCGTCTGAACCTGCTACAGTTGGTGGTGTTGTTGTTAATGTATCGGCGAGTATCGGTGTCACTATTTACCCGCAAGATGGTGTGAATGCTGAGCAGCTTCTGCGCCATGCCGATCAAGCCATGTACGTGGCTAAAAAGTCGGGTAAGAATTGTTATCACTTATTTGACATAATTCAAGATGATGCCTTTAAATTGCGCAGGGAAAATCTGGCAGCTATTCGCCGTGCAATAGATAATCACGAATTCGTACTCTATTATCAGCCTAAGGTTAATATGAGAACTGGCACTGTGTTTGGTGTTGAGGCCCTTATTTATTGGCAGCACCCAAAACTAGGTCTGTTAAATCCAATCGAATTTTTGCCTGTGGTTGAACATAACCCCATGATGGTTGAGATTGGTGAATGGGTAATTGATACTGCGCTTAGGCAAATCAGTACATGGCAAGAAATAGGACATAGTTGCCCTATACACATCAGCGTAAACATTGCAGCAGTGCAATTACAGCAACCTAACTTTACGCAGAGATTAACTAAATTGTTAGCGGCCCATCCAGATATTGAGCCACGCTTTTTAGAACTAGAGGTGCTGGAAACAAGTGCCTTGGACAATGTATATGATGTTTCAGCAACCATGAATGACTGCAAAGCGTTAGGCGTCAGTTTTGCGTTAGACGATTTTGGTACAGGTTACTCATCACTCACTTATCTTCGACGTTTACCCGTCAGCGTAATCAAGATAGACATGAGTTTCGTACGAGACATGTTGACTAATACTGATGATTTATCCATTGTCGAAGGTGTAATCGGTCTTGCTAAATCATTTAAACGGGATGTAATTGCCGAGGGGGTTGAATCGGTTGAGCATGGGTGCACACTATTGCAACTAGGTTGTGATTTGGCTCAAGGTTACGGTATTGCTAAGCCCATGCCCGCCACTGATATTTTAACCTGGATTAAGGGCTGGAAACCAGATGCTAGTTGGCTTAAGCAAAAATAATTGAGTTAAGTAATTCCCACAATTTATTAGGTACAACACCCAATGGTATCTAGCGCAGTTATGCGTAATTATCTTCGTAGTTATCAAGTAGCTATTGGAAGAACTCGCGATGAAAACAAAAAAACGGGCCGCAGAATTACAGTCAAGTTATCAAGCAATAGTTGATAGTGTCGAAGATTTTATGGTGAAGGAAGGCAAAACCTTGCAACAGGCTTTTTACGCCGCTGAAGAAAAGCTTGATGATGCTACTGAAATAAGTAAAGAAAAAATTCAGCAAGCGAGCCGTGACTTAAAAGACAAATTACGTTTATTAGGTGAAGCGGCAGAGGGCGCCAGTCAAGCCTATAAAGAGCAAATAAAGTTTGATTTGGCCTTTGTAAATAACTCAATTTGGGAGAAATTACAGAGCATCGCTGTTAGCAATACAGCGGAGTTAATTGAATTTACCAGAACCCTCAGAGAAAATGCACAAACTGTCGTAACAGAAGAGCATCTTGTAGCACATCAAGAACACAGTAAATGGGAAGCTGACCATGCTTTATGGTTAGATGAGATCGAGTTCTGGAAAAAAGAACACGCCCAAGCCCTAATTAAACTAGCCGAAATAAAAAATGTGCTGGAGCAAAAATCAGCATCGCTAGTTGACCACGCCCGTTCCATTCGTGTTAGCACTGAAACAGGTCAAGAACACGAAAAAATCATGAAAAACGCTGAACAAGATCCAAGCAGCGAAATGTTCGGCGAGGCGGATGACAAAGAAATTAAAATTCATCAACGCGAACGCCAAATACACGACCAACAGTCAGCGTTGCATCATGAACTAAAAACTCGTCATTTTAAAATAATGGCGATGGTTAATATGCTTTATAAGGAAACACAGAGAGAAGATTAACCTTTTGATATAAGCTGCGATGACTTCATAAAAGATAATCAAGACAACAATTCCCTACGCCACGTTTTATTCCTATATTTTATTACAACGCCTAATAGCGCGTGTTTTACAATAATTAGTTCAGAGGATATTGTTTACTTTTATCGAAGGCTTAATTGATTGAAATCAACTTTATCTGCAAAGATTTAGGTATGCTTATTTTAGTGAGCAACATCAATCAAGTTTAAATTTAAAGGTTAAAGCTGATGTTATCCAAATTGGCTGTTAGGAGTTGAAATATCTATGTACCACCGAACTTATACTCGCATACCATTAACGCTAGAAGTCGATCTTCAGTTTAAAGATGGAAAATTGAGGCATGCCAATACACGTAACATTGATCCTTTTGGCGCTTTTATAGAGACCTCTAAGCCTACGTTATCAACTAACGATTTCGTTAAAATTTATTTTACCGACAAAAATAAGGGGGGGGCCTATTTGGTACAAAAAGGGATCGTGATGCATTGCAGTGATGATGGTGTAGGAATCCTGTTTGCTAGCGACAGCAGTGATTTCCGAACGATGCTGGAGCATGAATTAACCCGCGCGAAAGCGATTGTCGTACATTAATCCTTTAATAATTTTGTCAGGAAGTCTCTTATGCTAGCACCAAATATGCGTTCCGCTGAGAAACGGCCGGCGTCCAAACGAACAAACGTTAACGAGTTTTCAGTTCAGACCGTCATTGATGCATTATCACCCCATGTTTGTATTCTGAACAAAGCAGGTGACATATTATTAGTTAATCAGGCATGGCGAAATTTTTACGATACAAACTCTGTACCATCAATAATCAATGATTATTTTATTGGCACTAATTACTTCCAGCTTTGCAGGCAATCAGAGGGATTTGACTCCGATGGAGCGGAACATCTAGTAGAAGCAGTTTTGCAGGTTATTCGTGGCGAACTCAATGAGTTTAGCCTGCAATACCGTTGTCATAATCCTATCCAAAAGCGTTGGGTTAATGTCCGCGTGACGCGTTTTAAAAATGACAGCGAACATATAATGCTGTGCCACGAAAATATAACTGAATTTAAATTAACCGAAGAAAAGCTTAGTCGATCTGCTAAGGTGTTTAGCCACGCCCGCGAAGGTATCATGATTACTGATTCAGCTGGCAACATAATCGATGTCAATGATGCTTTCAGCAAAATCACTGGATATAGCAGGGGCGAATCAGTTGGTAAAAATCCTCGGTTTTTAGGATCAGGCAGGCACTCGCCTGATTTTTATAAGGACATGTGGAATGAAGTAATTAGCAATGGTTATTGGGTCGGCGAAGTTTGGAATCGGCGAAAAAGCGGCGAAGTCTATGCTGAAATAGAAACCATTAGCAGCGTGTGCGATTCAGATGGTCATATAGAAAACTTCGTTGCGCTATTTACTGACATTACCAGGATAAAAAGCTATCAAAGCCAATTAGAACAAATTGCCCATTACGATCCGCTTACCAAGCTACCTAATCGTACATTACTCTCAGACCGACTCGCCCAGACATTACTTCAATCTCAACGCAATAAAACATCAGTCGCTATCGTATTTCTTGATTTAGATGGATTTAAAGCAGTGAATGATACGCACGGTCATGGTGTCGGTGATAAATTGCTGATTACCATGTCTTCTCGCATGAAAGAGACCCTGCGAGAAGGCGATACCTTAGCGCGTTTTGGAGGGGATGAATTTGTTGCTGTGTTAGCCGACTTAGATAAACCCCTGAGCTGTGAACCTCTATTGGCTAGATTGCTGCATGCGGCTTCCGCTCCCGTTTTTGTAGACAATCTTATACTTAATGTAACGGCCAGCCTTGGGGTGACGTTCTTTCCGGAAGATAACGTCAGTGCCGATATACTATTACGCCATGCGGATCAGGCTATGTACGCAGCAAAAGCCATGGGTAAAAATCGCTACTATCTGTATGATACGGCTCAAGATATTGCTTTAAAAACTCACCATGAAAGCCTTGAAGTTATGCGCGTTGCGCTAACTGAACACCAGTTTGTGCTATTTTACCAACCAATAGTGGACATGGCGCGGGGTAACATTATTGGGGTCGAAGCATTGTTACGATGGCAGCATCCAGAACATGGCTTGTTACCACCAACTCAAATTCCGCCGTTGATGGAAGACAACCCGTTGTCTATAGAATTAGGAGAGTGGGTACTTAATTCAGCGTTAACACAAATCAAGCAGTGGAAAATCAAAGGACTGGATTTGAATGTGAGTGTGAATATCAGCGCATTGCAATTACAGCAAGAAAACTTTACGAGTAGACTTGCTGAGATAATATCTTCGCATCCTGACGTCGAGCCTGAATACCTTAAATTGGAGGTGATGGAAACTGCTGCATTTAATGATCTAGAACAGGTGACCAGCGTGATACAGAATTGTCTGGACATCGGTGTTCAGTTTGCTATCGATGATTTTGGTACGGGTTACGCTTCGCTAACTTATCTGAGGCTACTTCCCGCAACCTCAATTAAAATAGACCGGAGATTTATTGCAAACATGTTGACTGACTCAGGTGATCGAGCCATCGTGGAAGGTATAATAGGGTTGTCGAAAGCCTTTAAATGCCAAGTGATAGCGGAAGGTGTAGAAACCAGTGAGCAAGGAAAAGCATTATTAGAAATGGACTGCCACCTAGCTCAAGGTTATGCGATAGCTCAGCCCATGCCTGCGAGTGATATTCCAGCTTGGATTAAAGATTGGAGGCCACATGCGAACTGGCATATCTAAACGCTACTTGACGCTACTTTTCAATGAAGGCCATCTCAATCACATACTCGCCTAAACTGCGGGAGTTCGCCCTGGTAAATCCTCTGCCATCCAGAATGCCCATCAGTTCTTGCAACATATCATTATTACCACACATCATGAATCGGTCGTCGTCAACATTAATGTCAGGCATGCCCAAGTCCTTGGTCAGTTGACCTGAAGTTAGTAAATCAGTAATACGAGTATGATGACTTCTCTCATTTTCCTGCTCATTTACGGACTGATAGTGAAATTCCTCTCTTGTCACTGTCGGGTAATACACCAGCTTATTCTTTACGTCTTCACCAAAATATTCATTTTCCGGGAGTTCATGTTCGATGATATCTTTATATGCAAGCTCCGATACCAAACGAACGCTATGCACTAATATTACCTTGTCAAAAGCATCGTAAATAAAAGGATCTTTAATTATACCCATAAAAGGTGCTAATCCAGTACCTGTACATAACAAATATAGATGCTTGGCTGGCTTCAGATGGCCCGCTACCAGTGTACCTGTGGCTTTAGTCGTTAGTATTACTTCGTCACCAGGCTGGACTTTTTGTAGGCGTGATGTAAGAGCACCATCAGGTACTTTTATGCTAAAAAATTCTAGCTCTTCTTCATAGTTTGCACTGGCGATGCTGTAAGCGCGCAATAAAGGCTTTCCATCGACTTCAAGTCCAATCATCACAAATTGCCCATTTTCAAAGGTAAAGCTTTGCGAGCGAGTGGTCTTAAAGCTGAATAAGGTATCGTTCCAATGATGAACGTCGGTGATGGTTTCAATAACGGTATTGCGCATGACTTCCCTAACTATTAAATTATACGAGTCTTTTTACTGGTCCAATAGAATACAGATCAGAATTTTATAGGCTTACAGATCTTCATGATTTTCTTTCTAGAAGCTTCATCAATTAAGATATCATTTGCCTGATTCTGAAGCACAGTGTTGATTTCTTTTAAATGAGGCATCAAAAGCTCTTTGTCTTTTGCTTTGATGTTATAACTATTTATGGTTCGCAGTAATTTTATCGACGCACTATGTAAACTATTATTTTGTCGAGGGGTTGGATTATCATGGGGCGTAGCCAACCCTAATTTATGAATGACTTCTTGCACTACATCACCTTCATATTTAAATACGGAAATATTATTTTTACCAAACAATGTTTGGCATTCGGTGACGAATCCTTGGTAGTTTAAATGTTGAGAAAACCAGTCGATATTTAACATTTCAGCAAAGGATAAATCCTTCCCATAGCATGGGTTATCTTCAATTTGTGGGTTACGAATGCATTGTTTGTAGTAACTCTCGATAAAGGCAATGGGTTCACGAAACCATACCCAAATTTGAATATCGAAGAGTTTACTTAATTCGTGTAATACGTCTTTTGATTCGTCAGGAAAATCCCACCAGTAATTATAAATACCTTCAGATGATAGAATTATGGTGTGGGTGTCGCGTTTGACTTGCGATATTATGTTTTTAAAATTTTCTGAGAAGCTTTCTAAATTTGTCGTAACTAGGTTTTTCTCAAACCATTGGTGTTTTGGTGCTGAGGTATTTTGTAATTTATCCAAGTTATGCGGATAAAGAACTCCTCTTCCTCTGAGCTTGCGTTGTTTTTTATCAAGATAGGTTTGTAAGCTCGTTGTGCCTGTTTTAGGTGTACCGGCATGAATGATCAGCTTTAATTTCTGCACTTTATGCTGTTCTAGTGGTTGTTCCACTTTGTCGAGTAACTCAGTTAATTCGTCAACAAAACTAGAAGTAGCATCACCTGCCAGGAACATAGACGCTATTTACCGCAACATTTCTTATACTTTTTGGCGCTACCACATGGACATGCGTCGTTGCGGCCAATTTTAGCACCTTCTCTAACGATAGGTGCTTGTGGCTCGTGGTGGTGATGGTTGCAATCTGGACCATGAACATGACCTTCGTTGTCTTCAGCTGCTTGTTTAGTTGTCATAATATTTTACCTTGTTAAATTCTTTTCATTTTGTATTTGCGCATAATAACAGATCAGATAAAAATCAAAAACAAATGAGCCAGAGAACTTCAAAAAATAAGAAAAGAAACAAAAAGAGTGCAAAAATGCGAAGAAAACTTAGGCGGAGACTAAGCCAACATTAAATGTCATAGATACTAGACTTACATTCAACAAGTTGACTCAGTTTCCGTTTGTACTAATATGATCTTAATTTCTATAAATTAACTATCAAAGGCAGTGTTTATGTCTCAAAATCTAACTTGCTGGCAATGTGGCAATCCTCTTGAAAATGTCATTTTTCCTATGTCACGCCGCGAGATTTGTGCTGTGTGCGATGCCGATCAACATGTTTGTAAAATGTGTAAAGAGTTTGATGGTCGGAATAGTTGTAACGAGCCGATTGCCGAAGATGTCACTGATAGAGAAAAGGCAAATTTTTGTGACTATTTTTCACCCTCTGGAGAAGTTTTTTTAAAAACAACTAAAGAAAAACAACAGAATGCAAAAGCGCAACTAGCAGCACTTTTTGGTGTTGAACCCGAAGTAGACAACACTAGCGATGAGAGCTTAACGCCAGGGGAGTTAGCCGAACGCAAATTGCGTGAAATGTTAGGCGATTAATGGCGTAGTCACTATTGGACAAATCCATATGCTATTTTTTCAAAAATACTTGAGTTATAAAACGAACAAAACTGTAAACTTACTATAATTTAACAAGTACAAGCAGACAGTCATGTATTACGCATGACGTGTATAGGAAATCTATGAAAAAAATTATTAAACTAATTACTATGCTGGGCGTTTTTTCTGGCGTTGCGTTTCTTGTATACATTGCGGGCGAATTCGCACTATCAGGTTCTCCAATAGTGGCTTTGTTGCCAGTTGCTGTCATATTGGGTCTTATTGTTCTGTATGTTCGCCTCAATGATAAACAAGACTAATCGTATTTGAATACCTTACCAAATCGCGCTTAATTTCGTTTGGCCTGCTTCCAAGTTCCTCCATATTGATAGGCGGCTTGCAGTTTTGCTATTGATTGACAGCTCGTGCAGACAAAAAGCCATGGACCTTGTGCTTGCATTCGAACTCGATAAAGCACAAGTTCGCCCTTGGTGCATTTATCGCAGAGCTTTAAGTCGCGGTTTCTTTTGGATTTTCCCATTGAATAATAGTAATCGGAACAACCTAGATATTGCAACAGTAAATCTATTAGGCTAGAAATGAAGAGTTAGTTACCTCGGTATCTTTCAGTATTAATAATATCGACCATATGGGGTATATTCATATGGTTTTACTTTGTAATGAGGCTGCAAGTAAGTGACTAAATCTACCAGTTCTGTAACCGTCATAACATCGTTATAATTACGCATTTTGGACATCCCAGATTCGGTTATTGAATCTAGTTTATAGCCCTTCGCGATTTTATGAGATGGATTAATTATACTGGTCACTAGCTCTGCATAAGTTGTCACTTTGCTTGCCTCGCCGCCGAGTCTCACGCGTAGCTGCAGTTCAGGTTTGATCTCCTCTGCATCTAATCCTTCCATCGTATGACATGCAAGGCACTGGTGTTTGTTTAATACTTGTTGACCATTTTCTGCATTACCTTGAGGTAAACTAAATCCTCTAGGAGAGTCTGGGCCAGAATCACAAGCGGTCAGAGAAATCGCCCCAATTGCCATCAACAACATAGAATATTTTTTCATTATTTTTCCTTTATTATCAATTTTTGGATCAATCAATAAATGTCATAATCTCTACTGAGCCTATATTAGTGCTTGCGCATTTTTAATTGTTGATGCAGATCAAATTGACGCTTTATGAAATTTAATAGAACTCTGCGGGCCATCCAATTCAATGCTATTGCTGTCGCAATGAGCGTGATTGTTAGTATTTAATCTAGGTATTTACCGCAGCTAATTAGGTAGTCATTGGTATGGTGAACATGATGATTTACCGCTACCATTTCTTATACACATCAATTTTGATTGCTAGATACATTCACTTCTGATTTGCGTCAATGGATTAAAACAAATATAGAGGTTTCGAAAATTATGACAATTTCATCTTGGAATTATAATTACACAAGCAACGACTATTCTTCGTTAAAAGCGTGCTTAGAAGGTATGGAAAAATCAGACAATTTTACACCGGCGCGTTCGCATCGAATTTATCATACAAGACAACCACTAATATCGGTCGGAGACGCATTCGGGGGGCTATACATATTGCGCTCAGGATCCGCTAAGACAATCACCATGTCTGCAGATGGAGAAGAGTATATTACGAACTTTCTTTATCCCGGTGACCTAATAGGAGTCGATGGATTCGACCAACATATTCACATACATAACGTGTTTTTTCTAGAAACTAGCAGTGTGTGTTTTATCAAAGAATCTGATTTGAATGAATTAGTTAGAAATCGAGATGATTTTCGTCATTGTTTATTAAAAGAAATCAGTCATATGCTGACGCGTAATAGTTCAATGCTCATGTGTTTAAGCTCCTATTCTAGTGAACAGAAAGTCGCACATTTTATTCTTGAACGGGCATCGCACTTTGCAAGTCTAGGACTCTGTGGGACTCAATTTAGACTCAGTATGTCACGCACCGACATTGCAAATTACTTAGGAATGGCACTTGAAACGGTAAGCCGAGTGTTTGCTAATTTTCAACTAAGACAATTAGTAACTGTCATTAATCGCCAATTATCAATCTTAGATATTACCGCGTTAAGTGATATTGTCTCAAGAGACCCGAGCTTTAATTCATTGTCGACTAGCTTAAATAGTAAAATATCTATGACGGATCATCCTTCGTTTGCAAATTAGAGAGGGATAATTTAATTTTTTCCGCTTGTAGGGATTCGTCGATAAGTTGGATATTCAGCAAATGCAAAACGAATAGCCTTGGAGCTAGATATGAATAATTATAAACGCATATTTCGGCAATTGATGTTTACGCAGAGTATCATCATGTGTTAAAAAACATGCTCTATATCCCTAAACTAAGATCAAGTATATTTAGTCTTTGTTAAGCAACCCATCCTCTTTGGGGAAAATAAATCTTATAATCTGGTCGCACTTACAGCCCTAAATAACGACTAAAATAGCCTGTTTAATCTGCTTTTTAGTCGGTTATTTTCCTGTTGCAGTTTTTCCTTCTCTTTCATTAAATCAATGACTATGCTGATAGCGATCCAATCAAGTAAAAATTCCTGATTTAATTTAATGGCTTTTTTAATCCAATGAGCGCTTTCTAAATCGAAAACCCAGTCCGACAGAGTCACACCACTTTGAGGTGCTGCGATACCATATTCAACTATTTCTAAAATGACCTCTATTTTTATTCTTGCGTTTTCACACAACTCATCAATGGGAATATATAGGGTGTTATCAACCATATCAGTTAACTCCAATCTGCTCGAGGGTTGTATTGTTCTGCTTCAGCCAACTCGCTCCACAAACGCTTTGTTTCACTGTTGGTTGAGGGCGGAATATCTATTTTGATAACAGCAAGTAAATCCCCTCGGCTCGTTTTATTTTTCAGCCCTTTGCCTTTTACCCGTAACTTTTTACCAGACTGACTGTTGGCTGGGATACTGAGTTTTACTTTGCCATTTAGGGTCGGTATGTCAAGTTTGGTTCCAAGAGCGGCTTCCCATGGAGTAAGTGTTAAGCTTAAGATTAAATTTATGCCTTGCACGTCAAAGAGCGGGTGGGGGACTAAACGAATGAGTAGATATAAATCACCATTTAATTTGTTTTCACTTCCAGGAGCACCTTGTCCTTTAAGTCTGATCCGTTCGCCATCTGCAACACCCAAAGGAATTTTTACTTTAAGTGACTTTGGGACTTGTTTGACTTGATTGTTCGCATAGACAGGAACATGGTAATCAATTGATTTGGTTTTACCAGACAGCGTATCTTCTAAAAAGACAGGCAATTCCATTTCAAGATCTTGACCTTTAAATAAATCAGAACCATGGTGCTGTGGTCGCTGATTACTTTGTGATCTGTCAGCGAAGAATGAATTAAAAAATTCGGAAAAATCAGTGGGTCCGCCTCCTTGATACTGATTATTTCGGGCTGATGACTGCCAATCAGGGGGGACATTAAAACCGTCAGATGAACTTCCACCATAGCGCCTTAATTCATCATATTCAGCTCTCTTGGTCGTGTCTTTTAACACTTCATAAGCTTCTGCAACTTCTTTAAATTTATCTTCGGTGTCAGCCTCAGAGGTAGTGTCTGGATGAAATTTAAGTGCAAGTTTACGATAGGCCTTTTTGATTTCTTTTAAATCTGCTGTTTCGCCTACATGCAAAATTTTGTAGTAGTCTTTAAATTTCATCAATTAATCCTTTTGTGCAAATAACCTGCCCTCCTTTGTTTAACGAGAGTCACTTGGAAGCTGCTCAAACATCAGTTTCACTGCTTCATTAATCTTAAATTCAAGGTTGTCATAAGTACTACTTGATACTTTGTCGATAGCCACTGCTTCCCACAATAAAAGGTTCGTTTTTTGATCAATAAGGTCGATATTAAGTGTGCCTTCAGTATATTTTTTAACTCGTTCTTGTATAATCGGGTAGTTCCCCCAGACACCGTAACCTCGCCTAAAACCGTAATAAATTGACATTGTTGGCATACTATCGACTTGTAACTTATCTTGAGCATACACATTAAAATTGACCCATAGCTCGGCGTCTTCTGTTTGCTTATAGCCTTTTTTGCGCATTTCATTCTCTATCGCCTGCTTTATATACCGAGCAGACAAACTATCGTAATTGTTGTCAGCTGAGATGGTGTTAGGATGAAAATCATAAGTTTGATAACTATTAAATTGGACTGTTTCGTCAACCAAACTATGAATTTTGGGGAGTGATGCACAGGTAAATAAAATTGACATTGTCAGTAATAAAATCCCCGTTTTAACCGTTAGCGTTTTTCTTGCGAACATAGCAACCCTCCTGAAACCTAATAAATAACCCCCTCAAATTGTAGTCCTTATTTTACGTTTTATTGGCCAAAGTATTTTGATGCAGGTCAATATAATCGACGTTTGATATTGGTGAGTTTGTCGATGCATTATGTCAAGTAATCACATCAGACTATCGTCTTCAATTTTGATACAGATCAAACCTTAATCAACCGATTTGATTAGTCTACATTGAAGCTTTTGCCAATGGTCTACTTTGGAGTCAACATGGAATATGCACCAATTAAGAAAGACATAAGCACTACAAATAAACTGGCTAACATGACCAACTACCAACAAAATTATGATGATTTTAATTGGAATGAAGCTCAACAGCTTATTAAAGGATATAAAAATGGTATCAATATGGCTTATGAAGCCGTTGACCGGCATGTTGAAGAGGGATATGGAGACCAAGTTGCACTCATTTTTTTAGAAAAAGCACAGCAGCGTAAAGTATTCTCTTATGCTCAGCTAAAAGAAATGAGCAATCGCTTTGCCAATCTTTTAAAAAGTTTGAAAATAGATAAAGGGCATCTACTTTGCAGCTTAACGGACCGCAGCCCTGTTCTATATTCAGCGGTGATTGGTTGTTTAAAATCTGGAGTCGTGTTCAGTCCTTTGTTTTCTGCTTTTGGGCCGGAGCCGATAAAGTCTAGAATGAAGATAGGCGGTGCGACGGTCCTGCTCACAAGCAGCAAGCTTTACAAAAAGAAGGTGGCTACTTGGCGTCATGAATATCTAGCCCTCAAGACAGTACTACTATATGAATGCGATGGAGAATGTCCGAGTGACTGCATTGATTTAGACCAAGTTTTGGATGAACAAAGTGATCAATTCACTATTTGCGAAACGGCCGCACAAGACACAGCACTAATACATTTCACCAGTGGCACAACGGGCAAACCTAAAGGCGTGGTGCATGTGCATGAAGCGGTCATACATCACAAATATTCGGGTTACTATGCGCTTGATATCCATCCTCAAGATGTGTATTGGTGCACTGCTGACCCAGGTTGGGTTACTGGAATATCCTACGGCGTAATTTCGCCATTATGTAACCGAGCAACATTGGTCGTGGACAATGCTGAATTTGACGCAATTCGTTGGTATAAAATCCTAGAGAAAGAAAGCGTTAATATTTGGTATACCGCGCCAACAGCCATTCGCATGTTAATGAAAGCGGGAAACTTGCTATCGCTTAATTACGATCTTTCGCAGTTACGTTTCTTGGCCAGTGTTGGTGAACCGTTAAATCCTAAAGCGGTTATATGGAGCCATAAATATCTAGGCAAAGTATTCCATGACAACTGGTGGCAAACAGAAACTGGCGGAATTATGCTCGCTAATTTTATTAGCGAGAATGTGAAACCAGGGTCAATGGGACAGCCTTTGCCGGGCATTAAAGCGGGTATCGTTGAGGTGGACGACAAAGGACATTTAACAGAAGTAACTGCATCCAATAAGACCGGAGAGTTGGCGTTTAAAAAAGGTTGGCCTTCTATGTTTCGCGACTATTTGCATGAAACTAAGCGCTATCAAGATTGTTTTAACGATGACTGGTATCTCAGTGGTGATTTGGCATACAAAGATGACGATGGGTATTTTTGGTTCGTTGGCCGGCGCTCAGATTTAATTAAATCTGCTGGACATTTAATCGGTCCATTTGAAATAGAAAGCGTTTTATTAGAACATCCTGCCGTTGCCGAAGCTGGGGTAATTGGAGTCCCAGACCCAATGGTAGGAGAATTAGTAAAAGCTTTTGTATCGCTCAATGAGGGCTATAACGCTGATACGGCTTTATACAAAAGCATCATGGCGCATGCGCGCAAAAAATTAGGGCCAGCATTAGCTCCTCGAGAAATTTGTATCAAGCAAAATCTACCCAAAACTCGGAGCGGAAAAATTATGCGGCGATTATTAAGGGCTCGTGAACTCGGCCTCCCTGAGGGAGATATTTCCACACTCGAAAGTGACGAAACTATCTAAGTGTCAATCGCTTAGTAAAGTAACCAGCGCGAAAGGTACAAATGTTATGCAAACGGACACTAACAAGATACATATGGATATAGCCTATATTAAATTCCTCTTTAAGCAGATGCTCAGGATTCGGCGTTTTGAAGAAAAGTGTGCAGAACTATACACCCAAGAAAAGATTCGCGGCTTCTTACATTTGTACATAGGCGAGGAGGCTGTTGCCGTTGGTATCATGCAAGCACTCAAGCCAGAGGATGCGGTATTCGGAACTTATCGTGAGCACGGTCATGCTTTGGCTCGAGGCTTAAGCATGGATAAGGTGATGTCAGAAATGTTTGGCAAGGTCACTGGCAGTAGCCGAGGTCGAGGCGGTTCTATGCATATCTTTGATGCTGAAAAACAGTTTTATGGGGGCAATGCCATTGTTGCTGGAGCCTTGCCTTTGGCTGTTGGCTTAGCTTTAGCAAACAAAATGCAAAATAAAAAAAATGTTGTCGTTTGTTTTTTTGGTGAAGGAGCGGTAGCTGAAGGTGAGTTTCATGAAAGTCTTAATTTGGCAAAACTGTGGCACCTACCTATTTTATTCGTTTGCGAAAACAATGGTTATGCTATGGGCACAGCACTAGCTATTTCCGAATCTGAGCAACATATTTTTCGTAAAGCGCAAAGTTATGGCTTAGCTGCACATGCCGTGGATGGTATGAATGTGGTTGAAGTTGAGTCTGCAGCAAGCCAATACTGTAACAGTATTAGAAATGGTGATGGGCCCTGTTTATTAGAATGTAAGACCTATCGCTTTCGGGGCCACTCTATGTTTGATACGCAACTATATCGTAAAGCAGATGAAGTAGAAGAATGGAAAAGTAAAGGGCCCATTAAAAAATTAAAACGCTGGCTTGAAGCTAATAACAAGCTCAATGCTGATGAATTAATTCAAATTGAAGACGAAGTCGCTGCCGAAATAAACCAAGCCATCGTTTTCGCAGAGAAATCGCCGCTTGAAGATATATCAGACTTATACCTCGGTGTTTACGCGGAGGGGCAGTCTTGAGAAATCAGAGTTTAACGTATCGAGAGGCTCTCAGAATAGCGATCGAAGAAGCTATGAATGCTGATGAACGCGTCGTTTTATTGGGTGAGGACGTCGGCAATTATGGTGGTTGTTATGCCGTATCTAAAGGCTTATCAGAAACCTTTGGGGCAAATCGAATTATCGATACTCCCTTGTCCGAATCTGGGTTTGTTGGCGCCGGGATTGGAGCTGCAATCGGCGGAATGCGCCCGATTGTAGAAATTATGACAGTTAATTTTAGTTTGTTAGCACTGGACCAAATTGTAAATAATGCGGCAACAATACGCCATATGTCAGGTAATCAGGTAAGTATTCCCTTGGTCATTCGCATGGCTACGGGCGCTGGAAAACAACTTGCCGCTCAGCATTCTCACAGTTTTGAAAATTGGTACGCACACGTTCCAGGTATTAAAGTGCTAGCGCCCGCAACTGTTGCTGATGCACGTTATATGCTTGGCATGGCATTAAAGGACCCGAATCCGGTCATGTTTTTCGAACACGTTATGCTATACAACGAATCAGCCACAACCCCTGTGCCGGAAGATTGTCCTGATATGTGCAGTGCACTAGTTAGGCGAACCGGCACTGATATAAGTCTAGTGACCTATGGTGGTTCACTTCCCAAAGCTCTAGAAGCCGCCCGCCAATTGGCAAAACAAGACGTTAGTGTTGAAGTAATAGACTTGAGGAGCTTAAGACCACTTGATACAGATACGCTATTCCGCTCTGTTGAGAAAACTCACCGTCTACTAGTGGTTGATGAAGGTTGGCGTACTGGAAGTTTAGCTGGCGAATTATGTGCATTGGTTGCTGAAAACTGTTTTTGGTCACTAGACGCTCCTCCAATAAGGGTATGCAGCGAAGAAGTACCTATCCCTTACCCCAAACATTTAGAGGACGCAGTCACACCGCAAGTCGCAAAAATTGTCGAGGCCGTGATGGGTTTAGTAAAGCAAGAAATCGTCCCATGAAAATACTCACCATGCCTTCTTTTGGCTCTGACATGGCAACGGGGACTCTTGCTCAATGGCATGTTAAAGAGGGGGAAAGCGTGTCTAAGGGCGATATTATTGCGAGTATCGATACCATGAAAGGACTTATAGATATGGAGGTGTTTGACAACGGTACAATAGATTCACTATTAGCTGGTGAAGGTGAAGAACTTGATATAGGCGCTCCCATTGCCCAATTGCGCTTGCTGAGCGAAAACACAGTGAGCACCAGCAATATAGAAAAGCAGAGTGTTGTTAATATCCCGAGTACTGAGACTAAGACTGAGACTGATATTGATATTGATGCTACAGCTGCAGCTGACATTGATGCTAAAGCTAATAACGTGTCGCAGAGCAAGCAAGAGGCTGACACTAAAAAAGAGGAAGCGAGGACTGAGCTAAGCCAACAAAGCCAAGTCACGCAACCAAATAAACAGTTACTTGTCTCCCCCGTAGCGCGCAAACGGGCGCTAGAACTAGGTCTTGATTGGCGTCAACTCGACCATGGGCATGGTCCTGCAGGTGCGATCATTTTGCAAGATATTGAGACGGCAGAAAACACACGTGTTCAATCGAGCTCTCAGTCTGAAAAGAGCATACAGCCTGAAAAGAGCCATCAGCCTATAAAGAGCCATCAGCTTAAAACGGTTTCACAGCCCAAAGCTATCAAAGAGACTAAACCTACGCCGGCTGAAATGATGCGCCAAGCG
>Ga0256371_100013_pt1 | contig 44494 bp, 45 predicted proteins | sample SI3MviralmetaG_FD_190079 | JGI IMG/M metagenome (GOLD analysis project Ga0256371, IMG submission 190079) | Sea-ice brine viral communities from Beaufort Sea near Barrow, Alaska, United States - SI3M | ecosystem: Environmental > Aquatic > Marine > Coastal > Brine | place: USA: Alaska | collected...
AAAATACTATGCAACATGTACAACCAAGATATGTCGCTTACTTTCGGGTGAGCACGCAGAAACAGGGCCGGTCAGGTTTAGGACTGGATGCACAAAAGCAAGCGGTGCGGGATTTCTTGCAGCAGTTTGGCGGTGAATTGGTGGCCGAGTATATGGAGGTCGAAAGCGGTAAGCGCCCAGACAGGCCCGAGTTTACCAAGGCCGCTGATTATGCCGAACTAGCCAATGCTGTATTGTTGGTAGCCAAGTTAGATAGGTTATCAAGGGATTTGCACTTTGTAACTAGCCTGCAAAAGCGTGGCATACGGTTCAAGTTGTGTGATTTGCCGGAGATAGACAACCTCACGATACACATACTGGCCGCCATGGCTGAGCATGAAGCGCGGATGATATCGGTCAGAACGAAGCAAGCCATGACTGAAGCAAAGCGTCGAGGTGTCGTGCTGGGTAATCCTCAACTATCACTGCAGCGCAATACCTCTGTAACAGCAGCAAATCAACGCAGAGTGTCGGAGCAGCAACTGTGGCAATCTAAAATCGTCAAGGTGCTACAACATTTGGTTGAGATGGAGCAGTTGGATACTTGTCAGGCCATTGCAAATGCATTAAATACACGAGGGCTAACGACGCAACGAGGTAAAGCTTTCACCGTAGCTACGGTCAGTAAGCTGAGGAGGTCGCTATGATAACCATTACTACCGTCATCATCATAATATCCATCTTAATGGTGTTGAGCGGAAAAGAATTGCTGCAACTTACCGCCATCCTGATGTTCTGTTATTGCTTTCCCATCTTGGCATTATTTGTCATCACCTTTGCCGTTCTGGCTCACCACGCTAACTAAGGACATATCATTATGAAAAATAGCCGAGATCTATCGGAGGTGTCTGTGCGTCTGGAGCAAGCCTATGCAAACTCGAAAGAAGCGACCATGACACTGCAAGAGCAGTACGATTTGTATGAGTCCATCGCGATTCAGATATTAGACAGTGAGTTTGACGACTATGAAGAAGGGGTATTGGAAGAGTATTTAGTGGCGTTTTTAGCAAGCAAGAGGAAGGAGTTGTTGTAAACATTAACGAACGTAAATACCGGGTGAGAACTTTAATCTCCCCGGTAACTAACCATTGATACTATAAAATTGAATATTCTATTTGACGAAAGAAGCAAAAGGTTTTACTCTCCGGACCAAGTGGCGCTGTTGATTGTCACTGGCCTTTAGATGCCCAAAATACTTTTGTCTAGTTTTAGCCCTAAGTCACCCCAAATAAGCATTACTTCAAATGCAATCCTAATATTTCAAACGTTTGTAGTCCGACAAAATAATACTCAGTTATATTGCAGTGTGAAAAACAACTCATGCATATGACTCGAAAAATATTTATGTCTGCCTAAAAACCACACAACTAATTAAACTCAATTTCTATTTTTTTAGGAAATATTTTACTATGCAAATGATACAACAAACAACGAAACGAAACGTGTGCGACGAATTCTTATCGCTTAAGCGCATCAATGAATATAAAGAAATTTATTCGACAAGTGAAAGTTGTTACCAACAACTAGCTATACGCATCGAGATATTAAGAACTCTTTGCGGCAAGAAAAAACTAGCAAGCGATTTAGACTTGAATATCTATCAAAAATTTGTGCTCGTCAAACCATTGATGAAAACCGCAATTGTGCCGTTTGATATTACTTATATAGAGCAACTCTCCTTTCAATTTTTTACAACTTTAGAAACTCAAGCAAGCAAACATCATCCTAAGTCTAATATGGTCGTTACCACAAACGCTAGTAAGAAAAAAGTGCCCTTTACCGGAGATGTTATTTCACATCCTACCATATACGAACTGGCAAAGTATGTTGCTGACCCGAGCTTTAAAAATAACTTATTGGAGGAGAATAACAACAGGTTACCTAAATTTGTTGATGACAAAACAGTATTATTAAAAGTTGATTTATCAACTAGTCCGCAATTATTAAGATCTTGTTTTGACGCATTGATTAGTCAGATGAATGATATAAAGCGAGATTCTTCAAGAATCAGAAACAATAAAATGTCGTTGACAAAAATTAAGAAAAAGCGGTATTTGGAGTTTTTAGACTTTATGATATTCGAAGGAATGCTAACACTAGCTAAAGCACAGTGTAACTTCGAGGTAACGTCGAAAACTAGAGAGCAAAATAATAGTAGCGAAGAAGCCGTCGATATATTCATGACTGCGCGTTATGAAATCCACAGGCAACTGAACGCCTTTTTGGGAGCAAAATTCACTGCAAATTGGGCCTGCCAAAACTGTTTAGTAACCGATGATTCAAAAGTTGATACAACGACAAAGAAAGATAAAGATAAAGATAAAGATAAAGAGAAAGAGAAAAACCCTTATGACACTTTCCGCAAGACTGCAGAGAAACACATTAAACAATGGATTGAGGATGAAAAGCTTTTTATGTATCAAACACTGACCGATTAACAATGGAAAGATGTTCTATCATAAATTACCAATAGTTTGTTTGCCTCATAGCTACGCTTTGTCAGAATTTTAAACAGAGGGTAGCTATTTTGAACACAGAACAATCAATCCAACTAACCATCTTCACATCCGACGATGGTCCCTTAAATAAGTCGTTTTTTCTTGACCAATCGGGCCAAATCAAAAAAACGTCGAACGCATTTCTCAAAAGCGGAAAAGCAAAACGACACCATTTGACTAATCTAGGCGAGTTAGAATCAATAGTGTTGGCCTTAAATGACTGTCAATGCATATCAACAGGTGTCTTCAAATCGGACGATGTCATAATTTCTTCCATACCGAACCAAACAAACACGTTGAAACGGTCAAAAGACAACATGCATCAACCTCCTGTTGGCCTCATACTGCTTGACTTTGATTACTGTGAAGATATGCCGCAAGAGTGGAATGTCACCACACCTGAAGACCTAATCTCTTTACTTCGGCAAAACGTTCCAGTGTTTCAGAACATCGAGTTCTTTGCGGCGCCGAGCAGTTCTAGTTTGGTCCACAAAATTGACTGCGATAGCGAAGCCCCTAAAAAAGGTTTTCACTTGTATTTTGTCAGCGAGATTGCAGACCTCGGTGCTCTTAAAAAACTTCTTGAAGTCAAATTATGGAATGCCGGACTGGGATACATCAAACTAGCCAGAAATGGTGCGCTATTGCCTAGGACACTATTTGATTTATCAGTATTCAGTCAGGAACGATTGATATTTGAAGCATTGCCTACTGTGGGTGATGGACTAGAGCTACAAAAACGTCGCTGGTTTTATTCAGAAGGTGAACGTCTAAAGCTGCTGCCGGACTTATCAGAACAAGAAATAGAACAATTCAAGACGGTTGTGGCTGCTGCAAAGAAGACCCCTGACGTTCAGCCTCGTTCTGAAGCACTAAAACAATTGTACTTAACGGATATATCGGAGCAACAAGCTAAGCTTACCGGCGGCGATAGCAATGACATACTCAAAGAGTTGCAAGCGAAACACAATATCTTTGAGTTTTCTAATCAAGAGCTAGACAGGGACTTTATCATCGATACCGGTGTTGAATACATCAGTGTTGAAGATCTTTTAGCTCGATATCAAGAATTTGATAATAAAGCACTTCCAGATCCCATTGAAGGGAGAGCTTATGGGACAACATGCGCCAAGTTCTACCACAATAAAGGTGAAAAACCCCTCATAAAATCCTTTGCTCATGGTCAAGACACTTATTATTTTCTAACTAACAACAAAGCTGTTTTACAAGTCATCCAAGCAAATGCAAACTTAGTCCCGGTAGAAATCTTTCCTGATATAAAAACGTCTCATGGCTCGACTTCAATTCCTCCTACTATGCCAAACCTAGCGGCCATGCTTGACTATTACAAGATTCAACTGTGGTATGACGAACTGGCTAAGACCGTGCAAATCGAGTTACCTGCTCATTTACCAAACAGAGACAACGCTCATGCTACCAAAATGGCCATCATAAGAAGCTTGGCTATATATAACAGCATAAATAGTGCTGCACTAGATTCATTTATAGACGCACTTGCTTGGCAAAGTCCAGTTAACCCAGTAAGAGATGCGTTAGATAATATTACATGGGATGGATTAGATCGTATATCCGAGCTGTTTTTAACCTTGAGGATTGCGGAGGGGTTTTCTTCTAAACTAGCGTTCACGCTATTAAAACGTTGGCTCATCAGCGTGGTTGCTTGTATGTACGAGACAAATGGATTTCACTGTCGCGGCGTACTGACCTTCCAAGGCCCTCAGTCTATCGGCAAAACCGCCTGGATACGCAAATTGTTACCTGTTCATTTGGTCAAATACATCAAAATCGATCATCATCTTGATGCAAGCAATAAGGACTCGATATTAATTGCACTGTCGCACCTTATAGTAGAAATCGGTGAATTAGACAGCTCTTTTCGAAAAGACATTGCTCGATTAAAAGGGTTTCTTACGGCAGACAGAGACAAAATTAGGCGACCATATGGCCGATATCAACATGACTATCAACGACGCACTGTATTTTGCGCAACGGTCAATCATTCTAACTTTTTAGTTGATGATACTGGAAACAGCCGTTGGTGGACTATTCCCGTCATCTCTATCGATTATGACCATAGCATTGATATGTTACAGCTTTGGGCGCAGGTACGTGACGAACTATATAAACAAAACGAAGCATGGTGGTTAACACCAGAAGAGGAAAAGGCATTAGATGAATCTAATCTCAACTTTAGATCCGTCAGTACGATCCGAGATAAAGTGTTTACGGGTCTTGATTGGGATGCCCCTAAAGACGAATGGATCAAGCAAACCGCAACGCAAGTGCTTCAGGAATTAGGCTATGAAAGGCCCAACAATAATAATGCACGAGAATGCGGTGCAGCGCTCAGAGAACGCCTAGGTGAGCCTAAAAAGATAGGAGGTAATCGAGTGTGGGTATGTCCACCTATCAAGTTCCCAAAATTAGTAAATGATTTGAGAAGAAAAGCTGACTAGGGGGGGCGCGGGGCGCAACTGGACGCAAATTTTTTTGAGACAAAGATTTTTGCGTGTATTGATGTCTGAATGAAAAAGACTATTTTACCGCCACTTCCGCCACTTTTCTGAAAAAACAATAAAAAACATGTACTTATGATGTGGCGCAATGGTGGCTCAAAGTGGCGCATAAAAAGCTCTCATGGAGTTTGGTAATTTATTCAGCTTTTATTACCAATAGCAAACCATGAAGATCAAGTAGAGTGGCTTCACATTAAGTCTATCAAGAGATTTTTGATAATACTTAAATGTAAATTTAATTTTTAACCAACAACTTTAGGAGGCTATCATGCCTAAAAAAAATTCAGATAAACTATCTCAAGTAGCTAACATGAATGAAGATCAAGCAATAGAAGTAATCGTTTCACCAGACTATGAAGCAATACCCAAAAACAAAGCAATGCCACTCAATCTAATTATGCCAACTCCGATTTGGCAAGGACTAACGCAAGGACAAAAAGGTTACGTTGGCAAGGTATTTTACGAATGTCGTACTGACCTTGGGTTTGAATACGCAGGCAAAGGCGTTAGCGGTACGACAAATCTCTATCGTTTGTCTTAACACGCAGACCCATAAGGGATTTTATGCCCGTTATACAATTAACTAAAAAGTCACTCGTCTTTTGCCGTATCGCTTTAAACAACGTGACTCTGCATGAAACAATGCAGCCAAGATGTTTCAGCGATTTTGACTAATAATGGAAAAATAAGCGGCTTTTTTTGTCGCTTGTTTTTTCCTATTTCAGCCACCGCCTGCCACATTGTCAATGCCAATTTCTGGTTAGTAAGCGGAACTTGAAAAATTCTTTTTTAAACTTAAAAGTCTGCATCCAAAAAATCCGCTTGCCATGCCAACGACATAATTACTAATTATCGTCATTTAGACCGCTTATATTCGCTTAGAAACACTTAAATCAATTTCGTTAATAACTAACTAATAAGGGGCTCACCATGCCTGTAATGCAATTAACCCAGGCTCTTACTCAGGGTCTACCTACTTACCTAAACGGTAAAGGCCGCATTGAATTGTGCGATACCATCGTCAAAGGATTTTATATTGAAATACGAGCAACCAGCAGTGCCTCCGGTACGTTCTATTTACGCTATAAAAATCAGGATAAAAAAACAGTACACAAGAAGCTCGGCCTTACAACAGAGATGACACTTGCTGAAGCACGCACAATTGCCAAGCAATACAAAGCGAAGCTCTTGCAGGGGTTTGACCCTAAAGAAGGTCATAAACAGTCAACTGCCGTGACGTTTGCGGCGTTCTTTACAGCGCAGTATCTACCCCATGTTATGCAACATAATCGCTCATCGAAGAATGATGAGCAGATGTTCAACACTCGGCTTCGCGATGCTTTTGGCGACACACCGCTGGACAAGATCAAGAAGGCGGATGCTCAGCGCTTGCATGCGAAGTTGAGGGAAGAAGGTCTTAAACCAGCAACTTGTGATCACTACCTGAAGCTATTAAGACGCGTGCTGAATGTTGCTGTTGACTGGGATGTAATTACTGCTAATCCTTTGGCAAGAGTGCAACTGTTCAATGCTGACAACAGGCTGGAAAGGTATCTAGATGAAGCCGATTTGAACAGCTTGCTGCAAGTACTCTATAACGATCAAAATCGTATGGTGTGTAATATCTTGCTGTTTCTCTTGACTACCGGTTCTCGCTTAGGTGAAGCGCTGAATGCCAAGTGGTGTGATATCGACACCAACCGTCAATGGCGCATACCTCAAGCTCAATCCAAGTCCAAAAAGCAGCGCTACATCCCTCTCAACGATGTGGCAATGCATGTGTTGGATGCAGTAGATACTAAAACCAACTATGAGCACATCTTCATCAACTTAGGTACGGGTGAAAGATACAGATGCATCAAGAAAACATGGACGCGTCTGCGCAAGGAAGCAGGCTTGAGCAACATTCGCATACATGATTTGAGACATCAATACGCCTCGATGCTGGTAAACGAAGGTCGCTCGCTTTATGAAGTACAGCAACTGCTGGGTCATTCTGATCCAAAAGTAACGGAGCGCTACGCCCATCTTGCACCAAGTACGCTGCAGCAGGCGGCCAACTCGGTGTCGCCCCGACTGGGCCGACCGCTGGGTCTCTGAGGGCTCAATCTGGCGCCGGAGCTAGCCACTACCGGACTGTTGGGGGCCAAGGATGGCTACTCCACTGCCCAGATTCGACGTTAGAGAGCGCAGGACTGTAACGCACTTTAGCAAGGAAATTTTAGCACCTGTGTAACGTGGTCGGGGAAGAGCATGAGGTATACAACTGCTCTCCCCTATCCATTCAACCAACCAGTCAATCTACTTACAAACCATTTACTCAATCTATAAGGAAACACAACATGACTAAACATCATCTCATTAAATACTTGAACCTTACGCTTATGGTCGCTTTTCCCATAGCGTGGTTCTCACCGTTACTGACAACTGCACTGGTGCCGCCGTTGCACTTGCCTGTATGGCTGGGAGGCAACACATTATTCGAGCCTACTACACTGACCGTGATATCGGGTATTCAAAAGCTATTGGAAACGGATATCTTGCTTGCGTTGGTTGTGACAGTCTTCGCAATGGTTGCACCGTTGCTGAAGTGCTTAGGCATGGCGCTTATACATTTCAACCTGCTGACGGACGCTGCGCAACCGGTGCTAACAACACTGGGCAAGCTCGCCATGGCTGACGTCTTTCTTCTGGCACTGCATATTGTCATAGTAAAAGGCATCGGCGTCGGGCAGATAGAAGTGGCTTGGGGCTTATATCTTTTTACCGCTGCAGTGCTTACTTCTTTGGGTATTTCGTTGCTTACCAAGCGCAAGAGTTGATACTGCTGTCCCCTACCCCTCGTTCTCTTCCTTCCACTAACTATCCTACATAACACCATCGAGCAGTTTTAACTTGTGGCTGAGCTTTGTCCGGGTTTGGACGGATGCGCTGACCATCCTGTTAACTTATGATAGTGCCCCTCAACTTGAAATTGGCCCCAGCCCTTGCACTGCATGCAAAAGTGGCCAAATTTGGCTGCACTCGCTCACTTCAGGGGTGGATGGGGTCGCAGTTTTTCAAAATTTTTTTGCCGGTGACCGAGGCCGAAAAGGTGAAATCCTGAAAAGCTATTGTAGCGAGGATATGCCTTCGACGGACGGCTAAACGGCATTTGCGGACATACGCCGTTCAAATATGTGTAATAAATTTTTTCCATAAGCAACCATTGAGATTGGAAATTTTGAAGGGCAGCTCTCTTCTTAAGCGGACAGTCGTCTGCTTACATTTTTCAATTTCAACAAGGGCTAATAACTCTTCATAAATGCAGTCTAATTAGTCGTATATAAATCTAGGTTGTTCTCAAATTGTTGTTGCACTTTAGCTTCTGTACGGTGGGAATATCAGCTCGGCAAACAGGTCAGTTGTACCTTTAAAAAATTGGGTTAAACTACTACAAAGCACGGATGTATCATCCAAAACTAGGTAGATTCTTACAGACTGACCCCGTGGGTTATGAAGATCAGATGAATCTGTATGCTTATGTGGGGAATGATCCGGTTAATATGGTTGATCCTACTGGTAAGTACCTAGAGTCTGTCTGGGATGCTGCCAGTTTAAGTGTTGGACTAGTATCGCTAGGAACAAACTTATCTCAAGGAAATTGGGGAGCTGCTGGACTCGATGCTCTTGGGGTTGTAGTTGATGGGGTTGCCTTGGCTCTACCGGTGGTGCCGGGTGGAGCAAGCATGGCTATAAGTGGTTCCCGTGCAGGTGCAAATGCTTTGTCTGATAGCGCTCTCGTTGCTAGAGGAGGAGCAAACATTACACCTCAGAGTATTGAGAATGCAACTTCAACACACCCGTCAGGTGTAACTGGTTTTTCTGCGCAATGTAATGGAGGAACTTGTCTTAATGAGCTAGGTGCAAATATACCAAACGGCCAAATGGGAGTTACTACTGTCGGAGATGTTCGAGCTGCTGGAGGGGATGTTGTTGTAACCAGTGGCATTGGAAATCATGCAACTGTAACCGGACTTGAACGAAATACAGCATCTCAATTACTGTCCCCATCAGTGCCAAACCCAGTACCAAAACAAGACAGGAATTAGTGATGAACCAGAAGGTAGATTTAATTTACGCAGATTTTAATAATCGGGATAGTAGCGGAAGATTGCGCTTGAACACTAATGGAACATTGAGGAATTTAAAAGAAAAAAACATTCGGTTGGTTAGAAATATGACACTAAAGGTTTCAGATGGCGACTTAATTGTTGAGGGAATTGTAGGTTTCTCCAACACTGAAGATATTTGGGTTATTGAAATTGATTCACAAAATATCAAAGAGGTAGAGTAGCCTCTCCAGTCTGGGTTTTATATTCTTTTGCTTTGCTGAGAACCCATTATAATTGTAACCCCGTGTATTAGCGCGTTTTTTCAATAAAATACCGTGGTTCATAATGACGATTAGTTTACTACAAAGCACGGATGTATCATCCAAAGCTAGGTCGATTCCTGCAAACTGACCCCGTGGGCTATGAAGACCAGATGAATCTTTATGCCTATGTTGCAAATGACCCTGTAAACATGGTTGATCCGTCTGGGATGTGTTCTCAAGGAAGCTCTGAGTCAGAGGTTATCTGTAAAATTGAGGATGCAATATCAGATTTTATCGAGCCAATAATTGAATCAGCAATGGAAGAAGCTGGTGTTGAGGTTGTTCCAGAGGGAGAACGAGATCCTGAAGGTGAATTTGCACATGAAGCTGGTGACAACTCTGTAACAGGAGAATTGGCGGCAATTGGAGTTATAATTGCATCGTCGAAAATGGGTGGGAAGAGAAATAGGCCCAAAACTAAAGGTGCGAATAAGAGAGATCGTAAGCAAGTCGATGACGCAGCTGGTTCCACTGGAGTAGACAGGAAAGAGTTTGGTAAGTTTATAGAAAAGCAGAAAAAATCTGACGGTAGAGGTGGCAGTGACAATTATAGTTATAGTGAGCTTGTCGATTTAGCAAATCAGTTTAAAAATAAAAGGTAAAAGTGAATGCAAGAGTTTACGGACGTTGACTATTCAATAAGGTTTATTGATATAAAAAAAAGCAGTGTAGCTTTTTTGAAAAAAGAACTTGCAGAGTACAATTTTACAGTAAAGGATTACTTTAAAAATCCCGAAAACTCGGTGTTTGTTATTGATATCGCCGACAAATGTGATTCGTCAAAATTGAAACGCTGCTTAAACAAAGTCAGTGAAGGCAAGGTTGATCTCTTTGTTTCGATATTTTCGGAAGTTGACAGTGATATTATAGAGCTGCGCCCCGCAATAAATCAGTTAATAGTAGACCTAAAAATACCAGTAACATTTTCATACACGATAAGCTTAGAAGAGTGATTCTCTTTTGAATCCAAAGCCTCGCTAGTCGGGGTGTAGGATTTATATGTTTTTCTGTGATTTTGCTATAATTACGTAACCGTCCGACCAATTACACCTATTCTAGCTTAACATTCCAAGGCATCAGACTTTCCACATTGCAGTCGGGCTCGATAGATTTTTCCAGCACATGCATAAGATAATCGTGAGCGTCCGGCAATCCCACCTATGACTGAGCTTGCTCCCATGGCAGCAGGCTTTCAATATCAACATCACCTTGGCTGATTAGCTCCAACGTATTCATCATGTAGTCGAATGGGATTAGCCCGTTCGCTTTTGCCGTTTCCACCATGCTATACAGTATTGCGCTAGCATCAGCCCCCTTGGCGGTGTTGCTGAACAGCCAATTCTTCCTGTTATGTTGAGCTCAACATAATCGAAATTATGTGTAGTTCCCCGTTATGCTAAGTTCTGCCCTACACCCCCTATGGCCTCTGGATATGAATTAAACTTACTGCACATAATATGAACATAATGGTGAGCCTCTACTAAAAAGGCGACACCCATGTTACAAGCATATTGTAAATCAACAATGCTGTTATCAGCAGCGGCACACATACCTGTTTCAAGTATGCATGTGTACATTCATTACCTTGAAGACAATGGCTATCCAGCCAGAACAATACAAACATATACTAACGCAGTAATACACTTTTCTCAGTGGCTTTATAAGTGCAACTGAGGCACGTGATTGGGTGCTGCAATTTAGTCATTGGTGCAACGTTAATCATAAACACAGTGGATTAAAATTCGTGACTCCTCACCAACGTCACACAGGTTTAGCTAAACAAGTGTTGGCAAAGAGAAAAGACGTATATCAAAAAGCTAAGGATAAAAATCCAGAGCGTTGGAGCGGCCAAACCCGCAACTGGGAGCTGGTCGACAAAGTACACTTAAATCCTGCTCGCGATAGGATTGAAATTGAAGGTGTAAAATAGGTTAATCGCGACAGCTAGTTTGACAAACACCGAAACGCTCAAGCTCCAACCCAGTTAATAAGCATGAGTTCGAAATAATTAGCGAAAATGATGAGCTCAAATTTTTCTTGGGAAGATCACTCTAGAGACCAATACGTATATTGGCTTTATGACTCCGATTCGACGATGATTGGCTCACCACTGGCATATTTGGGGTTTAACGAGAGCTTTAATCCTGAAATGTTCTGTGAAAATTCTTCTGAATAAGTTGATTAATGGATATGTTTTGAATTCAAAGCCTCGCTCGTGCAGGGCTTTGGATTCAAAATGTTGTATTTCAAAAGTTAGTCTTGATTCAACCAGTCTGAATAAAGTTTCTTCAGAGCCACTTCATTGTTATCTTTCGACTTAAAATATTTTCTCTGAGAGCTAATTCGTGGAATCAAAATCATCAGAAAGAATATCCCCAGAAGTGGAAAGAATACTTCAATAGAAAATTTCACTGAGCTTTTTAGAGCTATTTCAACAGTGCTACCAAAAAAGAATTCTTCGCAAAATTCCAATACAGCAAACACTAATGTAAAAATCAGTGTCCTCCATAAAGTTTTGAAAAAGCTTTTAGGTAAATCAATTAAATAATAAGCCAACTCACGTTTCGTCATAATAAAACTCGGTTTTCAAAGTGCTGCTAACAATGTGGGTTGGCTGGTAAACACTTACCCATTCGATCATCAATGGCCTGAGAAGCTTTATCTCCTAGACCTCCATCTAAAAGTTCTTTCGTTGCTTGCTGGCCTAGACCACCAATCACACCAGATTGCACACCATTACCTAATGTCTTACTAGTAACATTTTTCGTTTGACCATTAGCCATTTTTGTTAGTTGCCCTTTAAATGATGCCGCTTTATTGCCTGTACCACTAGTAATTCCGGGAAGTTTTATAGAAGGCACTTTCCCTGCAACTGTAGCCACTAAACCAGAGGTAACAACTTTACCAAAACTAGCCTCTTTACCTGAAGCAGCATTTGCCGTTTGAGTAATTCCTTCTCCTACAGTTGCACCTAAACCATTTGCAATTGCTAGCGGGACACCGTTTGCGACAAGTGCGCCTGTAACTGCTCCCCCTGAAAATGAGCCAACCGCCTCTTGAATGCTAAGATTTCCTCCAGAAGAAACATAGTCCAAGGCTAAGCTGACAGTCCCTCCTACTAGCCCACCTACGAGTGAATTCAAAAATTCACCAGTTGGATCAACATTATTGATTGGGTCGTTTGCTACATAAGCATAAAGATTCATCTGGTCTTCATAACCAATTGGGTCAGTTTGCAGGAATCGACCTAGCTTTGGATGATACATCCGTGCTTTGTAATAATATAATCGTGATGATGAACCAGCATTCTGACTACCCAACTACTTCATATTAAGCGACTTTTGTTGGGGTGGCTATGAGTTACCTGCAAATATTGTATATTTTACATTATCGGGTTTAGCAACGGAGATCTCTTCATGCAAGTGTAAATACCCTTAAAGCGATACCGCATACACTTGGAGTTTTTGTTTAAAAACTAGCTCTATCTTCATGACAGTGACAGTCCGCTTTAGCCCCCCATTGCCGTCATACAATAAACTTCTGTTAGATGGTGCTTGAACGCCCGAAACTCAACTTAAATAGATGTTTTACGACAGACCCCTAACTGCCCCTTGGAGGCATTCACGGGTATAAGACTCTATATATTAACAATTGATTTTAATGCTTACTGCAAATTACGGTCACTTTGGAGCAACAATACTAAAATATTGGAGCACGTATTTTTTTCTTTGGACCACATAGACGATGAGAATGAACCAGTCGATTAAAAAAGATTCTCAGTAAATTACGTGTATCGACTACGAATTTTGAAAACTTACACCAACTCTAAAAAAATGTTTATTTTGCAGTAACTGTAGTAAACGATTTCTCTCCTTGTTTATGAACCGTTATATTTGATAGCCCTCGACTCGTATATAGATCGACTGCTATATCAATTGAATTACCATCCATAACCTTCATGTAAGAATCATAAAAACAATTGCTGTATCTAAATTCAAAAGAATCTTCTAAGTATTTACTCTCTACACGAATTATACTATAACCGCTGAAATAATCTGGACCGTAAAGGTTTTCTTTGAACACAATCCGATGGTTACTATTATTTTCGATGCATTGTTTTTCAGAATCACTAGCGACCAGTAAATCTCCCTGCAAGAACTCGCTTGGCTTATTATTAGAGTTAACGATTACGATTAATATCAAATTACTAACCAAGGACAGAAAAAATATAACTTTTAAAAACATTCATTACTCCCAAAAATACCGAGCGTTGCTAAAATTTTGCTTAACGGATATCGGCTGCGCGGATGTCCAATTTACGTGATACTCATATGTTATTTCGTTGCCCATAAAACTACCTGATGAATCATATACATCCCAACTATACTCCCACTTATCCGACATTAGGCTATATTCCGTAGTTATTGATCTATCTACCGTACCTAAAGTGTCTGCAATCTGCCCATCGCCGCCATATGCTCAAAGCCAGCTATCGCAGTTTTTCAGAAGTTTAGATTTTCTGCTACCCCCTCCCCCTCTCTGCGACTTTCCACTACTAGTTCGGTAAAAGTTCAGTGTTCGGTTGAAAAATATCGTAGATTTTCTTGAACTTACACTTGAGTCGCCCAAAAACCGATCCAAGCAAGTTCGGAATAGTTTCGGTCGGATTTTCGAGCGCATATTTTCAGAAAGTTTTTGCTTACTTTTCTTCAACTTACGACACAACTGCGAACGATTCCCTTGGCCTCATAATCGTCAGGTCCCCTGTTCGAGTCAGGGAGGGGCCACCATTCCTACATATATCATCGAGTTACGGCTGTAGACCCACCGATTTATAGATTTCGGCTCTCGCTCCATTTTTCTAAAAACACTTCGTACTGCTTTTTGCACCCAGCGACCCGCTGCGTGGTTTTCACTCCGGCCCATCACCTATGTAATTCGCCCTGTGAATTTTTGCCAGAGGATGCAACTGTGGGGCGCTCAGGGTTGGTGGTGGCGCAGTTTTTCGAGTTTTTTGGCAGTGACCGAGTCTGAAAAGGTGAAATCCTGAAAAGACTGGATGTCTGTCACTAGGTGGACGGGCAAGATGCGCGGTCGAAGAGTAGCTAAACGGCTATAGCGAACGTTCACTGTTCCTATTTCTGTGAGAAGTCCAAGTTCTAAACATAAGCTGAGTTGAGCCATATTGACAGGATCTTCCGAGCCCATGCTTTGTAAAAACTCATAAAATGGTGCAAGTCCGAGCATTTTGCTCGCTTTTTTGAGGATAAGCTTTATAAGATAGTCGCTAATTATTATTGACCGCTACTCGCCATAATATTTACAGACCCTAGTAGCCCGAACACATCAAAACTGTTAACTTTGCCCATGGAATTAAATATAACTAAAGAAAGCACTCTCAGTGTTAGTATTTTCTAAGGACAGTCGTTATCAAAAAATTTCAATTCATCATACTTTGTATTTTCTATACTACGCTAAGCGCATGCGGAGGAGGCACAAACGCAACTCAAAACAACAATAGTACGGATAATAAACCAGTTGAAGAACCTACTGCAAAGAATCCGACGTACTGTATAGAAAATGAAATACAACAAAACACTTCCTCATTGAGTAAAGACTCTAAAAAATCTCAAAATAGTTTAAACGCTGCAAGTCTCACTCAAGAAAATACCCGGGAGACAGATCTATTAATTCAAGCATTACCCAGTTATTTAGCAAATGTTACCTCCGATCACCTCTTTTTGTCTTTTCTAGGTAACGATGGCGAGAAGGTTGAAGAATTGCACATGCGTGACAATACCAACTTAGAAGTCGTATTCGGCTTTTTTATTCAGGTCACTGACGCTAGCGAAAGAAGTAAATTTATAACTCTACAATTAAACGCGTACGAAGGTTGGTTAAGTGAGGGTGTTTATACTGAAATTTACGATGCTGACACGGAAAATCACATTAATTCAGTCAACTTTTCCATTGATGAAAATATTTACCCTTGCAGTGTAAAAAAAGAAACTACAGTTATTGTGGATGCTATTGAATATGTGGGAGGTAAGCTCTCATTTGTAGATATGCGTTTCGCCTATGCATGCTTGGATGACAAAATCAGCGGGCGCGTGCTTTGGAGCAATGATGATATTGAACCACAAGCAGGACCTTCTGCAATACCTGATGATTTTTGGACACCACCTGAAGACATTCAAGCACTTCAGAAAACACATCTTTATCTAGTAGATGAGGACGCGCGGGATTTCTATTACGATCAAAAAAACTCTTCTTTTGGCTGGCAAGAACTCCGTGCATCCGCGGGTTCTATTGAGGCTCAATTTACAATAAATGGAGGCATTTATTGGAATGGAAATATAACCACTATGTCTGGCATAAACAAGCTTGAGAAAGGTCTTTACAATGTTAGCCCCGACTTTATTGAGCAGCAATTCGCTCAAGATTTGGTTCCTGCAAGAATGAATTGGATGTATGAAGGCATTCTAGTTCCCGGACAAACGGCATTTAATACAGGAAATTTACCACAATGCAGTCTTTATGAAGGCTATTATGTTATTGATCGTGCAGAGTATTCCGATAATGGCATTCTTCAACTTGTTGATATGCGTTTTACATATGAATGTACGGATGGGCAATCAGCGCATGGCAGGTTCCTATGGGATAGGAATGATGATACTCAGCCGCCTAAACCTAAAGAGATTCCAGATGCTCTGTGGAATACTGCAGAAGAAAGGTCATTGAGTGATGGTAATTATTTATTTTTACAAGGAGATGAAAATGAGTTTTTATCCCAGGGGCTATCGTATGAGTTTGACTATGACAACGCCAAGTTTGTAGTAACACAAGAGACTGACAATAGAGCTGTTTACTTTGATATTGAAACAAATGAGGCTCTACAACTTTCTCTTTTTCATATGAGCTCTATAGAAAAATTTGAGCAAGGCTTTTACGAAAAGAAAGACTTTTATGCGAATAATGTCGCGGTAACTGGGTATCATTCTTTTAATATGAGTGGTCGAGGAAGCAGCTCAAGTAGTGGTTGGTATGCAATAGATCATATTATTTATGATGGCGATTCAATTAGTGAAATCATTGTTAGATTTGAATATATAAGTGATTTTTCAGGAAAGGGTGTTCGAGGTAAAATATTCTGGTCTAGAGATAGTGAGTTAGTACCCTCTAATCCTAAATCAACGCCAACAGATCTATGGGCTCCTAGTGATAATTTAGCCAACTCTTGCGCTACAAATAATACGCTGAAATTGCAAATAACAAATGACTCTATATTTAATATAAATTTTGACTTAAAGGCCTACAATAATGTATCCGCCTTTGTGGTATTTGAAAAAATCAACGGTTTACACACTCAATACGCAGCCACAAATGCATGGGAAGTATCTTTTACTTCACAATCTCCAAATAATGTAACCAGTCCTGTAAATGACTTTACCATGCATATAAATGGAACCTACCTTCAGGATAAATTGGAAATGGGTTTTTATGCTGATATTTTTGGCAAAAACCCTGCCAAAGGTGAACTGGATATTGGTATCAGTGGGTTATCATGTTCTATAGCTGAAGGTTGGATGAATATAGATGATGTGGTTTACAATGATAATATCGAAATAGTCAAACTTGACCTCAGGTTTGCTATTACATGTTTGGGAGATTCAAGAGGAAGCCCTACTTTATATGGTCAGTTGAACTGGACTAAGTAATTAAAGCACTTTCAATTTATCGGGTATTGTCAACTTATCGTCAGTAGCGATATCTGTGAGATACTCCGAGTATGAAAACTACTAAAATGTAGTCAGGTTATCGCTATCCTGCTCAGGTCATTAGCCATGCTGTTTGGCTGTACCATGGATTTACACATAGCTTCCGAGATATTGAAGGGTCAGCAGACAACACCGTTGAAGATCGTCACCGATAAATTACTCAGCTATTCGGCGGCAAAAAGGGAAATGATGCCCAATGTTGAGGATTCTACCCAACAATACGAAAACAAGCGCTGTGAATTGTCTCATCAGCCTGTTAGAAAACAAGAACGGCAAATGCGGCGGTTTAAATCTAGAGGTAAGCGTCCCCACCTCCTTCCAAGTTAAATTAAATGACGATAAATGGCCGGTCTATCTATTAGTTTAGAGGTCGCCAACGCTTAAGAAGGTAAATTACTCTTCCTCTAAACTCACTGTTATCTTTTCTCCTTTAATCTTCAAGAAGAGCGGTCCCTCATCTTTGCATATCGTTTCAACTTGACTCTCTTGTGTAACACCAGATAAACAAGGAGGTTATACCTATGATGGTAAGTGATATTAAGAGTCTACTTGCCATGTGAAATTTTCACCGTCATAAGTAATTGACACAGAATAGGTAAAAGAACCATTGGGTTCTGAGGTTTGAAGAATGCCAGTATATTTATTTGTTGTTTCTGAGTCTCTGGTTATTATAAGTGAATCAACTTTGATGCTTGATGATACAAAAAACTCAGATGTATTCATTGAGCTTATAACTTGAGTGGTTAAGTCTGTTGAACTTAATCTGCTGTCACAAGCAGTTATTACAAATATTGCGCATAATAAAATTAGATATTTCTTCATTAGTTCTCTCCTGTTTATTTATATTACATCAATAAAGGTTTTTTTTTAAAGCAAGCCCATGACTTAAATCGAAATAACATATGATCAAATTCCGAGTATCCCATGAGAGATAAATCACCCACATGTTCAGCTACTAAGCAGTAGCTGAGTATTGCGAAGCGACTTTTACCTTAATACAAGTAAGCGTGGCGAGTTAATTAAGCTGGCACAAACAACAAAAAAAAAGCGATTAGTCTCATAGGAGTTTGCACTTCAAAGCTGAAATTTCAACTACTAAAAAAACCAAATTGATATTGATACATCAACCATAAAATATTTATCGATGTCAATATCGCACCACTAATTCTTAGCCCTTTACCTTTAAGCTCTTTATTCTCTTTTAACCGATAATAGGACACGATTGCCGCAATGTAGCTTATAGGTACAAACAGAATGGGCAGAATAAGTAAACCACCTAATCCTGCTGCAAAACAAATAACAGCAGCTATGTCTGTCTTCTTTTGTGATTCGTTTAAATCTATTTTTTCTTGTATTTCACTCATAATAACACTCTGTTGTTCTAGGGATTCTAACCGTTAATATCAAGATACAGCTTTAAGTAAAAATTAACCTTTTATTGCTAAGCAGCGATTCAAGGGTGAACTAACCAAATGAACACTAGAAGTGAAAATTCCGTTTACTAAAGCCGCTCTTTGAAAGGACTAAGTCTTTATTCTTTATGAAAACATGTTTACGATAAGCCTTTAAAATAAATAACATGCAAAAGATCTGTATTAAATACTTGATATTTATACGACTGTATTAAACGACATAACATGACAAACCATCGATTAGTTAAATACTTGAACCTAACGCTTGTGGTCGCTTTTCCTATAGCGTGGTTCTCACCGTTACTTACCACTGGACTTATAGCGCCGTGGTACGTGCCTGTATGGCCGTGTGAAAACACATTATTCGAGCCTGATACACTGACAGTGATATCGGGTATTCAGAAGCTATTGGAAACGGATATCTTGCTTGCGTTGGTTGTGACATTCTTCGCATTGGTTGCACCGTTGCTGAAATGCTTAGGCTTGGGGTTTATATCTTTTTACCGCTGCAGTGCTAACTTCTTTAGGTATTTCGTTGCTTTCCAAGCGCAAGAGTTGATACAGCCACCTCGATACTGCCACAACCTGCCAACCTGCCTCTAGTCATACTCCCTTCCACTAACTAACCTGCATAAACCCAATCGATACGCGCTCATTTTTAACTTGTGGTTGATACTTGGCCGCGTTTGGACAGGTGCGCTCAACCATCTTGTTAACTTATGATACCGCCCCGAAAAATGCCAGCATCATCACCTAAAAGTCGGCCCCACGCCTTATATCGGGGATCAATACATATAGATATGACGTCACAAAACCAGCTATAGATTAATCAAAGAAATCTTTTGTATAAGATATGAATTGGCAGAGTGTCGAAGAAGAGAAAAGTAGTGAAGAAGCTAGAGATAAAACTAGTGTTTTTTTATATGGACACATTTTGAAAACAAAATACGAAATGACATACTTTCTATCTTAGTTGATGGGATACCCTTTCATGAAGCTATTTATAGTAAGTAGGATTATTTTGATAAATAAAAATCAGGTCTTGAAAAATTCATCTGGCAGTTTAAAATAAAATATAGATTATTTATGGTATTTTATTAACAAATAAAATTATATAAAACCTAATACGGAAAACATATATGTTGAAGTCTATTTTGAGCTTAATGTTACTTACTTTATTAAGTGGTTGTCTTTCTATTCATGAGGAAGTTGGCGAAACATTTCGTCCTCTCATTTGGGCCGATGGATACGATGACGCCTATGAATATGTCGGAGTATATGAAAACCTTGATCTTTTCAGAATTAAACCTGAAAGGAATACGATAATTAAGCATGCAGGACTTCTTGTTACTCGAGCCGTGAATGATTGGAGAGAACAGAGGCAAATAGTACAAATTTTAAATGCGGCTGCAATTGATGATTTAATAGTTGAGGCGCAAGAGATAGCTAAAGTTAGGGCCGCAGAAAAACAGCAAGTTCTTATTAAGCAGCAAGAGATAGCCCAAGCAATGGCTGCTGAAAAGCAACAAGCTCGTATCAAGCAGCAAAGAGAGAAAGAAAGACAAAGACTAAGAATTGCAGAGGAAAAAAGTAAGGCAGATGAAGAACACAGACTAAGAATTGCAAAGGAAAAAAGTAAAGCCGCTGAAAAGCGTCGACAATATTTAATAAACAAGCGTCCAGTTGTTTGTGAAGAAATGATAACAGCGGTGAATGCCAACGAGGTTCGTGCAAGAAGGGATTTTCCGACCAATGCAGAATATCGAGTTGTTGGTATTGCTTTAGATATTAACGTTACATTCAATACTGCTCAAGTTTTAATGGAGGAAAAAACAGACTTTTTCAATACATGTTCTGCTGAGATGAAAACGTTTGATGAAGCTGTTGATATTAATAAAGGTGAAAAATTTGATTTCTTGTGCAGTTCGTGGCGAGAAGGTTTCGGTAACGTTATATTTGAAAATTGTCTCCTTTTTTCAAACGCTATATCTATAAATTAACAGGACTAATATAAATATGCTAAAACATCATTTATAAGCTTCGCGTGCATATGGACTTCTGGGCGCTCTTTATAGTAAGAATATAACAGCTGTAACAATGGGTAGTATATAGCGTTAATTCGTCTTATATTCGCACTTACCCTACATAGCTATTTCTGTTCGGGAGTATCCTTGATTAACTTAATGATATCCCGATTATCACTAAGTTTGGCTAAGTCGAGCAAATAGCTTTTTTCAAGTTCTTGCATCGGCTGTTTTGATAATAATTCTTTTATCAGTGCCTCCTCACCATTTGCTATGGCAGTTTTTAAGGCTGCAAAATTTGCTATACTGTGTTTAGGTTGATCCGTCATGATAGAGCCCTTTAGTTAGGTTTCGTTTCAAATTTATCGCTTGTTTTTAGCAATATGAGTGTATCTGTTTCGATGCCACGGTCTGGATAAGCTAAGGCTCAAACTTAAGCAATAACAAACAAGTCCATAAAACGATTTACTGCTTTGGACTCAAGTGCAGTTTGATCTTTACAAAGCTTAAAAATCGTTTTGCACTGATGGCTTGGAAACCGCGTAGCTAAGTTAGCATAGAATTTTTGCTCCAATAGCGGGATCCCTTCCTCGCGACGGCGACGATGACCCACAGGATATTCCACCAAGACTTCTTCCGTGCTGCTGCCATCGTTGAAGAAAACCTTAATGGCGTTGGCAATAGCCCGTTTGTCTGCTTCTAAATACTCTGCGGTAAAGCGTTTATCTTCGACAACTTCCATTTTGGCGCGCAGTTCATCAATGATGGGATGCGCATTGTGAAAGTCGTCTTCATAATGTTCGGCGGTTAACACCCCAAATGCAAGCGGCACCGCAACCATATACTGTAAACAATGGTCACGATCTGCAGCATTAGCAAGTGCACCTGTTTTAGAAATAATGCGAAGGGCTGATTCGTGTGTGCGAATGACAATCTTTTCAATATCCGCTAAGCGACCTTTAACCTCTGGATGCAGGATAATCGAAGCTTCTGCGGCAGTTTGCGCATGGAACTCTGCTGGGAAAGAAATCTTAAACAAGATGTTTTCCATCACGTAAGAACCATACTCTTGAGAGAACGAAAACTGGCGTGCAGCCTCCGGTTTAAACGTTTGGTTGCTATTCGTCTTTGAAAAAGAGACGTCGTAAAAGCCCCACTGCGGAGCAGTTAATGCGCTGGGTATGCCCATTTCACCGCGCATCGATATGTAAGCTAAACGCACAGCTCTTGAGGTAGCGTCACCCGCTGCCCAGGATTTACGGGAACCCGCATTGGGTGCGTGACGGTACGTGCGTAGCGCCGAACCATCGACCCATGCTTGCGAGACCGCCGCCATAATTTGTTCTCTATTGCCACCCATCATTTTTGTAATAACCGCCGTTGAAGCTACTCGAACTAACAATACATGGCACAAACCAACGCGATTAAACGAATTTTCTAACGCGATTACGCCTTGAATTTCATGCGCCATGATCATGGCCTCAAGCACTTCTCGCATGGTAAAAGGTGGTTCGCCATTCGATAGTCTGACCTGAGATAAATGATCAGCCACTGCCAAAATGCCGCCTAAATTATCCGATGGATGCCCCCATTCAGCGGCCAACCAAGTGTCGTTATAATCGAGCCAGCGGATAATGCAACCGATGTCCCAAGCCGCTTTAATCGGATCTAGCGACAGCGATGTTCCCGGCACTCGCGAGCCGTTAGGTACCATCGTGCCTTGTACGATAGGCCCGAGGTGTTTTGTGCACTCAGGAAAGCGAAGCGCCAGCAATCCGCAACCGAGGGTGTCCATTAAACAGTTGCGCGCGGTATCGAACGCTTCTTCACTTGAAACTTCAAAATCAACTACATAATCTGCGATATCTTGAATGACTTGATCGTAATCAGGGCGGTTATTAGTCTCTGCATTACTATTCATTTCTTATCCTTATTTATTTATTTAATTAGATGAGATGATAAATTGGATAATCTTATCCAGGCGGCTTTTCTCAGCGTTAGCTCAGATTTAATGGGCCGAGTCGACTTATTCTTAAGCAAGGCTTTCCCTCTGCCGTTTAAAGCACACAAGATCAGCCAAGGTTTTAACAGCTGACTTTTCGTCATTCACGAACAATGTACTTCAAATGTTCTTTCACTCATATAAAAGTCATAAGCAATAATTTTATTCACGTCACCTTTTGCTCCACCTTCCAATATCTGTCGTTCGTGCCCTAAAAATGCTCCTAACTTTCTTAATATAACGCTGCCGTTAAAAGGCCTAGTAATGAAAAAATACACAAATTGGCTAATAAAACCTTTGTTTGTAACTATTTTGTTTACTTACAATATCGCACAAACAATGCTCGGAACAGCCCTCCCTCTTGCTACTTAGATTTAACACTAGAACAACCGACCAAGGAAACCTGCAGAAATACCCGCCATTAGATAAGCGTTTGATGCAATATTAAGACTACGAATTCGCGTTTAAATAAAGCGGTCATTACCAAGTTGCAACATGTTGCTCTGTAAGCATTTAAGACCATTCGAGTTGACAGTGCAACTCAGTGAGTAGAAGTTGCAGCAGGCTGATAATAGTTTACGTGCGGTTGATGCCTAAGTGCTTCATATTACAGAACTGAATCAAAAAGTATCACACGCTATGATTATGCAAAAACAAGCCAGTAAAAGTATTAGCGATACAACTAAATATTTGCGCCATGTTTCGGTATTAAATTATATCGAAGCGCAAGATCTACAAAATAACAACGTTATTTTGACTGAAATGAAGTTCGAACTTAAAGTGGAAGTGCAGACATTAAACAGTTAGATTTGCTAATGCTATTTATACCAACGATAAGCACCGGCGAGCAGAAGACAGACGGATGCAGGTGCTAACAAGGCCTTAAAAATAAAAAGTTCAAATAAAAATGCGCCAAGTGCGCCGCCAAGAACGAAACCTAAAATAATTAGCATAAAAAGGATCGCTTTTCGCTTATCAAAAGGTTCTCCTCTCAGAACAGAACCAAACATTAGACCTAGATCAGTAAATATGCCGGTCAAATGGGTTGTGCGTATTACGGCACCGCTGTAATTAGTCGCCAGTGCGTTTTGAATTCCGCATGCCGCTGAAGCGGCAAAATGTCCATAATAGGACCCTTTAGAGAGTAAGAAAAATGCAACAAGAATAAGTAAGGATTCAATCACTAAGGCAGTGTCGTAGTGACGCCCTAATTTTAAAGAGCTGCTATTTAGTAAAAATCCAGATAACGATGCACCTAGGAAGAAAGCGAACAAAATCCCAATTAAATGCAAGATAGTTTCGAATGAACTTGCAAATATCGTGGCACCAAGCAGCGTTGCGGTCCCAGAAACGTGTGATACAGACTGATGTTCAAAACCCAGAAGTCCAATCGCATTTATACAGCCAGCAACTAAGGCTAAAATAAATGCACCGTATTCTATCCACTTAGGTAGTTTTGATATCACTTTCTAATCTCAATTGAGCTAATTTAATCCGACTAAAAATTTGTGTACAACAACGCACAGAGAAACAATGATAACGCTTATCTATTCATTAATCCTGTTTGTAATAGCATTGTCATCAGCGAACAATGTTTATGTATGACCAAGTGACTCTGCGCAGCGCTTTTGTCCCCGAGCCTTGAGGCATTATGATCACGGTTCTTAGACTTAAAATGCTGGGATTTATGGGCACCAAATATCGTCGTAAAGTGTAAAGAAAAAACATCAGTGTTAGTTAAAAAACCGGCTTTAAAGCGGGTTTTTTATTGGGTTGCAGTTTTGATGTATTACATTGTCTATAGTCGATTAGTCATTATTTGATTTTGATCAATACAAGTTAGCTATTTTTCATTAACAATTCAGCACTATATCTTTTATTTGATGGACTGTGACAATGCAAAATGTAGGCTATCGCCCAGACCAAAATTCTGACCTTTTGATTAACTTTAGGACTTGGGTACAAGAAAAAATGTCGATAAATAAAACGTAAGCAGACTACCTAATGAAAATCTTAATTATTTACTATTCCCTTTCTGGCATTACAAAACAAACAGCTGATGTGCTTGCCGCTAAATTACCTGCTGATAAAAAGAGAGTCAAAGATCAAGAAAAACGCACCGGTATTTTTGGGATGATGCTCACTATATATCAAATTCTATTGGCCAAACCCAGTCACATCCAAACATTAAAAATAGACATATCTCAATATGATTTGATTATTTTAGGCACCCCCGTATGGATGATGAGATTAGCATCGCCGATGCGAGCACTGATTAATCAGGAAAAATACAGGTTACCGAAGGTCGCATTTTTTTGTACCGAAAGTTCTTCCGGTGCAACGGCGGTTTTTAGGACTATGGAAGAACTTTGCGAAACAACACCTATTGCGACACTCGAGATAACCCAGTCCGATATGGCTCATTTGGATGACAGTAAAAAGTTAAGTGATTTTCTTAATACTTGCCAAAAGGCAGTTAGTAAATAAAACGACCGCGCCCCTAGGAGAACAAATGCTATTTGCCTAGATATTAATTAGAAGGAAAATGCTATGAGCGTTAGAAAGAAAGTCACTTTAATTTTGGTACTTATTGGGCTCAGCTTATTCGCTCCCCTCACATGGTACAAAGTCAATTATTCAATGGATTTCACACCATCTTATTCTGTCCAGTCTGAGGACCCTAAGCATAAATTATTAATTGCGACTCAGGGCAGTGAATATAAAAACGCTGTTGTTGCAGGCATCATTAACGCGGTTAAAAATCGTCCAGTTGACGTTCGTGTAGTAGACATTTCGGCACTCCCAGAGGTCAATATTGACGAGTGGAGCGCGGTAGTTATTTTGCATACGTGGGAAAACTGGCAGCCACAAAAAGATGCGATGTTATTTATTAATCGTAATCCGGATCTTGCAAATATCATTGTCCTGACCACTTCAGGGCAAGGTGATTTAAAGATGGAAGCCGTTGATGCCATAACGTCTGCCTCAGACATTTCCAATGTAGAAAAAGATACTGCACAAATCGTACGCCGAATTGATTCGGTAATCACCAACGATTAAGACTCAAAAATTTTATAAGGCCATAAATGTGGTGCCGCCAGAAAAGTTTGTGCCAACTAAGTCAATAGAGTTTGCTTATCAGGGGCGGCCCTTGCCGCTAACCAGCCTATTTTTCAGCCATAGATTATTGCACTACTGATGGCTACGCTAGCAAATAAAAATGGTTACAGTGGCATTAAATTTTTTGTTCTTATTTTAATTAATAAGCTTGTAGGCTAGTGCATCCATCAACATTAGTAACATTCACTGAGTCATCTATTCTATGAAGTTACTCATCATCCACTTCCCTCAGCCACTACTTCAGGCTATATTGTTGTTAGAAAATGAACGTAAACTTGACAACGTTAAACTCAGGCTTTCGAAGTTCATGACTACCATTTAGTCGTATTTGACCTATTTTTAAGCAATTCATAATAGATAATATGAATCAAATTTAACAGTGTCCATAATGAGTAGTACCTTTATTCACCGGGGAATAAATGTCGATGAAGTATCCTGAACAAAATAGCTTTTTAACGTTTTTTCAAAGTACTTTATACGCTTGGATAATATTTTCATTCTGTCTCCTTGCGACCGCTATTACTTGGTCCATCGCCAATAAATCTGCCCAACTCCATACTCAAGATCTATTTAAATTTGAGGTTGCCCAACAGATTAACTCAATCAAAGAGCATATGAAGGGATATGAGCAAATGTTACGCGGCGGTTTAGGGCTATTTAAATCGAGTGACACAGTTAGTCGCCTCGAATTTCATCATTATATAAGTAATTTGCAAGTTGATAAATATTGGCCCGGCATTCAAGGTATTGGTTATGCTGCTATGCTCAAACCGGAAGAAATAGAGGCTTTTGTCAATGCGGTTCAGCTAGAAGGCTTCGACCAATTTAATATATTTCCCGCAGGATTGCGCGATCAGTACAGTAGTATTCTCTATCTTGAGCCATTCACGGCTAGAAATCAGCGTGCCTTTGGTTATGATATGTACTCAGAAAAGTCTCGCCGTATTGCTATGGACATCGCTCGCGATAGCGGTAGTGTCGCATACTCAGCTAAGGTTAAACTGGTTCAGGAAAGTGGTACTGATTTACAAAATGGATTTCTTATGTATCTTCCCCTCTATCGCGATGGAGAATCTATTGAAAACAAAGAGCAGCGCCGAAAAGCACTCATCGGATATGTATATAGTCCATTTCGTATGGATAATCTGATTAATGGCATTAAATTAAATACCAATAATCAGCACGTAAATTTTTTAATATATGACGGAAATTCAGTAAATGTAGATGACCTACTTTATGCTCCTAATGTGTTTAAGGATTATTTATCTAGTTCTGACAGAAAAAACGTTAAACCTTCTTTTTCAATTACTAAAGCAATCAAATTTCCCGGCCGAACTTGGACTATGCAGTTTTATAGCACCCCCGCTTTTGAAAGTGATATTGAAAATAACATAGCTAACCTGCTCGGCATCGGTGGCTCGATTTTATCGGGATTTTTACTGCTTGTGATGATGAATATTACAAGCAGCAGCAGAAAAGACAGTCAGGCGAAAGCGAAATTGGAAGTATTAGTTGATCGTCTAAAAGCGGGTGCGTCAGCCGGAATTGTAGGGATTTGGGATTGGGATGTTGAGAATGATATTTTGAATTGGGACGCCGTGATGTATAAATTATATGGCTTAAATGAATCAGAGTTTGACGATTTATATGAGGCATGGATTTCCAGAGTACACATAGATGATCGGGGACATATTGACGGCGAAATAAAGGCTGCATTGGCAAATGAGAGAGAATATTGTCCTGAATTTCGTGTTGTATGGCCTGATAATTCGGTTCATTATATTAAAGCTGTATCAAAAACCAGTTTTGACATGAAGGGTAAAGCAATTCGGATCGTTGGTGTCAATTATGATATTACTGACCAAAAAAACATTCAAATACGTCTTGATAAGGAGGCCTCATATGATCCGTTAACACTGCTGCCTAATCGTCGCTTACTCAATGACATATTAAAGAAAGCTATCGCCTCTGCTCAACGCAATAAAAAACATATGGCTATTCTTTTTATTGATTTGGATGGATTCAAACAGGTAAATGATGTCCACGGACATCACGTCGGTGATTGGTTATTAAAAGAAGTATCCAAACGTATTCAATATTGCTTGCGCACTACAGACACAGTAGGACGAATTGGGGGGGATGAGTTTGTGGTTGTACTCCCTGATATTTCTGACAGTGCAAAAAATGTAGCTAATAAAATACGAGAAGTTTTAGAAGAACCTTTTTTACTGACCAATAGTAAGATTTTGAATATTTCTTCAAGTATTGGAGTGGCAATTTATCCTCAACATGCAAAGACTCAAAGTATGTTGCTCGAATGTGCCGACAAGGCAATGTATGAGGCAAAGAAAAGAGGCCGTAATGAAGTTATACTTTTTGATGATTTCTAAATTTAGTGACTTGAACATCCATCTAACATCGATTCGTTAGGATTGATATTTGTACCGAAATCCTTGTGAGTAAACACAGCATATCATTTTACATGCAATAATTTAATAGCAATCAGCTTGCTCTTTTAATGTGAAAGAGAGTGATAAACTTTATTGGTTTTCAACTCCATTTTTCACTCCAAAAGAAGATAGTACGTAAACACATTACATCGGAGTTATTCGATCTTAGTATAGAAAGCGACCAATAGTTGTGTTGCTAGATTGACCATCGTTGCCTGCAGATTCTTCTAATGGACATCGATTTAATACATGTTGCTCGCCATTTGCATCTTCAGATATTAATTTAACAGGAAAGCCCCATAATTTATGAAGATGCTTCATGACTTCTGAAGTAGTGTCTGCCAAATTAATATTATTAGTCGGTATATGGCGAATAGTGAGAGATCTATTACCAACAATATCAACATCATAGACTTCGATATTCGGTTCCTTCATACTAATATTATATTGAGTTGAAAGATTTTTTCGAATTTCTTGATATCCAAAATCATTATGAATAGCGGTAATATTAAGATCCTTTAATACTGCATCATCATTCAGCGTAAAAAGTTTCAAGTCTCGTATGACTTTAGGTGATAAGTATTGTGCAATAAAACTTTCGTCCTTAAAATTTTTCATTGCAAAGGTCAATGATTCATTCCATGGTGTTCCTGCGAGTTCGGGAAACCATTTTTTATCCTCATCCGTTGGTTGTTCACATATACGCCTGATATCAATCATCATTTTAAAGCCTAACGCGTACGGATTTATGCCATTATAATAGGGGCTATCAAAATCAGGCTGAGCAACAACATTGGTGTGACTTTTTAGAAATTCAATCATAAAACCGTCGGTGACATGGCCTCGCTCGTGCAATTCATTTAAGATAGTGTAATGCCAGAAACAAGCCCAACCTTCATTCATAACTTGTGTTTGACGTTGCGGATAAAAGTATTGTCCAATTTTTCTTACTATTCGTACAATTTCTCTTTGCCATGGTTTCATTAATGGTGCGTTTTTTTCAATAAAATATAAAATATTTTCTTGAGGCTCACTGGGAAATCGACTTTTACCATCCTCACTTTGCAATTTTTGTGGAATGGTATTCCAAAGCTCATTAACCTGTGATTGTAAATATTGTTCCCGATCTTTTTGGCGCTGTTTTTCCTCACGCATTGATATAGGAGAAGGGCGTTTGTAACGGTCTACACCATAGTTCATTAATGCATGGCAAGAGTCCAAAATACCTTCGACCTCATCAACACCATATTTTTTTTCACAATCACTGATATAACTTTTTGCAAAAACTAAATAATCGATTATTGCTTCAGCATCTGTCCACGTTTTGAATAAATAATTCCCTTTAAAGAATGAGTTATGTCCAAAGCAAGCATGAGCAATAACTAATACTTGCATCATCATACTGTTCTCTTCCATTAAATAGGCGATGCAAGGGTTTGAATTTATAACTATTTCATAGGCTAGGCCCATTTGACCTCGCCGATAAGATTGCTCATTACTAATAAAATGCTTTCCAAAAGACCAATGATTATATCCTATTGGCATTCCAGCACTGGAATAGGCATCTATCATCTGCTCTGCAGAGATAATTTCCATTTGATTTGGATAAGTGTCTAATCCAAAATCTTTGGCGATATCCTCAATGGCAGCATAATATTGATTAATAAGATCGTAGCTCCAGTCCGCACTGGTTGAAATCGGCCCAGCGACTTTCACTTTTTTAGATTGTAATCGTTTATTGGACATCATCAACCTCGACTTTTAAGACTATTGTTGAATTTTTAATTAATGCCTTGTTTTTGAAAAAACTCTCTGAAGATAGGGTATATATCACTTTGTTGAACGATTTTTTTCATAGCAATATTATCAAAATTCTCTAGCAAACTTTGATATTCATACCAAAGTGTTTGCGGTTCTCGTTCAGTTATTTCTACATAGGCAAAATATCGTATACGCGGTAAAATTGAGGTACTCAACAACCGGCCACACTTAACAGAGTCATTATCCCAGTTATCACCATCTGAGGCTTGCGCAGCATAAACATTCCAATCTTCAGGATTATAGCGTTCATCTAAGATTTCTTGCATGAGCGTTAAAGCACTAGAAACGATCGTTCCACCGGTTTCTTGAGAATAAAAAAACTCATGTTCATCGACTTCTTTAGCCTGGGTATGATGACGAATGTAAACAACTTCGACATCCTTATATGTTCGTTTTAAGAACATGTATAACAAAATATAAAATCGTTTAGCAATTTCTTTGGTTTTCTGATCCATTGAACCTGACACATCCATTAAACAAAACATAACCGCATTCGTCGTTGGTAGAGGTAATTTGGTAAAATGTTTGTAACGTAGATCAAATGAATCGATATAGGGTATTCTTTTAATTCTGCGTTTTAGAGCTATTATTTCATCGTCTGCCTGACTAATATGCACAAGATCATCGCGGGTGAATTGTTGCGATGCTTGTTCTAGTATTTTTAGTCGCCTTTTTAAGGGACTTATGATCGCTATTCTTCTTGCCAGAGAAACTTTAAGTGAACGCACTATATCAATGTTAGAAGGTGTTCCATCAGTGTTAAAGCCGGAGCGAATGTTTTTATAATTAATCAGTTTCTTAAGCTTGTTTTTTTGAAGATTTGGTAACTCCAAATCTTCAAACAAGATATTCATATACTCATCACTAGATAATTCAAACATGAATTCATCATTGCCTTCACCACTATCACTCGCCCGTTTACCTCCTCGCCCATCCTCAGGCAGTGGACGAGGTATTTGATCGCCGACTGAAAACTCTTTGTTGCCTGGGAAAACTCTATTTCTTTTACCATCTTGACCATGACGAAATGAAGGCTCACTTATGTCCTTTGATGGAATGGAAACACTTTCACTTTCATCAACATCAGTAATACCGCGATTAATGATTCGATCAGCGATCGATTTCTTTATTTGTGAACGATAACGCCTAATAAAGCGCTGCCTATTAACAGTACTTTTATTTTTTTGATTGAGCCTTCGATCGATTATTTGCACAGAAAACCTCCCGAGTTAAGATGACTTTCTTACCCTGAGATACCACTCACAAAGCAGACGAACTTGTTTTCTTGTATAGCCTTTGGACACCATTCGACTAACAAAATCCTCATGTTTCTGATTATCATCTGCTGAGGACTTGGCATTAAAAGAAATCACTGGAAGCAAATCTTCGGTATTTGAGAACATCTTTTTTTCAATCACGCTTCGCAATTTTTCGTAACTGTTCCATTTTGGATTGACACCATCATTGATGGCACGAGCTCTTAAAACGAAATTTACAACTTCATTTCTAAAGTCTTTAGGGTTTGATATTCCGGCTGGTTTTTCTATTTTTTCTAGTTCATCATTCAGTAGTTGCCGATCAAAATTCTCTCCCGTTTCTGGATCTCGATATTCCTGATCTTGTATCCAAAAATCAGCATAAATAACATAACGATCAAATATATTTTGACCATATTCTGAATAGGATTCCAAATATGATGTTTGGATTTCCTTGCCAATAAAGCCTATATAATTAGGAACTAAAAATGCTTTGATGTTTTCAAGGTATTGTTCGTGAATCGCCTGAGGGAACTGTTCTTGTTCAATTTGTTTTTCAAGTATATAGAGTAGATGTACGGGATTTGCCGCAATCTCAGTTGAATCATAATTAAAGACTCGTGATAAAATTTTAAATGCAAACCGTGTCGATAAACCGGTCATTCCTTCATCAACACCTGCATAATCCCTATATTCTTGGTAGGACTTAGCTTTTGGGTCAGTGTCTTTAAGCGATTCACCATCGTAGACCTTCATTTTTGAGTAAACACTTGAATTTTCAGGTTTAATCAACCGTGACAATACTGAAAATTGAGCCAACATTTCTAGGGTATTGGGTGCACAGGGAGCCTCACATAACGAAGAATTATTAATTAGCTTTTTATAAATATTAATTTCTTCTTTAACACGCAAACAGTAAGGCACTTTGACAATGTAAACCCTATCAAGAAAAGCCTCATTATTTTTGTTATTTCTAAAGCTCGTCCATTCAGACTCATTTGAATGAGCAAGTACGACGCCACGAAAAGGTAATGCCGACATACCTTCAGTACCATTATAGTTGCCTTCCTGCGTTGCTGTTAATAATGGATGAAGGACTTTAATAGGTGCCTTAAACATCTCAACAAATTCCATCATTCCCTGATTAGAACGACACAGTGAGCCATCATAGCTGTAGGCATCGGGGTCGCTTTGTGCAAATTCTTCTAACTTTCGAATATCCACCTTACCAACGAGGGCTGATATGTCCTGATTGTTTTCATCCCCAGGTTCTGTTTTTGCAATAGCAACTCTATTTAAGATTGAGGGGGTCAATTTAACAACTCTAAACATTGAAATATCACCACCATAATCATTCAAACGCTTCACAGCCCAAGGTGACATGATGTTATTTAGACAACGCAATGGAATACCGTATTCTTGATTAAGTAATTTACCATCTTCATCTAGATCAAAAAGTCCAAGTGGGCTTTCAAATACCGGAGAATCTTTTATGGCATAAATGGGGTGTATTTCCATTAACGATTTTAATTTTTCCGCGATAGAGGATTTACCGCCACCAACAGGACCCAATAAATATAATATTTGCTTGGTTTCTTCGAGACCTTGCGCGGCGTGCTTAAAATAGGCAACAATTTGCTGGATTGAATCTTCCATACCATAGAACCCCTTAAATGCAGGGTACTGATGCATGATTTTATTGAAAAATATACGACTCAACAGAGGATCTTTAGCGGTATCAATAAGTTCAGGTTCACCTATCGCCATTAACATTCGTTCAGCCGCATTGGCATAGACTTCAGGATTCGATTTGCATAATTTCAAATAATCAGACAGCGAATATTCTTCTTGCTGATGACTTTCATAGCGTTTTTGGTATTGATCAAAGATGCTCATTGCCCCTCTCCAATAGGTATTTTAAGCGTATATTTACTTATGATTCTAAAAGTAGTGTTATGAAGGTGACTTAATTAAGATTAATGCTATTACCATTTAGTTTAGACTAAGATTTAAAATATGCTGTGTGGATGAGTAAAAAAATAAACCTAAAAAGTCGGTTCAGAATCATAATTATCCTAATACATAAACTGCATGTTAACTTGGTCACAGAAATCTGAGTTAGGGATCACATGGTTGTTAGTCATAAATAAATTATCGGATATTGAGAAACCAGAAGCCTAGCCAATACCTGAGCTTGAGCCGCTGTATCCCTCTTTCAACGTTACCATGGCAACAGCCTTTTGAATTTCTGCTCCTTCAGTTAAGAAATGCGCAGAAATTAAATTATTTTGCCCCCAAACAGCTTTTTAATTGCTTAAAAACAGTCGCACCGGCAAACCGTTATATAACATAATTTACTTGCAGTGCATTAGCATCGACGCATCTTAAGAGAGGAAAAACATTATGTCTTAGATAAGAAAGGCAACGGCAAGATTAAATCTTCTATCTAAGTGCCATTGTTGAGCGTAGTACGCTATTTATTTTTCTATAAGCGCATGACTATAAGATCTAATAAGGTTGGCTGAGTAAGCTTTTTTGGTCCTGATGAGGCTACATCGCAATAAAATTTGCTAAGGATAAAATCTAGGTTCTTGAAACAAGCTATACTTAGTCCTAGGCGTTGTGCATGAATACGTAACAACATACTAGAGAGTGCTTTTTGCATGTCTTCAAATCAGGATTGTTTGATTTCTTTGTCATAATTTTAATATAGCGCCCTATCACCTTTCAGTAATAAAGCGCGTCTTTATTTATTTGAGCATGATTTCACGCATGCGATACTCACCAGTCAGTGTTCTCACTTCTGGATACTTTGCTGAAATTTCTCTAACAATTTGTTTATCAGACTCGCTCCACTTCTTTATGAACGCGTCATATTTTGCTTTATTAGGCTCCATGTCAGCGCCGCTGGCCAGAGTCACAACCAACAACATATTAAAATCACCACTCATTGGCAAATCACTACTAAAGATTTTCCAATCTTTGATAAAGCCAAGTTCTTTCTGAATTTTAACCGCTTTAACCCAACTTTGACTGAGGCCAGCTAGATAGATATCTTCCATATTAGGGTCGACTTTAACTGTAGTCACCATCCTAATTTCGGTGCCTACGTCATAATCTTCGTAAATTTCTAACCTGTCTTTCGCAATTGATAAAGAACTGAATATCACGCACGCTAATGTAATTAACATCTTTGTCATTTTATTTTCCTTTTAAACATGACTACTACTGCTCAATTTTATGAACTTTAGTAGTATACAAATAATTAAAACATAATCAATAAAATCAATAATATAGCCATTTAAGATTACTTTATACTAGTTTGGTATGCACTAATCGTTTAAATCTTGGGCGCTTTTGTTATCCAAAACCATACTTATACAGATTGATAACAAAGTACTATTCATACGCAAAAATAAGCTTGCTGTCGCCTTTGTAAACTCTACCGGTAACTGGTAGAGCAAAATTAGATTTTGACTTAGGAGCTCAGGCAAATCACTTTTCTCGGCGGTCATTCACTGTTGCAAGAAACGGTTTAAGTCAAAGTGTATACATAAGTCAACTTTGTGAATTTCTTGTATTGAGGCTTTACATGCTTCAGCTAAAACAGAATTTTATTCAACTCTAGTCTGCTCCAACAGTAATTTGCACCTTTTAACTCGGCAAAATCGATACATGTTAAATAGATTAGGGATGTCATTTATTCTCCTTATACTCAAAAAAATTGAGAAAATATAAGCTTAATAAATTAATTTGTAACTCAAAAATGTTTGTAATTAAGTATGTTCTTTTTATCCTAACTCCGTAACTTGGCACTGCAGTTTAAATGCTTAGCTAACGTTTTGATTATTTAGGTATATAATTTAAGTGACTTTGAACTTTCACTTTAGATGCTTTTTACAAAACAATGGATTATTGCTAGCCACCTTAATGAGCTCAAAATTTAAACAAAAAAATTCATATGCATGTTTATTTAACGCTCGGAGCATAAACAACAGCAGAGCTTCCCTTTTAGTCGGACCATATTTTTACTGCTAAATAGCAGCCAGACAACGAATTTTTTTTGTTTTATCATACTTATATCACCGATCCCCAACGCATCAATACAGTCACCGAACTCTTTATCAATACTGAAGTTCACAAACTTGACGCCCCCATCCTTGTAGGTCTCTGAATATTGTTTATATAAGGTAGGAAAAGACAAGCACGTATTCGTTAAAAGATGTTTAAAATGGGAAAGTCCCTTTTTTACTCTTCATCTTTGAAAGGCAATATTGACTTAATTGCCAGTAAATAAGCCACTTTTGCAGTAGCTTTGGCTTTTTTTCTGCTTTTGCTCATAAGTGAAACGTGGGATTTATTTAGAACAAGTTAAGTTGAATAGTCTTTAAATATCAAAGAAATATTAACTATGAGGGTAATTTTGACTGGCAACTTCCTGTAGTTATTTAACTGCATCAAATGGCGGCCAAAAAACGCTGCAACACATCGACGTTGCGCGTGTATCACTGGTGCAGCCGACGCCATGACTAATGACCTAAATTGGATAGCACAATACGCTTCAATTTTAGTATTTTTCACGCTCGGATCGTCTAAGTTAGATCAAATAATAATGCTTTAATTAAATATACAATGTAGAGGATCTAATTTTCAGACACTTCGATTAAGTTGTTTCAAAATACGGTCAATGGAAGCGACATGCTCGTCATTATCCCCTAGAGCTTGCAATGCCTCTGCTAATTGAAATACATAATCTCGATTTTCCCCGCTTGGGCCTGAACTGAGATGAATTTGTTGGGCTATGTCTTGCTCTGATGCCTGGCCCAGAAAAGCAGCATTATCTTCATGAGCAATATAGACTAAGCCTTTTTTATATTTAGCATTCTTGATATTGTCATGCTTAACATTCTTGAAATAAATATCTACCTCATAACGCAGATAGCCATTTTTTTCTCGATAATCGAGATGTTCAAAAACATCTTGGGTGACCTTATAAGCCATTCCCGAACATTCATCCAATGCTGATTGAATAAGAGTAACGACGCGGCCAGGTTGTTGCGGCGTGCCTCGATGATCGTCGCTACCTTGCCAGAATCGACGTTGCCAACCTATGATGCTAGCCGGGGCTTTTTCAATAAATGGAAAGTCCACTTTATAAATCAATGAGCCATAGCCAAAAACCCAGATTTCATCGAAATCGCGGAATGATTGCCGCTGTTTATTCTGGTTTATAGTATTAACAGACATGACAACTTTTATACCCGTTTAATATTTCCATCAACACGTCGTCTTCAACACGGCACTTAGCCCTCTCCAGTCTTCCAAATCTTGGTCGGGTTTTTCAGTGCGAAAGCGTGCGTACAACGCTATTCCTTTTGGGTCTTCTTTAATATCAACCGTTATGCCTTTTTCACGCAAAAACGCTTCGGTACCTGCTGCATTAGTTACATCGCCCACAACTACGCGACTAAAGCCTCTCATGTGCAGAAGAGAAGCACATACCGCGCATGGACTGAGGCTGCTATAAATAGTCGTGTCACTAAAGTCGATTCGACCAGCATCACGAATAGCAGAAGTTTCACCATGATTATAAGGGTGATCTTCTTGAACAAGGGTGTTATGCCCCTTACCAACAATTGTTTTTAGCGAATGATTCACTATTACGGCACCAATTGGACAGCCACCTTCGTCATAACTTTTTTGCGCTAGTAATACAGCAATGCGCATATAGTCAGCATCGCTAAGGCCGTTCATAAAGTCATCATCCATTAGCACCGATAGACTTTTGGTTGGCATGTGAGCAATCGTTCTTAATGCCGCTTCAGTTATGTCTATATGTTTATTTAGAAGAGTTTTCATATTAAGTAGGGATAACCGTCGTGACCAAATGAATTCATTGTGCGCAGATTAATGCGCATAGTAAAGGCGCGTTTACTGTTACCACTTTGAAACGCACAATATGTAGAATCAAATATCGTGTTGGTCTTGAAAGACCTGGAAGTCTGCCGCTCAACTTTAGCGACAGTAAAACCGATAGCTAGGTGATAGACGGATTTTAAGTTATTTATTCTCTTTTGGTCTATGTTGGGCCCAATTATGAATACCTTTTGCTACATAAAGTGCGTCGAAATTATCGCTAATTTCTACATCCCAATATTCAATTTTATAAGAATCTGAATGTGAGCCTGAGGGACTCTTTATAGTTGAGAACCTGCCGCCAGAAAACATGACTTTACACTGCGTTGCGCGAGGTGGGTCTATGTCGTCAATTAACGCACTAGCAAAAACATCCCACTGTTTAACTTCTTTCTTAATCTGACTTATCATTTTATCTTCTGAACCTTTCAAGATAAACGAAAGACCTTTCTTGATCATTAAAGCAATAATAATCGATACTATTAGGACACTTAACGTAATCAACAATTCCATATTATTCCTATTTAATTCAAGTTCTAACTTTTTGATAAAAGCAACCTATAAGCTTACTAGACACTTTTAGTGAGTATATTAACAGTAATAGAATGATAGGACGTTAGCCGCTTATTCGATCCCACAATCATATTTCAATGCTATTGAGACAGATAATATTGCCCCTAAATACGTTTGGAAGATTAAGTGAAATATAATTGAGCGACATATAGCCTCGAAATAATTTTGCAGTTCGGACACAACAATGAGGCGGCAATTTTGCAACTACCACCTTATTGCTAGAGTCGGTATGCCTGACCCGTTTAAAGATAAATTTAAAGCTGATTTAAATGACAAAAGACCCAATATTAACTGGTGCAGTGAATACCTGTTATTACCTTCAAGACGCAACCCTCATTGATCATTAAGACTCACTTTTGCAGGAAATAATTCGACTAATTTAGAGGATAGTATACAAGCGTCATTTAGCAGTAATTCAATCTTGGGAAAATCTAAAATGAAATCAGGTTTAAGCTGGTTTTTCTCATCCATATTTTCAGGCTGGCTATTTGAATCAACTGATTCATTGCTTACAGAAACATCCGATTGGGGAAAAATTTTAAACGGATTTTGCTTTTCTGTTGGATAAGGGAAAGCCAGAATTGTGTCCCCATCAAGAGTTTTAGGATCTGCTGATACCCAATCATTCAGGCGAGAACTTGGAAGCTTGCACTCAAATGGATAATCACTAATCCAATCCTTAACGTTTTCCATCTGTAACAAAATCGTTCTATCTACAGCAATGCTTTTGTGCTTAAGAACCTCTAATGAGGCGTTTTTATCCAGTCTTACCAATCCTTCATATGTAGCACATCCAATAGATACAAACTTTCTATTTGAAAGGCTGCCTACTAAGTATTTTTCTGCTTGTCTATAAAAAACCAGGCATAAGCCTTGTCGCTCGATTGCGTAATTTATATCAGCCATTGATATTTGAAATAGAGAATTAATTTCATTCAGGTTGTAGTACTTTTTATCTAGCATTTTTTAGAAAGGTCCATATCGTTTATCGAGTTTTAAATTAGTAAAACGCAAGAGCAATTTTTGAAGATAAAGTTTACGTCTTCTTGTTACTAATTTTTCATCCATTATAAAGTAGTAAACAAGGTAGTGGTATGATTAATCTAAATACTCGCCTTTAGATACTGTTTATTATGTAATTATAAGCTTTTTGCTAATGTCATATTACCTACTACTCACTTGTTATATGTAATAAAAGGTTATCAATGTCATTATCAAAAGCTTCTTTGAGGCCCCTATCATAAGGATATTTGAGACTTTATGGGCCGATGCACCCCTCATATATCTTAGTATTTTGTAATAAGCAGAGTATATATCAATCACCGGTGCGTCTGAAAAGTTAACAATAACTAGGTATTGAGTATTGATTGATAAATAAAATAAAACCGAAATAAATACTTACCCCATACCAAATATACTTTTGATCAGTGATTTCAACATATAGTGGGACTAATCAGAGTGTTAGCTCATCAAATTATTTAGGAAATATTATGTTTACTTTTCTTGTTCTAGCGGCTATCTGGCTTTTTCTCATGTTGAGATCATCTATTGCTGAGTATAAATATTATCAAGCCGTGAAGACCCTTCAGCCTGATGTTTGGGAACAATTAGGCTCTCCAAGGTTCTTAAAAATTCCTCTGGTATTTTTATCATCTGAAGGTTTAAGGCTCTTACAGGGAATTTCCAACGAAAAAATATGCCTGTTAGCGAAAAAGAATAAACAAGTGCGTTTTCAATTTTTATCATATGTGATTCTGGTAATAGGATTTAGCATTGTTTACTTTAAAACTAACTTATAGGCCTCGCAACTACCAATTTCTACTTCCCACGCCGTCTTAGTCTCTGTCAATATTAAAGTGCATAATGCGAATTTTTTTGGATATCTGGCTGAGTAAAACCAGTCGCTTGAATATTGCTGCATTCTGGATGAATCATAAAAACACCGGAACTGAAACAAGCGACGATCCTACTGCACTAACATTGCCAAAAATTACTTTGCCAGATAATCTTCATCGCTTTACACTCGACACGCGTACTCTTCAGTTATGTTTTTTGCAACCTTAATTAAACCTCGTTTTTAAACAAAGTTCGCCGCCGAAGTTTAGGCTATCAGGCGATGTCAACGCTACTTTTGATTATTTCAATGGCACGCTGCAGGAAGTCATAAACTGGACACCTAGCCAAGTATTCGAACAGAGTCTAAGCCTACAAGAGCAAACACAATTTTTACAACAAGTAATCCATCAGGATAGAAATTTCAATCTACAAGATTACTTGCCATAGATACAAAGATAAGCCGTATCGACGGTCGTTTTTACCTTAAACTGCTTATTAGCTTCAATCGTAAACACCTGTGAAGTAGTAAATGTTTTCCAATCTTGTTGTTCTGGCAATAACACCGTTAATGCTCCATTAACAACCGTCATAGTTTCAAACTCACTGGTACCAAACTCATATTCACCGGGAGCCATAACGCCAACTGTAGCAGGCTGAGAATCTGTATTAAAGGCAATTGATGCTACCTTTCGCTCAAAATATTCGTTCACTTTAAACATATTTATTTTCCTAATTCAAAACTATAAAGATTAATATACTACAGCCTTGTAGCCTGACTGTAAGTAATTGACATCAATTTAATTTTATCGAACACCTAATTTACTCTGGTAAGTCAGTCGGTACACTTAACTATTTGATAAATGAATCCAAGAAGCTACCTCAAAGTTAGTGGACCCTCGGTTGCACTATAAGTCTCGGTCCTGTCTTTAATTTAACTTATTAACCCCAGTCGAAGAGGAACGAACGTGTGCTTGACACAGTTCAGTTAATTTTACTTTCCGTAATATTTGGCGGAATGGTTACATTTAAAATCCTTTTTGCGCCCTTGGTTTTTATCAAGCTAGGTATAAATAGTGCGCGACATTTCATTAGCGCCTTCTTTCCTTTCGACTATCTGTATTTTTCATTTTTGAGTTTCGCTTTTTTAATTTTTTCATTATTGTCGGGTGAGCATATTGAAGCAATTATTGGGGGAATTTCATTACTAGGCTTTATAATTTCTCGTCAAGTACTTATGCCAATGGCAAACGCAGCCTCTGATGATGGTCAAAAATCAAAATTCGATATAGTGCACAAAACAACAGTATCAATAAATACTCTGCAATTAGTCGCTTTTTTATTGCCTTATTAAGAACATAACACCCTTATTTTATATGGTGTTTATTTTTCCAATCGTATCTCTCTATTACATAGATTCTGGAGCGCAATCCGTAGTGAGGAATTTTATTTAGTCGTCAACAAGCAAAAAAAATTGCAAAAGAATGATTCGAGAAGCTGACACTTCGATGTATAAGCAAAAGAAAAGTAAAACTCGATAGCATTCTAATACTAGTAAGTTTTGGTCCCTCAATATATTATTAGAGTCGAAATAAACGAAAGGAAAAAATGATGTTAAAGACTATCCCTGAACTATTGCAGGAAGCTAAAAAAAATGTGCGATGCATTAGTGCAATCGTCGCAGCGAGCGAGATAAAGGAAAATCATGGCTTGCTGGTTGATGTCCGGGAACCCTCAGAACACCTAGAGAAAGCAGCTGCTGGAGCGATTAATATTCCACGAGGCCTTTTGGAAATGAAACTAATGGAGATAGAGAAAGACCCTCTTCGAGCTATTTATTTGCATTGTGCTACCTCGGCAAGGGCGATCCTTAGCGCCGAACAACTTGCCCGGATCGGCTATCAAAAAGTCAGTGTAATCACATGTAATATGGATACAATTCAACAGAATTGCCAATAAAATTGAATTCGGATCATCGACAACAAACAGGGTGGTTCGTCCTCTTCAGTCACATCTGAAGGGAGTCAAAAATATACTGAAAAACATCCTGTCGGTTTATTTCATTGAAATTTTCGTGCAGATTATCTTCGTAATAGCGATACTGAATAATAGGTGACTTGATACGGTCCATTTGAGCCCTTGTGAACTGAGAATCTGCCAAGTGATCCATTCCCGCTATCGCGACAGCGAGAGGATAGTCTTTCCAAGTTAAGAGTTCTGCCTCTAAGTGGTCTTGGGCCTGCTGAGAGATCAAAGCAAAACGAGGAGTCGCCATTCCACCTCGTAATCCATAATCGATATCTATCTGATGCCTCTTCAAAACAGCTTCGTCATGAGTTAAATGACTCAAATCAATTTTTAACGGAATCGCCAATTTGGGTAAAAACCGAGCTAGCAAGTTAATGATAAATATGGGAACAAGTGATTTTGTCTTATTCTTAAGCCAAGGTGCTGAAATTCCAAAGCCACGAATGTATTTTTGATCTTTACCTAAGCCTACACCATAAAGCAAAGCAATTAGTCCCCCCATCGAGTGACCAAAAATATAGATTGGTAGATCAGGCGACTCGCTTTGTAAACTATTCACGAGATCGTGGACATGCTCGACATAAATATCAAAGTTTTCAATATCAAGTAAGTTCTTTTTACCCGGATTTATCTCGGCGTAGGTTCCATGTCCGGGCAAGTCGAGGGCATGCAGCTCATATCCCTTCTGATTGTAGAACTGTGCAGGAAGCTCCCAATCTCCTGAATGAGCCATTCCTCCATGGATTGCGATAATGACCCCTTTAGGTGACGCACACGCATTCCATTTGCGAACAAGTAGGTTTTCATCTTTTTTGGTTGGTAGAATATAAGTACTGTTTTCGCCAAAGGAATGAGTAGTCATGGTTAGCTCGCATAGTGAAATTGATTATCGTTTTGTCCCCTTTTATATCGTGCTTATGTTAAAGCGCGATATACTGAGACGGACAATACTCCAATAAATTTTATCGAAATGGACGGCAATTAAAAGCTGAACCTGAATCAGCGCAATCCAAATCATGTCGGTTACTCTTATGAAATGAATTGCACTCTTATCTGACTAAAAGTGGTTAATCAGGCTTGTCAGTTACCGCTCCCGTAGACGCTGAACTTACCGTTCTCGCATATTTTGCTAACAATCCTCTGGTATATTTTGGTGCCGGCTGCACCCAGTTTTGCTTTCTTCTTGCCATTTCTTGATCATTAATATTGAGCGTCATCACACGATTTTGCGCATCAATTGTAATGCTATCACCATTTTCGACCAATGCGATAGCGCCACCTTCGTATGCTTCAGGCGTGATATGCCCTACTACAAACCCCCTGCTGCCGCCTGAAAAGCGACCATCAGTGATTAGTGCAACATCATTACCTAATCCTTTGCCCATAATTGCAGATGTGGGGCTTAACATTTCTCGCATGCCTGGACCGCCTCTTGGACCTTCATAGCGGATTACGACCACGTCACCAGCAACTACTTGACCATCTATAATAGCCGCAAAACCTTGTTCTTCTGAATCATACACTTTGGCTGTGCCAGTGAAGCGCAAACCTTCTTTTCCTGTGATTTTTGAAACTGCACCTTCGGGCGCTAAATTACCATTAAGTATTACCAAGTGACTGTCTTTTTTGATTGGTTTATCAAAAGGTAAAATAATATTTTGGCCTTCGGGATAATCAGCTACTGAAGCCAGGTTTTCGGCCATAGTTCTGCCCGTTACGGTCATGCAATCGCCATGCAGCATGCCAGCATCTAATAAGCGTTTCATCAGAGGTTGAATACCACCGATTTCAATTAATTCAGACATCAAATACTGACCGCTTGGACGCAAATCGGCAATTACGGGGGTTTTTTCTCCGATGCGCACAAAATCATCCAGAGTGACTTCAACACCTATCGCGTCAGCCATCGCAATTAAATGCAGTACTGCATTAGTAGAGCCTCCAAGGGTGATGACCATCGTAATCGCATTCTCAAATGCCTTTTTGGTCATAATGTCAGACGGTTTAATATCATGCTCGAGTAGGTAGACGATTGCTTTACCCGCATCGACGCAGTCTTGCTTTTTGTTATCTGAAATCGCATTTTGCGCAGAGCTATTCGGCATACTCATGCCCAAAGCTTCAATCGCTGAGGCTAGAGTATTGGCTGTATACATGCCACCGCAAGAGCCGGGACCCGGGATCGCTGTTTTTTCAATATGCTCCAACTGAGTAATTGGAATATCACCATTGGCATAACTACCTACAGCTTCAAATACTGAAACAATATCTGTGTGATTTTCACCAGGCAAAATAGTACCGCCATACACAAAAATAGAAGGACGATTTAAACGAGCGAGTCCCATCAAACATCCTGGCATATTTTTATCGCAGCCACCGATAGCAATAATACCGTCATGTCCCATGCCTGCCGATACAGCCTCAATGGAATCACAAATAACTTCTCGTGAGACCAAAGAATACTTCATACCTTCAGTACCCATAGAAATACCGTCAGAAATAGTTATAGTATTATAAATAACGCTTTTAGCACCTGCGCTATCTACGCCCCTACCAACTTCTTCGGCAAGTTTATTAATGTGCATGTTGCATGGCGTTACCATTGACCACGTTGAAGCAATACCCACCTGCGATTTTTTGAAATCCTCATCGCCAAAGCCTACCGCCCTCAACATGGAGCGACTCGGCGCCTGAGCGGCTCCATCTACGATTTTTTGTGAATATTTACGTGGTTTATCAGTACTCATATTTTACTCTTTATTTTCATTTTCATTTTCATTTTCATTTTCA
>Ga0256371_100018_pt1 | contig 36524 bp, 30 predicted proteins | sample SI3MviralmetaG_FD_190079 | JGI IMG/M metagenome (GOLD analysis project Ga0256371, IMG submission 190079) | Sea-ice brine viral communities from Beaufort Sea near Barrow, Alaska, United States - SI3M | ecosystem: Environmental > Aquatic > Marine > Coastal > Brine | place: USA: Alaska | collected...
AAGGAGGATTTGCACTATTTGGAGATGTATCAAAGTTACCACAGACAACTTTACAGTAGAGCATATTAACTTATTTAGAAATTGTAGCATCTGGTGTTGGCTATTTTGCTTGGACCAAGGGAGCAACAAAGGTCAATTTTAGCGTCTTAGCTGTAATGAATAATCTACTTATACCCGCAGATATTCTGGTTAATGTTCTAATTTGGAATCGTGACGCCGACATTATTCGATTAAGTATTGGCTCAGGTATTATTTTACTCGCTCTTCTTATTAATCAGAAAATTTTTCCAAATAATAGAATAAAGGCGTTAGTTTAGCGCTGAGGTTAAACATCATTAGCTGCCTATTTGACGTTCAAGTAATTTGTTGTTGACCGACAATAAAGATCATACTATTCGTTAGCTAATTGGTGTGAGTTGGCATTATATCGCCATTCAGTAATGCCAAAAATCTGTGTCTTGACCACCTACGATTGCCATAATATCTATACTGCTTTGATTAATTCGGTAATATATTGCGTCAGAGCGATGCGGACAGCGTCTATAGTTCGGTCTAATTGTCGTTGTTAAATAAAGTACGCTACTAGTTCAATAGTGCGCTACTGCTTAAAAAAGTACGCTACTCGAAAAGTGCGCTACTAAAAATAAAGTAAGCTACTCAGCTATTAACGGCGAGACTCTTGTTAAAAGATGAAATTTTGGTCGACAATAAAGATGCTGACAAAGTAATAGAGTCGTTTACTGTTCCATTGGTCAGCTTTGCTAAAGTAAGCGGTTGTAGTTATTTTCTAGATTTTACTTGTCATTTTTTGCTAGAAATGAGGTTTTTATCTATGGCGTTGACAGGCAAGTAAACGGCAAATATAGTCATTCAAATATGGGTGCAAAATTTTTGCCATAGGTAACCATTGAGCTTGGAAATTTGATGGGCTGTTGCACCTCCATAGCAGACCCCTTTGTAAATTAATAAAGGGGCCATAGTTACTATATAATTATTCGCCAGGGATAAAAGCGGCCAAGCCTGCCCCTAATTATTAGCAAATTACAGTCGGGCTTTTAATGCAAGCATCTCACAATGCTCAGTTTTTTGTGCTCGCCAGCAAAGATGAACTTGCGCCAGATTTTTTGTAGTGAATAATTCCGTTAACTGATCAAAATTGTCCGACGTTAGCCGCTGGTGATTAATGTGGGTGATGATACTGTTTTTGCCAATTTTCAGAGCATCTGCTCCTGTTCCGGGTGCGATGTCTTTGGCAATGCCACCTTGGGTGTGGGGCCATACCCGCAATCCTGATCTATCGACCCCAATGGGCCTTGAGTAATTCATATTAGGCTGCACCCAGATGGCCTGATTAGGGAAATCAAACACCAGGTTAAAACGTTGCATAATTTGATTGCCCAGCACGCCGTGACTGCCACTTTGGTGGTTGCTGCCTTGTGTTCTGAAGTTGGTGGGAAAATCAGTAAACTGATACTTGCCAAAAGTTAGTTCAGTTAACATTCCAAGATGATTTATAGAGTCCCCACTTATGCCTGTTGATCTTGTAACATAGGTTTGTTCTGGGATCGTAAAATCACCCTTACCAGCGAATAAACTCAGCGTCCCGTTTGAACCAGTATCTAACATCACTTTAATCTGCTTGATACTTCCATCATTATCAATCTGGGTTGTCAGAAAAGGCGTATTACTTTGTACGTCTATGGCCAATTTTTGCCAATTCTCATTGTTATACTGACGTTCTTTTTCAGTACCCGGCTTTGACAAGTAAAGCGTCTGCTGATCATGATTGATCTCTACCAGGCAACAGTTAAAAAAGTCTGCCCCCAACACACCATCAAAATAAGTTTCTTCATAGGAATCAAAGGGCATAGCGTCAGTGGGCGCATAGATCACCGACATATTCTTAATAGAGAAATCACCTGCATCAATACGTACATCATTCACTACAAAGGCGGTTGGGTCGCCTGCGTTACCCTGACCGGATATCGTCAGAGGATTGTCTTTTGGCAGCTTGAGTTTATTTGTGGCTGCCGTCTCCGTGATCACTGTGGCTTCCGCCCCAGAATCGAGTACAAAGGTCATTGGTGCACCGTTTACCCCGACCATTACCAACACATGCCCATTCACCATTTTAAAAGGTAATGCCGCATAGGATTTACCCTGTTTCCAGCCTCCTTCAGCATTAGCATTGTGCCATTGATAACTGGCCATTGCCCATAACTGACAGCCAGCCAAACTAACTAGTAACAAGCTAACCACACTTACTTTTAAACTGGCTTGCCAAAAATTTTTCATCTGTAATTTACTCATAAGGTACTCTACTTTTTTTTGTGATTATAAGTATAGCAACAATTAATTATTGTTTTACAATAATATTTAGTTATTTTGTAACAATTTATTATTGTTTGAATTTAATCTTTAGCTGAATTACAATCCATCCTCGGATAATCAGAGAATGCCTATGACCTCATTAGAAATGCTCAAACAGACCAGCCATCGGGTCCGCATGCTGGTATTTGCCATTTTGGCTATAATTTTGGCGATTGCCTTGTACGGTTATGTTACCGAAGGTGCATGGTGGGTGACATTGGCTGATGGCCAATTCCATGGGCTATGGGAAACATTTCCACAAGCACGCTATGGCTTGGCATTGATAATAGCCCCTTTTGTTTTATTGCCCTTAATGGGTATTTACTGGTTACAACGCCTTTTACTCGAACTGAGCCGCGGTTTGTTTTTTTCGCCTAAATGCATGCTGTGCCTGAAGTGGTTGGCGTGGCTTTCTTTATTCGGTGCGCTATACAATATGTTCTGGCCATTACTTGCATCGGCGCTGATTGCAACACAACATGCTATCGAATTGAATATTCGGCCGCTATCCTTGATAGCGATCCTTTGTCTTCCCGTATTAGTGCACCTGCTCAGTGCAGCACGGGAACTGGACCAAGAAAATAAAGAGATTATCTGAATGCCGATAATAGTGACTCTTGACGTGATGATGGCCAGACGTAAAGTCAGCTCAAAAGATCTGGCTCAGTACATAGACATTACCGAAGCAAACTTGTCTCTACTCAAACGGGGAAAAGTAAAAGGCGTGCGCTTTGCTACCATAGCTGCAATCTGCCGTTATCTTCAGTGTCAGCCCGGGGATATTTTGGTTTACGAACAAGACGAGTAGATGTCAATTGAGATGGAACTGGGGGCTGGGGGCTTAGCGCTTTAGGCATTAACACCTTGCCATTTATTCATACACTATTAGCTGGATAGTCTTCATCTTTACCGATCTTTATACGAATAAAGCGACTAAATATATCCAATATCCCCAAGCGACGATAGCTGCCTATTTGGGACCAAAGGCTTCTTTTACAATTTCCATAAGGGGCAAGCATGTGCAAGTTAATTAATGTTTGAAACTGGACATTAAAGTTTGAAACTCACACTAACATTATGAAACAGCTTTCAAGTGGTTTTGGCTTTATGATTTGTTTGGTTAGCTAAATCATTCTTAACAACTATAAAGCACTATTAAACGGCCGACAGAAAGTGCTTGCTAAAGGAGACGGTCATATTTTCTTTGCTCATTCCCGCTTTGATCTTATTGCGGATCGTCGAGCATGTATCTCTGACAGTCGGCTCTAAGGTGCGAGTTCAACCGGTGAGCGAAACGCTATACTTATTAAAAGTGGAGGCTTAAACATTCGTCGCTGTGATATCGTAAATCCGTGGCAAGTGTATTACTTTTTGTACATCGAATAAATAGTTGGAATAAGCAATGATTTTTGAGGGTTTAAGTGGCTTTCCGATAACACCGATCAACAATGGCAACGTCGATTTTGATGTATTGTGTAATATTCGCAATCATATAGATCAGGCAGGTTTAGACTCTATCGGTGTACTAGGAAGCACAGGCAGTTTTGCTTATTTAAGCGAGCTTGAGCGAACAAGAGTAATAGAGTGCTGGGGTGAAGCAAAAACTCCCTGGATAGCCGGTGTGAGCGCTACGACAACAAGCGAGGCTATTCGTTATTGCCATATTGCAGAAAAAAGTGGTGCTCAAGGAGTCATAGCAAATGCTTTTGCATATGTGCCACTGCACCCTGAAGAGTTAAAAAGGTATTTTTTACATATAGCAGATTATAGCCCTTTACCTCTGTGTGTATATGATAACCCCGTAACGACCGGCCAAGTTTTAAGTGAGGCGCTTTTGCAAGAGCTGGCGGCGCATCCAAATATTCAGGCCATTAAAACGTTCGCCAAACAGGACAATGAAAGTCAACACAAAGTATTAAGCCCACTACCTTTGCATACCGGTTACGCGGTAGATGCGTTTTCTTGTGAGGCAATGCTAGGAGGCGCAAGCGCGTGGTACTCGACCTTAGCAGGCACTATGCCCGAACTATTGGTGCCTGTGGTTAGCGCGATAAAGTTAGGAGATAGACGCAAAGCCCGCGAACTTAATCAGCTTGTGTTGCCCTTATATGAACTGATGCAACAGCATTCTGGCTATAGGGTGATGCATGCATTAGCCAATTTGCGCGGCTGGACCTGTGAATTGCCTGCGCCACTTTTACTGCCTAACATTGGTGACTTAAGCCAGTTTTTATCTGATGGCTTATGACTAAGCAGCTTTTTTTGCGCGAAAATCAACCATCAAATGACCTAATTTAAATCCTTAGTATTAGGAGCGTTCTTTAAACGACTGTGAAATGAGTCATGCGCATAAATCTATTACATATTGAATTTTAGATACGCCTGATTGTTTGCGCCACAGAACGAGCGGTCTCTCATTATTCAAATACTCGCGCTGGTGACAAATAAAGTAACGAATAAAACCATAAAGTTGCTATTGTCTTTGAAATCGCACATGACAAGTCCACGGCATAAGACGACACTCAAAGGTCTTGATTGGCGGGATTATCGAAAAGTGCTACACATGTTCGAATGTTTTAAAAAATAGAGTTTCAACAAAATTATTTTAATTAGATAAGCGGGCGTTCGCCTGAGGACCTGTCATAGTAATCTACATTAAATACCACTCAAAATGCGGATCAGGTCTGGTGCAACCTAGGCTCAACGCGTTTTGCATGCTGTTGTTACTATGCGTGCATAGAAACAACCCTTATTTATTTGCAGTATTACTCTAGGCTATTGTTTTTGATATAATTTTCAGAAAATGACGTGCGGGGTTACTATGTATGCATTGTAACCGCAGAAAAAGTTGTAGAAATTATCATCCCAAAAATAGTAAGCTATTGAAAATAATAAAGTATGAGGGCTTTGTGAAATGAAACTATCTCGTTGTTACAATGCGGTCTTCATAATAAGTTGTTAGCTTGAAACCGTATGAATAAAATTCAATTGAAATATGTTTTTTTGTTTGGAGCCTTTCTCTTTATTTTTGGCTTGATCTATGGAATTGCTTTCGCGTTTCCATCGCCCGATTTTCCATCAGAAAAAGTTAATGTGTCGATCTCCTTTTGGAGTTCAAGTGTTGGTGTGGTTTTGATCGTAATATCTATCGTAGGTGGCATGACAAGAGTTCTTTTCAACTATTTTTCCACATCTCTAAGTGCGCTTTTAATTGGGATGTTTCTGGTGGTCTCAGGTTGCATATATGGAGTTCAATTTGCCTTACCGTTAACAAGTCTTCCACCTGATGGGCTGTTATGGGTATACCATATTTTTGTTAGCATAATTTTTTTTCTAGTTGGGTTAGTGCTTTTAATACTAGTTTTTTTAAAGAAGCTCAAAGCTAACAAGGCATTGCAGCGGACAAGCCGCTGAATGCGGCGTTAATGAACGTCAGCTATCGAGAAAAGTGGTTTTATTATCAATTTAAAATAACCGTGAATTAACTTCATGTATTTTTAAAACGAACATCATCTTTTCATTCTAACAATACCAAATACAAGAAAACCGCAACGTCTGGAAACTGCCCATTCTTGCCTGATCAACTCGGTCTGGAATACGGCATAAGAGGCCATACGCCGTTCAAATTTGAATGAGGACTTTGTGCCCGTAAGCATAAGTTGAAGTTAGCCACAGTGACAGGCTGTTCCCAGCGAATAGCGGATCTGAGTGGCACTTTTAATTGACCATTCTTGGCATCTAAAGCAGACTCTCAAATATTTCCATCAATACTGACAACTAAGAAGGGATTTTATGTCAGAAACACCAGATTACAACCTCCACTCAGATCAAGAACTCGTTGATATTTACGACGAGACAGATAAAAGCTCCAAAGAAGAAACCTTTCAAGCATTGTGCGAAGTAATGGCAGAAAGAGGATTGCTATTTAAGACGTTTGACAGAGGCTATGAGTTCAATGATAAAGGTTACTATTTGTCTGAGGAATCTAAGGTAAAAGAAGAGCCAACGTACACAGAGAAATCACCAGAGCCTAATTACGATGAGGCAGGTAATTACATTCCAAATAAGATACCAAAATCATCGAGAATCTTTAACACGATTGTTGCGGTCTTGATTACATCATATGGTGGTTATGGAATTTGGGTAAACGAACTATGGATACCTTGGGTCCGAAGACACTCTGTAACTCTTTCCGGTTTTCCCGCTTTATTGATGTTCATGGCAATTCTTTGTGCTGTTACCGTGTTGGTCATTGAGATAATCGACCATTACGACAAAAGGGAAAACGAAAGAACGTACTACAAGGCTGCGCTAATTTTTCAATATTTAGGCATTGCATTGTTTGTCATAGCGTACCTTTCAGGATTGGTCAGTAATGCTATAAATGAGGCTGTTTAAACAATACCTAGGTGCGGACATGAAAGAGAAAAGTGCAGGGGATATAAATATGGCTACTACGTATGGCAAGTGCACGGCATTTTTGTCTATTCACATATAGCTATCTCTAAAGAGAGTTTAATGCATCATCTAACCAATTCATGCGAGTCGTAAACCAGTTTTTCATGTGCTCTACTTCTTCATCATAAGTAGCGTAAAACACTGGGTTTGGCCATACATAAATGCCTAGGGTTTGCCAGCGATCATCATTTTCCTGCTGAGCCCATTTAAGTTGCTGAGCATAGGCGTCAATTTTATCCAAGATGACACTTTGATTCTCTTTAAAAAAGGCAAAACGAGCCTGCACTTGGCTAACAAAAGCAGGGTCTTGGAATAATCTATCATACCACTCATGCTCCTTTACCCAGTAGCCTTCAGGATAGCGACTATCGGCATAATCTACGTTACCAAAAGATAAGTCGAAGTCCCATAATGGCCCCATCTTGATTTTTTCGCCCGGAAGTACATGTAGGTAGATACTAGAAAAGAATTTTGAGTCAACGTTCTTGGTAATTTCGCTAATTAAAAACCAGTCAATAAAACTATCGACATCTATATGGCTTCTATAGCCGATGTCTTGTCGTTTAAACTGAGGGGCGAACAAAGCCTGTTCAAAATTTCTGATAATCGTCGTTATATCATTTAATTCTGAACTGCCCCAGTCGATGCTGGGTTCTTTTACGTTAATCAGGAATCGGTCAGTCGTAAAATACACATCGTCTGAGTCCAGTCTTTCGAACTGATCAATTTCCAATAAGAACCCATTGTCGCCCAATGGTAATCGATTATCGCTTTCTTCTACTTTCTGAGCAATGTTGTAGGTGCCTATATAATTGTTATTTAAATAGACTTCTGAGAAAACGCTTTGTGGGGTCCAAGACAAACTACTCATGTAACCCATTTCAAAAGCAATGGTATTTCGAAGCATGGTTTTGTCCGAATATTCAGCTAAGAAAAGCCATTTCTTATCACGCGGCATGCCCAAAAATTCAGATTTTTCTTCAAGTTTCATTTGATAGGGCTTTTTCGGATGATCCCAAGTCGAATTTCCTCGTCCTCTAATTTCCATTGGGACCGTCACGAATTCCACATAATTTCTGCCACCGTCAATCCATACATCACCATTAATATAGTTTTCTTTAGAGGTGATGGAGGCGCCGCCCTCGATTGTTAAGCGTACAATGGGTAAACCTGTGAATTTAGTCAAATCGACACTAAATGATTTAATTTGGCCATCGCTTGTTCTTACCGTGTACATTTGAATTTGTGTAAAATCGTTTGCCGTTACATCACTCGTTTGTAACGTGCTATTAACTGTTACTTCACTTCCACTATGCGTAAAAGTGGCAACCAAGGTATCTACAGCGACATTCGTAGGGACTCTGCCTGTGAACGTATCGCCATCTACTTGCAAACGAATATCACGAGATAAGTTTGAATTATTTGCAACCGTAAAATAAAACTGAGTAATGTCAGGAGATTGCACTTGCTGGATAGGGGGAAGCTTATCCGGTGCCGCACTTACATCACTGCCGCCGCCACAACCCGTTAATATAGTAATGCTTAGGAGGTAAAATAATAGATAAGGCTGACAAGCCAGTTTGGTCAGAGTCTTTGAAATTGATTGCTTATGGTGGGGCATATTAAGGCTGCTACTTATTACTTCGTGAAGCAATAATAGCATTACGCATGTTTTGTGCGCCATAGGCGTCGTAAATTATTTATTGTCCGTTATTATATTTAGGCTTACTTCTTGCAGTACATTGCCTGTCTTGGGGGTACTGCGCGCTAAATATATCTATTACCCAACATTACAGCTGATGCTTTTTACACCTGAAAAAGGCATTTTATTCCAATGTCATCAATGTCATATTGTGTTGATTTACAATCTTATAGTTCACATAAATCAAACCAACATCAGATTTACTATCAGACCATATGCACTGACCTACAAAAGTTCTTACTTCTAGAATGTAACCTGGATATAAAGGTTTTAACCACTTCAGAGCGACGATGAACGGCCTGCGAGTCGGCAGCATGGGCTTGTTATGCTGCCTAGAATTGCTCAGTTGGAACCAAAGAACGCGGCATGAGGAATAGCTGTGCCTGTCTCTCCGTGCGGCCATGACTCACGGTAAAACGAAAGGCCGGCTCTGGGAAATTCTTTCGAACCGAACCTTTCGTCCAATGACAATTCTCCAGTTTCAACATTAAAATCAAGCATTAGTACCGTGTTGGTGGGCGATGGCCCGGAAGATGTGACGACCACTCGCGGTTTTTTTGGATCGGCTGCTGCCCAATGAGGCTGATACCCCGGAGTTGCGAATCGGCTGACTTCTTTGATATCTCCCGGATTACTCATGTCCAGAACAATGACAGTTTCTCCGGCGAGCACCGGAAGAATGTAATAATGTTCTATCACCGCTGGCACTGAGCACCCAACGAGTTCGGGATAGTTCAGCACGAGTTCAATGTTGGGTTCTTCAGTATCAATATTACTGATCCTGTATAAACCGCACATTAGGGTATTCATCAGCACCGAACCGTCTGACATCACACGACTTTCGAACGGTTGTGCCTCTGCCGGATATTGTTCCGCATCACAAATGGCACCGACACCTAAAACACATTCAGGACTTGCAACAGCGGCCACTCTGGGGATCCGCAGTGTTTTGAGAAGATTTAAGTCTGACAAACTCCAAATCTGAACAATATCTGCTGCCTGTTCTGTGAATATATTCATGGTCCGCCCGGTAGTCACAACTCGGTCCAACTCGGGAATAGCCTCGACCGCGTATGGGCGGATGACCTCTCCCTCAAAGTCAGGGTCCTTGGCACTTGCGATATCAATCAAAACTGCGGCGGAATCAAATCTAGCAAGTCCCCCTGGATTACCTACTTCGCTCCCATCTCCATATTGGAGGGTTGCCAGTAACGTTCCATCATCTAACCTCAGGAAACTATGCGGAGAGTTGAAGTTATCTAGTTGTTCCAATTCACCTTTGAGTTCGGGAGATCTAGGATTGGAAAGATCAAACAGGAACGTCCGACCCGAATTGTAGCCATTAGCAAAGAGTAGGGCTCCCCGAGGGGCTACTGGTTCGGCATGATGCGGATTTGTTCCAGCCACACCTATAGGTGTGGTCGTAATGACGTTTCCATACGTCGCGCTTTTCGGATCAGAATCGATAACAGCTAAAAAATCAGTGTCACCTTCATTCAAATCTTCGTCTCCGGCCCACACATATAGGAGAGGTGACTCAATATCACCATGTGCGACCTCTAAATCGCGAGTCGTTTGTCGTGGATCGCAGCCTCCCAAAAGGCACGCAGCTGCGAGCAAGAATGATAAAATTGCCAACTTCATAAAAATAATTCCAACTGAGTCGCTTTATAAGTTTTAGATACCATAACAGGTAATGAGTACAGGTAAAAAAAATGTTATTTTTTATAGAATGAAGATACGTCGATCAAACCGTTTATGAATATTACTTTTGTTTCTGATGATGAACTTCTTTTCAAACAGACTTGTCTTAAGGTGCGTTTGATTTTGTCGTTAAATGCATGCTTTTAGCGCGTACTTGTTATTCAAACGGTTAGAAAAGCTAATCCTCGCATCCCACCGACTGCTTATCGCTCTTAGCGCTATACACCCTTCAAAAATATATCAGCACTTTGTGCCATTTATTGACGTTGCAAGATAACCTGATGACGGTCCCAAATTAGCAGCAAGCAGCCGTACCTGTTTTTACTAACTACTTCCGTCATGAGCGAATTATAGTTATACGATTCAATAAAAGGTGACTGGAACGTGATCTCTCATAGAAGCCATTGATTCATACTGGTTAAATACGTTGACGCTAAGCTCTAATTTTAGAAAAGAAAAAGGATATTAGTATTGAGCTTGATCGTTAGAGGATATAAATCGGCTTAAGGGACTATTTTTGTTGAGGCACTCATAAAATTTTATCTATCAAAGAGCAGAAAATACGCAAGTTCCCTACTCTTTGAAACGACTCATAAAACCTCTAAATATTTTAACTTTTTAGGTTAACCAAATAACGTCCCACAACTTTAGATTGCATAAAACGTCGTAAATACTCAGGCGCTTGTTCTAAAGAGATTTCTTCACACAAGTCCTGCAGATTCGCTAGCTTCATGTCGCTAGCCACTCGTTGCCAAATATGTTGTTTATCACTAAGCGGGATATATACCGAATCCACACCCAATAAAGACACACCTCGGATAATGAACGGGAATACAGTGGACGAGAAAGAGTCAGAAGATGCCAACCCACAAGCTGCAACACCACCACCAGACTTAATTTGTTTTAATAGGTTAGTCAGGTAATCACCGCCTAACGTATCTATTCCATGGGCCCATCTCTCTTTACCCATTGGCAGTTCAGCCGCTTCATTCAAAACATCTCGATGCAAGACTTCATCGGCACCAATAGATTTTAAATGTTCCGTTTGTTCAGGTTTTCCTGAAAACGCGACTACTGTATAACCCAACTGCTTGAGTAGAGCGATACTAATGCTGCCCACACCACCGGTTGAACCTGTTACTGCAACGGGGCCGTCTTCGGGACGTGCGCCCATTTTTTCTAGTTTCTGGACACAAAGGGCTGCCGTTAAACCACCAGTACCGTAGATCATGGCTTCTTTTAAAGACAAATTGTCTGGCCGTTTGACTGCCCAGTTGGCGGGGATGGAAATCATCTGTCCTAATCCGCCTGGAGTATTCATCCCCAAATCATAACCAAATACTAATACTTCATCTCCGGCCGAAAACGTCCCTGACTTATCACTTACAACGACCCCAGCTGCATCTATTCCCGGTGTGTGTGGGAAATGGCTGCTGACTCGTTTATTGCCGCTAGCAGATAACGCATCTTTGTAATTCAATGATGAGTAGTGAACGTTAACCGTTAAGTCATTGTTGGGTAAGTCACTTACCGAACGATTGGTTACATTGACCGTAAATTGTTGGTCGGCCGTTTCTTTTACTAGCACAGCTTTAAATGTATTTAGCTCAGACATCGTTTGAAGGTTTCCATGATTATAAGTATTCAAATAACTATAACAAATGGGGATCGTCAGGGCTAGGATTGACGGAGCTTATGTGGGCTCCCTTTATATCAGAGTAGGAGCTCTTATTGTGGGATATCTCTCGAATATGGTAATAGTTGAATGCCACAGGGAATGAAGCCGCCTGTCGTTAAAATTAATTAAATAGGGGGTCTCAACACGTTTCAGCTTCACACATCCTTGCACTTGCACATATTGGAACAATCAGAATGAATAGTAAGTATTGCTAATGTAAACAACTTAGAGCAGAAATAGACTAAACATTTACGCGTACGCGCCGTATCCAATTCACTTCACATTATTATCCCATCCCGACGTGACTTTAAAGATCGATATCAAATTTGATCTTAATCAAATTGATACTTGCTTTTCAATATACCATTTTATTTCAGATTAACTGACTCAGATATCACACCAAGCTTTTATATAGATGAAAGCTTCGGATGGGCTGCCGATTTGTTTGATATTCGCTGGCGCATATCACGGTTTTGGAAGAGTCTAACATTCAATAACAGCTAGTCTAATACTTACAAAGTATAGCGGTACAAAGGAGTATTTGTAAGATGTGGTTATAGAGGAATATACCATGTTACAAAGAAGCGGTTTTGTTAGAGATAATATCAATAAGTTCGCCACATTTTATCGAATAACGGACCTGATTTTTATAAAATCTTCGTTGGCTTTAGCCTTGTTAATTTTCCAAATAGGATATTCACAAGAATTTTTTATCCTGTTCCTTATTTCTATTGTTGGTTTTTCAATTTTTGCGGAAATGTTTACCTTGTATCGCTCATGGCGAGATGGTTCTTACAAAGAAGCATTTTTTAATACCTTATTGTCTTGGTCATTATCTTTTGCATTTGTTTTGTTTTACGCCTTTTTAAGTGAAAACAGCATTGAAATTTCTAGAGAGGTAACATCCGCTTGGTTTGCTATAACTGCAATCGCGCTAGTTTCTTGGCGAGCGCTTTTTGCTTTGTTCTTAAGCTACATTCGCCGTAAAGGAATGAATACTCGCAGCGCAGCCATTATAGCGTTAACCAACGAAGGACTTGTCCTTGCACAAGAGATTCTAGATAACCCTCAGATTGGGTACCATTTGGCAGGTATCTATGACGACCGAGAGGAGAAGCGTTGGCCAAAAATTTATGATGGGGTAGACAAAGGCAATATCATGGAAGGTATAGAAAATGCGCGTTTAAATCAATTCGATGTTGTTTATATTGCCTTACCATTAAAGGCTGAAGAACGCATTATCGATCTTTTGAATTTACTCGGTAATACAACCGCAAATGTTCAACTTGTTCCTAATTTATTTATGTTCAGTGTGATGGGTTCCTCAATGTCGCAAATAGGAAAGGTTCAAACCATTAGTCTATATAGCAATCCCTTGAGAGGCACTCACGCTTTAATTAAACGATTAGAAGATATTATTATTTCAAGCATTATTTTAATTATTATCTCTATCCCATTAATTGTTATCGCACTTGCCGTTAAAACAACCTCAAAGGGACCAATTATCTTCAAACAAAGTCGCTATGGCTTGAACGGAAAGGAGATCAAAGTATGGAAGTTCCGCTCTATGACGGTAACTGAGGATTCAGACAATGTGACTCAAGCAACGAAGAATGATTCACGCTTCACCAAAATAGGCGCTTTTCTTCGTCGCACCTCTCTTGATGAGCTGCCACAATTTTTCAATGTACTACAAGGAAAAATGTCAGTTGTTGGACCACGTCCTCACGCACTTGCTCACAATGAAAAGTATCGAACAGTCATAGATTATTACATGCTGCGTCACAAAATTAGACCTGGTATTACCGGTTGGGCACAAATCAACGGTTGGCGTGGTGAAACAGATACGCTAGAAAAAATGGAAATGCGTATTAAATACGATCTTGACTACATTCGCCAATGGTCCCTATGGATGGACGTTAAAATCGTTTTTTACACTATCCTTCGCTCATTCACTGATAAGAATGCTTATTAAAAATGCGCTCTCGTTTTGGATTTCATGTGGACATAAGGGCTAAAACGCTATTTTAACAAGAAATATTTAGTTCGTTGTCGGAATAAAAGGGTGAGTTTTTATTAAGTTGGATATTGAGATTGAAGGACTATCTGAAGCTAAAAGGAGACAGTTTTGTGAGCAGTACTAAAGGAAAGAAAATAATAGTTATAGTGACGCTGAAATTGACATATTGCCTAGTTATAACCTTGCTTATGTTGCCGGTGGGTCTCGCTCAATCAGCGGAGGGTCTGTCATTAAATGCAAGTGTTTTAATCGGTTATGATGACAACGTTCTACGCCGCAGTATAGCAAGCTCTGATCGTGCGATTAAGTTTTTGCCGGAGGTAAAGCTAAAATCTTTATACGGTAAACATCAATTTTATTTTGGCTATAACGGAGGGTTTACTTCTTATTCAGATAACAGCTCTCTGAATTACGATGATCATAACTTAAGTTTGGGAGCATTGTTTGACCATAGTCGGCAGTTTAACAGTGAATTTCAATTAACATATCAAGATAAAATCGAGCAACCAGGAACGACAAACGCTTATTCGACTTTAGTTACTAACGAGTTTAATCAGTTCTCTAATAAAAATGCATTGGCGAGGTTTTTTTATGGCTCACGCAAAAGTATCGGCCAGTTTGTGCTCGCAGTTGACGTTGATGATCGAGAATATAGTAATAATCAACAAGAATTTAGAAATGTCGAACGCAAAAGACTTATAGGCACAATGTTCTACAATCTCGGACTAAAAACACGAGTGCTATTTGAGGCAAGAGTGGCTGCGTTTGACTACACTCCAGAGCTGCAAATTGCAGATCAATCAAATCATGAAAATACCTACTTCGCTGGCGTTGAATGGCAAGTAACAGCAAAGACTAGTGGTATTTTTAAAATTGGTTATCAAAGCAAAGATTTTGAGAAGCAGCAGTTTAGTGACGTAACAGGCCTAAGTTATATATTGAATATGGATTGGTCTCCCTACAGCTACACTCAAATTAATGTTGGTGCGCGAAGGGAAACAAAAGAGTCGGCAGAACTGGGTGTTGGTGGTTTTTTAGATACCTCTTATTCGATCATGGCCTCACACGAAATGAGCGCTAAAACAGAGGTTTTTGCCAGTTACTTCAGCTCAAAAGAAGATATTACCTCCTTTCTAGGTAGAACAGATCGCCGGGCTAAGATAAATATGGGTATAGCGTATAGGTTAAATTCCTGGTTGATAATGCAGTTAGATTATCGTCATCAAAAAAGGGACTCAGATATTGAGTTGTTAAAATTTAGTTCCAATGCGGTCGAGCTATCTTTCAGCAGCACATTTAAATAAATCAAAGGGTAGTTTACTTAATCAAGAGCGAGGAAAAAGATGAAGCCTTTACAAGCCATTTTGGCAGCAATTATCGGGTTTTTATTGTCATGGCCAGTCGATGTGTTGGCAGATGACATGAACAGCTATCGATTAGCAACAGAAGATGAAATCTCTGTCACTGTCTTTAATGAAGACAATCTTAATTTAAACAAAGTGAGGATTAGTGACAACGGAACTATTTCTATGCCTTTGATTGGTCAGATCGTTGTGTCAAACCTCACTGTTGCAGAAGTGCAAAAGAAAATAACGGGCTTGTTACTGCAAGGTTATTTAAAAAAGCCTAATTTGACGGTGACAATAACTGAGTATCGCCCTTTCTATATAAGTGGCGAGGTCAGGAACCCAGGTAGCTATCCGTTTAGGCAAGGTTTAACAGTGAAAAAGGCAGTGACATTAGCTGGAGGATTCACTGAGAGAGCCGCTAAATCCGCAATTTCTTTGGTAAACGAAAGCACTCACTCTGATATCCGAAAGGTGATGCTTGATGATGATGTGAAGCCGGGTGATGTGCTCACCATTGGCGAAAGCTTTTTTTAAGAAAGTCTAAATAGGTTGGTACAAATAATGAATAAGTTAGTTGCTCAAAGAACCCTCAGAGAAGCTGCCATGCACGCTAAAAATGCCGAGAAAGATGATGAAATCATCGACTTTTCACGGAATCTAAACATTATAAAGCGTGCTAAGTGGAGTATTTTTGCAATAACAATATGTTGCGTCATTATAGGTGGGATTATTGCGTCTTATTCCGTTCCCATTTATAAGGCGTCAGTCAAAATATTGGCTGATCCACAGCGAGCAAATGCGATGGGACAAGAGCAAGACATTACGCCCGCGCTTGTCGGCTTATTTTATCAAACCCAGCATGAAATAATTAGTTCGCGCAAATTTGCGGAAACAGTGGTGGATAAACTAGAAATGGTTGATAAATACCCACAAAATGGAGAGCACCGCATGCCCGTGCTTACCTTGCTTGAAAGATTTCAGGCAATTTTAAGCAAAATAGGGTTGTCGGCGCTTTTCCAAGACGCTAGTTTACATGCTAAAAATACTGCCATCAGCGATGCAGGGTTGCGCATGAAACTGGTTGCTGATGTTCAGGATGATTTAGAGGTAACTGGCGGTAAGCAAAGTCAAATTATTAATATTAGTTATATTTCGCCAGATCCGACAGAGGCCGCCGCTGTGGCCAATACTATTGCTGAAGCTTATATCCAGTTTGGTTTAGAAACTCGTTTAGATGAAGTAAGAAATACTGAAACATGGTTGAGTGATCAATCGAATCATTTAAAAATGGCCTTACAAGAGTCTGAAGCGAACCTTAATCAATATCAATTTCAGCAAGGCTTAGTAAACACAGAGCAACAGCAAAAATTGTTTAATAGTCAGTTGCAGTCTTTAAATCTGGAGCTTATTAAGGCGCAAACTCGATTAAGTGCTGCCGAAGAGCAATATTTGGTCGTTAAAAATGTTAAAGCTGATGCTAAAGAATTGTATTCATTGAGCCCTGTTTTACAAAACAGCACAACCAGTGACATGGTAAAGCAGCAAGCTAGACTGTCACAGCGGGTTAATGAACTATTTGAACGCTATGGGGAGAAACATCCTGACATGATTGCGGCACGTTCGGAGTTGAACAGTGCGACCAGTAATCTTGCCGCTGAAGTTAATAAAGTGGTGGAGAATATTGAAAAAGAGTATCGACTGGCTCAAGTTCAAGTAGCTAATATTGAAAAATTTATTATAAAAAATCGAAATGATTTTCAAGCACTGCAAACTAAAAACTTCTCTTTGGTCAGTTTGGAACGAGAGGTGGAAAATAATCGACGTATTTATGAAAATTTTCAGCAAAGTTTGTCAGAAGCCAGCAGGATCAGTGAGTACAATCCGTCAAATGTGCACATCATTGATAATGCAACCGTCTCAGACGAGCCCTTTAAGCCCAATATCAAATTAATATTGTTTTTATCTGCAATATTAGGAGTCATTTCTGGTATTACTTGGGCCTTCATACGTGAAGCTTTAGATAATACATTTAAAACAGCGGACGCGATTGAAGAAAAGTTAAATATTCCATCCCTTGGCATTACTTCGGTAGTGAAAAAGAAAAAGCGCAATGTAATACCAGAAACCCAATATTTGCATGATTCACACTCAGTCTTTGCTGACAATATTAATACCATTCGAACAAGTCTCTTGTTCTCAAATATCGACAATCCACCTAAAATTATTTTAGTGACGTCAGCCACAGGTAGCGAGGGTAAATCAACTCTAGCAACTAATCTTGCGGCTTCATTTAGTAATTTAGGTAAAACATTGTTGCTTGAAGTGGATCTGCACAAACCCAGTATTGCAAAAAGTTTCGGTATCAAATCGAAGGCAGGCTTAACTGACATCTTATGCACTCCGCTTGGCGGTCAACAAGATATTGTGCACAGCGTAAATGATCAGAAGCTGAGCATCATCGCCTCTGGAAAAATTATTCGTAATCCACTTGAATTATTGTCCTCCAATAAATTCGAAGAGCTATTAGCCAGATTCAAGCAACACTATGATTATATCATTCTTGACGGACCGCCTACTTTACCTATCAGCGATTCTTGCATATTAGCCAATAAAGTTGACGGTGTCATATTCGCAGTCAAAGCGGAAAGCACCAAAGTGAAGGCTGCAAAAGAAGCAATATCGCGTCTGCAAAAACTAAATGCCAATGTCATCGGTGCAGTATTGACAACAGCGGACCCGAAGAAAATGAGCTACTACGGAGAACATTTTCAAACAGATGAATATTATGGCATCAAACCAGGCAAGGATGACGAGTCATTCCCAGTTGCGGTTTAATATAAAATGATAGATATACATAGTCATATATTACCCGGTATTGATGACGGTGCTCGTAACCTATCAGAAGCGCTGACAATGCTACAAATGGCGGTTGACTCAGGGGTCACCACACAAGTATTAACACCGCATATTGATCGGGCAAAATACGGCAACAATCGAGATAATTTAGTGAAAAGTTTTATGTGTTTTAAAGAGCACGTGGATGCTAAAAATTTGCCGATTAAGTTACTGTTGGCTGCGGAACTGCGTATTGCCCCAGAAATTATGCGAATGGTAATGACCGATGAAGTTCCATGCCTGGGAACCTATCAGGGACAAAAAACGTTTTTATTAGAATTTCCACGCGGTGATATACCATTTGGAAGTGAAAATTTAGTGAAGTGGTTATTAGCCAGAGATTATCTACCCATAATCGTCCATCCTGAGCGCAATAGTCACTTTTTAGCACAGAGAAAAAAGCTACAAGCTTTTGTTGATCTTGGCTGTCATTTACAAATTACTGCGTGCAGTTTAACAGGTAAATTCGGTGCTGAAGTACAGTGCATGGCGGAGCAATTATTAGTCGCCAGACAGGTCAGCGCTATCGCCTCAGACTGCCACAATACGAAAGGCAGATCTCCCGATTTAGCGCAAGGCTTTGAACGTGCCTTAAGCATATTAAGCAAACATGAAGCGGAAGATTTGGTGACATTGATGCCAAATGCGCTTACCCATGAAAATGCGTTTCATTAGATCGTGGGATAGAGAATTCTAATTTTAGGTCAAACATTAAATGTTTCGTTTTAAATTAAATTGATCTGAGTATGTAACTATAAGGCTGAAATGATTTGGGAAACGAGTGTAATTTAAGAGGTGATTACAAATGACATCAGGCAGAGTATTTCTTATTGGTTTAGATGCTGCTGATAAAGATTTAGTCGAAAAATGGGCCGCAGAGGGCTATCTACCCAATTTCAGTAAGTTGCTAAAAAAATCATTATATGGGGATATAGACACGCCCAAAGGATTTGAAGCAGGAAGTGTTTGGCCAAGTTTCTATTTCGGTCTTCAGCCGGGTAGAATGGGTCAATATGATGGTGCGAGGCACTTTGACTCAGATGATTATGAACACAAGTCGTATCAGCCAGAGGAAGACTCAACTCCTCCTATTTGGACTTCATTAAGTGAGGCTGGCAAGCGTTGTGCGGTGATTGATGCACCCTATAATTATCCTATCGACAGTATTAATGGTATTAAAGTTGTTGACCGAGCTGGCCACGTGCCCGCTGGTGGGGGTAACTTCCTGCATCTGCGTACGCATCCCTCAGGCCTTGCTAAGCAGATTGAAGAGCGCTTTGGACCTGATCCTGCTGGCGGTCGATCAAGTGACTTTTTTGCGATGGATACGCTAACAGATATAAATTCTTTTCGGCGCATATATTGTGAGCGAATAGAAAAGAAAACGGACATGATTTTGCATTTATGGCAGCAAGAGCCGTGGGATTTTTTTATGTCGGTGTATACCGAGGCACATTGTGCTGGCCATCGCTGCTGGCATTTGCACGATAACAAACACGACTTGTATGACGCAAAGTTAGTGGAATTGGCAGGTAATCCATTACGTGATATTTATATTGCGTTAGATACAGCCATCGGGCGCTTATTGTCAGAAGTTAAAAGTAGTGCAAGGATAATTTTGTATTTAAGCCATGGAATGGGTCCCCGCCGCTCCGCAACCCGTGTGTTGGACCGTATTCTTGCGCGTTTAGATGATAAGCCGATTACTGCGAGGGCAGGCTTGTTCATGGACTTGGGTCGAAAAATTTGGCGGGTGATCCCGGAAAATATGAGAACCCCCTTCTTAACTGTTAGAAAAAGACTAACCAATGACGGGTTTCAGCCAAATCGCGCAGGCCGCCGTTTTTTTGAAGTCTATGCAAATGATCGCACTGCTGGTATTCGGATTAATCTGAAAGGCAGGGAGGCACAAGGAATTGTCTCTGAGAAGGATTATGAGCCCTTATGCGCTGAGTTAATTGGAGAAATGTATAAACTCAAAAATCCAGAGTCTGGCGAACTTGCCGTGCGAGAAGTCATTCGAGTGCGAGATTTTTATTCAGGTCAATTTTTTGATGATTTGCCAGACCTATTGGTAACCTGGAATCGGGCATCCCCAATTAACTTTCTCGAATCAGCAAAGGTGGGCATTGTCGACTCCCTCGGTATTGATATGAAGATCCGGACCGGTGATCATAGAATCAAAGGTCGGTTTTTTGCACTGGCTGACGATTGGCAGAGACAAAAATTGTCGCACAACGTAAAAACAGAGGATTTTGCGCCTACAATTGCAAGCTTACTTTCTGTGAAGTTGGATCAAACCGATGGGCATGTTATCAAAGAATTGTTGAAAAAAAATGATAATCCCAGCAGTGAAAAGTGTGACAACTTATACTTTATCAAGAAGGGAGTGAGCTTATGACCGGTCCATTAGTCTCGGTCATCATCCCTGCTTTTAATGCAGAAGTTTATCTGGAAAAAGCCGTTCAATCAGTCCTTCAGCAGAGTCTTAGTGATCTTGAAGTTATCATAGTTGATGATGGTTCAACAGATGACACGATGAGTGTTATCTTGTCATTGGAGGCAACAGACCGCCGTGTCCGTTACTTTTGTTGTAGCGTGAATAGTGGGCCGGGCTATGCCAGAAATATAGGTATCGTTAAATCTCGCGGTGAATGGCTTACGATATTGGATGCGGACGATTGGTACGATACCCAAAGACTCGAGAAGTTAATAGCAGCAGCCGATGCTGCTGGCGCAGACCTTGCCGCTGATAATCAACGGTTCATAGCAGGTAAAACTGAGAAATGTAAAAATTTACTGACTACAGATGCGAGCAATGAGGTTGAATCGCTGACTATTTATGACTACTTTGATGGTGACCGAATTAGCCGAAGTTCTCGAAACCTCGGGCTATTGAAGCCTATGATCCGAAATAAACTACTAAAACGCCATAAAATTCGCTATGAGCAGTGCAAAGGAGTCACTTTTGGAGAAGACTTTTATTTTTTACTTGAATGTATAAAGCATGCAAAGAGCATGGCCTATATAACTGAGCCTTTTTATAATTATCGTATTGACGCAGCGCAAAGTTTAACTGCGCGCCTTAACATAGATGGCCTAATTGCATGGAAAAAAATGCATGAGCGCTATATATCCCTTTTCAATCCTAAATTGGATGTCAGAGAGTTAGAGCTAATGCAAAAGCGGGGCCTGGGAATTGAATTGTATATCAACCTTAGGAGATTAGTTGAGCCACTCAAACAAGGGCGCTATCGCGACTTTTTGAGACAAGTTAGGCTCAATCCGACGAGTGCGTTAATTTTGTTAGTAAAAAACTTAAGCAAGGATCCGAGTGCGCTCTTTTTGCTGTTGAGATACTTATTTTCGAACATTATACAAAAAGGCAGAGACCTATTTACACGTTTTTTGAAACCATTTAATACCCAGTGTATTAGGTTTGGAAATAAAGATTTAGATGCTCACTCAGGTAACGAAAAAAAATAAGACCTTCAATGATGAATTTGAAAAATATTTTCAAATTCAGGCCACCTCAAAATATGTTAGATAAGGTGATATCAGTTGTTTGTAAAAAAACATGCTAGGCAGAGCCTCATTACCTAAGGTAGTTTTTAGTGTGTTCATGCACACAATCATCCGTTAACAACGAGTCTATATTGAACCACTGGTATTTTTCATGTTGTGCACCCAACGGGAGGGACTTTATCTCTAAGTTGGTCATTAACTCATACGCTAAAGCGACATAATGTGTCGAGAAAGCATCACCATAGACGTTATCTGTGTAAAAGTGATCAAAGGGTCCAAGCAGCCGTGCGTGATGTATTTCAAAGGTGTGGCCCAGTTCTGCTGCGGTTAAACGTTGAAACGCTGTAGCTATGGATTCATCTTTTAATATTCGTCCACCAGGCACAAACCAACGGTTTTGTGCAGGCCGATTCAGTCTTCGTCCAAGCAATACTTGTCCTAATCGATTTTTAATTAGCAAATCAATAGACACTAAAGGCGTATTCTGAATAACATCAGAGAAGGCTTGCTCACTTAAAAACTTCATAAATCCTCATTAAGCTTGTTTGTGTTTTTCAATTTCATGTCCTCATGATCTGTTATTAAGTAAGGTTTAGGCATCCATATATGTTATGACTCTCTGAAATCGCTCTGTTTCTGCAAAAACCATTGATAAGTGTTTTTTAAACCTTGCTCAAGACTGGTTGAATACTCCCAACCTAAATTTTTCAAGCGTGATACATCCATCAGTTTTCTTGGTGCGCCATCTGGTTTAGTGTGATCAAACAAAATCTTACCCTCAAAACCGATTACTTTGGCTAGCGTTTCAACCAGTTCATGAATAGTGCAATCGACCCCAGTACCAACATTAATATGGCTACGCATTTCTTGCGGGTTAGCAGCGTAGCTTGACGGATCAAGCTGCATAACATAAATAGAGGCAGCGGCCATATCATCAACATGTAAAAATTCTCGCTTTGGTTTTCCGGAGCCCCATACTATTACTTCGGGCGCCTGAGCTAATTTCGCTTCATGAAAACGCTTAATCAGCGCTGGAATTACATGAGAATTTTGCGGATGAAAGTTATCATTAGGACCATATAGATTAGTTGGCATTACGGAGCGATAATTGCGACCATATTGTCGGTTATATGACTCGCACAAACTAATCCCTGCAATTTTAGCAATTGCGTACGGCTCATTAGTCGGCTCAAGAGGACCCGTTAGTAAGGCTGATTCTCGCATAGGTTGCTCAGCAAGCTTAGGATAGATACAGGACGATCCTAAGAATAATAAATCTTGCACATCGGCTAAATGCGCAGCGTGTATGATGTTGCACTGTAGCATCAAATTTTGATAAATAAAGTCAGCGGGATAGGTACTGTTAGCAATGATCCCACCCACTTTTGCTGCGGCTAAATATACTTGGTCGATATTCTCAGATTTAAAAAATGCATGAACATCGTGTTGATTGAGTAAGTCTAGCTCATTCCGTGAACGTAATACCAGCTCAATGCCTGGCTGAGTATTCAATTGACGAACAATAGCAGAACCAACCATACCTTTATGACCTGCAACAAATATCCTTTTCATAAATTTTTCCCTTTATTAAATGTCACAGTTCGACGCCCCTTTTTATAATTATCATATCAAGCTTATTAAAACTGGATACTCTGGGTTTTGCGTATTCTATTCTGGACTAGCCTAAGCTGCCGCTAATCATGAGAAACGTTTACATGGTAACCATTGCCTTTTAATAGACTATGCTGCTTAGCTTTGCTTAAATCATGCGCGACCATTTCTGAACACATCTCTTCTACTGTAATTTCGGGTATCCATCCCAACTTTTCCTTTGCTTTACTTGGGTCACCCAATAAGGTTTCAACCTCAGCCGGACGAAAGTAGCGCGCATCGACTTTAACGATGACGTCCCCAACCTTGGCACTTTGATTGTTGTCACCATGTATGGCAACAACGGTAGCAATTTCATCAACACCATTACCTGAAAAAGCCAGAGTAAGTCCTAGTTCTTCTGCCGTTAAACGCACAAATTCTCTTACCGAAATTTGTTTACCTGTTGCGATAACGAAATCCTCAGCGATCTCTTGCTGCAGCATCATCCATTGCATACGCACATAGTCCTTTGCATGGCCCCAGTCACGCTGTGCATCCATATTTCCTAAATATAAGCAGGTCTGCAAACCCTGAGAAATATTTGATAAAGCTCGAGTAATCTTGCGCGTTACGAAAGTTTCGCCTCGACGCGGAGATTCGTGGTTAAACAAAATGCCATTACAGGCATATATACCGTATGCTTCACGATAATTAACGGTGATCCAATAGGCATACATCTTTGCTACAGCATAAGGTGAACGCGGATAAAATGGCGTGGTTTCTTTTTGCGGTGTTTCGCGCACGTCACCATATAATTCTGAAGTAGAAGCCTGATAAAAGCGTGTCTTTTTCTCAAATCCCAAAAAGCGAATTGCTTCTAAAATACGCAAGGTGCCTAGTGCGTCTGTATCAGCCGTGTATTCCGGCGCCTCAAAGGATACTGCTACGTGAGATTGGGCACCTAAATTATAGACTTCATCAGGTTCTACTGCGCGGATAATACGAGTAAGATTTGATGTATCAGTAAGGTCGCCATAGTGCAGAAAAAAGCGTGAGTTCTCTTCATGTGGGTCTTGATAAATACCATCAATACGTTCTGTATTTAAAGATGAAGCACGCCGTTTAATGCCGTGTACTTCATAACCCTTCTCGAGTAAAAACTCAGCCAGATATGATCCGTCTTGACCGGTTACGCCGGTTATCAGTGCTTTTTTCATAAAAATCCCTTATTTTGTCATTTAAATTACTTTCTCTTTGCTAGAGAAAGTCGCTATGCAATAACCCTCTTTTTGATTGCCAAGGCAGGATTGCCTATGCATATCATTCCCTCGGGCATATTTTTATATACAGAACTCCTAGCCCCGATGAGTGCGCCTTTTCCAATTGTAACGCCAGGAGCAATGAAGACATCAGTTGCGAGCCAAGCTTCATCTTCAATAATGATTGGCAATGCATATATATCGAAAGCTTCAGATTGGTAATCATGGCTACCGGTGCATAAATAACAATGTTGAGAAACAACCGTATTGCTGCCAAGTGTGATATTTCCTAATGTATATAGCTCTGCATAATCGCCAACCCAGGCGTGTTCGCCAATGGTTAACTTCCAAGGATAAGTAATCCTAACCGTCGAGCGGATAGTGACTCCTTTGCCAATTTTCGCGCCAAAACAACGCAATAGGAAGTTTCTCCATGGGTAGGCAAATTGTGGGGACAGACTAAACAAGGTAGCCTGAACGAACCACCAGAGTTGGACCAGAATGACACTGCGGCCTCTGAACCCTGCAGGTACTTTAAATTCAGTGAGTTTTTGGTAGATCATAATTTTTCATTTCATCCATTAACGAAATAGCCGTTTCTTCAGAGTAAGCTTTCTGGTGCCAGAACTTGTCAACCCGCTTTAACTTCCTCCTATTGACTAGTTCATTATTTCGAAACTCTCGCTGAATTGCATCGGCTAGATTTTCTGCGGTATGGTCGTTGTCGTTTACTGAGTATCCACCCAAACGGCCAATAACTTCTTGCATACAACCGCATTGAGTACCGATCAAAAAAACGCCATGCATTGCGGCCTCATATAATACTAATGGCTCTGCCTCATTTTTATATTTTGATGGAAAGATGAAGCAATCTAAGGCGGCATAAAACGAATGTTTTTTATCTCCGTAAAGTGGACCAATATATTGAATTTGAGGATTTTTTTTAAGGGCGTCCAAAACTAGTTTTTCGGTACGTTTATTAGTAAAAGGGCCCGCAATTTTGGCCGCGAAATTTACATTAAGACCAGCAAGTAGGTCACAAATATCAATAAATAAACCCACACCTTTTTCAGTGCTTAAATTGGCCAAGTGCCCTAACTGCAGGGTCTCTGATATTCCTGAGTACCTCGTCTTTTTGCTTTCGAGAAAAGCTAAATTTGAGATTGTTTTAATCTGACTTCTTTCAATGCCATAAAGTGATTGAAGTAAATCTGCCATCTTTTCGCCTAAGACAATATGTGTTGCAGAGTGGCCAGCGAATTTGTTTAATATGATGAATAAGCGGCTCTTATTATTTAAGTACCTAAATGAATGATGGTGAATATATAATTTGGCACCAAATAAGTGTGAAATCAAAATGTAGATTAAATCGTAAATTTGGCCAATCCCCCCATTTATAGGACGGTAAACCGTATTTCTGCGACTTAATAGTAATGAAATGATAAGGTAAATATAACAGTAGAATGTGTGTAAGGCCTTCACACTATTCCAAATTATTCCTGGGTAAATTGATGAAAGATAAGACGGTACCGTATTGATTATTTTAGGTTTTAAACCCGCACATTTTGCCAGTTGGGTCATGGCTAAATTCACATTTGACATACCATGAACTGGAGCTGGGAGGTCTACCAAAAAAATCATATATTACTCCGCTGTTTTTAAATGCAAAAGAAAACGGGCAGGATAATAAAGAACAAACGCTTGTTTATGCATAAAAGCCATCTCTACAGAAGGGATAATGCGCTAAATTACAAAAAGGAAAAATGGAAAAGTCGATAAGCGACGAACATCTTATAAAAGCGATATATGTGAACCAATATAATTTAGTAAATTTACTGACACTATTGCGAATGATACCGATTGTTTGTAACACTTTATATTCCCTACAACTGCATCCTAAAAATGCTATGTGTATTATATTTATTGAACCTTATCCCAAAGGTGTGATGAAAAAACCGAGCTGGTTTTATAGGTAATTCAATGTAAAACAAAATTATATTGCTTTACGCTGGCATAGATTTGACATAAATCAAATTTAGTCACATTTAAAGTTTATTGTTATTTTTCAGACACTCTCCAAGCAGATAGGTCTCTATTAATAAGTTTTTCTAAAGATTCAATGTCTTTGGAGTATAAATCATAAAGCATTTGTTTAAGCTCTAATCCAATTTTAGGTTTATCGTTTGGCATTAGTTTTGACATTATTAATTTATCAAAAAAAGTTATACACCCCGCAAATCCCTTTTCAAGTGGGCTCATTTTTTTTGCCGACAATCTAGCACTATCGTCACTATACTCGTACATGAATCTATTGCGCTGTCTGCATAACTTTAGTCTTGTTAAATTATATATGACCTTCATAGGACGCGAATTTAGTGAGTTTGGGATAAAGTCTGGGGATACACCAATAAACTCATATGATTTCCTGATCGACTCTAATGGTTGCATTAGAATGTCCTCGTGCAAAAATAGTAAAAGCTGATTGTTGTCCATATATTGGCTATATTGAGTAAGATATTTGTAGTAAAAACCAAACTCAATGATTTCGGGAGCCCTTTTGTATTTTAAAGAGTATGAGGGATCTAGGAGCAATTTACGCATACCTACTTCTATATCTAAAGGCGGAAGAAATCCATATTTGATGTTGTGAAAATAGGCAGATATTGCTCTTTCAATTGGGTTTCGTAAAACCGCAATCAATTTTGCATCCGGCAGATCCTGTTGGATCCTAGAAGGGACTTCAGCCTTTCCAATATAATTTGGCCTTTTAATGCCGAGGCATTTTTCAGTTCTACCCTCAAATATACTTTCAAGTTCTCCTTTGTTACTCGTTTCATAATCGGGTGACTCAAAAAATGGCGTCTCTCCATTGGGCAAATATACGTCAGGGTGGTCAGCTAAGCACTTTTGCATAAACGTTGATGCAGACTTTTGAGCGCCAATAATTATAAGTTTGGGCAGCATAATGTTCCTTTTTTATAAAAAACCAATCGATATAAGATTGAAATAATTTAGTGTGTTTAACCGCTATTCTTAATTCTTTAAATTAACGCAATCTGCGGACAAGTTTTGTCTGCCAACTAATTTTTTTAAATCAACTACAAACTGTCTCAATATCTTATCTTTGACTAAATATTCCTCCGCATATTTTCTTGCCACGGTATTGTGCTTAGAAAGGTCTTGAGCTAATAAGTTATTAATAGCAATAATAAGCGTCTGGGGGCATTCAGGCGCTATGCAGGTATAAATCCCAGGATGTTTTTTCGCAATTTTGCCTAACTCTGTATGCGACTCAGCAGTAACGAGCGCATGGCCACCGGCAGATAAAATATTAGTTAACTTTGATGGTAAGACTGCATCGGCAGCGCCCTTTTTTTGTATGACCAAGTGAATATCAGCTAAAGCCAACATCTCTGGCACTCTCGACCAGGGCTGTAGAGGCTTAAAAAATAAGTTATTTATATTCTGTTTTACAGCCATATTTTTTAATGTATCTGCATAAACACCTGCACCAACTAATACAAATTTTATGTGCTTATTACCTGCGTAGTTGTGAGCAAGGTCTAGCACCGCTTCCAAACCTTGCTTTTGGCCAACATTTCCGGCGTACAAAATAATTTTATCTGTTTCGCAAAAGCCCCATTCCTTTTTTAATGCAAAACCACCCGTTGTTGGTGTAACAAATTCGGTGTCGGACCAATTAGGAAAAAGCGCGACTTTATCTTCATTTACACCTTTTGCTATCGCTCTATCAATCATGCTGTAAGATATGCTAGTTACGAGGTCAAAGCGTCTCATGAAAAATGATTCAAGCTTCTTAATTATTTTAAGAAGCGAGTTATCTTTCATCATATTTAAACCTAACATTGCGTCTACTTCATAATCTTGAATGTGTAAAACGGTTTTACATTTCGCCAACTTAGCGAATAAAAGCGCAGCGGGTATACAAAAAAATGTCGGTTGAGTGACAACTATGACATCGATTTTTTTCCTAAATAGACTAAATAAAGGTAAAAAAGAGCTGAATGAAAAGGACAGCAAATAAACAATTCTTTTAAATACGCTCATCCGCTTTGGCAAATATAAAGGACATCTTATAACGGTTAAGTTGCCTTGCTTGTTTTTACTGTATTTATAGTTTTTATAGCCTTCGTGAACCTTCCATTCAGGGTAGTAAGGTGGTGGCACTAAAGCGTAAACATTGTCTTCGCTTGCAGACAAATATTCCAACATTTCACCGTTATATTTACCGACGCCTGTTAATTCCGGAGCATTAAAAATGCTATATAAAATGATATTCACTTACTTAACCTTTAGGGCTTAGCTGCATAAAGACCAATTATTTGGTCATAAACTTCGGCTAATTTAATTTCGTCTTTCGTTAAGCTTGCTTCAATTCCAGTATCTACAAAATATCCCGTTGTGGTGTGTATACCGTTTTCTATAGACGCTAATGAAATCATTGCAGCAAAGTTTTTAATAATTTGCTCACCAAAAACCAAGTCTTGAATGCCGCTTAATGGGCCATAGTAGTCAATTTTACAGAACAAATTATCCCCTCGATTATCGACAGAAAAAATGCGAGTACCATCAATACTTTTTACTTGCTTCAAACTATTTTGAGCTTGAGCAGCAGCGTCATTATTTTTAAAACGCACTAAAAAGTCGCGTGACATACGAGGACAAATTTCAAGATAATCAATACCCAAGGTAGTCAGGAACTTGCCATGTTGATTTAGGCGGTATTGATAAGTCATATTTGGATTGGGCACTTGACTTAATGCCGTACAAATCATTAACCTCACATCATCTAATTCGTTTATCGTGCCAAGAATTTGGTCATATTCACGATACAGATCAAGTACAGGATCTGCATCTTTATCTACATACCAATTTGGGTTTTTATGAACACCCTCATAAACGGCACTGTTGTACATGTAGTGGTGTTGAATGTGCGCGCCGGCATTGAGGAACAAGGTGGAAAAATCGGGCTGATATCTTTGCCATTGAGTTATAAAAGTATCCATAAGAACGCGGTCTAGGAATATTGCCTTATACCATTTTGATTTGCGGGATAAATAAAACAGCTTTATGTACTTTGCTACGTTTTTCATTCGAAAATTAGGTATAAACCCAACAGCCAGTTTTAAATAACTACTAAATTCTATTTTGTCTTTAGCGTTATCATTTACTATCTGTTTTACTGCTGAAAATAATAACTTAAGATCCCAAGTACCTATTACAACATCACTACTCCATGGGTCGGGCATGAAAAATGCGGAATTCATTGCCTTTGCTGCGGCATTCATTGGTGAGATTGCTGCTACATCAATATCAAACTTCTCTTCCAATACTTCCCAAATCTGCTTTACATCATCTTTAACTCCATCACCAAGCCTAAAAACTTTATGTTCATCAAAGTTCTTACCGGTATGAACGGTGACCCATTGAATCCAAGGCTCTAGATTACGTTGTTCATTTTCAGCTATGGTTTTTGTATATGAATGTTTCTCAAACAAAGATTTAAAATTTTTCAATTCGCCCAATTCAATGTATTTGTCAATAAAAGTAAAATTGATTTCGTTTACTTCAAGCAGTATTGTTTTCATTTATGATCTCATTATTCAACTTAATTAAAATAAACATCGGGTGAAGTTCGTCGAGTAAAGATTGATGCTTTTGCATTGGCTACTTTGCATCTGCCTATGGCATGAAAGTGTTGATTTATCACTAATCAAACTCAGCATATATATATTTTTGTTGATAGATTTGATTTGAATCAATTGAAGGATAAAGCGACCGACTATTTTGCTATGAGTTATCAATGATTTTATTCTGTTCGGCGTGGCATAGCGGCTGCGTAAAATATTTGCTTTTAACGGTATTTTTACTGGCTTTAAATTTACTGCTCGAGCTAATGGAAGGCGCCAAAAGCGTTTTAGTTGGTGTAGATGAATCTCTAGTTTATTAAATTGTCAAAATTTGCCTAAACGCGCGTATAGATGTAGTTCACTTTTCAAGACGAGTTATCTTTAGGTAAACTTAAAGATAACTTTTCTTTTAATAAAAATGCCAAATAATAGAATTAAAAAGAATACAGAGTAAAAATTTCCGATCGCGATGAGGTATCTATTGAAAACAGATTGGAGTAGTAAAAATATGAGTAGCATTGCTATTGAGTAATAGGCGCCAATACCATTTTCACCCTCCCTTTCGCTAATCTTCATTGCCATGCGGATTGCGGTGTAAACTAGAAATAAAAATAAGATCGTTGAAAATATGCCGATTTCAAAAAGTAGAGTTAAATAAGAACTCTCCAAGGAAAAGCCAATGCTGGAAGCTTCAGAAGAGCGTAAACCATAGCCAAATAAAAGCCGACTTGTATCTTCTAAAATGGTACTCGCTCCTAGCGCCCATAATTCGGTGCGACCAGTGGCGCCTGAATCAACCCCTCTGGTATCTGAGTCGAATTCCAATATTTCTGATAAAAAATTAAATGTCGTGTCTAAATATAGAAAACCTATTAAAAATAGGCATCCTAAGCCAGTTGCAAGATAGGTAAATCTTTTCTTATCCAAGTTTTTAATGAATGTATAAAGACAAATAATAGAGACTATTATTAGGGCAACCAAAGCGGCACGAGCCGATGCTGCCAAGATGAAAAGTATACAAATGCAAGCAGTAAATAAGAACAGTATTTTTTGCTTTAAATGGTCACAGTACAAGCCTTTAAAAACTAGGCAAATCGTTGCTCCTCCGTAAACCATTCCGGTAAGATTTGGATGCATATTTAATGGTCTGAATCTTTGTAGAGCATCATAACTGGACATTGCACTGAACATTGTATTTATGAGTTCTTGATGCTGAGTTATTAAAACCGTAAGCACGATAGCTAAAACTGTATATACGAAGACATCAAGTATCTCCGTTAAATGAATAGCTCGTGTAATTAGTGATAGCGCAAAACAATAAAGAAGAAAAATGATGCTAAATTGAAACGAGTAAATATTATTAGTAGCAAACGATGTTATCGCGGAAATAATAACTATTGGAAGAAGACATATTTCTAAAATTGAAAAGTGCTTTATTTTTACCCCTTTCAAAATACTCAAGAAGGCCGCAAACAACATTAGTGATACCGATGTGAGCTGAACAATTAGTTCTGTGCCAGGCAGGTGCGACCAAATAGTGATATATAGCGACAGTCCAACAGTTAATTTAATCAGTAATTTAAGGTTCATAGTGGTTATCTTAGTGCTTGATAAATTTTATCGGCTACTCGTAATGTGGACGACATTCTTGCTATATCCGAGTAAGAAACTAACATTAGATCGTAACTATCATTGAGAGCCGTTAATGCTAATGCCAAGCCCGCAAGGTTAGTTGGGATATTCAGATCAATCTTTAACGCCATTATTTTCGAATATATATCAGAGTGATAGATTAAGTTATTCTCTATTTGAGATATGCCACTGCGAAATACACCATGCACAATATTGTAATTACTAACAGGTTCGCGATGTTTAAATATATTACCGATATTGTTTTGAAGAACAGTACCAAAGTTTGGTATTTCACCGTAACACCGGAAGTTAAATCCTAGACCTATACGTGTAGCTATCTTGTCTTGAATTAGGCCTTCGCAATATGTGGTTAATTCAGAGCTAATATTATGATTTTGTGGTTCGTGTAACAGGAAATAGTCGACATTAGTTCGTCTTAATCGTTTTAAACTTTCATTGAACGAGATCTCAACAGACTCTTGATCGAAAATACCTCTTTTCGATTGAGAAGATAGAGATTTTAGTGCAAGCGATTTGAGTGTGTTTGATGATTTTAAAATGGGCGATAAATATTTTCGTAATATACTCAAGCCCCTTGCGCTATTCGGTCGAGTAATACCCACCTTGGTGGCAAGCCTGACACTTTTATCGCCATCAAAAACCGCACCAATTGCATCTTCCGCCGTCCCGAGGCCGTAGGATGGAGCAAGGTCAAAATGACGTATGCCTATTTTGTATGCACTCTCTAGGATGACTGCGCTGTGTTTGAGGTTAGCGCCACCGACGATCCGACCACATCCAAATCCCAGCTTCTCGATAGGAAACATTAAATCGTTCAATATTCACCTTCCCTAGTTAATAATTCGTCTGCTAACCTTAAACCTAAAGACATTGCAGTGAATGTAGAGTTCGCAAAACTTGAGGTAGGAAAAGTTGCGGCACCCGCTATATATAAATTTCTTGTACCAAAGACCTTTAGATTTTTATCGACGACACCTTCATTTTCAGACAAAGCCATCTTCAGTCCACCGCATTGATGATTTGTATCTATGCAACTTTCTATGAGGTCTTTGTCCAACGCTTTCAATTTTTCTGAAATTTCTAACTTGGCTAAACCTTTGGATCTTAGTTGACGGTCTAATTCGATACAAAAGTTACTCATACTGCTAATTTCTCTGCTATCAATTTTCCAATTAAGGTCGGTTGCAGGCATATTTGCAGAATCTAGCTTTGACCAATCTAACGTTATCCGACTGTCCATCACAGGGACTTGTTCACAGTGCAGGTTAAGGTAAATGCCTTTATCTGAAAAGTTTAGAATACGCCTGTCTTTAATATAACGAATGGCCATTGGAACAAAAATCGAAAAGATAGTTTTTATATGTTGAGGCAGGTTTCTCCCATTTTCGGGGACACTTCCTCTCAACAATGAGCGAACAAATATTTTCACGTTTGACAGTTGGTCTGAAAAAGACGAATCAAAAATAAAGGATGATGCAATATTTAAACACTTTGACTTTTTTTGAAATTCTTCACTTAGTCTAAGTTTGGGTTGATATTTTCTGCCGCCTATAAAAATGTTATCAAATGCCTGGCTAAACAATTTTTTGTTAATAGGCAGCACTTTTGCAATTTGGATATTCAGATGATCTTGGAAGAAAGCGCCAACATATTTATTATTTTTCCAAGGCAGATTCTTGTTTTTTTCAGCTGCAAATAACATCAATCTTGAAGCTTCGATTGTGCCGCAAGCAATAACGATATTTTGAGCAGAGATCTTAAATTCTTTATTATTTGAATTGTAAATAATAATTTCACTAACAACATCAGATGAAATTTCGCAATTAAAACCGGTAGTAATCGCATGTTTTACTAGGGTCATGTTGTCATTGTTTTCGATCTCCGCTTTGAAAATTTGAAAGATGCTTGTCTCCTTCATCCATCTAGTTAAAAATGGTTTAACATTCGGACCTAAACTCACTTCTTCAATATTTAAAGATTGCCACACTTTGTCATCATCTGAATATTTTGCGACTAGACCAAGTAAATCAGCTGTTTTTTTGTAATATGGTGCTAGGTCTTTGAAGCTTATAGGCCAACCGCTGTTTGGTATCCAATCACGCTTTTTGAAATCGATTTCTGAAAACGGAACGAGTTGACCTCCCCAGAGGGTGGTCGAACCTCCTACAACCCGAGCTCTGCCATCTAAAATGCCATCGTGGTGTTTACCGGATAACTTAAAAAGGTTAAGTTCCTGTGACTTTTGCTCGAATTGACTACCCCCAGATTCCAGTAGCAATACCTTTTTACCTGCCCTTGTCAAAGTAACAGCTAGTGTTATGCCTACTGCACCAGCGCCCACGATAACAATATCGGAGACTAGGTTGTCTACATTTTGAGTTGTATTTAAATCAATGATCATACTTTTAAATCCTTTTAGTATGCTTTTGAAATATTCTTATTATCTTTGAAAAATATTTTCTGAAATACAAATAGCGAGCTGGCTAACAGTAATATGGTTTCAGTAAAAACGAGTATTGTACTTATACCCACGAGTCCAAATTTTTCGATTCCAAAATAACTTATGCAAATACTAAATATGGAAAGCAGTAAAATAAATAGAAAATATTGTGTATGTAAATTTGTTGCTGATAAGATCGTGGTAGATACTTGCGTTAGACCAGCTATGAATGCTGCAAGCAACATTGGATAATATACCTCACCCATAACGGTGACTTTTCCTGAGGTCCAATATTCAAATATATAGTCAGATGAATAATATAAAAATATAAAACCCATCAGCATAAATGCAGTTGTTGCTATAATAGATATATTATAATACCTGCGTATCTCACTAATATCTCCAAGTCCAAAAAGTCGAGAAAACTCCGGCCACAATGGTTTGTTGATTATAAACGCTCCCTGAATAAGAAAGCGTGATAGCGTTCTGTAAGTATTGAAATAAACGACAGTCGCAGGACCTAGAAAAGTACCAACAACTAATGTGAGTCCTTGAATACTTAGTGCATTGCTGATCGGTAGCGCCATAAAAGCGAGTGAGGGCTTTAACATTTCTTTGATTAAACTCCATTCAGCAAAGCGAAATGACCACGAAAAGTGTTTGTGTCGATTGTTGGTATAAAAGAAATTAAAAATGGTCATTAATAACCTTCCCAATAAGTAACCAATCGCAGCAAATACAATATCTTTATATAAATAAACTGCGAAAATAGTAAAAAACCATTCAAATAATCGCGCTGTAGTAACTAGATATGTGCCTCTAGCATACTCGCCACTAGCTCTAAATATGGCATCAATTAAGCCGCCTAAAATATTTAATAATGATGCTGCGATCAATAACAACAGTACTATTTTGTTTTCAATTTTTGATAGCAATCCAATGTCGCATATAACGACAACGTTTATGCTCACAATTAAAACTAATAAAATCATCCCAACGGTCATTAAAAAGGCACTTTGAAATATGCGGTTACCTTCTGTTATCTCATTATTGGCTATGGCCATTGTCATTTTGTTACCGGCAACAGCGACCATTCCTAGGTCAGACATTGCAAAGTAAACTGGGATTGCAGACAACATTAGCCAAGTGCCATATTCCTCTAAAGACCAAAAATATAAAAATATCGGCAAACCCAATATTTGAGTACTGACTGTTACTAATTGGGCATAAGAATAGGCTCCCATACCTTTACCAACCCTTTGAAGTACAGACATATTTAACCTTTTTATGAGAATGTTATGCATGTTTGTTACCGAAAGTAATTTAATACAGACAATTACTGCTGTTTTGAAATCTAAGAAGTGTTTTTCGATGTGGATTGCTCTTGACCCTCCTTAAATTAATAAGATCATCCTAACGAGAATAATAAGAAAAAATTTGATCTATATCTAAATTCTGACCTTTTTTCGCATTATTGTTAGTTTACGTCAGTTGCAAATGATTGCTCTTAGCGACCATCAGCAATATCATGATTAAGGTAACTGCCTGCAAATATAGATTGCATTAGTCAACTTTATGATCAGGAGGATGCGCTGGTTTTTCACTTTGATTGGCATGCTGATATCACGAGAGTCAGTCAAATAAATAGCGGTAATTTTACGATGCTTTTACGCGCTATAGTCGCATAAGTCTCCAAAGAAGGCTTAATTATCAAAATTTGGAGTACATAAGCTATATGTACTGATGGGCGTTAACTTGTTTTTGTTACTTTTATATGTTTTGTCGGCTTGCAAGTAAGAAAGTAGGCTAATATTTGTCTTAAGGTATTATTTTTTTATTAAATTAAGACGCTCTATAGTTGCTTGTTATTCAACCATTAACAGCTATATTTGCATTGACTAACGATCAAAATTTGATCGTTAGTCATACTTAAGTATTGGATAAAGTATTTATCCAATGGTCGTTACCCTATTTAATCTCAACAAATAACCCCTATTTATTGAGATTAAAAAAAGCTTATGCAGTACCCTCAGAAAAATTTTGTAAAACGTTCAATTATAGTTCTTATCACTACTTGGTTAATATCTAGCAACGTAGCAGCCACAGAAAAAAATAAAGTCGAACCTCCCAGCGGGATGCAAGCCCCGCCTATATTGGAAAATCCACTAGTGGTGTCCAACTATGACAATTACGGTACGGGCTCTACTCGCATCATTAATGGTCAGGG